>ENA-UEQK01002182-UEQK01002182.1-human-gut-metagenome-genome-assembly--contig:-NODE-2182-length-10874-cov-4.532092_pt1 | contig 10874 bp, 9 predicted proteins | sample MGYA00242939_ERZ507942 | MGnify/ENA primary metagenome ERZ507942 (study PRJEB26167, sample SAMN06115485) | human gut metagenome | host: Homo sapiens | place: China:Chongqing | collected 2015-03-30... | reverse complement strand
AAGAAACTTCTGCATCTTCCTTACGAAAGAGAGAGCCTTGCTGACATAGTTGGCTATTTCCTTCTTTTCTTCGGGAATGGATACGCCGGGATATGAAGACCGAACCGGCCATCATGGCCGGACGGCTCAACACCATGATGCACGGGGATCTGAAGCGGGCGCTGCTGCGCTTCAGCACCGACGGCAGAGCATCAAAAATCGACGAATGATAAAAATTTGAACAAGCAGAGCAGGATGATAGAAAAACTATCACCCTGCTTTTGTTGTTTATAGAACCTTTGTCGGAAAAATGTTAAAGTATTGTCAAAACAAAGGGCTGGCAAAGACCCACATAAGGAGGCAGACTTTTATGAGTATCGCGTTGGAGCCGTTGAGCCATAAGGTACAGCGTGCCGCTGTCGGAACGATGGTGGATGTGGCACTGGCTCATGTCAGCAAAGACCGTCAGAAGACGTTTGCCGAGATGGTGGACGTCGCAAAGCAGTTCTATGGCGACTCGTTCAGCGAGGAGACGTATGAGCACGCCCGCGCAGTGCTGACCGATGCGGACAGCAAGTGGTCGAAGCTCATCAACTGTGTGCTCGACCAGACCGCGCCCAACGTGGCACGCACCACGGCGCTCAACCTTGGCTATGAGGCGTTCTTCCGGGGGACAAAGACCATCCGCGAGAACCGCACAAAGTACCACTGCAATATCCCGTGGCTGATCCTGTTCGACCCCACTTCGGCTTGCAATATGCACTGCGTGGGGTGCTGGGCGGGCGAGTACGGCCACAAAAACAACCTCAGCTTTGAGGATATGGATAAGATCATCACCGAGGGCAAGGAGCTGGGGGTCTATCTCTATATGCTCACCGGCGGCGAGCCTCTGGTGCGGAAGGCGGATATTCTCCGTCTGGCAAAAAAGCACAACGACGTGCAGTTTGCGATTTACACGAACTCGACCCTCATCGATGAGCCGTTCTGCGAAGAGGTCGTAAAACTGGGCAATATCGCCTTCATGCTCTCGATCGAGGGAACTCCCTCTACCAATGATGCCCGGCGGGGCGACGGCCACTATGCCGCTGTCATGAATGCGATGGACTTGCTCAAGGCCCACGGGATCCTTTTTGGCACTTCCATCTGCTATACCAGAGACAATCTCGAAGCCGTCACCAGCGACCACTTTATGCGGATGCTCTGTGACAAGGGCGCGCACTTCGGATTCTACTTCCACTATATGCCGGTAGGCAACGAGGCTGCGCCAGCGCTGATGCCCACGCCTGCTCAGCGCAAGTACATGATCGAGCGAATCCGGTATCTCCGCTCCGAAAAGAGCGATATTCCGTTCTATCCGATGGACTTCCAGAACGATGGCGAGTTTGTGGGCGGATGCATCGCAGGCGGACGCAACTATTTTCATATCAATTCGGCGGGCGATGCAGAGCCGTGCGTCTTTATCCACTATTCCAACGCCAACATCCACGACAGCAGCATCCTCGATATTCTCCGCAGCCCGCTCTTCATGGCCTACCACAACGGCCAGCCCTTCAATAAAAACCATCTGCGTCCCTGCCCGATGCTGGAAAACCCCGAGCTTCTGCGCCAGATGGTGCATGACACCGGTGCTCACAGCACCGACTTGCAGTCGCCCGAGAGCGTAGACCATCTCTGCGACAAATGCGGTGCATATGCTGCCGACTGGCAGCCTGTAGCCGACGAGATCTGGTCGCACGTCACCCTCAGGGAGAGCCGGTACGAGAATTACAAGGACTGGGAACCGGCGCATTCCACTGCTCACGCGAAATGACTTTATCGGTCTCTCAAAGATAAAATTGCGCAGAAAAGCCCCCATCTTCACCGGCTGAGGCAGCCGGGAGGATGGGGGCTTTATCTTGTTATTTTATTCTTCGCCGGAATCAATAACGATTTCGGCTTCTTCATCTTCCACAGGTGCGGGAGCCGGGTCGCCGGGATCGCCGAACTCGTCGTGGTAGACGGTCATCTGGTCGAGCTGGCCGTTGCGGCGCAGGCCGTGGAAGACCAGCTTCTTGATGACGTCATAGATGACGGCGAACAGCGGCACGCCCACGATCATGCCCACGAAGCCCCACAGACCGCCGAACAGCAGGATGGAGAAGAGCACCCAGAAGCTCGAAAGGCCGGTGGTGTTGCCCAGGATCTTCGGGCCGATGACATTGCCGTCCAGCTGCTGGAGCACCAGAACGAAGAGCACGAACCAGATGGCCTTGATGGGGCTCTGGATGAGGATGAGCAGCGTTGCAGGCACGGCACCGATGAATGGGCCGAAGAAGGGGATGACGTTGGTGACGCCGATGATGACCGACACCAGCAGTGCGCTCGGGAACTTGAAGATGATGCAGGCAAAGTAGCAGAGCACGCCAATGATGGCGGAGTCCATGATCTTGCCGTTGATGAAGCCGCCGAACATCTTGTCTGCGTAGAGGACTTCCTCCTGGATGAGCTGCGCCCAGTGGGGCTTGACGACGCTGTAGAGGATCATTTTGGCCTGCTTGGCGAACTTTTTGCGGCTGGCCAGCAGGTAAACAGCGACGATAAGGCCGATGAGCAGGTTCTTGAACCAGGTCACCACATTCATGACGCCGACGCCCACACCGCTCAGGATGCCTTGTATATTCTGCAGCGAGGGGAGCAGGGTGGTGCGCAGAGTGGTCAGATTGTCAGCAATGGCATCGTAGGCATTGTTGAAATAGCCCATCAGTGTCTCATTATCCAAGAAGATTTCCTGTGTGTTCACCCACCGCATGAACCGGGTGATGCTGGTCTGCGCGGTGTAGTAGAGGGAGGTGACGCTTGTGATGAGCTGCGGCACCACCATCATCACGAGGGCGTAGACCACCAGCACACCGAACAGCAGCGTCGCCGCAATGGCAAGCATATTGGCCATGCTGTGGAGCTTTTCGGGGAAGATGCGGTGCAGAAAGCCCTCAATGGTATTGCACACCGGCTTGAGCAGATAGGCGATGACGGCACCATAGATGAAGGGCATCAGGATGCCGGTCACCTTGGAGACCGCGTCGCCGAACCCGTCGAAGCGGTAGATGAAGAAGAAGAACAGGATGCTTAGACTTATCGCACCAAAGCCCGCGAGCATTCCGTAGATATAGGGCTTGATGTGCGGTTTTTTGTCCATCATGTGTGACTCCATTCCTGCCGCAGACGGCAGGAGCCGGTACGGCGATGTTTAGATTTTGTTGCTGCGGCGCCAGATGTGCATCTTCTCGGCCTCTTTGATAAGCTCCTCGCGGAAGTCGGGGTGTGCCACATTGATGAGGGCTTCGGCCTTCTCCCAGGTGGTCAGACCCTTGAGGTTGACGCAGCCGTATTCAGTGCAGAGGTAATGCAGATTGGCGCGGGTATCGGTGATGATGCTGCCGGTCTCCAGCGTGGGACGGATGCGGCTCTCGAGCTGACCGGTCTTCTTATTAAAGAAGGTAGAAGACAGGCAGATGAAGCTCTTGCCACCCTTGGAAAGGTATGCGCCCAGCACGAAGTCCAGCTGGCCGCCTGCACCGGAAATGTGCTTGACGCCGGCGCTCTCCGCATTCACCTGGCCGAACAGGTCGATGTCCACCGCATTGTTGATGGAGATGAAGTTGTCCAGTGCGGAGATGCTGCGGATATCGTTGGTGTAATCGACGGGAGCAGACATGCACTCGGGGTTGTCGTTGAGGTAGTCGTACATCTTCTGGGTGCCGGCACCGAAGGCGTAGACCTGACGGCCCTTGTCCAGCTGCTTGTGTGCGCCGGTGATCTTGCCGGCCTTGGCGATGTCCACAAAAGCGTCAACGTACATCTCGGTGTGGACGCCCAGGTCCTTCAAATCGCTCTGGGCGATGAGGCTGCCGATGGCGTTGGGCATACCGCCGATGCCCAGCTGCAGGCAGGCACCGTCGGGGATCTGCGGCACAACGAGGTTTGCGACCTTCAAATCGACCTCGGAAGCGGGGCCGGCAGCGGCCATCTGGCCGATGGGCGGATTGTCGCCCTCCACGATGCCGGTGACCTGGGAAATATGGACACAGTTTTCCATACCACCGAGGCAGCGGGGCATATTGGTGTTGACCTCCACGATGATCTTCTTTGCCTTCTCACAGACGGCACCCAGATGGGAAGCGCTGGGGCCGAAGTTGAAGTAGCCGTGCTCGTCCATCGGAGTCACCTGGAAGACGGCGATGTCCAGCGGGTCGGGACTCTCGCGGTAGTAGCGGGGCAGCTCCGAATAGCGGATGGGGGAGTAGAACGAGAAGCCCTGTGCGATGGCTTTGCGCTCAATGCCGCCCATGTGCCAGCTGTTCCAGGTCATGTGGGCAGCGGGGTCGTCGATCTGGAAGATCTCAGGCACCCACATCAGGATGCCGCCGCGGAAATTGACGTTTTCCAGTTCGGGCAGGCGCTTGGCAAGGGCGGCGTCCACGGCCACAGGGGTGTTGACGCACCAGCCGTAATCCACCCAGTCGCCGCTCTTGACCAGAGAAGCAGCCTGCTCGGCAGTCATCTTTTTCTGGGCATACATTTCCATGAAATCCATTATAAACCATCCTCTCCTTTAAGAACATAAAAGAATTGTAAATTTATTATTTACAATTCTACGGGACAAAATCTTAGCCGGAAATTTACCGTTTCTTCCCAGTCCGGACACTGTCTTATCACACCCCGGCGGTATCCTTGGGGTCGGCAGGGCAGAAGCCTCCGGCAGCGACACACCTGCACAGCTTAGGTATAACAGTAACAAACATTATAATCAAGCCCTCTTCCGCGAAAAAATGTCTCGCAGGACAATTTGACTAAATTTCTTAGGTATTTGTGGCGATTGTTTGGTATAGCAAAAACAATTTTTTTCGAAAAAGTACTTGATAAAATTTTGACGATATGGTTTACTAAGGGTGTACCAAGACGATGCGCCCCAGTGTGACGTTGATTGACTAAAAATTAACGATATTGCGATGGCGATGCGGCCTGGTACTTGAAGCAGAAACTGAAAAGTGCTATCATGGCAACACCAAATGCGCTTTTCCAAAGCGCGCAAATAAAGGAGACCATACTGATGGAAACAGCAGTTTACCCCGGGTCCTTCGACCCGGTCACGAGAGGACATCTCGACATCATCAAGCGAGCTGCAAAGATAAACGACCAGCTCATTGTGGCAGTGCTCATCAACAGCGCAAAGAACCCTCTGTTCACCGTAGAAGAACGGGTGGCGCTGCTGCGGGAGTGCTGCAAGGACATCCCGAATGTGACGGTGGAGAGCTTCGACGGCCTGACCGTGGAGTTCGCCAAGAAGCGCCACGCTTCGGTGATGGTGCGGGGCCTGCGGGCGGTGACGGATTTCGAAAACGAGATACAGCTCGCCCAGACGAACCACGCACTGATGCCCGGCATCGAGACGATGTTCCTTGCCACCAGCATCAAGTGGAGCTACCTTTCCTCCACCATCGTCAAGGAGGCTGCCCGCTACGGCAGCAACATCTCCAAGTTCGTGACGCCCAACGTAGAGAATGCCATCCACGCCAAAGTGGAGCAGCTCCGGGCGGAAGGAAAGATGTTCTGATACCTTTTATAATGCAGAAAGGCCTTTGGGCTTTTTGATAAATAGTTTTACGAAACCCCGAAACATATAAATTCAGGAGGCTATTAACATGAAGAAAATCGTTATCGCATCTGCTTGCCGTACCGCTATTGGTAAGTTTGGCGGCACCCTGGCAAACGTCCCTGCTGCAGAGCTGGGCTCCATCGTCATCAAGGAGGCTCTGGACCGTGCTAACGTGAAACCCGAGCAGGTCGATCATGTTTACATGGGCTGCGTCATCCAGGCTGGTCTGGGCCAGAACGTCGCTCGTCAGGCTTCCCTGAAGGCTGGCCTGCCCGTCGAGACTCCTGCCGTCACCGTCAACGTGGTCTGCGGCTCCGGTCTGAACTGCGTGAACATGGCTGCTCAGATGATCGAGGCCGGCGATGCTGACATCGTGGTCGCAGGCGGCATGGAGAACATGGATATGGCTCCCTTCGCACTGCAGAAGGCTCGTTACGGCTACCGCATGGGCGCTCCCATGGGCAAGAGCGAGATCGTGGATACCATGGTCAACGATGCTCTGTGGGATGCCTGCGGCTTCAACAAGCACATGGGCATGACCGCTGAGAATGTCTGCACCAATGAGACCTATCAGAAGAAGTACGGCTACAGCCCCATCACCCGCGAGATGCTGGATGATTTCGCTTACCACAGCCAGCTGAAGGCTGACAAGGCCATCAAGGACGGTGCTTTCAAGGATGAGATCGTTCCTGTTGTCATCAAGGGCAAGAAGGGCGATACCGTGTTCGATACCGATGAAGGCCCCCGTCTGAGCGCTCCCGAAGTGCTGGCAAAGCTGAAGCCCGCCTTCACCAAGGACGGCATCGTCACCGCTGCAAACTCCTCCGCTATCAACGATGGCGCAGCTGCTCTGGTCATCATGAGCGAAGAGAAGGCCAAGGAGCTGGGCGTGAAGCCTCTGGCTACCTGGGTCGCAGGTGCTCTGGCAGGCGTCGAGCCTGAGGTCATGGGTCTTGGCCCCATCGCTGCTACCAAGAAGGTCATGGCTAAGACCGGCCTGACCGTTGCTGATATGGACCTGGTCGAGGCCAACGAGGCATTCGCAGCACAGTCCATCGCAGTCGGCGAGGCTCTGGGCTTCGATAAGGACAAGCTGAACGTCAACGGCGGCGCGATCGCTCTGGGCCACCCGGTCGGCGCTTCCGGTGCTCGTATCCTCGTCACCCTGCTGTACGCTATGAAGCATCGTGGTGCTCACAAGGGTCTGGCTACCCTGTGTATCGGCGGCGGCATGGGCTGCGCAACCATCGTCGAGATGGACTGATTTCCCTTTGAAGGGTCACTCCGGATATTGATACAGCCCGGACAGTGGGCGAGACCGGAGACTTGCCCCTTGTCCGGGGGCTGTTTTGAATAAGATATAACCTGAATGGAGGTTTTCACAATGGCATTTGTAAAAACCGAGGTGCAGGGCGCAGTCGAGATCATCACCATCGACCGCCCGAAGGCACTGAACGCCCTGAACCCCGAAGTCCTGGCAGACCTGAAGGCTGCTTTTGAGGCAGTTGACCAGTCCGCCATCCGCTGCATCGTCCTGACCGGCGAAGGCGACAAGAGCTTCGTGGCAGGCGCTGACATCGGCTCCATGAGCACCATGACCAAGGCCGAGGGCGAGGCTTTCGGCAAACTGGGCAATGACGTGTTCCTGATGATCGAGAGCTTCCCCATCCCCGTCATCGCAGCCGTCAACGGCTTTGCACTGGGCGGCGGCAATGAGCTGGCTATGAGCTGCGACATCCGCATCTGCTCCGACAACGCTGTGTTTGGTCAGCCGGAAGTCGGTCTGGGCATCACCCCGGGCTTCGGCGGCACCCAGCGTCTGGCACGTCTGGTTGGCATGGGCATGGCAAAGCAGCTGGTCTACTCTGCACTGAATATCAAGGCTGATGAGGCTTATCGCATTGGTCTGGTCAACGCAGTGTATCCGCAGGCTGAGCTGATGGAGAATGTCCTGAAGCTGGCCAACAAGATCGCCAAGAACGCTCCCATCGCCGTGCGTAACTGCAAGAAGGCTATCGACGACGGCATCAGCCTCCCCATCGAGAAGGCTGTCGAAGTCGAAGAAAAGCTGTTTGGCGACTGCTTCGAGACTCATGACCAGAAGGAAGGCATGGCCTGCTTCCTGAGCCGTGAAAAGCCGAAGCCCAAGGCTGTCTTTACCAACAACTAAACCATAATGCCTCTGCAGCGCCTCCCCGGAAAGGGGAGGCACGGAGAGGCACTACATTCAGAAGATATAATAAAGGAGAGATTTCCCATGAAGATCGGTGTTATCGGTGCTGGCACTATGGGCCAGGGCATCGCAAAGGCATTTGCTCAGGTTGAGGGCAACACTGTTGCTCTGTGCGACATCAAGCAGGAGTGGGCCGAGAATGGTCTGGCAAAGATCAAGAAGGGCTACGAGAAGCTGGTCGCTAAGGGAAAGATGACTCAGGAGAAGGCTGACGCAATCGTCGCCGCCATCACCCCGGGCCTGAAGGAAGATCTGTGCGCAGACTGCGATCTGGTCGTTGAGGCTGCTTTCGAGGATATGAAGGTCAAGCAGACCACCTTCGGCGAGCTGGATAAGATCTGCAAGCCCGAGTGCGTTTTCGCTTCCAACACTTCTTCTCTGTCCATTACCGAGATCGGCAAGGGTCTGTCCCGTCCCCTGATCGGTATGCACTTCTTCAACCCCGCAGACCGTATGAAGCTGATCGAGGTCATCGCCGGCTGCAACACTCCCGCCGAGACCGTTGAGAAGATCAAGGAGATCTCCGTTGCCATCGGCAAGAGCCCCGTTCAGGTCAACGAGGCTGCCGGCTTTGTGGTCAACCGCATCCTGATCCCCATGATCAACGAGGCTGCCTTCATCAAGATGGAAGGCGTTTCCGACATCGCTGGCATCGACACTGCTATGAAGCTGGGTGCTAACCACCCCATGGGACCCCTGGAGCTGGGCGACTTCATCGGCCTGGACATCTGCCTGGCCATCATGGACGTGCTGTACAAGGAGACCGGTGACAGCAAGTACCGTGCATGCCCGCTGATCCGCAAGATGGTCCGCGGCGGCAACCTGGGCTGCAAGACCGGCAAGGGCTTCTACGTTTACAACGCAGACCGCACCAAGACCCCTGTCGACGCCCTGTAATTCAGTGACTTACGCGCCTGGCGCGGTCAAAACCGTGCTGGGCCGCGTTTGTTTGGTCGGGCAGTATAGCCCGGCCCCAGTATATGGAGGTTTTATCAATGGATTTTACTCTGTCTAAACAGCAGCAAATGGTCCAGAAGATGTACAAGGAGTTTGCTGAAAACGAAGTCAAGCCCCTCGCCAAGAAGGTCGACGCGGAGGAGTACTTCCCCAAGGAGACCGTCGAGAAGATGGCGAAGCTGGGCATGATGGGCATCTACTTCCCGAAGTCCGTCGGCGGTGCAGGCGGCGACGTCCTGTCCTACGTCATGGCTGTCGAGGAGCTGTCCAAGGTCTGCGGCACCACAGGTGTTATCCTGTCCGCCCACACCTCTCTGTGCGCGGCTCCCATCTATGAGAACGGCACCCCCGAGCAGAAGGCTAAGTACCTGCCGAAGCTGTGCAGCGGCGAGTGGCTGGGTGCTTTCGGCCTGACCGAGCCGGGCGCTGGCACTGACGCACAGGGCCAGCAGACCATTGCCAAGGAAGATGGCGATTACTGGGTGCTGAACGGCTCCAAGATCTTCATCACCAACGCCGGCTTTGCTGATGTGTTCATCGTCATCGCCGTTACCGATAACGTGCTGGATAAGCGCGGCCGTCCCACCAAGCTCTGCTCCGCCTTCATCGTGGAGCGCACCGACCCGGGCTTCTCTGTTGGTAAAGCAGAGGACAAGATGGGTATCCGCGGTTCTTCTACCTGTGAGCTGATCTTTGAGGATTGCCGCATCCCGAAGGATCGTATGCTGGGCGTGCGCGGCAAGGGCTTCCAGCTGGCAATGGCTACGCTGGACGGCGGCCGTATCGGCATCGCTTCTCAGGCTCTGGGCATCGCCGAGGGCGCTCTGGAGGAGACCATTGCTTACGTCAAGGAGCGCAAGCAGTTCGGCCGTGCTATTGCTGCTTTCCAGAACACTCAGTTCGAGCTGGCTGAGATGAAGGCTCGTGTTGAGGCTGCTAAGTATCTGGTTTATGCTGCCGCTCTGAAGAAGCAGCAGGCTATGGATGGCGCAAAGGTTCGTTACAGCGTCGAGGCTGCACAGGCTAAGCTGATCGCAGCCCGCACCGCAAGCGATGTGACCCGCCGTTGCCTGCAGCTGTTCGGTGGTTACGGCTACACCCGTGACTACCCCATCGAGCGCATGATGCGTGATGCCAAGATCACTGAGATCTACGAGGGCACCAGCGAAGTGCAGATGATGGTCATTTCCGGCGCGCTGCTGAAGTAAGGGAGGCAAGAGTTACAATGAAAGCAATTGTTTGTGTAAAGCAGGTTCCTGATACCTCCGGCAAGGTGTCCGTCAAGCCCGATGGCACTTTGGATCGTGCATCCATGGCAACCATCACCAACCCCGATGACCTGAACGCTCTGGAGGCTGCCCTGAAACTGAAGGACGCCACCGGCTGCGAGGTCGTTGTTGTTACCATGGGTCCCCCGCCGGCAGAGGGCATGCTGCGTGAGCTGCTGGCCCGCGGCGCTGATAAGGCTGTTCTGGTCTCCGGCCGTGAGTTCGGCGGTTCCGATACCTTTGCAACCAGCCAGATCCTGGCTGCTGCCGTCAACAAGATCGGCGTTGGCCCTGAGGACGTTGTGTTCTGCGGCCGTCAGGCAATCGATGGCGATACCGCACAGGTCGGCCCCCAGATCGCTGAAAAGCTGCATCTGCCGCAGGTCACCTACGTTGCCGACATCCAGAAGGACGGCAACACTCTGACCGTGAAGCGTATGCTGGAGGACGGCTACATGATGGTCAAGGTGCAGACTCCCTGCCTGCTGACCTGCATCAAGGAGCTGAACGACCCCCGCTACATGAGCGTGAACGGCATCTTTACCTGCTACGACAAGCCCATGGAAGTGTTCGACTACAACGCACTGAAGGACGATCCGCTGATCGAGGTGGACACCATTGGCCTGAAGGGTTCTCCGACGAACGTCTTTAAGTCCTTCACTCCTCCGCAGAAGGGCGCAGGCACCATGCTGCAGGGCGACGATGTTGCCGCCCAGCTGGCTGGCATCCTGGCCAAGAAGCACCTGATCTGATGAAAGGAGCATAGGATTACAATGGCTGATTTTAACGAATACAAGGGCGT
>ENA-UEQK01002179-UEQK01002179.1-human-gut-metagenome-genome-assembly--contig:-NODE-2179-length-10897-cov-8.461830_pt1 | contig 10897 bp, 10 predicted proteins | sample MGYA00242939_ERZ507942 | MGnify/ENA primary metagenome ERZ507942 (study PRJEB26167, sample SAMN06115485) | human gut metagenome | host: Homo sapiens | place: China:Chongqing | collected 2015-03-30... | reverse complement strand
AGGTTGTGTGTTCTAAGAGACTTCCCAACCGCTTGATTAAGAAGTCTTTTAGAGCATACAACACCCGCCGCCAGCTTGTATTTGCGGTATTGCTTGACCGCAAAGTGGTCAGGGTCGCGGGCTTCCAGCTCGTCGAACATGACATCCACAGGGTTCTTGAAGGTCTCATCGTCCTCTCTGGCTTCCGAGGCATTGATCATTTCGAGCAGGGTAGTAAAGTTTTTCTCGTGATCGGGTGCCTCATACCAGATGTAGCCGATGAGAGCTGTGTAGTAGAGCTTTTCTGCCTTGACCCAGAAATCTTCGCCGGACTTATCGCCGTCTCCCTTCGTGTTGACGATGATCGTATTGACCAGCTTGAGGATGTCCTTCTCGCTGCGGATGTAGCTGAACGGGTTGTAGTGCATGGATTTCCGGAAATTGATGGTGTTCAGCGACTTGATGACATAGCCGCCCTTTTCGAGCATCTTGCCGCACTCCACCAGCACCGTACCCTTCGGGTCGGTGACAACGTATGAACTGTGCATCTGCATCAGATTTGGTTTTACAAAAAAGCGCGTCTTGCCTGAGCCGGAACCGCCGATGACAAGGATGTTCTTGCTGCGGGCGTATTTCGGCTGCTTTGGACGGCTGTTCATGGTCAGGAACTCCGTCTGCGTCAGAATGACGTTGTTCGAGAACTCCGGGTCCATGTACGGCTTGATGTCCTCCGGCTTACCCCATCGTGCAGATCCGTATTCTTCGCCCTGCCGGAACTTCTTGCGGTTCTTGCCCTTGACATAGACCGCCAGCTTGAGCAGCGCACCGGCAACCAGACCGACGAGCAGATCGACGGGATGAAAGCTGGGAAGCGGATTTGCAAAGGCAGTGCCGAACACGGCAAAGCCGTTTGTCAGCTTGTCGATGAACTCTGTGCCGGGAGCGAGACGAAATACGGCGGCAATCTTATCCGCAAAGTAGAAGGCGAAGACATACGGAAGGTTCAGAAGAATGAGCTTCTTCATATCGGGTTTGTTCACAGCTCCACACCCCGATCCTTGGTCTTGACCTTGACTTTCTCTTTGTGCTGTGCCTTGCTCTGGGCTTTCTCCTGATCCAGCTTGTGCCGGATGGACGGCTGTTCCTTCTGCTTGACGGTTTTGGCGGAGAACTCCTTGAACGCGGCGGTCATAACATCAACATCTCGTCCCTTGAAGAAGACAAGATAGCTGGGCGGCTCAACGGAAACGTCCTTCTTGAGCGCAAAGTCCAGACCGTATTTACTGGCTGTTCGCTCAAAGGACTTGATGTTGCCGTCCGTCACTTCGATGTTGGAGATGGCGGCGTTCTGGCTCATCAGATGCTTGATGGACTGCTTGCCGCGATAGGTTTTTGGCTGCTGCATCTGCTTCTGCGCCTTCTCAATCTCCTGCACGAACTTGTCCAGTGCCTTTTTCAGCACCTCGGCTGAGATTTTGCCGCCCTTGATCATGATTGCAACAACTTTGGTGTTGACTTCATCCTGCATTGCAGTGATACCTCCTTTCCTTGAAATGATTGAGGGAATGCTGCCTCAGCTAAGGCGGCACAATCCGGCGACAGATGATTTTCATTTACACTGTCCTCCTTTCCGAGCATTGCTCACGATGTATTCATTAAAGAGTGTCTTCACAAAGGCTATAATCGTAGGTCTTCGGCTTCTTTGACCCTGCCGATCTGTCCTGCCCGTAGAAGTCATGATTGACGAGCGCGGAGTAGTAATTGTCTATCGTCAGAGAGGCGTTATACAGAGCGGTCAACAGGTACGCCCGGATATTACGGATGTCTGACGGGTTCTTGTTCATTGCTTCCAGAACGTACTCTATGTGGCTGCTATTCAGCTTGAGAAAGCGGGACTTAACCACTTGCTGCGGCATATCCTCGCCATTGATACGGATGGTCGGAGCGGTAGAGCAGACGGCATCCAGGATGATGTCCATGATCTCCCGGAAGCGGTCTTTATCGAACTTCGGATCCTGACAGAGAATGTTGTAGTCAAGATTCTCTTTGATAATCTCTTCATACTCGCTTCGCTCATCCATCCTGTCCATCACATCAAGATTGATGGATTGATAGTTCTTTGAGAGAGTATTTCTTTCTTGAGTAATTACTTGGATAGTATTTCTTTGTGCGGGATTTTCCCTATGGGGATTCTTCACGTCTGGATTCTCCACATCGGGATTTTCCCTGTGTGGATTATCCCTGTGTGGCAAACCGGCTTGCGGCATCTCATAGATGTCGAACTCCGTGCTGACCATTCTGCCCTTATCATCTCTGCCACGGTGACGGACAAGGTAGCCGTTTTCCTCAAGCTCCTTGAGTGCCGAAAGTATGGCGTCGGGACCTTCCTTGCAGAGTGCCGCAAGACCACGGGTGGAGAACTGCCAGCCGTCGTTGAAGGACAGCATCTTTGAGAGAAGACCGACTGCTTTGAGGGAGAGGTTCTTATCTCTCAGGTGGGTATTGCCCATGACCGTGAAGTCACGGGTTTTATTGACGCGATAGACTGACACATGATCACCCTGCCATTTCCGTAGATACTTCAACGCCGCAGATTCCAAAGTAGCGGATGCGGATGACGTTCTTGCCCTTCGGGGTGAAGTAGGTCTGAGAGCCGGTATAGCGGAAGGTCACGAAATCCCGGACGATGAAGAGTCCTTCGTTGCTCTTCTTGTTGTAGGGAAGAAGCTGACCGGAGGGAGAGCGGAACAGATACCCTTCGTTAAGCAGGAATTTGACGAACTTGCGCTCCGGGATTTTCAGTTCCTTCGCCGTGGTGCGAATATTGGTGCAGTCATCTGGATTGACGAAGGCGTCAAAGTAATCGGCTTTCGGTCTTGCGATGCCCAGCTCCGCTTCAAGGGCATTGGCGCGATTCGTTTCCTTGAGCAAGGTCTGCGCAAGCTCTATGATGACCGCCGGTTCCTTCTGAATGCGGTCCAGCAGGGATTCCGTCATGTAGCAGCCGGTCTTGCGGATCATGGGAACAACCTCATCGAACAGCCAGTGTTCAAATCTTTCTGCCGAGGGGAGTTTGCTATGGACAATTAGCCTGTAAACATCACCCTCCGTAATGTAGGAAAGGGACTGCGTACCGCCGCTCGTAAGGGTGTCCCGTTTTAGGACACCCTTGCAATGGTCAATAATCGCCTTGCCGGGTCTGGCATATCCCAATGCTCTTGCAACATCTGAGCCGCAGAACAGAAGTGTTTCTCCGTCGAGGATCGTCCTCACCTCACCGAACTGTTCATTCTTGAAGACTTCGATTTTGTTATCCATGACAGGTTTCCTTTCCGGCATCAGATGTGCCACTTTGATTTTTGAGTGTAGAAACGGGATTGCAGCAGTAGGGACACTCTGCAAACACGCAGGACTGATATTTCCAGTGAGGACGGTGAAAGCGGCAGCTTCGGCACTCAGGGAGAATGCCATCCGCGCCGCTGTCAAAATGCTCAAAGCCGGGTATGGTCTGCATCAGCAATTCCAGTGCTTGCAGATCACCGGCTGTCATGCGTTTCATGCTTAAAAACTCCTTTCCTTCGCCGCATCGCCAGCAAATATTCCGGCTTTTGGGCAACAAAAAAAGAGGGTTTGCTTCTTACTCCAAATTGGAGAAGAAACAAACCCTCTTCGTTTACGATGTAGTTCAGATGATTTCTCGGATGGTATGAATGACACCGAGCAGCAGCCCGATGAAGAAGGCAAGTCCTCCGATAAGACCGCCTATGATTAAGTTCAATGCGAAGATGCCGACTGAGCCGGAGATACCGTAGCCGCTGGGAACGAGCCAGAGGCACATCCTCCGGATGCCGAATGGCAAGCCGACGCAGATCCACATAAGGAAGTAGTCACATACGCCGTCAGGCATATAGATCGGCTTGAGAAATGACGCGAGGCAGAACGCAAGCGCGATTGGAAGCAGAACCTCCTTCAAGAAGACTTTGATAGCACCCACTATATCCTCCTTCTGCCGGAAGTGTGCAGCGGCACACTCCGGCTTGCTTGATTATTGTGAAAGTCCTTTGTTTTCGGTCAAAAAAAGAAGGGACTAAGCCAGAATGCCTTGGTTTTCAAGGTCTTTCTGATTTAGTCCTATTATCGCACAATAATCCTTTACAATGACAGTTGCAATATGCCCGGTTTCAATCTCGGCAATCATGGACTGGAAGCCGGGACGGTTGAAGTTTGTTCCACTGTATCCATCGTCCGTAAAATGCTGGATATTGTTAAAGCCGTTTTTGCGAGCGTAATCTTCCAGATACTTTTTCTGAAAAGCGATTTGTCAAGGGTATTTTCTCCCGCTGAATACAAATGTCCAACTTTACTGTGAATAGCTCAGATATAATAAACACAGAGCCGCAGAATGGCCAGGGTTGCCATCACCGCCGCAATGATTAGGATGGTGTTTCGGTTTTCTCCGGCCACTCCGATGTCAATCATACTGGCCAGGGCAGTAGGCAGCAGCATGGCTGTCACAGCGGAGAGCAGCATCAGCGCCAAGAGGGCGGCCACATGCTTTCCGCTGAGTTTTACACGGGAAAAAATCGTACCCATAGTTTTCCTTTCTGCTCGTCGTACTCGCATTTTAGCTTGACAGGGCAAATAGCAAATGATAGTATAAATGAAACGATAGTATCATAGATGCTATGAATATCACAGAAGCAGGCGTTGTCAATAGTCCGAGCGAAAGTGGAACAAATGACAATCCTTGTTTCAATGATACGCAATTAAAGGAGACGTTTCTTATGCGAAGGACAACGGCTACAACAGACTATCTGAAAGAATGTATGGGTACAGCGTTGCTGGAACTAATGAAAGAAAAACCCATTGAAAAAATCAGTATTGAGGAGATGACTGCCAAGGCAGATGTAGGTCGCTCCACTTATTTCCGTTATTTCAAAAGTAAAGATGAAGTTCTGTCTTTCAAAATCACATGTCTGTGGAAGCGCTTTTCCGACGAACACGGTGCTACCAACTTCGCCACTGGTAGTTATGACGGCATCAGGCTGTTTTTTGAATTTTGCCTTTCCACTCGTCCTATTTGTGATCTGCTCTACTCAGCTGATCGCCAATATGTGATTCTAAACTTCTATTTACAAGAAGCGGCATCCATTGTCGCTAATGCCGATGCCAAAACGCACTACTTTATCCAATTTATTACATATGGATTGTTTGGGCTTATGAATGCGTGGGTATTACGAGGCTATAAAGAAACCCCACAGGAAATGGCACAAATAGTTTGCGATTGGGAAGCATCTTCGGAGGAGAAATAACATAGAGGGGGGTAAACATATGGGAAAAATCATTCGACGCATTCTAACAATTATTCCAGCGGTGGCTTTACAATCGCTCTGGCTTTTGCTGTTGATGAAATGGCTGACCCCTTACGCACCGATTATTGTGTCACTGCTTTCCGTTGCAGCGTTTTTCTTGGTGGTATTTATTATTATAAAGAGAGATGAAACCGCTTATAAATTGCTTTGGCTGCTGGTTATTCTGTCACTACCTTTGGTAGGAGCGTTACTATATCTGCTCTTTGGAAATAAACGGACGGCCCGCCCTCTAAAAAGGCGCTTGCAGCAAGTTCAAAAGAGTTGCAATCCGCAGCCTCTTCCAATAAAAGAAGCGCCCTTTGACGGCGAAAAACGCATGGGGCAAACAGTGCGGTGGCTGGAAGAAAAAACGCAATATCCGATGTGTGCAGTTGAGCAGGTTCGTTACTATCCGTTGGGCGATAATATGTTCCCTGATATGCTTGCCGATTTGAAAAATGCAAGAAACTCGATTTACGTAGAATACTTCATTATTGAGCCGGGGCATATGTGGGACGCAATCGTGAACGAACTGGAAGTAAAAATGGAGCAGGGCGTTGATGTACGTGTGATATACGATGATCTTGGCAGTATTTCTTCGTTCAATTTCAGTAATGTCCGTGAACTGAAAAAGAAAGGCATTCCATGTATTCCTTTTAATCCTTTCCTTGCCTTAAAAGGAACTGCAAACTATCGCGATCATCGCAAAATGCTGATTATTGACAACGAAGTTGCTTATAGCGGAGGTATCAACTTATCAGATCGGTATATCAATTTGGAACATCCCTATGGACACTGGAAGGACACAGGCTTTCGGATTACTGGTGAGCCAGTAAAAAATTTTACCCATATGTTCTTGACCTTTTGGAACGCATTTTCGCTGGAAAAAGAAGCAGGACAGCTTGCAATGCCCACATATCCCAAAAGGTATCCTGCGCCGCCGCACACATTTGATGGTTATGTGCTTAGTTACTACGATTCGCCCCTTAACCATGAAGCTACCAGTAATCAGCTCTTTATTGACTTGCTTTCTCAAAGCACGGATTACGCATGGTTTTTTACACCGTATCTTATGCTTGGCGATGACTTGATGGATGCAATGATTTCCGCTGCTCAACGTGGTGTAGACGTGCGGATCATTATGCCCGGCATCCCTGATAAGAAGCTGATTTTCCGTATGTCTCGGAGCTTTTATCAGGTGTTGCTGACTGGCGGCATCAAGATTTATGAGTATACTCCCGGCTTCGTTCATGCAAAGAGCTTTGTATCAGACGACAAAGTTGCGACGATAGGAACTGTCAATCTGGACTACCGCAGTCTCTTTCTCCACTTTGAAAACAATTCGTTCTTTTATCGTTCCAGTATTATTGCAGCAATAAAGGACGATTTCATCGCTACACAGGCAAAATGTAAAGAGGTAAAGCCCTATGATATGAAACATTATTCGCGCCGCTGGGTCGTAGATGGTGTCCTTCGTATTTTCGCACCGCTATGTTGAGGTTTTTATGAAGCATTTTCTTATGTGTCTGCTATATATCGCGGCGTTAGGGGTTCTCTCCTTTGTAGTGGGGCGCTTGATCCCGAAGCATTGGTTTCACGCCGATCGTTTTCCTTGGGTCTGCCACCCGGCAGAGCAAAAACTATGGAAGCGGCTTCATGTTCGGAAATGGCAGGCAAAGATCCCCGATATGAGCCGCATATTCGTTAAAATCATGCCGGAAAAGAAACTGACAAAGGAAAACTATGAGAACTTGCCGCGCATGATAGAAGAAACTTGCGTGGCAGAGTGGACACATATTCTGTTGTCTATCGCCGGTCTTGGACTGCTGAAAATATGGTCCGGTGTTGGCGGGGTATGTATAACGATTATCTACATTGTGCTGGGTAATTTGCCGTTTATTGTTGTCCAGCGCTATAATCGCCCACGCCTGCAAAAGCTGTTTGCTATGCAGCAAAGGAAAAAATAGGAGATTCAAATGCAAACACTAATTCTAAGCTGCAACACTGGCGCAGGGCATAACTCCTGTGCGCAAGCAGTTCAGGAAGCCTACCACTCTCGCGGAGAAATCTGCAATATTACAGATTCTTTGCAGTTTATTTCAGAAAAAGCATCCACGTTTATTTCTAATTTGCATACCCGAATTTACCGCCATGCTCCAAGGCTTTTTGATGCTGGGTATCAGCGTGCGGAATCTCACGAAGATATTTTTTGTGAGGGAACGCCGATCTATAAGCTACTTTCCTCCGGCGCAGAGCGGATGTATCAATACATCCGCTCTGCAGGCTACGATAATATTATCTGTACTCATGTATTCCCAGCCTTGGCGTTGACAGAAATGCGCCGACAGCACCCATGCTTACAGCTTGTAACGAGCCACATTTCTACAGACTATACCTGCGCTCCCTGCACAGCGGATTCTGCGCTGGACTGGTATTTCATTCCGTCCACTTCGCTGTTAGGTGAGTTTGAACAATGTGGACTTCAACCTCAAAAGCTGATCGCCAGTGGAATCCCTGTGCGGCAGCAATTCTACCAGCGTGTGTCACAAGAAGCAGGAAAAGCCAACGCCGGAATCTCTCCTGCTCATCAGCATATTTTAATGATGTGCGGTAGCATGGGCTGCGGTCCAATGGAGGAGATTATATCGTATCTCTGCCCTTACCTCACAACAGAACAAGAACTTAGTGTTGTATGCGGCACAAATGATGATTTACGCAAAAAACTCCAAAAAAGAACAGAAAAGTATTCTCAAGTTCATGTTCTGGGAACCGTCAATAATGTGCCGCAGCTCATGCAAGCCTCAGACCTATTCCTGACAAAGCCCGGAGGTCTAAGTACATCTGAGGCAATGGCGGCAGAGTTACCAATGGTGCTTATCGATGCAGTGGCTGGCTGCGAGACACATAATCTGAATTTTTTTCTGCGTAATGGAATGGCCGTCACAGCCAATACGCCAAAAGCAATCGCAGACACCACAATAAAAACGCTAAATGCCCCAGTGCTTCTTTCTAAAATGCGCGCGGCAATGCGGTCGCAGACGGAATGTACGGCAGCCGATAAAATCTATGAATGGATATACAGTCATGCAAAGTAATCATATAAAGCCGGAAGTTAATTACCGTGAGTTCCGCATCCATAAACTTAATACACCTGAATTTTCTCACGTCAGGCTATTGCTTTACTGGCCAATTTTCGGCTTGCTGTTTTTGTTTCTTGAGCGGTTGCAACCGCAACGAAATTACTATCCCGTCTATTGTGGACTCGATGATATAATACCATTTTGTGAATGGGCGTTGATTCCGTATCTATTTTGGTTTGTCTTTCTAATCGGTACGTTGGTTTATACTTTTTTCGTCGATGTACCTGCATTTCGGCGTATGATGTATTTTGTGATAGTCACCTATACGATCACGGTTTTGATTTACCTGTTCTTTCCAACCTGCCAAAATTTGCGGCCAGAAGCATTTGTACGCAATAATCTACTTACACGCTTTATTGAATTATTCTATAGTTTCGATACCAATACAAATGTTTGCCCCTCACTTCATGTAATAGGCTCTGTTGCCGCGATGTTTGGGTTATGGGATTGCAAGGCGCTCCAAAGCGTCGGATGGAAAATCGCTGCTACATCAATCGCCGTGTGTATCAGTCTCTCCACCGTTTTTATGAAACAGCATTCTATCATGGATGTTCTCGCTGCATTGCCAGTCTGTTTCTTTGGTTGGTGGATTGCCTATAAGATACTCCCCAATAATAAAACAAACCGATTTCTTACGAGGATGTAATCATGGATAAATCCTACAAAAAGCCGCTTCTACTAATCACGTTTGGGGTGATCTTATTTGCGGCATTCAACAATCTAAACTATGTTGCCAACTTTCTAAAATCGTGTATTGGCTTGCTCGCTCCGATTTTATCAGGCCTTTTGCTGGCCTTTGTTCTGAGTGTACCCGTGCGCGGACTGGCAAAGAGGCTTCGACGAAAGCTGACTAAAGCTACAGATCGGCAAATAGACATGATAAGCCTGTTACTGACGCTGATATGTGTTATTGCGATTATTGCTCTTCTGTGTGTAATTGCGATTCCACAGCTCACTGCATCTGTAAAAAGCATTGCTGCTCTTGTTCAAGAAAAATGGCCTGACTGGGTCGGCTTATTGCAAAGATACGGCATTGACACAGAGAAACTGTCGGCACATTTTGCTGCGCTCGATTGGAAATCTATTCTGCAAAGCATTTCGAGCGAAATGAACACAGTGATTTCCTCAGTTGCCAATGTTGCTGGCTCTACGGTATCTGCGATTGCTGATGTTGCAATTTCACTTGTGATCACATTCTATGTGCTAATTGGATGGCGTGAATTGAGCAGTCAAAGCAAACGGGCACTGTATGCCTACTGTAAGGAATCCGTTGCAGATAGAATTTGCCATATTTCGAAACTTGCACATGACACCTATGCGAAGTTTCTTTCTGGTCAGTGTGTCGAGGTTATGATTCTTGGAACATTGATCTTTCTTTCGCTTTCTGTTGCAGGGATTCCATATGCGGGGCTAACAGCCGTTTTAACTGCCGCCTTTGCATTCGTTCCTTATATTGGAGCATTTCTCTCCTGCGCTTTCGGCATTTTATTTACTTTATTGGCGGCTCCGAACAAGGCGCTCCTATGCTTGATCGTCTATCAGGCAACTCAGTTTGTTGAAAATCAGTTCATCTATCCGCACGTCGTGGGAAACAGTGTAGGGCTATCCCCGTTCTGGACGTTGTTGGCGGTTTTGCTGGGCGGTAAACTGTTCGGTGATAGTGCCGAGAATCGTTTCCTTGCGTTTGGCTATGTCGCACAGCTTATCGTGTTGCTCCTTGATCTGCTCTATTTGAACTTCATCCAGTCCACCCGTAGCTTCTTTACGGTAACGGCTGATGAATGGTATAGTGGCACCTTCACCCAAAAGATGAAGGGTGCTGGCGATTTGTCTTTCCGGTATGCCTAATGATCCGGAAATCATCTTGTGAAATAATTCCATAAACAGTTTTTTGAAAATGAATGAGCGACAAAAATACATATAAATCTGTTATACCCGACAAGTTTTGTTATATTTGCATGCAAAATAAAAAAGGTCGCAGATTAAAACAACACAATTATGTCGAGATATGTAGGATACCTGTTCGTCTGTATTCTTTGGCTGTTCGTGCCTATGGGGGCATGGGCTGTCTCTAAAGATAAGAATCCCATTCTGATTATCTGCTCCTATAATCCGGCAGCCCACCAGACTTCGGTCACCATTTCCGATTATATGGAAGAATATGGCAAACTGGGAGGGCAGCGTGACATTATCATTGAAAACATGAACTGCAAAAGTTTCTCGGAAGCTCCGCTCTGGAGTGATATGATGACGCAGATTCTTTCTAAATATCAAGGGGAGAAGCATCCGGCGCAGATTATTCTGTTGGGACAGGAAGCATGGGCGGCGTATCTGTCGCAACGGGATTCGATACAGGTGAAGGTGCCGGTGATGTGTAGTTTCGTCAGCAGTAACATCGTCATACTGCCCGAGGATACTGTTGCCGGA
>ENA-UEQK01002178-UEQK01002178.1-human-gut-metagenome-genome-assembly--contig:-NODE-2178-length-10897-cov-44.652033_pt1 | contig 10897 bp, 7 predicted proteins | sample MGYA00242939_ERZ507942 | MGnify/ENA primary metagenome ERZ507942 (study PRJEB26167, sample SAMN06115485) | human gut metagenome | host: Homo sapiens | place: China:Chongqing | collected 2015-03-30... | reverse complement strand
AAGACGGTGATTTGCGAAATCGTGGAAGGTATGGAATATGACACCTTCACTACTTTTGCCGACTGGGAAGACAAGACCAATGAAATCCTTGCCCTTCAGGCCAAATGGAAAACCATCGGCTATGCTCCACAAAAGATGAACGTCAAGATTTTCGAACGTTTCCGCGCTGCCTGCGATGAATTCTTCCGCCGGAAAGCTGCTTTCTTCAAATCTGTGAAGGAAACAATGGCAGCCAACCTGGAAAAGAAAAAAGCGTTCTGTGAAAAGGCTGAAGCCCTGAAAGAAAGTACCGACTGGAAAGAAACGGCTGAAATCCTGACCAAGCTCCAGAAAGAATGGAAGAACATCGGTCCGGTTGCCAAAAAACATTCCGATGCCGTATGGAAACGCTTCATCGGTGCCTGCGACTATTTCTTTGAACGGAAAAACAAGGCTACGTCTTCACAACGTTCGGAAGAAGTGGAAAACCTGAGCAAGAAAGAAGATATCATTAAGCGCATGGCTGCCCTGGAAGCTGCCGGAACTGCAGACGATGCGACTGCCGAACAAGTACGTGCCCTGATGAAAGAATGGAATGCCATCGGCTTCGTTCCTTTCAAAGAAAAGGACCGTCTGTATAAAGAATTCCATGCATTGGTAGACAAGCTGTTCGACCGCCTGCACCTGTCGGCTACCGAAAAACGCCTGAGCAGTGTACGCACTAACGGAAACAAGGAAGGAAATCTCTACCGCGACCGTGAACGCCTGGTTCGCACTTACGAAGGACTGAAAAACGACATTCAGACTTACGAGAATAACCTTGGCTTCCTGAATTCTTCTTCCAAGAAGGGAAATACCCTGGTAGCTGATATCAGCCGTAAGATTGAGCGTCTGAAAAAAGACATGGAACTGGTGCTGAAGAAAATCAAGGACATTGATGAAAGTTTGAAAGACAAAGAATAAAAGCCTGTTTATTCAGGTTTGCAAGAGTCCCCATTTTCCCGGATAGAAGATGGGGGCTTTTTCTGTCGTTCCAAAAGCTAACATTATGTAAAAATATTCAGAATATTTTCAGCTTTCAGAGAAAAAGCTTAAATTAAACCCAAAATTAAAAAAACAACTACGACACCTACTATTCTTTTTGACACAAAAACGACAGGCTAAATATTATTTAAGAACACAAACTAAATTATTTTGCAGACTACAACAATGTACATTAGGAACTAAACCCAAGCGAACCAAGGAACATAATTTCTAAACAAAAACAATATGAAACAAGTCAATTCACTGAAGTTTTGGCATGGACTGTTATTCATGCTGATGATGGTATCGTTTACTGCATGTGTAGACGATAATGAGGACACAGAGGCACCTTTTCTGGAAGTCAATCCTGCTACCTTGACGTTTGAGAACGGTGGAGTTCAAACGCTGGAAATATCCACCAACCGCCAATGGAAGGCTACCGTAGAAGATGCGGATTGGATATCACTTTCAAAGACACAAGGAGAAGGTTCTGACCAGATTCAAGTCAGTGTGCCTGAAGGTACCATTGGGGAAGCAAAAATCAACATCATCATGAGCAATCGCTCAGGTATCTTGAAAAGTGCAACTGTCAATGTGAAAACAGGTGCCGTAATAGAATCCAAACTTATTTACAATGAAACGTTAGGAAATGCTGACGCTTCGCAGAAACCTTACATTTCTGATTATCAAGGATGGAACAAATCTGGAGACGGAGCAACATCTGTAGAATATGCCGGCAACAAGACTTCTATCCGTTCTTCCGGTCTGACAAATACGGATGCTTACGAAGGTGCATCCGGACCGAATGTGGTATTCTTTGGCACCGCTCCGGCTACTTTTGACATTAACAAGATTGCTTTGGCAGAAGGACAGACCAACCTCAAACTGACATTCGGAGCCAGCCGTTCTAAAAAAACGAAGACAATAGTTTTGACAATTCATTTACCCCTGAAACCTTCAAGGTTTCTGTAAGCTCCAACGGAACGACCTGGCAAGAAATCACTTATGAAAAGAATAATGGAGATGCCGACCATCCTTACTGGATACTGGCTACTGCCAACTTTACGCTAAAGAAAGCCGTACCTGAACTTTACATCCGTTTCACAGCATCCGAAAGTTCTGTATTCCGTCTGGACGACATCAGTCTTTCTACCGGTTATGGAGGTCAGGAAGTAAACCTGGAAGAAGGAACTACCACTCCTCCTGAAGAAGGAAGCGGTACAGCTATCAATAAAATTATCAACCTGCAAAAAGGTGGACAGACGAAACTAACTGAAAATATGGAGTTTGAAGCCATCGTGTGCGGAGACCCTAAAGTTAACAATGCTTCTGCTGGTACACTGAACCTCATGACACCGAATGCCACAGCAGCCAACGAAGGTATTGTATTATACAATGGTGCATTGAATGAGCAAATTCAGACTAATTTCTCATTGGGAGACAAGGTGAAGGTTTCCTTAAAGGCTGACAAAGTAAAACTTGGAAACTACAACGGAACCACTCAAATCACAGACTGGGAAATTAGTGATGTAACCGTTGTCAGCAGGAACAATGCAGTAGTCCCTATTCAAACAACAACGGACAAATTGGCGGAATATGCGGGAATGCCTGCTACCATAAGTAATGTAACAATCAGTGAAGCGGGAGTCTGGGAAGCAAAAACCTATAATTTTGGTGACCTGACAGTCCATTTCAATAAAAATGCCACCTCCATTGTAGGACAACCCTACAAGGCTGGCACTGGTTCCATTACCGGTATTGTGACAGTTTTCAGAGAGAAAGCTCAGTTAATGCCACGTAATCTGGAGGACTTAAAGGACTTCGTATCGAATGAACCTGCAATCAATGTGAATCCTGAAAATCTTTCATTTGCAAGCAGCGGAGGAGAAAAATCAGTAGAAGTGCAACTTGCAAACATAGAAGGAGAAATTACCGCAACCGGATTAGACGCTCAATATTTTACAGTTTCCGTATCAGGAAACACTGTTACTGTAAAAGCCAAAGAGAATGCAACCGCAAATGCAATAACTGGTAAACTTGTCATATCTTCTAAAAATGCTCCTCAAGTTTCAGCAACTGTAGAAGTCACAATAGCTCCTCAAGTTCGTTATGAACTGATTGACAATATGGATAAACTCAGTGCTGGCAAGTATCTATTATCAGGATATATAGAAGAATATAGTGGCACAACATACGCTCCATATTCCTATCAAATATGGACAGGTGAAATCACAAGTGGAAAGAATATTGATTTAGTTACTAAATCATACGAATTTACCAATGAAACACTGAATCCCAAAGACGAAGCTATCTTTAACGAGGTGGAATTAATAAGTGTCCCCGACAAAGCAAACACTTATTACATTAAAACCAGTAACAAATACCTGTATAGTACCAGTGGAGCCAACAGAAAATTAGGATTAACAGAAGACCCTGCAAATGCAGAGTGGGTATTCAGTAATCTTAATACTGTCGGAAAGCCAGAAGCAAAAGGTATTACAGCGACTAACAACGGAGTATATATTGTTACAGCAGGAGCTGCATCAAACCACCTACGCTCATATGCTAAAATAGCAAACTACGATTACGGCATGTATTTCTTCAAAAAGAAAAAATAATCTTAACCCGCTACAACCATGAGACTACGTTACATCACACTATTCATAGTGTCCATGCTTCTCTTTTCTTGCCACAAAGACGAAGAGAATAATAATCTTGTGGGAACAGCCCAATGGGAAGACACCGCTCCGGTTTCTTCCCAGAAGGGGAATACCGCCATACAGCTGCAAGGTAATCCGGGAACCCAATGGTACGCCCATATCACGGAAGGAGAAGAATGGTGTTCGTTTGCCCTGTCAAGTGCGACTTCTGACAAAGAAGGCACCTTGATTGACGGAATCACCGTGCTGTATGTGTATTTCACAGAAAACACCGGCGAAGAGGCCAGAAATGCCTGCATCTCCATTAAAATAGGAAATGGGGAAACAACGACATTGACACTTACGCAAGACGGCCAGAAGAAATCTCCCGGAACAGAACCCGGAACTGGCACAAAGCCGCAGTCTGCAAATGCCTGGGCCGAGATTCCTGCTTATAAGGAAAACCCGAGCTACCAGTATGTGACACACCTTACCGAGTTAAACGGAACAGCTGTGCGTAACTATTCCATCTGCTACGACAAATCGCATAAAACGGCTTTGTGGGTGGCCTATCCTCTGCATAAATGCTATCTGGGTAGTTTAGACCGAACCGATGAATGGATATATGACCCGGAAATAGGCAACGAATATCAGATTTATGTGAAAAAGGCCTACAAGGAATATCCCAAATACGACCGGGGACACCAGATTCCATCGGCCGACAGGAACTCTACTCGGGACATGAATGCACAGACATTCTATTTTACCAACCAGACACCACAAATCGGCCAAAAGCTTAATCAGGGCATCTGGCAAAAGTTGGAAGAGGTCATCAGAAAGAACTATACCTGCTCGGATACTCTTTACGTAGTGACAGGAGCTTATTTTGCCAACTCTAATACAAAAGCCACCGATAACAACGGGGTGAAAGTAGACGTACCGACACACTATTTTAAAGTCTTGCTAAGAACCAAATCCGGCATGACGGGCAAATGGGTAAACCAATGTGAAGCCTCAGACCTCCAAACCATCGGTTTCTGGCTGGAAAACAAAGCTTACAGTGAAACGAAGGTTACAAAAGCCATTTGCAAGAAGGTTTCAGAAATTGAAAACCTGACCGGATTTACATTCTTCCCCGGTATTCCTGCCGAAGTGAAGAATGACTTCAATGCAATAGACTGGAACCTAAATTAAAATGAACGAAGTATGAAGCACTTATTTACTATCTTACTTACTTTATTTTCGTTCTATGCGTCAGGATATGCACAAAAGCCTTTCAAGGTAGTATTCTATAACCTGGAAAACTTCTTTGACCTGGAAAATGACCCCGACGTATTGGATGATGAATTTACCCCTGAAGGCCCTAAAAAATGGACCAAGGATAAATATGACAAGAAACTCAGCAACATTGAAAAAGTATTTTTCGACATTGCCGCCATCAACAAAGACTATCCTGCCGTAATCGGCGTGTGCGAAATAGAGAACCGCAACGTGCTGGAGGATATTGTGGCTACCCAAAAGCTTTCGCCTGCCAACTACCGGATTGTGCATTATGACTCTCCGGAATTACGTGGAGTGGACGCTGCATTCATGTACAGACCGGATGTACTGAAACTGGAAGGTTCCAAGGCCATACGTACGGTCATCCCTTCTCTTCCCGATTTTAAAACCAGAGACATTGTCACCATGTGGGGCAAGATTGACCAGGAGGATTTCTTCTTTATGGTAGCTCACTGGCCTTCACGGTTAGGAGGAAAAGAAGCTTCTGCACTCAGACGTATTGCCGTAGGAAACCAGATGCGACACATTGCCGATTCGGTAAGAGCCCTCCGGCCTTCGACCAAAGTCGTCATGATGGGAGACTTTAACGATGACCCTACGGATGAAAGCATATCCGGGGAAAAGGGAATAGGAGCCAAAATCAAGGTGAAAGAGGTTACTCCCGCAGACTATTATGCACCTTTTGCCGCTTTACTAAAAGCCGGTTATGGCACGCTAGCCTACGGAGACGCTTGGAACATCTTTGACAACATCGTAGTCAGTGGTAACCTGATAAATGAGGACAAAGACCAGCTCAAACTGAAAAAAACCGATAATTCAAAATTCTACGGTCACATTTTCAAACGCCATTATATGGTACAGAAAGAGGGACAGTTCAAAGGCTATCCTCTACGAACGTATGTGGGCAATAACTTCCAGGGAGGATTCAGCGACCACTTCCCCGTGTATATCTATATAGGTAAGTAACATTAAATCTATATCTTATGAAACTGAAAACATTATTGATATTGCTGATTTCGATGCTGAGCCTCAGCGCTTTCTCTCAAACCGAAGGGGGCATAAAAGGTGTCGTCGTATCACGCACTACCCGGGCCACGATAGACAAAGTAAACATCGTGCTGACACCGGGTGACCGCACTGCTGTCACCAACGAACAAGGTGAGTTCTTATTTGAAACGGTAGCCCCGGGTGAATATGAACTGCATTTCGAAGCAGCCGAACTTGAAGACTTGACTCTTCCCGTCAGAGTGGGGAAAAACATGCGCGAGCTGAAGGTTATCATGATTCCGGCCAACCGTTCCCAGGCGATGGACGATGCCATCTTCGCAGAGTTTGACACTGAAACAATGGAAGACGCACAGTCCCTCCCTACTTCTCTCTCTGCTTCAAAGGATGTATTCAACAACATCGCCTCCTATCAGTTCAGTGAAATGCGGTTTAACGTCAGAGGATATGACTCACAATTCTCGGATGTGTACATGAACGGTATCCAGCTGAACGATGCCATGACCGGTTATACCCCCTGGTCTTTGTGGAGCGGCCTCAACGATGCTACCCGAAATCAGGAAGTGACTACCGGACTGCAAATGGGAGAAATGGGAATTGGCGGTATTGGTGGAGTAACGAACATCAATACACGTCCTTCACAAATGAGAAAAGGGTTCAGAGCCAGCCTGGTGAACTCTAATTCCATGTACCGTTTCAGAGGTATGCTTACGTATGCATCGGGCGTGCAGGACAACGGATGGTCGTATGCGTTCTCCATATCTACGCGACAAGGAAACAATGCGTACGTCAACGGAGTTTACTACAATGCCTTCGGCTATTTTGCAGCCGTGGAAAAACAGTTCAATGCGCAGCACAGACTGAGCCTGACCTTACTGGGAGCTCCTACGGAAAGAGGTGCACAACAGGCATCCACTCAGGAGGCATACGATCTGGTGGGAAACAACTACTACAATCCGAACTGGGGATGGCAAGCTGGCAAACGACGCAATGCCAGGGTACGCGATTACCATGAACCGCTTGCATTGTTGAATTACACCTTCGACATTACAGACCGGACCCAACTTAACCTTGCCACTTCACTGCGATTCGGAAAGAACGGTTACTCTGCACTGACATGGTACGGAGGTCCCGACCCAAGACCGGATTATTACCGCTATCTGCCAAGTTACTACCAGGGTACGACTACAGGTGCATGGCTTGAAGAAGCATGGTTGTCGAACACCGACAACATACGGCACATCAACTGGGACAATCTGTACATGATCAACCGTAATCAGCCGGTCAACCCTAATTATGGCGATGGTCACCGTTCCATCAACATGGTAGAAGAACGACATACCGACCAGATGGACTGGAACTTCTACACACAGTTCTCACATTTGTTCAAGGACAACAGCAAGCTGAACGGAGGTATGAATATCAGACGCAACCGTACAGAATACTACAGCAAAGTGAAAGACCTGTTAGGAGGTGATTACTGGGTAGATATTGACAAGTTCGCAGAAAGAGACCTCGGAATTGACATCATTTCGTATCAGAACAACATGGACTATTACGAAAAATACGGTAAGGCACCTATCGTACGCGAAGGCGACAAATACAGCTATGACTATTACGGAAACGTGTTCAACACGAGAGGATGGCTGCAGTATGATTTCAACCTTCTACACAACCTTCAGGTAAAACTAGGTGGAGAAATTGGATACGCTTTCTTGTGGCGCGACGGTATCTGGAAAAAAGGATTGTTCATGGACAATTCACAAGGAAACTCTCAAATCTTGAATTACCTTACTTATAAGGCCAAGGCAAACTTCAGGTATGTGCTTTCATCGGCCCATAACTTCGAAGCCAATATCATTTACATGCAGGATGCACCTTCGTTCCAGTCGGCATTCGTATCTCCACGTACCCGCAACGACGTAACACCTGGTGTGGAAGCAGAAAAGATATTCGGAGTAGACGCATCCTACAACCTGCGTATCGGTGACTTCAAGGCACGTATCTCAGGTTACTACACCACATTCAAGGACCAGACCAAAGTCATTTCCTACTACGATGACGTAGAAGCTACGTTCTCCAACTTTGCCATGAGTGGAATCAACAAACAGCACTTCGGACTGGAAGTGGCTGCCTCCATCCCTCTTTATGAAGGACTGGCATTGAAAGGAGCACTCAGCTGGGGACAGTACACTTACTCTAACAATCCTAACTACGTACAGATTCAGGACAACAGTGCAGCTATCATCAACCAGGGAAAGGTATATTGGAAAAACAAACGGGTGGAAAGCACGCCTCAAACAGCAGCTAACATCGGATTGTCATACCGCAGCAGAAACAACTGGTTCTTGTCGCTCGACATGAATTACTACAACAACATGTACTTGTCCATGAGTCCGCTTTACCGTACGGATGCCGTACTGACAAAACCCATGCTCGAAAATCCGGAAATGCTCAACGCAATCAGAGGTCAGGAGAAGTTTGATGCGGCATACGTCATGAATGCCAGCATCGGAAAGAACTGGTACATAAACCGTGCCTACACACTCGGATTCAGCCTGAGCGTAGACAATCTGCTCAACAACCAGGGTATTAAAACCGGAGGTTACGAACAAATCCGTCTGCTCAAGAACAAAGAGGAAAGTACGCTTACGTATGAACCGTTTGATGCCAAATATTTCTACATGTTCGGTACGAATTATTACCTGAACGTATATTTCCGTTTCTAATACTACTAAACCAAAGATAATCATGAAATATAAATTATTGATTTACGGAATAATGGCAGCCATGGCATTCTGCACCACCAGCTGCTACAGTGATTTTGACGAACCGGCTCCAGCCAAGGTCTGGACTGATGCTGACTTTACGACCGATGGGGGAGAAATCATCACCATAAAAGCACTTAAAGACATGTGTGCCGGTGTAGGGCTGGCCCAATACAAGGAGATTACCGACAACTATATCATAAAAGGAAAGGTAATATCCAGCGATCAGGCCGGGAATGTATATAAATCGGTATATATAGACGATGGTACAGCGGGCATCGAATTAAAGCTCATGGTAAGCAACTACGTGTACTATCAGGTGGGACAAACTCTCTACGTAAAATTAAAAGGACTCGCAATAGGTAATTACAGATATATGCTCAGCGTAGGAGGTATCCCCAGCGAAAAAGACATTGCCAAGAACTATGCAAACCGGAACCTTGACACCCAGGTAGAAAGAGATGCACACATCTTTATGGGAGAGCTCGGACAGGTCACGGAAGAAAACCTGCCTGTCATCACCCGGGAAAATTACAAAACGGCATTAACTGATGAGTATCTGGGGCGCCTCGTCCGCTTTGAAGGACTGACCTATAAGGAAGGTAACTTTGACGGCGACCGTTACCCGCAATACCTGGAAACGGTTTACCTCAACAATGCCACTGAGGCAACCTACACGAACAAATATTTCAAAGATGAAGGCCTGACTCCTACCTATGCCTATAACTATCAGAACCAAAGGTATTACGGGTCTTCTCTGTTCACCTATGACGCTACAGACGAAACGGACAAAAAAGGTAATCTGATTGTACGCGTAAGCGGATATGCAAATTTTGCATTGGATGCCCTTCCTCAAAATGGAGCTACAGGAGCCATCACAGCCATCTACACGAAGTATTCTTCCAAATCAGGAGGATATATTAAGTATCAGTTACTTGTCAACAAGCGTTCAGACATAGAATTCTAACATAAAAGCAACCGTCTACCCTATTCAGGAATGGCGGTTGCTTTTTTTATATTTACAAGTAAAAAACTACTGCGTAGTGGTTCCTCCGTTACCTCGTAGTAACAAACCGACTACTACGTAGTAATTCATTCATTACTCCGTAGTAAAATTTCCTCCAAATCATCCGGCACATAAACCTTACCACTAAACTGCGAAGCTGCTTCTGCCGCATAGCGCTCTTTACGGGTGGCCAGTGTCTTGTCTTCCGTGTGATACAGCAGCAGATTCTTCACTCCAAACTGAGCTGCTAACCGGCCGGCATCCAAAGCCGTGCTATGATGCTTCTCGTAGGGCTTGAACCGTTCCCGGTCTTCATACAGACAGAACGCCTCACACAGCAGCCAGTCGGCTCCTTCCGCATACATCTGATTGCATGCGTTATAAGGTTCATCACCCAGACAAACCAGCGATTGCCCGTCGGGAAGACAGGTACGGAAACCAAACTGTTTCTCCTTTGTAGAGGCAATGTCAAAGCTTTCCACTTCCAGGCCGATGGCCTGAAATTTTTCTCCGCTCTTCACCTCACACAACAGTATCTCTTCTCCTAAACGTGCCACAATCTTCTTGGGTAAAGTCATCCGGCAAATCCAGTCGAGCACCTGTACCACCTTGTCATGCCCATATATACGTAGTTCGCCCTGGTACTCTCCCTTCTGAATAGCCTGAGCCACCATGCGAATCATCCATATCACACCCAGTATATGGTCGGTATGTGCATGCGTCACAAATATCTCATGAATGCCCGACAACGGGATATGTGCTTTCTGCAACTGCGACAGAATGCCGTTGCCTCCTCCGGCATCCACTAAAAAGTATTTATCCTCCCGGCACAAGACAAAGATACAAATTTCCTGCTTTTATTTTTTTAACACATAAGTATTCTTACCACTATCCCCTTCTTTCCTCAAAATAAAGCACTGAGATTTCAACATAAACATAAAATACAATAAGTCCCTTGCAGGAGACTTTTCCTATTCCTCACGTAAGATATTGAAAATTCGATTTTTCGGGTTGTTGTACTTTTGCCAATAAGCCTACACGGAAAATTACCTTTTATACATATTGTATGAACTACAAAAACATCGCATCACGATATTGTATCAAATAAGATATTTACCATATTGAACAATAAGGTTTTACAACCCACAAAAGCCCTATTGCATATATCAATAAAAAAAACGTCCTTTGCGGTGTAG
>ENA-UEQK01002177-UEQK01002177.1-human-gut-metagenome-genome-assembly--contig:-NODE-2177-length-10898-cov-214.565659_pt1 | contig 10898 bp, 8 predicted proteins | sample MGYA00242939_ERZ507942 | MGnify/ENA primary metagenome ERZ507942 (study PRJEB26167, sample SAMN06115485) | human gut metagenome | host: Homo sapiens | place: China:Chongqing | collected 2015-03-30... | reverse complement strand
GCTCACTCCGCTCGGACTGATGGAGGCCGGACGCATTGAGTTTACAAAGGATTACGTGCTCGTGGTAGACCGCATCAACAAGGAATATATCAAGGCTTCATACAGCGATGTCGACTTCCTGCAGCGCAACGGGCTCGACTTCTACGCCCTGCAGGCACTGCTGTGGAATCAGCTCTTCGTGCCCGGACAGCAGAAGATAACCGACTCGGCCCTCAAGAATTTCGGCGTTACGTTCAACGATGCCGTGGCCAACACGCTCGTTACGCTGAAGCGCGGCAGCATGAGCTATGTGTGGCAGGCCGACAAGACGAGCGGACAGATCAAGGCTGTGGACGTAACATACAGCAGCCCGTCGACAGGCAGCACATCAGTGAAATGCACCTACGGAACATTCAAGCCGCTCGGTACGAAGAAATTCCCTACGGACATCACCCTGATGATGAAGAGCAGCGCGGTGAAGAGAGCCAACGGCGTGGCCGTGAACATATCAATGAGCGGACTCGACACGTCGGCCGACTGGGAGACGCGCACTTCTGTGTCGGATAAATATAAAAAGGTGGATCCGCAGGACGTAATTAACAGAATCTTAAAGTTATAAATGAGAAGAATACTAATATTTCTGCTGGCATTGTCGTTGGTGGCGCCTTCGCTGGCTCAGAAAAAGCAGACAGCCAAGAAAAAGACCACGACGAAGCGCGTGGTGAAGAAGCGCAGCACGAAAAAGTCGGCCAAGACAGCCAACTATTCGAACGCCTCTATCAGGGGACTCCGCAACCAGCGCGCGAGCGTTCAGCGCAAGATAAAGGAGCAGGAGCGCCTCTTGCGTGCCAATAAGGCCGACGTAAAGAAGCGGCTCAACAACCTGATGATGATAAACAGCGAAATCGACCAGCGGCAGAAGTCTATCGACGGAATACAGAAAGACATTACCCACATCGACGGAAACATACAGCTGCTCAAGAACCAGCTCTCTACGCTCGAGCAGCAGCTGCAGGACCGCAAGGCCAAATACATAAAGTCGATGCGGTATATGGCCAGCAACCGCACCATACAGGACAAGCTGATGTTCATCTTCAGCGCCAAGAACTTTGCCCAGATGTACCGCCGTCTGAGGTTCGTCCGCGAGTATGCCGCCTATCAGCGTGCCCAGGGCGAGATGGTGAAAGCCAAGCAAAACCAGATAGAGGCAAAGAACAACGAGCTGAAGAAGGTCAGGGGACAGAAGAACAACCTGCTCTATAAGGGACAGCAGGAACAGGCTGCGCTGCAAGGCAAGCAGGCCGAGCAGCAGCAGGTGGTGAACACACTGCAGAAGCAGCAGAAAACGATACAGACCATCATTGCCGACCAGCGCAAGAAGGACGCAGCCCTCAATGCGCAGATCGACAAGCTCATAGCCGAAGAAGTGGCTAAAGCCAAGGCAAGAGCTGAGGCTGAAGCCCGCAGAAAAGCCGCTGCCGCTGCAGCCGCCGCAAAGCGCAGGGCAGAGGAACTGGCACGCAAGAAGGCTGCCGCCGAGGCAGCTGCGCGCGAGAATGCACGCCGTGTGGCTGAGGCTAAGGCACGCGAGGAGCGCCTGAAAGCCGAAGCAAGAGCAGCCGAGCGCAAGAGCGCCGAGGAGAAAGCCAGGGCAGAACAGGCCGCACGTGAGGCCGAGGCCGACCGCGTTGCAGCAGAACGCAAGGCCAAGGTGGAGGAGATGAGGCATGAGAACGAGGTGGCTCGTGCCAAGAAGGAAGCCAAGGAGGCTGTCGCCTTCGATTCGCAGGACCGCAAGCTCAGCGGCAGTTTTGAGCGCAACCGCGGCCGCCTGCCGATGCCTATCACGGGCTCTTACCGCATTGTGAGTCATTTCGGACAATATAATGTTGAAGGACTTAAGAACGTTAAGCTCGACAACAAGGGAATAAATATCCTCGGAAGTCCCGGAGCATCGGCACGCTCTATATTCGACGGAGAAGTCAGTGCCGTGTTCGGCTTCGGCGGAACGATGGTTGTCATGGTGCGCCACGGCAGTTATATTTCTGTCTACTGCAACCTGCGCTCCGTAAGCGTACACCGCGGACAGCACGTCAGCGCCCGTCAGGCCTTGGGCGTGGTAGGCGAGGACAACATACTGCAGTTCCAGCTCAGGCGTGGAACGGCAAAGCTGAATCCTGAGTCATGGCTCGGAAGATAGCCATCGTACTAATGCGATAATATTTAGTAAGACACGGCCGCTGCGACGGTCTGCCAACAAAGCCGAGACACATTTTTGTCAGATAATTTTCTGTCTGGCGTTTGTGTGTCGGCTTGTCGGTCTTGCCGCCGTGCGCAGTGTCCGGATATTTTTTTAATAAGCCAGAAAAATATTATTTAAAATTATCTGAAAAGAAAAATTTTGATTACTTTTGCGAAATAATAAGGTGTAAGGACATATGGAAGATGAACTTAGAATAATTATAAGCGGAGGCGGCACCGGAGGCCATATATTTCCGGCTGTTTCGATAGCTAACGCTATCAGGGCAAAGTATCCCGAAGCTAAAATACTGTTTGTCGGAGCGTTAGGACGCATGGAGATGCAGCGCGTGCCTGCTGCCGGTTATGAGATTGTAGGACTTCCTATAAGCGGCTTCAACAGAAAGAACATGCTTAAGAATGTGGTGGTTCTTTACAGGATATGGAAGAGCCAGCAGATGGCGAAGAAGATTATACGCAAGTTCAATCCAATGGCAGCCGTCGGAGTGGGCGGATATGCCAGCGGTCCGATGCTCAACCAGTGTACGAAGATGGGCATACCGTGCCTCATCCAGGAGCAGAATTCCTATGCAGGCGTCACCAACAAGATACTGTCGAAGAAGGTAGACCGTATCTGCGTGGCCTACGACGGCATGGAAAGATTCTTCCCGGCAGACAAGATTGTCAAGACCGGTAATCCCGTGCGTCAGGCCCTGCTCGACACAAAGCTGACAAAGGCTGAGGCCCTTAAGAGCTTCGGGCTGTCTGAAGACAAGAAGACCATCCTCATCGTAGGCGGAAGCCTTGGCGCGAGAACGGTCAACGAGAGCGTACTTCAGAATCTCGACATGATAAAAGAGTCAGGTGTGCAGTTTATATGGCAGACCGGAAAATACTATAACGCGTCGATAATGGCTGAACTGAAGCAGCGCGGAACCGTTCCGTCGCTTCACGTAACCGACTTTATCTCTGACATGGGCGCTGCCTACAAGGCCGCCGACCTGGTGATAAGCCGCGCCGGAGCAAGCAGCATATCAGAGTTCTGCCTCATAGGCAAGCCGGTTATCCTTGTTCCTTCGCCCAATGTGGCCGAAGACCATCAGACAAAGAACGCCATGGCCCTGGTCAATAAGAACGCTGCTCTGTATGTAAAGGACGCCGACGCTCCTGCTGAGGTGGTTAAGCTGGCGCTGCAGACAGTGAAAGACGATGCCAGACTGAAAGAACTTAGCGAGAACATACTGAAGCTCGCGCTTCCCGACTCGGCCGACATAATAGCCAACGAAGTGGTTAAGCTCGCACGCCGCGGACACTGATGCGGAGGGTAAGTAGGCCACAGACAATAATTATATAGAATACTAAAATAAATTGCAAAAGCAGATGCAGGGCTGCAATCAGCCCTGGCGGACAAAAGTCCGTTTCTGTAGAGAATAATAAAATAATGGAACTGAAAGAGATTAAAGCTGTATATTTTGTAGGAGCAGGCGGCATAGGCATGAGCGCCATAGCCCGTTACTTCCTGCACAGAGGCGTTGTCGTTGCCGGATACGACAAAACTCCTTCTGCATTGACAACGCAGCTCGAGAAAGAAGGCATGCTTATTCATTATGAAGAAAACATCGACGAGATACCGCATGCCTGCAGAAACCAGAAGTCTTCGCTCGTGATCTATACCCCGGCCATACCGGCAGACCACAAGGAGCTGGTTTACTTCCGTGAGAACGGTTTCGACGTTGAGAAGCGCGCCCAGGTGTTGGGCATGCTCACACGCTCACACAAGGGCCTTTGCTTTGCCGGCACGCACGGCAAGACCACCACGTCTACCATGTGCGCCCACATCATGCATCAGAGCCACGTCGACTGCAACGCCTTTCTCGGCGGCATATCAAAGAATTACAGCTCTAACTACATACTGAGCAAGGAGAGCGACTTCGTGGTTATCGAGGCCGATGAGTTCGACCGCAGCTTCCACTGGCTCCGTCCGTGGATGAGCGTCATAACATCTACCGACCCCGATCATCTCGACATATACGGCACCAAGGAGGCCTATCTTGAGAGCTTCGCCCATTACTCTTCGCTGATTCAGCCCGGCGGAGCGCTCATCATACACAAGGGTCTCGAGATGAAAGCTCAGGTGCAGCCCGGTGTTAAGGTGTATGAATACAGTCTTGACAGCGGCGACTTCCATGCCGAGAATATCGTGATTGAGAACGGCAACATCTCGTTCGACTTCATTTCGCCCATAGAAATCGTACGCGGAGTGCAGCTCGGTCAGCCCGTGCCCATTAATATCGAGAACGGCATTGCGGCCATGGCCATGGCACAGCTCAACGGATGCTCAAGCGAGGAACTGAAGTATGGCATGAAGACATACCGTGGCGTTGACCGCCGCTTCGACTTCAAGATAAAGAACGACAAGATTGTCTTCCTCAGCGACTACGCACACCATCCAAAGGAAATCTACCAGAGCGCAAGGAGCATACGCGAGCTTTACAGGGACAAGAAGATAACCGTAATCTTCCAGCCCCATCTCTACACCCGCACGCGCGACTTCTATAAGGACTTTGCCGACAGCCTGAGCATGCTCGACGAGGTTGTGCTCTGCGACATATATCCCGCACGCGAGGAGCCTATCCCCGGCGTTACGTCGCAGCTTATCTACGACAACCTGAAGGAAGGCGTGGAGAAGAAGATGATACACAAGGAGGATGTCCTCTCGTTCGTAAAAGACAATGATTTCGAGGTGCTCGTGGTGCTCGGCGCCGGCGACCTCGACAATTATGTGCCACAGATAGAGAAAATACTTCAAGACAAGTATAAGTAAATGCATCAGAAACTTAAAAGAACCATATTCATAACGCTCGACGTGTTTCTTGCGGTTTACCTGGTGATGGCGATGACATCGTTCAATCATCCGGCAGAGACACATAGCGTGTGTACTAAGGTTACCATTAATGTTGAGGATGAAAGTACAAACGGATTCCTAAGTGCAAAGGAGGTGAAGCGCATTCTTGAGCGGAGCCGCCTTTATCCGTTTAAGAAGAAACTTGCCGACATCAACCCTCGCGACATCGAGGACAAGCTGAAGGACACGCCCTTTGTCAACACTGCACAGTGCTATAAGACAAAGGACGGCAACGTCTTTATAAGCATCACGCAGCGTCTGCCTATCGTAAGGGTGAAAAACTCGCGTGGCGACGACTATTATCTTGACGATCAGGGCGGCATAATGCCCAACTCAAAGTACACGTCAGACCTGATAATAGCCACAGGCAACATAAGCCGCTGGTATGCCCGCAACTATCTCTCTTATCTGGCCATCGAGCTGATGAAGGATGACTTCTGGAAGAATCAGATAGTGCAGATAAACATACTGCCCGACCTTGGCGTTGAGCTTGTTCCGCGCGTCGGCGAGCATATAGTTTATCTGGGCAACATCCCGCAGACAAAATATGTCAACCGCCGCAAGGCTCTTGTGCAAGGTTTTGTGCAGAAGAAGATGGACCGTCTGAAGAAGTTTTACAAATACGGACTCAGTCAGGCCGGATGGAACAAATATTCTTATATAGATCTGGAGTTTGACAACCAGATAATATGCAAAAAGAAGAAAAAGGCAGATATTTAAATAAAACAGAAACAACAAATTGATAACGTATGGCAGCAAAGGATTTTATAGTAGCAATAGAATTAGGCTCATCAAAGGTTACGGGCATTGCGGGCAAGAAGAATCTTGACGGCAGCATCTCTGTGCTCGCCGTTGTGAAGGAAGACTCTTCGTCGTTTATACGCAAGGGCGTCGTCTACAATATAAATCAGACCGTTCAGTGTGTGTCCAACATCGTCAAGAAACTGTCTGCCGCCCTCAAGTCTGAGATAGCTCAGGTGTATGTGGGCGTGGGCGGCCAGTCTATCAGAAGCGAGAAGAACGTGATAGGCAAAGACTTATTGGGCGACACCATCGTTACGCAGGAGATGGTAAACGAGCTTATGGACACCAACCGTAACATGTCTTATCCTGAACAGGAAATTCTTGACGCGGCCACACAGGAGTATAAGGTCGACAACCAGCTGCAGCTCGATCCCGTGGGCATACAGTGCAGCCGCCTTGAGGGCAACTTCCTCAACATATTGTGGCGCAAGACCTTCTACCGCAACCTCAACAAGTGTTTCGACACTGCCGGCATTGCCATTGCCGAGATGTATCTGGCGCCGCTGGCGCTGGCCGACAGCGTGCTGTCCGACTCTGAGAAGCGTTCAGGATGCGTGCTCGTTGACCTTGGTGCCGATACCACCACTGTTTCTGTTTACTATAAGAATATTCTTCGCCATCTTGCTGTCATACCTCTCGGCGGCAACAACATCACCAAGGATATCGCTTCGCTGCAGATGGACGATGAGAACGCCGAGAAGATGAAGCTGAAATACGGAAATGCTTATACTGACAACAACGAGATAGACAACACCCTGATGTTCCCCATCGATGCCGACCGCAGCATAGAGAGCCGCAAGTTTATCGAGATCGTAGAGGGCAGACTTCAGGAGATTATCGAGAACGTGTGGTATCAGGTTCCTGCCGAGTATGCCGACAGGCTGCTGGGCGGTATCATCCTTACCGGTGGAGGCTCTAACATGAAGAACATCGACATGGCCTTCAGAAACCACACGCATATAGAGAAAATACGTATTGCGAAGTTTGTTACGCAGACCATCAACTCTAACAACAACGACATCAACGCCCACAACGGCATGATGAACACCGTGCTGGGCATCCTGGCCAAGGGCGACATGAACTGCGCCGGCGAAGAGTACAGCGAGCACAGCGACCTCTTCGGTGCCGACAAGCCAAAGCCGGCTGCCGGCATGCAGGGCGGAACTCACGTACAGCAGCGCAACAACGAGGGCGTAGTGCTCACCGAAGCCGAGAAGCTGAAGATTGAGGAGATGCGCCGCAAGGCTGCCGAAGAGGCTGCCAGGAAGGAGAGCGAGCCCGAAGTTAAGCCGAAGGACGATGCCGACAAGGAAAAGAAGGGCATGAAACCTCATGTTACAAAGCTCAAGAACTGGTTCAGAAGCCTTGTCTCTGAGGACGAATAATATTGACATGGCTGCGCTGCTACAAACTTATAACTACGAAAAAAAATAAAGACGAGATATGGCTGATACACATAGAATAGTGGATTTCGGTGAGCCCGAAAAAGAGAAGAGCATAATAAAAGTGATCGGAGTAGGCGGCGGTGGAGGCAACGCCGTTAACCACATGTACCGCGAGGGCATACACGACGTGTCGTTCGTTCTGTGCAACACTGACAACCAGGCACTCAACGACTCGCCCGTACCCGTGCACCTGCAGCTCGGCAAGGAAGGACTCGGAGCCGGCAACAAGCCTGCAAAGGCGCGTGAGGCAGCCGAGGAGAGCCTTGAGGACATTAAGGCAATGCTCAACGACGGCACCAAGATGGCATTCATCACAGCCGGAATGGGCGGAGGCACCGGCACCGGTGCGGCTCCTGTCATTGCCAGCGTTTCAAAGGATCTGGGTATCCTTACCGTCGGCATCGTTACCATACCGTTCCGCTTTGAGGGCGAACGCAAGATCGACCAGGCCCTCGACGGCGTTGAAGAGATGTCGAAGCACGTCGACGCCCTGCTCGTAATCAACAACGAGCGCCTGCGCGAGATTTATCCGGAACTGTCTATCCTTGATGCCTTCGGCAAGGCCGACGACACCCTGAGCATTGCTGCCAAGAGCATAGCCGAGATTATCACCGTTCACGGACTGATAAACCTCGACTTCAACGACGTGAAGACCGTGCTTAAGGACGGCGGCGTGGCCATCATGAGTACAGGCTACGGCGAAGGCGAGGGCCGTGTGAAGCGTGCCATTGAGGACGCGCTCAACTCACCTCTGCTCAACGACAACGACGTGTTCAACGCAAAGAAGATATTGCTCAGCATATCGTTCTGCAGCGACAAGAACAGCAACAACGGCCTCATGATGGAGGAGATGAACGACGTGAACGACTTTATGGCCAAGTTTGGCAACGACTTCGAGATAAAGTGGGGACTTGCCACCGACCCCGAACTGGGCAACAGAGTGAAGGTTACCATCCTCGCCACAGGATTCGGCATAGAGAATGTCGACGGCATGAACGAGCACTACAAGAAGCACTCTCAGGAGGAGAACGAACGCCGTGCTGAGGAGGAGGAGAAGGCTGCCGAGCGCCGCGCAAAGCGTGAACACTACTACGGCACCGACGGAAAGAGCTCTAAATACAAGCGCCGTCCGCACATATACATCTTCCGCCAGGAAGACCTCGACAACGACGACGTAATATCTTCTGTTGAGTCGACGCCTACATACAAGCGCACACGTCAGGAGCTTGAGGAGATACGCAACCAGTCTATGGGACAGGTAAAGAAGGCCGAGAGCGAGGACAGCAAGATACAGGGAACAATAAAGTTTGGATGATTGACAATTCATAATTCATAATTTTTAATTCATAATTAAAATGTTATTCGATCAGATAAGCAACGATATAAAGGAGGCCATGAAGGCCCGCGACAAGGTGCGTCTTGAGACCTTGCGCAACATTAAGAAAGTTTTTCTTGAGGCAAAGACTGCTCCCGGAGCCAATGACACTCTCGAGGATGCCGACGCCATGAAGATTCTTGCCAAGCTTGCCAAGCAGGGCAAAGAGTCGGCTGCCACATTCGTGCAGCAGAACCGTCAGGACCTTGCAGACGCCGAGCTGGCACAGGTCAGCGTCATTGAGGCATACCTGCCGAAGCCTATGACAGAAGAAGAGATTGAGGCTGCCGTAAAGGAAATTATAGCCCAGACAGGTGCCGCAGGCATGAAGGACATGGGCAAGGTTATGGGCGTGGCTTCAAAGCAGATGGCTGGCAAGGCCGACGGCCGCATTATCTCCGGCATCGTAAAGAAACTGCTTGCCTAAGCATTTTCTTTCTGATATAAAATAATAAATCAGCCTGAACGGACTAAACAGTCTGCTCAGGCTGATTTGTTTTTTTGATGTACCGGCAACAGAACTTTGTTTCCATTTGCACAAAATTTTGGACAGTGTCATTAACTCCTAAAAGCAAAGCATACGACTTTACCTTCTCTAACTTTTTTAATTACTATAATTAGGTATGAGTTTCGGGACATAGTTCCTGATACTCAATGCTGCCGGATTTTTCGCTGCGCTCAACAATACGTGTATATCCGCCAGAACAATAGCCTTGCTGTTTCTCATCAATTCATGTTAATCTCTGATAACTTCCACGTGACCGAAGGGCTTAACTTTAGTAACCGTGGGTGGCACACTCACGGTTACTAAAGAAATAGGAATCACCAGGAGTGGTGATACTTTATTAACAAAATACATTTATAAAAGTAGCACCACTTCGGGTGCACGTTCCTCATTATAGAATAACCGGGCGTGGTTTCGCTGTGCTTTGCCACACCCGGTTACAAAAGTGTAGCCCTCCGGGCTGCCTCGCCATGTTAAGTGAAAAATTAAAAACGAAAAGTGAAGAATCCAAATGCACGTGCCCGAAGGGCTGCACCTTAGTAACCGTGGGTGGCACACCCACGGATACATAAACACTAGGCATCACCCGAAGTGGTGATACTTTTATTTAAGTGAAGAACGAAGAGGGAAGAACAGGCGCAGAGCGCAATTAAGAATTAAAATGCAAAGTGCCTGATAAGAATCCACAAGGCTATTGACTTTAACTCCTAGCCAACTTGTTGGCGATAACTCCTTTAACTACCAAAATAGGATTGCTATTGTCTTAACTCCTTAACTTCCTAACTCCTTAACTCCTATAACTTTTTACCCTTATTAAAAAAAAACTCGTCACTCGTCACAATGGCGTATAACGCACTGATACACATGGCGTTACAGTGTGACGAGTTGCGCTTTCAACTCGTCACGCTCGTGGCTCACACATCAGCCGTGATGAGTTTAGTCGGCAACTCGTCACACTTTAACATCTTGATTTACAGTTTGTTATGCACGGTTGTGACGAGTGATGAGTTTTTTATAAAAATAAAATTGATCCTTATGTTATTCTGCATGACTTATCACGAAGAGTCAACTTTTATCAGCGATAACCCATGTTTCGGTCAACCTAAGTCAGTAAATAGTCAACATTCTTTATTATTGCCGTTTTCATTTTTCCTAAAGGCATACTTTTGCACCCTGAAAGGCCACGTTTCAGCATGCAAAAGCATACCTTTTGCATCATAGTTTGCCGTGTTTTGTAAGTTCAGTATGATAAGTTCTGCTGATAAAATTCTCAAATCTCCATCATCCATTCTCAATTCTAACTTGCTTTTTCAGCCTGTATTTTATCGTTCTCAGTGCTCCCGGAGTTATAGCCATAATGCGCTGAATGTCCTTGTCGCTGAAGCCTATGGTTATCAGCGAGAGTGCAAACAGACTGTTTGTTGTCAGCTTGCCGTATCTGCTTTCAGCCTCTCTTGCCTTTTCTGCATATTCAATTCTGAAGTATTCGATGAATGCCTCAAAGTCGTCCTTGCTCCATTTTACGGTTGTTCCGCCGTCGGCAATCTCTTTGTGCAGTCTTTTTCCGCGGCTCACTGTTTCAGCCTCATGCTTTCTGATGTCTTCAATCTTCTTTTTCAGTTTCTTTATTTCCTTTTCCCTGTCCTT
>ENA-UEQK01002170-UEQK01002170.1-human-gut-metagenome-genome-assembly--contig:-NODE-2170-length-10918-cov-5.111429_pt1 | contig 10918 bp, 10 predicted proteins | sample MGYA00242939_ERZ507942 | MGnify/ENA primary metagenome ERZ507942 (study PRJEB26167, sample SAMN06115485) | human gut metagenome | host: Homo sapiens | place: China:Chongqing | collected 2015-03-30... | reverse complement strand
GCCGGCATAAGCTACAGAAACTCTCTTGACGGAACATTCGCCACGCTGCACGGAAACTACAGACACACACAGAGCAAACATCAGCGCCGTGTAGGTAATCGCCGCCTTATCGCCAAAACGGCGCAATCGGTTTAAGAGTTTCCATCGAAAGATATATTCCTCAATAATGGGTCCTAAAAAACCTACATATAAAATCATTACCGGCGAGAGCGAATCCAGCATCTCGTTGACCGGGTTCATCGCGGATGCATCGCCGCCGCTACTTGCCGCCACCGCATCATTGATTGCATTTCCCAGCAGGTTAAAGATAGTTCCAAATCCCTGTGCCAAAATAAAAAACATACAGAACTGCAGGAAACTAATCTTCATTTTCTCTGCCCGTTCTTCCGGGACAAGGCGCAGAATCAAAAATACGAATGGAAGAACCAGCGCATAGATGACCAGCGTGCTTCCGCCGTCCTCATACCACGCTGCATTTACCATCCGGTTCAAAAACGTACTGATCACGCCTCCGTCCGCCCATACGTTGCCAGCCACTTCCAGAAGTATGCTGACAAGCACCGTCATCACGCTGAAAAATGCCAGCGCCCAGCCGAGGACATTGCAGACACGGCGCACCTCGCGGCGGCAGGTTTTTCGGATTTGTTTCGGACTCTGAACCGCATTCTGCAGCTCAGGTTCCGTTTGCAGATCATTTTCTTCTGCCTCCCGCTGCCAAAGATCCGATTCGTTCCAGTTTCCCTCTCCCATTTTCTCTCCTTCGTCATTCAGGTCTTTCATTCCCAGAAAATACCTGTTTTATCTTCCGGCGCTTTCTATCACACGGCGCGCCTTTTCCTCCTCTGCTTTCTGCACATAAAACAGATATTCCCGTTCCGATGCCGCATTTTCTCCCGCACTTCCCAGCCTCGCCCGCTGATTGCCGGAAAGTACGCCCGCTTTCAGACGGTTCTGCACCTTGACCTGATACTCAATTCCCGCCTGTTCCAGCTGCTCCCGGATCGCCGCCTGCCGTTTCATATCAAACGTCGCGCCAACCTGTTTCCATCCTCCGATTCCAAACATACACGCACCTCCCCGCAAATCTGAAAAAACCTTGCTAAGTGCTCCTATTCTATCATAAATACTAAATTCGTGAAATAGTGAATCCCATTTGCTCTCTTACGACAGGTAATAAAAGAGCTGCCACATTTACGTGCAGCAGCTCCGTTATTATATCATATATGATATTTTAACATATTTTCCTATATAAAACAGTCCTAAACCAGACGCCCTTAGTTCAGCATCATACCCATAATCTCATTCGACCGTGCGATAAACTTCGTCATGCGCTCCGGTGTCAGGGAACCGTGGCTGAGCTGTGCCAGGTCGTAGAGCTGTTCGCAGATCTTCGGCGTATTCTCGCCATCCGTGTGCTCTAAGACGTACTGAACGAGCTTGTTGTTCGCGTTGAGTACCAGCACCTGACCGCTGCCGCCGAACATCGACGCGTCCATGCCCATGTTGTACATCTTCATCATATCCTGCATACGGCGTGTTTCCTCCGACAGGGTGATCATCGAAGAAATCTCAGCATCCTTCAGCTTCTCAACCTTTACCTGCAGCTTATCATCACCCAGTGCTTTCTTGAAGGTCTCTGTCAGCGTCTCTTCCTGTTTCTTGAGCGCTTCCTTGTCCTCTTCCTTCACTTCCTCGCGCAGCGTGCCATTGACATCGGCATCAATACGCAGGAATTTCAGGTTCTCATGCTTCTGTTCTTCCTGGCTGATGAATGGATTATCAATGCTGTGAGACATGATGATCGCATCCTGTCCGTTTGCCTTGAACATGTTGATGTACTGGCTCTGCTCTTTCTCATTTGTTACATAGTAGATCTGGTTCTCATGACCTTCCTCTTTTGCCTTATCCATGCAGTCTTTCAGCGTCAGATATTTTCCGTCCAGATTCTTGTAGATGATGTAATCATCCATCTTCTCAGCAAATTTCTGATCCTTTAAGCAGCCAAATTTGATAAATGGAGCGATATCGTCCCAATATTTCTCATAGGTCTCACGGTCTGTCTTGCACATACCGGTCAGCTTGTCCGCTACCTTCTTGGTGATGTAATCGGAAATCTTCTTTACAAATCCATCATTCTGCAGCGCACTTCTCGATACATTCAACGGCAGATCCGGGCAGTCGATCACGCCCTTTAAGAGCATCAGGAACTCCGGAATAACTTCCTTGATATTATCCGCGATAAATACCTGATTATTGTACAGCTTGATGGTTCCTTCGATACTCTCGTACTCCATGTTGATCTTCGGGAAGTACAGAATACCTTTCAGGTTGAACGGATAATCCATGTTCAGATGAATCCAGAACAGCGGTTCCTTGTAATCCATAAATACCTTGCGGTAAAATTCTTTGTATTCTTCCTCGGTACACTCGTTCGGATGCTTGTTCCACAGCGGGTGAATGTCATTCAGTGCCACCGGACGTTTCAGGATCTTATATTTCTCGGTTCTCGGAGATACCTCCACGGTCTCTTTCGTGCCGTCCTCTTTCTCCTTTTCCTCGGTCTTTGCTTCCTCGACCACCGTCTCAACGATGGTGTCCTTGTCGGTCAGCTGATCCTTCTCGATCGTCTCATACTCCGGCTCTGCCGTTGCATTTTTCAGGTAAATCTCAACCGGCATGAAAGAGCAGTACTTCTGGATGACTTCACGTGCGCGATACTCATTGCAGAACTCAGTGCTGTCTTCATTTAAATAAAGGACAATCTTGGTACCATTGCCTTCCTTATCGCCCTTATCCATCGCAAACTCAGTGCCGCCCTCAGACTCCCAGTGAACCGGCTCTGCGTCTTTCTTATAAGAAAGAGTATCGATCGTAACCTTGTCCGCTACCATGAATGCAGAATAGAAACCTAAACCGAAATGACCGATGATCTGGTCTTCGTTTGCTTTGTCCTTATATTTTGCCAGGAAATTCTGTGCACCGGAAAATGCGATCTGGTTAATGTACTCTTCCACTTCCTCGGCAGTCATACCGATACCATTATCCTCGACGGTGATCGTCTTGTCCTCGGAATTAACGGTAACCTGAATCTTATACTCCGTATCCCCCGGCTCCTCATACTCGCCCATCAGCGCCAGCTTTTTCAGCTTCGTGATCGCGTCGCATCCGTTGGAAATCAGCTCACGATAGAAAATATCATGATCGGAATAAAGCCATTTCTTAATAATCGGGAAAATATTCTCGCTGTTGATTGATAAACTTCCTGTTTTTGCTGCCATATCTATACACTCCTTTTGATTGCAAAATACAGTGGATATCCGCTCCCGAAAAAGGAGGCTGGCATTTTCACTCTGCCGCGTCCAATCCTGCTATCCAGCTACATAAATATACGCTTGTAAAATTCTTTTTTTGTGATTTTCCATCACCGTGACTCTTATTTTAATACCAGCGTTCCAAGATGTCAATAGAAAATTAGCACTCATTTTTGTTGAGTGCTAATAAGATTTTAAAATTCTCCGTCTTGCCAATAAGAAGTCACTTGCGTCCCCTTCCCGCCTGCGATAAAATAGAATCTACGTTATTGTTTCTACATTACACAGAAAATAACGAATTTACCATCTCAGCGAGGACACATATGATTGCCTGCAATATCTGTGATATAAAATTATTTACCAAGAAACTGTTCATCGGAGAGACATTTGACCGCTTTCTGCTCAAGGAAGCGGAGATCGTGACGTTCAACACCTTCTCCATCGACGGACGCGTCCATAAAAGCTTTTATTCCGAAGAAGAGCGTGCCGAGGGGCAGATTGAAGAATATTCAACCTGGAAAACTCTGCGCCCGTTCTGTTTTTCCCTCATAAAAGGAAAAAAGCTTCCGGAGCGCTTCTCCATCATTTTGAAGCTTCCGAAGGCTGCCACCGAACAGTTTCTGACCGCCCGCAAAAGCCAATGGCTCCCGGAGCAGGTCGGCGGACTGTTCTTAAATATTCATTATGAAAACCAGCATTTAAGCTGTGTCACCGGACTGTCGCTCAACCAATTTACGTTAGACAAGACGCTGGAACGCGAGTGGGACGAGTCGATCCGGACATTTTTGCGAAAAGAAGAGCTGCCGTTTGAGGAATAACGGCAGCCCTGTTTTATCGGGTTTTCAGTTGCACATCTTCGATTAATTCTCCCAGAGAATCAGTCCATTGTCATTCAATGCCTGTTCGATTTTTTCAATATTCTCTATTTCAGGCTGTATTAAATCAGAATTAATATATGTTACATTATAATAATTAATCATTTTTTCATCATTTAATCGATTAAATTCTAACTCGTCAAATCCTATGGCAATTCCTCGTCCATTATCTGCATATGAATTCCATTGACTTACAGAATCCCCATCTCTACTAAAGCATGCCACATAGTATGGATCCGTGCCTAAACAATGAGTATATGTTTGAAAATATCCTTTTATGCGAGCTAAATTTAAAAAATCATTAAGTTTTCTATTCTTTCTGTTGTCATATTCTCTTAACTTTTTGCAAAATATCTCATATATACTTATCTCTTCATTTGAATCATTCATATTTCGAATGCTCGTTAACCATAATTGTTTGTTTTTTAATATTGATAATCCAGTCATCGTATCACAATAATAATATACAATATTACTTCCTGCCATTTAACTTCTCCTTAATATCATTCAAAATTTTCAAAGCATATATTATTCATTATTAATTTAAAAATAAGCAATGTCATGCTATATCTTTATTATAAAATATATTAGTTTGCGATTCCACCACATCCACTACATAAAGCATAATTATTCATCTAAACACTATAGCCATACCGTCTCCTAATGTTGTATACTATTTTAAATCAATAATTTTTTATTAATTCACAATCACAGGTAAGGAGATTTACATGGAATTATTTCAGAAAAAAATAGGTCCTGTTTTCTTAAAAGAAGACAGTGATGCTACTGTTTTTATAAATAAAATGCATCAATTAGAAAGCAAAGCAACCTCACCAGAACTCAAGCAAGAAATTCAAAAACAGATTAAACTCGCATCATATGGAGCAATAGGTGAACAAAACATTGCTTATGAACTTAAAAATAGTGGTATGGATATGTATATACTTCATGATATCTGCCTTGAACATGAAGACCTAACTGCACAGATTGATTACATCATAATTACAAGAAAGAAAATCTTTATAATAGAGTGCAAGAATCTTATTGGAAATATAGAAATAGATAGTCAGGGAAATTTCATTCGAACATATGAGATGTTTGGAAAGAAGGTAAAAGAAGGTATATATTCGCCTGTAACACAAAATCAACGCCATTTAAATGTATTGAAGGCTTGTAGAAAAGAAGCAAAAGGCAATTTTATAACAAAAATGGCTTTTGAACATTACTTTGATGATAACCACAAATCACTAATTGTTCTTGCAAATCCTAAGACCTACTTTAATTACAGATTTGCTCCAAAAGAATTAAAAAATACGGTTATTCGTGCAGATCAATTAGTTGCTACAATTAAAAAGCTTAATTCTGAATCAAAAGATTCTTCTTATACAGAAAAAGAAATGCGCGAACTTGCTGATTTTTATCTTAACGCTAACAAACCAGAGCGTTCCGATTATTCAAAAAAATATGAAGAAATGTTAATAGAAGTAGAAAATACGCAAAATATTGAACAACAAAATAACTCCAATATTGATGTAAAGGCAGTAGAGTCATCTAATATAACAATTTCCAATAATACAGATGAAAAAGACATACACACATCTACAAATTCAGAATGTTCTGATAAAATATGCCCTAAGTGCGGTTCTAAACTCATATTGCGTAAAGCTTCCAAAGGCAATAATGCTGGCAAGAGTTTTTGGGGATGCTCTGCTTTTCCTAAATGCAGATATACCGAAAATGCATAATATAAAAACAGACAACTTATCAATCAATTATTATATAAGGCTATCTCTCAAAGATAGCCTTATATAATAAATATGTTTCTTATTAAAACCTTACTGATTTACGATTATGTACCACTCAAAAATTATATTTCTGCCACATTATGAGCACTACACTCCCATATCTTGTTATATAACTCACAGAACAAACCCTTATATTACTTTTATGTTCTTGATATTTTCTTTTATTTTCCCATATCTATACGATGTAATTTCTAAGAAATTCTTTATATCCTTATCTTTATAACCATTTGCTTTATAAAACAAAACTATAAACTCTTCTTTAGTTACATGCGGATAATATTTCTTAATCTCATTATACAAATCAATATACTTATAATCTTTTTCTATTTCTTCAAATAAATCTATTTCTGAATCAATATTATATAATGTATCAAATTCATCATCAGTACAGTAATAATGTATTGCTATATAATTTATCCATCTTTTTTGCCTGTGTCTATTTCGTATTTCAGTTTTAACCTTAAAATTTATACTTGCATATAAATATGTATCATACTTACATTTTCTTGCACTATTGTACGTCATAATTGTTTTCCATGCAGTTTCATTTGCTATAGAATAAAAATCATCATAATCTAAATCATAAATTTCTTCACCCGTTTTACTTAAAATACTCCTTGTCATTTCTTTCAAATGTTGCATATTATTTCGCATATAGGGCTCTAACATTTTCATTTGTTCTTCATTTAAATTGTTCATTAAATGCTATCCCCCTTCCTATTAACTCTTCTCCCCAATAACACATTAATTCTCAAATATAAGTTATTTCTCATTTCAGCATCATTCAATTCATCTAAAGTACATAAAGAATCCTGTGGCATTACCATAAGCAAATCAGAATAAGTATTATATTTAAGATCAATTTCGTTTATTTTTGTCTTTATACTATTTCTATCTATAGGTTGTTCCAAAAACACTTTAATAGCATCTACTATATCTTTTTCTAATTCCGTTATCTGCTTTTTATTCTTAAGTTCTTCTAAAACACTATTTAAAACAATATCCCTTTCATCCATATTTTTATCCTCCAATCTTGTATATATACTTATACTACTACTCCTCATATACAAAATTTGTCAAATTATGTCGACAATGAATGTTATTTGCAATAATTTGTAAAATTATATTTTTTCTTGATTATTCTTTAAGAATTTAATATGACTGAGTAAAGTCTCACGACTGGAAAAGGATGCTCGTTTCTTTTTTATTTTCACCCATTCTATCCCATATAAAAAACAGCACCCCGGCAGTACCCATCTACTGCCGAAGTGCTATCCATTCCATCAATTATTCCATTAAAATCTACCCAAATATACTCATCAGATTAGCCACAACCAGGCCGCCGCCGGTTCCGATGACATAGCCGAGCAGCGCCATCATGATACCAACCGGTACGAGGGCATTTGAGTATGCGCCGGCAAGGACCGGTGCTGTTGCTGTTCCACCGATGTTTGCGAGGGAAGCAACACTGCATGTGAAGATGTCGAGTTTCAATATCTTCGCAAGTGCAATCATTATTGCCACATGAATAAGGAGGATTACGAATCCTGCGAGAAGCCATATTGGGGCATTGCCAACTGCTCCGAGGTCTGCTCTTGAAGCGATTAAGGCAATGACTATATAAAGCATTACATTTGAAATCTCCTCAGTTCCCTTAATCTTGCCAAATGGTGTCAGGGCAAATACGATGCCAAGCACTGATACGATAAGGACTGTCCATGTTGTGCTGTCAAAGAATGATAAATGTGCATTAATCATGCTGCCAAGTTCCATTGAAACTGCCGATACTAAGAGTCCTGAACCGAGCAGAAGAATGATGTTCTGCCATACAAGCGGCTTTGTGTTGGCTTTTGCTTCCTCTTCGAGTGCTGCTCCAACGCCGTCGATTATGCTTGTGTCTGCCTTTGTCCATTTGTTGAACTTCTCGTGATTTCCGATTGCCCACAGAAGGAACATTACATAAAGTGTCGCGCAGATTGAATCCATAACAAGAGCGTAAGCCATTGTTGCTTCGTCAACATCAAGTGCTGCCTGAATTGCGAGCATATTGCCGCCGCCGCCCATCCAGCTTCCGCACAGTGCGCCGAGTGCTTTCCATGAACCTGCGCCTAAGAGCTGGTGGAATATTGCATATGAAACAAAGAATCCAAGTCCGATTGACAAAGTTGCTGCGAAGAAACCGATAAGCATTTTAGGTCCAAGCTTGATGATTTTCTTCAAATCACATCGAAGCAGCATTATGAAAAGCATCGCATATAATATCGGGTTCTTGACTGATTTGTACACAGCGCTTGTTGCACTAAGGTCCCACACTTTCATTGTGCAAAGCAGCATAAGCCCCAGGTATATAAGTACAATTGGCGGTGCAAAATTAAAGAACACCTGTGCCTTTTTCCCTTTAAAAATCTTAGGCAGATTTACTAATACTGCGGCTGCAAATATAAGTGCCGCAAGGTATAAAAATCCATCTTTTATCATGTATAAATTCTCCTTATGGTTAATTTATAACATATTCTGCCCATTTTTCTGTAGTATATAACTAAATTTGCGGAAGTAAATGTCGTGCAATCTGTCGTCACACACTTACTCCCGCAAATTTAGTTATAAACTTTTAAGTATCTCCATCAGATATTCCCAGGTCCGCTCCACTGAAGCCACATTCATACACTCATCAGGCGTATGCACACTTTCAAGTGTCGGTCCAAATGATATCATATCTACTCCCGGCATTTTGCCAGCGAGTATGCCACATTCGAGTCCGGCGTGGATTGAGGTCACTTCCGGTTCATGGCCGTACACATTTGTAAAGCTATCAACGCATATCTTTCTTAACTGCGAATCACTCTTGTATTCCCATGCAGGATAGTCCGACATTGTGACTACATTTCCTGACAAATGTTTTACAAATGTATTAACTCTCTCAAGCAATAATTTCTTTCCAGCCGCTGTATTGCTTCTTATAAGATATTTGTACACGAGCTTGTCATCTTCAAGATACGCTGTGCCCAGATTAAGTGAAGTCTGCACCATGCCGTTGATTTCCTGACTCATTCTGTACACACCTTCAGGACTTAACCAGAGGGCATATATTACATTTGCAGTGCTATGGAAATCTAGGACTTTGTCTGCTGCAGCGTCTGCCTTGCCAACCTCAATCTTAACATGTGGCTCTGTCGCGCTGATTTCCTGCATCCACACATCTGCACTCTCTTTGATGCTTTGTTCAAATGTTGTGGCATCGCAGCTTCTGACACTTACAACTGCCTTTGCTTCTTTTGGAATTGCATTTTCCTTGCCGCCGCCTAAAAGCGACACAAGACGGAAATCTGCTGCCCCGCTGGCATGTGAAAGTAATGAAGCAAGCAATCTTATAGCATTAGTGTGCTGTTTGTGAATCTCAACGCCGGAATGACCACCGGCAAGCCCGCTTATCTTAACTTCGAAGCATACCGAACCATTCTGCACATCAATTGAACCATCTGCCACCCAGCCCGCAGCGTCCTCATACACAACCGGAATGTCACACTCAGCCCTCACACCACCAGCACAGCTTACATACAATATTCCCTCACTTTCAGAATCAATATTAATAAGTCTCTTTGCTGTAAGGTCAGAAGTGTCGAGGTCTCAAACCAGGTGGTAAACGCTCTGCGCGGCTTTGAGGCGGTCAAAAATGTACTTTTGGTTCCGGCGATCAATCTGGACTGACGGGAGGGAAAACGATGAATTTTACAAATGGAGCAGAACTTTTAGAGTACTGTGAGAAAGAAAAGAAAACGATCTCCGAGGCGATGTTTGAGCGGGAGACGACCTTCCTGGAGCAGGATCCGGAAAAGACGAAGGAAAAGATGAAAAAGGCATGGTCGATCATGCAGGCGTCGGCGAAAAAGCCGTTGAAGGAGAACATCGTCAGCATGGGCGGCATGATCGGCGGGGAGAGCCGGAAGCTGCACACACTCCGGGAGAACGGAAAGAATATCTGCGGGGATGTAGTGTCGAAGGCGATCGCTTACGCGGTGGGAGTTCTTGAGGTCAACGCATCCATGGGACTTATCGTGGCTGCACCGACCGCAGGATCTTCGGGAGTGATCCCGGGAGTTTTCTGTTCGCTGCAGGAAAATTTCGGATTTACGGATGAGGAGATCTGCAAGGTGCTGTTCAATGCGGCGGCAGTCGGCTACCTGATCACGAGAAATGCAACAACGGCAGGAGCGGAGGGCGGCTGTCAGGCGGAGGTCGGAGCGGCGAGTGCGATGGCGGCGTCCGCGGCCGTGGAGCTTCTCGGAGGAACTCCGGCACAGTGTCTCGATGCGGCATCCTTTGCGATCGTGAATATTTTAGGACTCGTCTGTGATCCGATCGGAGGACTGGTTGAAAATCCATGCCAGAACCGGAATGCGATGGGCGCTTCGAATGCGCTGATCTCAGCAGAACTATCCATGGCCGGGATCCGGAGCATCACCCCGATCGATGAGACGATCGGAGTCATGTATGCGGTCGGACGTTCGATCCCGTCGGAGCTTCGCGAGACATCCCTCGGCGGGATGGCAGTCGCGAAGAGCGCATGTGAGGCGTGCGCGGCGTGTGCAAAAAAGAAGAGATAAAAGAAGACAAAGAACAGGCGATACCCGATTTCAGATCAGGTACCGCCTGTTTTTCTACTGATCCGGAGAACCGGTCACTGTACGATGATCCGTATCGGTGCCGCTATCCGGTGATTCATTCTTATGAAATTTCAGAGCATTTAGAACTCCGGCTCGATCAGTCCGTAGGAGTTGCCTTTTCTCTTGTAAACAACGTTTACTTCGTTTGTATCTGCGTTGAGGAACATAAAGAAATTGTGTCCTAAAAGTTCCGTCTGTACGCATGCCTCTTCAGCATCCATCGGTTTCATCGCGAAGCGTTTTGTCTTTACGATATTAACGGT
>ENA-UEQK01002162-UEQK01002162.1-human-gut-metagenome-genome-assembly--contig:-NODE-2162-length-10954-cov-3.957985_pt1 | contig 10954 bp, 10 predicted proteins | sample MGYA00242939_ERZ507942 | MGnify/ENA primary metagenome ERZ507942 (study PRJEB26167, sample SAMN06115485) | human gut metagenome | host: Homo sapiens | place: China:Chongqing | collected 2015-03-30... | reverse complement strand
CCAGTGTCATGGGGGGCACATGGCAGGGCAGCTTGAGCTTCAAAAGCATCTGCGGGTTCCGGGGCTCCACCACCACCGCGCCACTCTCGTCCCGCATTTCCGGAACGGTCACGGAAAACGGCCGCAGATCGGGGCCTACCAGCTCCACGGTGTCCCCGGTGCGGAATTTGTTCCGCAAAGAGATCACGGCGTTGCCGTCGGAGTCACATTCCGTGACCAGCGCCACCACCTGCCACTCCCGGACATAGCGGGAGGTGGCGTAATACTGGCCCGGCGGGCCGTAGTAAAAGCCGGTGGCGTAGGGCCGGTGGCTCACATGCTCCACCTCGTCCCGCCACACCGGGTCGATGGGGCGGCCCGCAGCGGCATCATCCAAGCAGTGCCGGTACGCGCCGGTGACAACAGCGGCATAGTAGGCTGACTTGGCCCGTCCCTCGATCTTCAGACTGGAAAGGCCCACGTCCAGCAGATCGTCCAGATGGTCGATCATGCACATATCCCGGGAATTTAAGATGTAACTGCCCTTTTCATCCTCCTCAATGGGGAAATATTCGCCGGGGCGCTTTTCCTCCATCAAGGCATAGTGATAGCGGCAGGGCTGGGCACAGGCGCCGCGGCTGGCGTCCCGCCCCGTCATGTAGTTAGAGAGCAGGCACCGCCCGGAATAGCTGACACACATGGCGCCGTGTACGAAGGCTTCGATCTCCAGCTCTGGGGGTGTCTTTTCCCGGATGGTGCGAATCTCCTCCAAACTCAGCTCCCGAGCCAAAATCACCCGGGAGGCACCCAAATCATACCAGGCGTTGGCGGTCACGCAATTGGAAATGCTGGCCTGCGTGGAAATGTGCCGCTGGCAGTGGGGCGCATATTTTCCCGCCAGCGTGAAAGCGCCCAAATCCGCCACAATCAGTGCGTCCACCCCGGCGTCATCCAGCCGTTCCAGATGCTCCGGCAGGCGGACGATCTCGTTCCCCCGGGGCATGGTGTTGATGGTGCAGTGGACCCGGACGCCATGGCCGTGGGCATAGGCCACGGCCTCCTTCAGCTCCTCCGGGGAAAAGTTTCCGGCAAAGGCCCGCATTCCGAAATCCGTACCGGCCAGATAGACAGCGTCCGCGCCGTAGAGCACGGACATTTTCAGCCGCTCCATATCCCCTGCCGGAGCCAGCAGCTCCGGCAGCTTTCTTTTTTTATCCAGCATACTCACTGCTCCCCACAAAGGCGTTGTGTTCTGCCAGCGTGGCAGAGAAGTGATGCTTTCCGTCCTTCCCCAGCGCATAGTAGTAATAGGCGGTGTCATTGGGGTTCATGGCCGCGCTCAGCGCCGTGCTGCCGGGGTTTGCAATGGGCGTGGGCGGCAGGCCCTTGTGGATATACAGGTTATAAGGCGTGTCCACCGCTTTGTCCGCGTTGGTAATGGTGCCGGTGTGGTCCGGCAGGCCGTACAGCAGCGCCGCGTCGATCTGCAATAGTCCCGCCGTTTCGCCAGGCTTTTGCAGACGGTTATAGATAACGGAGGCAATATCGGCCTGATCGCTGCCATCCGTCTCTTTTTCGATGAGAGACGCGATGATGACAACCTGTTTCATGCTGTAGCCCATGGCCTTGGCCTTGGACTCGCTGTAAGCGTCCTCATCGATATGCTCGGCAAAGGTGTCAATGAGCTTCCCCAGTGCGCTCTTGGCGTTGTGGTTCTTATAGAACTCATAGGTATCCGGGAACAGGTAGCCCTCCAGACGGGAAATGTCCTCGGATTTATTGTCGATGAAGCTGTAGTCATACGTGGCCGTTTTCGCGGCCTCTAACAGATTTTCCTCGGTGTTCACGCCCTTTTCCGCCAAAAGCCGGATGGTCTGCATCACCGTGTAGCCCTCCGGAATGGTGACGGTAACGGTCTCCGCCGTCATGTTGCCGGAGGCGTTGTGCATCCCGAGAATCAGCGCCCGGTAGTCCATTTCCGTGTTCAGCTCATACGTGCCGATGCCAATTTTCTTATCGGCGTGAGCAAGGCCCGCAAAGAGCTTGAAGAACCATTTGTACTTGATCAGCCCCGCGTCCTGCAGCTTATCCGCCACCGTTGCCACGGTGTCATCCGCCGTTACCTCGATCGTGGCGGTGGTCAGCGCGCCCCGGTTAAAGGCGCACAGGTCGGAGCCGAGCATCCAGCCCACGCCTGCCAGCAGCGCGGAGAGCACCAGCACGCATACAAGATATCCGCCCACAGCCAGCACGGGATTGCGCCGCCGACGGCGACGATGGCGGTACGTCTGCGGATGGTTCTCCTCTCTGTGGGCCGCAGCCTCCCGGACCTGCCGGGTATCCCAACTGGCGGTTTCGTCTTTTCGATAGTCGGACATGAGTTCCTCCTTGCGCGGCCGCCATTGCAAAGCGGCCAAAATTTCAAAAATCAGCTCTTTTTTCGGCGGTCAGGCCCGGTTCTGCGCCTGCGCCGCATAGAATAGTCTAAAACCGAGAGCGAGGTGGTAGCATCGTGTGCTGCAATGACAACAGCAATTCCTGTCTCTGGCTCATCCTCATCGTCATTTTGCTTTTAGTCTGCTGCGGAAACGGCAGCGGCTGCGGCAACAACTGCAGCTGCGGCAATTCCTGTTGCTGACGCTCCGGCGGGCACCTCCCGCCGCCATGGACAGGCCCTACAGCAGGGCCTGCACTCGCCGGTATACCTCATTATGGATGTCCTCCGGCGTCCGGGGCGCGCCGTTTTCGGCGCAGTCGATGACCTGCCAGCCGCAGCGGCGCACAATGGCCCGGGCATTCTCCCGGCACGCCTTCAGATACGCCTCATCCTGCTCATGAATATCGGCATGTGTCCCGGCGGCCTGCTCCCGCTGCCGCAGCATTTTCTCCGTGATTTCCGTTGGCATATCCAGATACAGCACCAGATCCGGCTCTGGCAGTCCCAGCAGCCGGTATTCCAAATCGAACAGCCAGTCCAAAAATGCCTCCCGCTCCCCCTCCGGCAGCTTGGACGCCTGATGCACTGCGTTGGAGGTGGTATAGCGGTCCGCGATCACCAGCCCGCCGCTTTCGTAAAATGCGCCCCAGTCCTGCTTATAGGAGGCATAGCGGTCCATGGAAAACATCAGTGACGCCGCATAAGCGTTCACATCGCCGGGATGGCGGCCCAGCTTCCCGTCCAGATACTCCTGCACCATAGCGGCAGAGGGCTTTCCGTACCGGGGAAAGTCGATATTTTTATAGGCAACGCCCTCACACGTCAGCCGCTCGCACAGCAGCCGGGACTGCGTGGCCTTGCCGGAACCGTCCGTCCCCTCGAATACGATGAGCTTCCCTTTCATTTTCTGCTCCTTTTCTCCTGCCGCACATGGACGAGGAACAGCGGCAGGCGCAGCATCCGTCCGAGGCGCTTGGGCTCCTTACACAGCCGGTAGAACCACTCCAACCCATGATCGGACCAGAACTTCGGCGCCCGCTCCACGGTGCCGGCGAAGACATCCATGCTTCCGCCGAGGCCGCACAGCAGCCGCGCCCCGGTGGCGGGGCCGTTCTTTTCCATCCACAGCTCCTGCTTCGGCGCGCCAAGACACACGAACACGCAGTCCGCGCCGCTTTCCCGAATTGCTTCGACAACAGGCGCATCCTCTTTAAAGTATCCATCATGGGTCCCGGCAATTTTCAGTCCGGGATATCGGGCCTTCAGACGCGCTGCCGCCTGCTCCGCCACGCCGGGCTTTGCTCCCAGCAGATAAAGGGATTTCCCCCGCTCCGCCATTTTACCCATGAGCCCCATGGCAAATTCAATGCCGGGGGTCTTTTCCTTCAGGGGCGTTCCCAGCATGGCCGCGCCCTTGATGACGCCGATTCCGTCCGGCAGCACCAGCGCCGCGCCGTTGACCGCCCGCATGGCCTCCGGGTTTTCCCGGCAGACCTCCACGATCTCCGGGTTGGGCGTCACCACATAGTGACAGCCCGCCTCGTCCAGCAGCGCCGCGCCCCGGTCAATGGCCTCCCACAGCGTCAAATTATCAAAGCCAACGCCCAATACGTTGATTCGCATACGCTCCACCTTTCATGCCGTCCATTGACAGGTGTCTATGCACCTGTCAACAGATGATACCGTACTCCCGAATGGCAGCCAGTACCATAGTAATACAGGATAAAGTATACCACACCGCCCCACCGTTTTTCAAGAGGACAGCCCCTCTCCGCGCAGAAAAACAGCGAAGCCCTTCGGCTTCGCTGTCTAAAATGGTCCTTTGCGGTCACACCGCCGCCTTTTTCTTTTCCGGGAGCTGAGCCAGCACCACTGCCGCCAGCATTACCGCACAGCCGAAATACTCCCGGCCGCTGAGGCGGTCCCCCAAAATCACGGCGCCGGAGATGGTGGCAAACACGGATTCAAGGCTCAGCAGCAGCGAGATGACCGCAGGGTCGGAATCCTTCTGCGCCATGATCTGAAGCGTGTAGGCAACGCCGCTGGACAAAATTCCCACATACAAAATCTGCCCCATGGCGCCCTGAATCCCCGCCCATGTGGGCGTCTCAAAGAGCAGCGTCCCTGCCAGCGAAAAAATGGTCATAAAGAAAAACTGGGCGCAGGAGAGCTCCACTCCGTCCACATATTTTGCAAAATGGTCCACAAAGAGAATCTGTCCCGTGAACACAAAGGCGCACAGCAGCACGCAGAGATCGCCGGAGGAAATGGTAAAGCTCTCCGTAACGCACAGGCAGTACAAGCCCACCACCGCCAGCGCCACGCTGAGCCAGATGGTGCGGGGCACCCGCTTTTTCATAAAAAGGCCGGCAATGGGTATCAGCACAATGTAAAGCGTGGTAATAAAGCTCGCCTTGCCGGAGGTAGTGGTCTCCAAGCCCTTTTGCTGAAGATAGGTGGCAAGGCCCATGGCAACGCCGCAGCAAAGGCCTCCCAGCAGCAGGTCCTTTTTCGACTGGGTGGTGCTGACGGGCTTGCCCTGCCGCCTGCGGACTGCCTGCAGAACCACGCACAGCACCAGCAAAAAGGCAAAGGCAATGACCGCCCGGGACGCGTTGAACGCAAAGGAGGGCACGGCCCCCGCTGCCATACTCTGCGCCACAAAGGCCGTTCCCCAGATCAGCGCCGCCAAAACGGCGTAGGAGGACTGCCGCAGGGAATTGTGCTTCATAAAACTTGCTCCCCTTCAAAAGATATGATAGAATAAAAAAAATTTGATTGTTCGATTATAGTAAAAATCGGCCCGCTCCGCAAGGGGGCTGTCCTCACTTTTCTGCGGACTGCAAAAGCCGCCGGGGATTTTCCGCCGCTTTTGTGGATTTTTACAACATTTTTGCCGCTTTTTATTGGGAGATGCGCTATGGCAAAGCTGACCCGCGATTTTTTTGACCGGGACACTCTGACGGTGGCCCCTGCTCTGCTGGGAAAATATCTGGTGCGAAGCTATGGCGGCACGCTGCTGGCGGGCCGCATCACGGAGACGGAGGCGTACATCGGTCGGTGCGACAAGGCGTGCCACGCCTACAATTACCGCCGCACCGCCCGGACGGAAACGCTGTTTATGGCCCCCGGCCACGCCTATATCTATTTCATCTACGGGATGTACCACTGCCTGAACTTCGTCACGGAGCCGGAGGGCGAGCCTGCCGCCGTTTTGCTGCGGGCGCTGGAGGGCGCGGCAGGGGTTGACGTCATGCGGCGTCTGCGCTATGGGGACGCCCCCATGAATGCTTACCGCCGGAAAAACTTTCTCAACGGCCCCGGCAAGGTCTGCAAAGCGCTGGACCTCACCACGGCGCAGAACCGGCTGGACCTGACGGGGGACACGCTATTCCTCTGCGATTCCCTTGCAGACATCGGCCTTGCGGAGCCGCCCCACGAACCGGAGCGGCTTTGCACCGGGCCGCGCATCGGTGTGGACTACGCGGAGGAGGCAAAGGATTTCCCATGGCGGTTCTGGCTTGAAAAGGAGCAATGATATGTATTTATTCGATATGGACGGTACGCTGATCGACTCCAACGGCGTATGGAAGGACGTGGACCGGGAATTTTTAGCCCGCCGGGGTCTGCCCTATACCCGCGCCTACTACGAGGGCGTGGCCCACACCATTTTCCCCCTTGCCGCCAAGTTCACTAAGGAATTCTGCCATCTCCCGGAAAGCGAGGAGGCCATCATGGCGGAGTGGATGGAGCTTGCCAAGGACGCCTACGCCCATGTGACGGTAAAGCCCGGTGTTCGGGCATTTTTGAAGCAGTGCCGCATGGAAAACCGCCGGATGGCGCTGGTGACCTCCAGTGTGCCGGTGCACTGCCGCACCGCCATGGAAAAGTTGGGGCTGATGAAATATTTCGAGTCCGTCACCTTCGCGCAGGAGCTTGGCCTCGAAAAAAAGGACAAGCAGCTCTGGCTCACCGTGGCCCGGCAACTTGGTGTGGAGCCGGAGAGCTGCACGCTGTTTGATGACAGCCTTGCCGCCTGCCGGGGCGCCCGCAGCGCAAAAATGCGGGTGGTGGGCGTTTACGATGACTTTTTCGCCGGAGACGAAAAGGAAATGCGCGCCTTCTGTGATGTCTATATCACCGGCTTTGAAGAGCTCCTGTGGAGGCCGGAGGCTCGTACCGTATAAAAGTACACAAAAAATCGCGGCACCGGAGATTTCCGGCGCCGCGATTTTTGTTGCTCCCGTTTTTCAGCCAAGTTCCTTCGTGCGCTTGCAGGCCGCCTCCACGGCGGCGATGCAGGCCCCCCGGAAACCACGGTCCTCCAGTGCCGCCACACCGGCAATGGTGCTGCCGCCGGGGCTGCACACCTCGTCCTTCAAAAGCTCCGGGTGCTTGCCGGACTGGAGCACCAGCGCCGCGCTGCCGCGAAGCATCTGCGCGGCGTAGCGGATAGCCTTGCTCCGGGGCAGGCCGCACTTCACGCCTCCGTCCGCCAGCGCCTCGATAAAGAGATACGCATAGGCCGGCCCGCAGCCGGACACGGCGCTGGCCGCATCAATGAGGTGCTCCGGCAGCTCGTCCAGCACGCCCGCCGCGCGCATCAGTCCCCGGAAGGCGTCCAGCTCCTCCCCGCTTACGCGGTCATTGGCGGCGTAGAGAATCAGTCCCTCCTCCACGGTACAGGGGGTGTTGGGCATGATGCGGATGATTTTCTTGTCCGCACCCAGAAGGTCTGCCAGTCTTTCCAGCGTGACCCCCGCCAGCATGGAGACAAGCACCGCCTCTGAGGACGCCACCGCCTCCGTCAGCCCCGCCAAAACACCGCTCACCGCCTGCGGCTTTACGCCGAGGAAAACGAACCGGCTGTTTGCCAGAATCTTTTCCGCCGTTTCCGGGCGGCAGTCCAGCCGAGCCGCCGTGCTTGCAGTGTGCTCCGGAGTGGAACAGGTCACGGCGACCCGCGCTCCGCCCACCTGCTTAACAGCGGCCACCGCCAGTGCGCCGCCCATATTGCCTGCGCCGATAAAACCGGCCTCATAGCTTGCCATGTTGCTCTCTCCTTATCTGATCTGTCCGCTGCCGCGGATAATATACTTATAGGTACTCAGCTCATCCAGCCCCATAGGGCCCCGGGCGTGGAGCTTCTGTGTGGAAATCCCCATCTCGCAGCCGAGACCAAACTCCCCTCCGTCTGTAAAGCGGGTGGAGGCGTTGACATATACCGCCGCGCTGTCCGTCCCGTTGACAAAGCGTTCCGCGTTTTCCTCGTTTTCCGTAATGATGGCCTCGCTGTGGTGGGTGGAGTGCTTCAGGATGTGGGCCACCGCCTCGTCCACGCTGTCCACCACCTTTACCGCTAAAATGTAGTCCAGAAATTCCGTGTCGAAATCCATGGGCCCCGCCGGCGTTCCGGGGATGATGGCCGCCGCCCGCTCATCCAGCCGCAGCTCCACCGGCGCAGGGCTTGACACCTGTACAGACACCTGCACACTCCCTGTCAGAGCCGCGTGCAGCATCAGCAAAAACCGTTCCGCCACGGCACTGTGCACCAGACACACCTCCTCAGCGTTGCACACGGAGGGGCGGCTGGTCTTGGCATTGACAATGATCTTCAAGGCCATGTCCAAATCGGCGTATTCGTCCACATATACATGGCAGATACCGGTACCAGTCTGGATGCAGGGCACCGTGGCGTGCTCCACGCAGGCCCGAATCAGCCCCGCGCCGCCACGGGGAATCAGCAGATCCACCAGACCGTCCGCTGTCATGAGGACGTTGGCACTTTCATGGCTGGTGTCCTCTAAAATATTCACGATATCCGGGTTCGCACCAGCCTGCCGGATGCCCCGCTTCAGGGCCGCCACAATGGCCGTGGAGGTTCGGATGGCCTCCCGCCCACTGCGGAGCACGCAGACATTGCCACTTTTGACGCACAGCGCCGCCGCATCGGAGGTCACGTTGGGGCGGCTCTCGTAAATAATGGCCACCAGCCCCAGCGGCACCTGCTTTTTGTAAATGGTCATGCCGTTGGCATGGTGAAATTCCGACAGGATGCGCCCCACATGGTCCGGCAGCGCGGCTGCCGCCCGGATGCCCGCCGCCATGGCGGCAATGCGGCCCTCGTCCAGCCGCAGACGGTCCAGCATCACATCGGAAATATGTCCCCGGGCGTCCGCCATGTCCGCCCGATTCTGCTCTAAGATCGCAGCGCTGTCCGCCTCAAGGCACGCCGCCATTTCGGTGAGGATTCGGTTCCGGGCGTCTGTGTCCGTATCCCGGAGGCTTCCCCACGCCGCCTTTGTTTTTTCAATCAGCTCCAGCGTTGTCATGTATTTGCCCTCCCTGTCAAAAAGCGGGTGCCTACCGGCTTACCCGCCGCAATATCGTACAGCAGCTCCGGGGCCTGCCCGTTGGCGATGACCATTTCACAGCCCGCCGCCGTGGCAATCTGCGCCGCGTGGAGCTTGGTGGCCATGCCGCCGGTCCCCAGCGCGGAGCCGGCCCCGCCGCCAAGGCGCAGAATATCCTCCGTCAGCTCCGGCACCACGGAAATGAGCTTGGCGTCCGGGTTTTTATGGGGGTCGCTGTCATACAGTCCGTCAATGTCCGACAGCAGAATCAGCAGCTCCGCCCGGACAGTGGCCGCCACCGTGGCGGAGAGGGTATCGTTGTCCCCGATGACGATTTCATCCGTGGAGATGGTATCGTTTTCATTGATGACCGGCAGCGCCCCCAAATCCAGCAGCCGTTCCAGTGTATTATGGAAATTTTCCTTGCGGACACCGCCCTCGGCGATGTCCGGCGCGGTGATGAGCAACTGGGCCACCGTATGATTGTATTCGGTGAACAGCTTGTCATAGAAATACATCAGCTCGCACTGGCCGATGGCAGCCGCCGCCTGCTTCGTAGGCATATCCGCCGGACGCCCCGGCAGGTTCAGCTTGCCGACGCCCATGGCAATAGCGCCGGAGGAAACTAAAATCACCTCATGGCCCGCGTTTTTCAGATCGCTTAAAACCTTGCACAGCCGCTCCATCCGCTGAATGTTCTGCCGCCCCGTGGGGTGGGCCAGCGTGGAGGTGCCGACCTTGACTACGATTCGCATTGCATTTTCCTCTTTTCGTATTTGGCGCGGCTCAGTGTCCGCCGCCGCGCAGCATCTCCAGCGCGTGGCCCAGCGTGTCCAGCACCGCCGCTAAATTTTCCCTTGCTGCCTTTTCCGACCCCGGCAGATTGATGATGAGGCAGCTCCCCCGCGTCCCCGCCGCGGCCCGGGACAGCATGGCCCGGGGCGTGATGGCAAGGCTTGCATACAGCATGGTCTGCGGGATGGCCGGAATTTCCCGGTGCACCACCGCCCGGGTGGCCTCCGGGGTCACATCCCGGGGCGAAAGGCCGGTGCCGCCGGTGGTAAGCACCAAATCGCATCCCAGCTCATCGGCGCAGCGGCACAGCTCCCGGCTGATGGTCAGCTTATCGTCCGGCACAACAGCCGTGTGGAGAACCCAATACCCGGCCCTCTCCAGCATGGCCCGCACCGCAGGGCCGCTGGTGTCCGTCCGTGTCCCGGCGCTGCACCCGTCGCTGACGGTGATAACTGCCGCCTGATATTCCATTCCGGCACCTCCCTTTTTGATTTGGTTTGATTTTATACCCCGGACATTCATCCGTCAAGGGCAGAAAAATCCCCCGGACGCCAAAAGCGCCGGGGGATTTGATTGCTTTTTCTGGAATTATGCCATGGCCTTGGCAGATTCCTCCAGCTTGGCAATGAGCTCCTTGTACTTGGTAACCTTCTCCCGCTCCGCGTTTACCACGTTTTCGGGGGCGTGGGCCACGAATTTCTCGTTGGCCAACTTGCCCTCGGTGATACGCAGGCCGTTTTTCGCCTTTTCAAGCTCCTTGGCAATGCGCTCCCGCTCCGCCGCAAGGTCCACCAGCTCGCTGAGGGGCAGATAGGCCGTGGCATCGTGTGTGACAATGCTGACAAGGCCGGTGACATCCGCCGGCGCGGACTCCGGGAACGCCACCTCGCTGGCATAGGCAAGGCGCTGGATAAAATGGAGGCCCTGCCGGTACGCCTCCGGCTGGCCGGTGACGATTCGCAGCTCCGCCTTCTTGGAGGGGGGCACATTCATCTCGGCCCGACGGGCGCGGATAGCCCGGATGAGGTCCATGACGGCCTCCATGGCGTTTTCCTCCGTCGGGAAATTCAGCGTCTCGGTATACTCCGGCCACTGGGCCATCATCAGAATGTCAGAGGCACCGTCACACTTGGGAAGCGCCTGATAGATCTCCTCCGTGATGAAGGGCATGAAGGGGTGCAGCAGCTTCAAAAGCGTCACCAGCACATAGCACAGCACATTCTGCGCTGTGAGCTTGGCGGCCTCGTCCGTGCCGTTCAGGCGGGTCTTGGTCAGCTCGATATACCAGTCGCAGTAGGTGTCCCAGATGAAGTCATAGACCTTGGCGGAGGCCACGCCGATCTCGAAGCTGTCCAGATTCTCGGTGACTTCCTTCACCAGACGGTTCAGC
>ENA-UEQK01002153-UEQK01002153.1-human-gut-metagenome-genome-assembly--contig:-NODE-2153-length-10982-cov-2.724622_pt1 | contig 10982 bp, 15 predicted proteins | sample MGYA00242939_ERZ507942 | MGnify/ENA primary metagenome ERZ507942 (study PRJEB26167, sample SAMN06115485) | human gut metagenome | host: Homo sapiens | place: China:Chongqing | collected 2015-03-30... | reverse complement strand
GCGACAGGGCACGGATGGCTTCCGCTGCCGTGTTCACATACAGGCTGATGCGGCGACCAAATCGTTGTAAATCCCCGTGAAGGCAGATGCGGACCAGTGGCGGTGACGCCAGACAGAATGCGTTCGTCGTTGCCATTTTTCGGAATACCTCTCTCGTTTGCTCAGTTGTTCAGGAATATGGTGCAGCAGCTCGCCATCACCACAGTAAATGGCGGCATGATTCGGCACCGATGAACCAAAACAGCACAGCAGCACATCGCCCGGTTGTGCTGATGACAACGGCACCTGATACAGCCCTGTGGCCTCCAGATTATCCAGATAGAGATTCTGACCGTGACGCCACCAGTCATCCTCGCGATGAAAATCCGGCATTTCAGTCCCCGCCAGATGATAAGCATCCCGGAACAGCGTGTAACAGTCCGTCACCCCGTGCTCAAAGCGCCGTCCTGTCAGATGTGGCACACAGCGGAATTTATGAATGTCCCCCCGGCAGACCAGCCACCAGGGCAGGGCACTTTTTATCTGCAGCCGCCGGTCGGCCTCGCTCAGCCAGGGCAGGCCACCGGGATGGCTGTGGACCAGTGCCACAATCTCCCCCTGCATCTCTGCCCGCAGCCAGTCTTCCGGTGCGATACGAAAATACGTCTCCGGCTCTGCGGAAATATTCACACAAGGGATATACCGCTCCCCCTCCGGCGTGCTTATCACGAAGCCGCACGACTCCGCAGGCGCACACCGCCGGGCATGCGCCAGAATCGCTGATTCAGTCTGTGTCATAAACCGGGATTTACTGCGAAAGTTTATTAATGGAAAGGAAACCGCCAAAATTGCCGACATTCCTGCGCAGTTCACACCCGCGCATGCACTTGCTGCATCTGTCCTTACGGATATCCGTGGTGGGGTTGTCGAACTCATCCGCCACCGCAGGACCGTTATACCCGCATTCATCTCCCCGGTAATCCCACATACAGGTGTTCGCCAGCATGATGCGACCGGGAAACAGCGCCCCGTCCGTCTCGGTCGGTGTAGCCAGCACAAACGAGGCCGTCATGGCTGTCAGCTGCGACATCTGCTCCACCACCCAGCGGTCACTCAGCTCCTGCTCCGGGTCCGCCTCCGGATTGCCCGCAACGAAATTCACCGCATCCAGAAAACGGGCATACACCCGGCGGCGGACCACCGTGGCCCCCACCAGACTCTGCAGGTCTTCCGCCATCCCGGTGACCAGACCGAACAGATTGGACACCGTCAGCGACGGGCGGGCACTGCTGCCCTTTCCGTTCATCTCAAAGCCGCTGCCCTCAATCGGGTACGCCTGATATTGCCGCCCCTGCCAGGTGACCGGCTCCCCTTTTTCATTCAGCTCATTGCAGAAAAAATACCGCTCACCGCCCTGTACCGTCAGGTCGATTTCCCAGAGCACCACCCGCGGTGACTGCTCTGATTTAACCGACTCGTTCAGACTTTCTTCGTGAATATCCTGCATCAGTTCACCACCTGCTTAAACTCCGCGCTGAACTCAACGCGCAACATCCCGACCCGCGCAGACCACCCGGCACAGGTCACCTTTATCTGCCGGTATGCATAGGGTGGCTTCCACAAAAATGCCTTCCAGCCACCGTGCTCTGCCAGGAACGCTTCCAGATGCCGGGCCTCCTCCCGGGTCACGGAAAGCGTCACCCTGTATGTTTTCAGGTCAGCATTCAGCCCTGCCGCCATACGCTGTGAGTACCCGTCACCAAAACGCACTTCACGCACCGATGGCTGCGAGTTCACCTCCATATCCGGTTTCACTTTCCAGCGAAAGGTTTTCATCGCCCGCTCCCCGATAACAGACCGCCATCACGCAACTGCAGCCGGAGCTCATCCTGCGCACCTTTACGGGCCATCTCATACACCGCTTTCATCAGCTGCGGCCCGGCCTGTCCGTTGATGCCGTCGTTCTGAATCACCACGTGATTGTTCTGATTAAAATTAATGCCTTCGGCCCGCCGCATCTGCGCCGGACTTCCGGCAGCACCCACATACCCCCCTTCCGCATAGCCCCGCATCAGGCGGTACAGGTTCCCGACACCAATCCGGCTGGTTGCCTCCTTCGTGAAGACAAACTCCCCGCGGTGGACAATCCCCGCTGGCTCATATTTGCCACCGGTTCCCGTAAATCCCCCGGTCGCGAAATGGAAGTTCGCCGCCGCAGCCTGAATGGCCGTCCCCGTGGAAGCGGATGCGCCACCACCGAAAGCACCACCAATGGCGCTGCCGATACGCCCGACAATCCCCACCATCGCCTGCTTCAGCAAAATCTCTGTCAGCATGGAGAGCACGGAACGGGTGAAACCACGCCAGTTCTGTTCGCTGCCGGTCAGCATCGCTGCCAGATTCTGTGCAATACCGTCAAAGGTCTGCGTGGCCGCGCTTTTAACCTGCGAAAAACTGTCCGTCGCACTTTCCGCCCACTCGCCCCAGCCGGACTTCAGACCCGCCATCCAGCTTCCACGAAGCTGCTCCTCCGCAGACCAGGTGTTCTTCAGTGCAGATGTGGCCTTCGCCAGCGCATCCGGATTATCACCGTACACGTCACGAAGGCGCTGCTCTTCCGACTCCCGCTGCGCCTGACGGTCGGTGAGGCCGCGGGCTTTTGCGCTGATGGCGGCCTGCTTCGCGCTCTGCTGCTGTTCAAACCGCGCCGCCTGCTGTGCCAGCTCATTCAGCCGTTTCTGGTGTTCAACCTTGTCGCCCAGGTCAGCCAGCTGGCGTTTGTACTCCAGCGTCTCTTTCTCATGGGCCAACAGGGATTTTTCCTGCTCAGATAACTGCCGTTTCGTGGCGGCCTCTTTCAGGACCACATACTGATTTTCCGCTTTCCATAAATCCCGGCGCTGCTGGCTGATTTTCTCATTCGCTCCGGCATGCTTCTCCAGCGTCCGGAGTTCTGCCTGAAGCGTCAGCAGGGCAGCATGAGCACTGTCTTCCTGACGATCGCCCGCAGACACCTTCACGCCGGACTGTTTCGGCTTTTTCAGCGTCGCTTCATAATCCTTTTTCGCCGCCGCCATCAGCGTGTTGTAATCCGCCTGCAGGATTTTCCCGTCTTTCAGGGCGTTATTCAGCTCCTTCTGGCGTGCGGTATATTTATCCAGTGGAGACTGCAGGCGTTCGTAAGCCTTCTGCGCCTCTTCGGTATATTTCAGCCGTGACGCCTCCGATACAGCCCGATTCCGTGCCGCCATTTCGCTGGCTTTTTCCAGGTCTGCCTGCAGTGTCGCCGCTGAAAGACCGAGGCGGGCGTTTTCGCGGTCATCCCATGCGCCCTGAAGATTGGCACGGAAGGAGGATGTTTTTCCGCGACGGTGGCTGCGACTCTGATACCATTGCCATTTTTTATCCGCCTCATCGAATGCCTGCTGTGCCTTATCCAGCATTTCTGCAGATGACTCAGGACGCCCGATATCCAGCACTGCATCCCACATGGATTTGAACGCCCGCGCTGTCCTGTCTGCCCAGGTCTCCAGCGTGCCCATATTCGCTTTCAGGCGGCGGGTCTGCTCATCGAATCCTCTGGTGGCGGCTTCGTGCGCGGCCTGTAACGCTCCGGCTTCATCGCCGGAACGCTGCAACTGAGCAACATACGCAATCTGCTCCGCCGTCACGTTATGGAACTGGCGTGCCATCGCCGTCAGCCCCGACGTCGGGTCTGTGGTCAGCTTCCCGAAGGCTTCAGCGACCTTGTCCACCTCCACGCCGGATGCAGAGGAGAAACGCGCCACACTCTGGCTGATGGACGCAATCTGAGCCTCACCGCTTACCCCCACCTTAACCAGTGCGCTGAGTGACTCGCTGGTCTGGTTAAACGTCAGCCCTGCCGCCTGCCCGGCTCTGGACAGGACCAGCATACGATCTGCCGTCAGTCCCGCCTGATTGCCGGAAAGGACCAGCGTTTTGTTGAAATCGGACAGGGTTGAGTTGCCCTGATACCAGGCATACGCCAGCGCACCGGTCGCCACCGCCAGCGAGGTGGCCCCCACCATCGGCAGGGTGATCGCACCGGCAAGCCCCCTGAACATGGGGATCATCCCGCCGAAGGAGTCCTTCACCTGACCGCCCTGTTGCAGCAGGATCAGCCAGGGATTCTGACCACCGGCAAGCTGCGTGGCGATATCCGTAAACTGTGCGGGCAGGGTACGCATGGCTGCTTTATACTGCCCGACGGAAATCCCGGCTTTTTGTGCAGCCAGCGCCTGGCGGCTCAGGCCCTGTTCAACAGCACTGGCGGTTTTTCTGGCGTCGGTATCCAGACCTGAAAAATGACGCCTTACCCGGCTCATCTGCTCATCGAAACGGACAGCATCCAGACTAAGGTCAATAACAAGATCACCAACCGGCTGGGACATATCTCACACCTCCCGGAATCCCCGCTGAAGCCATCATTAATGCGGCATCATCCACCATGACATCCGCCACATCCGCAGACGATAAAATATCGCGCCCTCCGTCCCCACCGAACCGGACGCCTCCGGCAAGTCCTGCCGCTTTCTGCATCAGCATTTTGTCCTCATCCGGCCTCTCCACCTGCTCTTCCTCATGCCGGGGGACAAGCAGACTGAAATCAGAGGGATGCATATCCGGATCGCAAAAAAACAGGCTGAGTACAGCGTACGTCAGCCCGGAAAAATGCATATCCAGCTGGGTATCCTGAAAATAATGCGTGCGGTAAAAACGGTGCCAGTCGGCATATTCGGTGGATGTCATCCCGGCAAGCATGGCGCGCCAGTCGGGTCTCCCCATCTCACGCGCCAGTCTGAGGGCAAAGTTCAGCTCGCCGTCGAAGACTTTCCCGCAGAAAAATCATCATCAGTCAGCGTGTTATTTTTCGCCACTTCAGTAATATCAGTATCCGGACGAACAGCTTCGATCATCCCGGACAGGCACAACACCACGTCTTCCGCCCGGGCAATGGCATCAGCAGGCCAGGTGGTCAGGACTTCCTGCTCAATCTGCATCACGGCCTCATTCATTGACGGTGACCCCGTTTTCTGCGGATGGTTATGCCACAGGGACATCGCCACCAGAAACGCGCCGGTTCTGACGAGATCTTCCACGCTTACCTGCAGGTTGCCGCTGGATTCTGCCTGTTCTGCCCGCCGTTTCAGGAGGGCAAGATGCTCGATACGCTGCAGCGCAGACAGCTCCGAAAGCGTGACAGACACACCGTTATATTCAAATTGTTCTGTTTTAAGAAACATGCGTGTTCTCCTAAACACCCGTTACGCGGCAGGGACATTAACGGTTACTGTCGCCAGAGCGACAAAATTACCGTTATCACTCATGACCACGACCGACGTTGTTCCTTTCTCAAGTGCGTTTACCGTCACTGTGTTCTCCTTCAACGTGGCTGTGGCCACCGCACGATGCACGGTCGACACCCTTAATGAAGGATCAGACGCATTATCCGGCAACACAGCCACAGTAAGCGTGCCTGCCTTCCCTTTTTCTAGGGTCAGGGTTTCCGGTTCAATGGTCACACCGGAAACCGGCGTAATTGTAGTGAGATTTTCAGCCATCGACGGGCGTCCCACATTGGTAACTTTCACCGTTCTGGTGATCACTTCCTTCGCCGTCACGGCCTTACCGATACTGCTGACCCAGCCACGAAACACATCCACCGTGCCATTCGGAAAACGGATTTTATAGGCCCGGACATCGCCGCTTTCAAACCAGCCTATAAGCCCTTTCTGACCATCTTCTCCCGGTTTCCAGGCCAGCGTAAAACTGGTATCTCCTGCAGACTTCTGCCCCTGCCCGGTCGCGGTCCAGTCCGCGTCTTCATCATCCAGGTAGTTATCATCGTAGGGTTCTGCCGTCATCTCGCCCGGCGTCAGATCCTTCACCTTAGCCAGTCGCTGCCAGTCATCGTCTGACAACGGGTTTGCATAAGCATCAGCCTTGCCGTTGTAAACCCACAGAGTGGTACCGGCACCTTTTACCGGCTCCAGGGGATTTGGTGTTGCCATATCGTCCTCACATCTCGTATGTAATGGAATAAGTCAGATCCGCAGAGCTCCATAACGCCATATCGTCATCACGACGATACTCATAGCCCTGCGTAACCATCGTGGTAATCAGTCCTGCCAGTGCCGGGATCGCGGTCATCGCCGGGTAAATCCGGCTTTCCATCCACTGATCAAGCTCTGAATCCGGTACCTGTGCCGGTAAAAACACCTCAATATGCAGCGTGGCCCGCCAGGTATCTGCATCCAGCTCTTCACCGGTATACTCTGCATCCGTCAGATAAACCGCGATCGCAGGAAAATCCTCTTCGTCAAAAACAACGGGGCGACCATCAAACAGCGTCGCCCCGTGTTCATGCTGCTCGAGTGCATCCAGCACTGCGGCACGAATGTCAGTGTGTTTCATCGTTTTATCGCAATCCTCAGTTGTTGTTTCAGCGCGTATGCCAGTTCTTTAGGCAGGCGTTCACGCCGGATACGGTCAACATTCTCATCAAATGCCTGTTTCAGTGGGGCCGCCATCGGGATTTTCACCACATCAATGGGGTAACGGTTTTTCCCGGCCACACGCTGCATGACATGCCAGCGACCATTTTTTAATCGCTGAATAAATGCCCGCTGATACCGATGCTGACCGGCTTTAAGTATGCTGTTCGGACGACGGCCCAGCATCCTGATCCCCAGCTTAATCACAGGGAGATCACCGCGGTTAACGATAATTCTGGCATTCGGATTTCTGACCGTCGCCCGTTTCAGTCTGGACCGTTCCTTAACCAGTTTCCGGCGAACCTTTGTCTCCCGGGCAACCTGTGATGAAGACTGATTAATCGCCGTTGTGGCCACGCGGTTAATCGTCATTGCTGAAGCCGCCGGAATGGCGTTTTTACGAACCCGGCTCAGATTATCAATCGCCTGATCAAGCCCTTTTATCGCCATAATTTCACCCTGCGTTTATCGTCGCCGGTTAACAGCGGGTGGTTGCCCACGGTTGAGCCAGAGATAACAGCTGCCCCCGTCATCCGGAGAAACACGATCCACCCAGAATATCTCACCATTAATGGTCAGCGTGTCACCACGCCGCACGGCACGAACCGTATCCGTCCGCACAAATAATGACGGGCTGCTTCCTTCAATACGGACCCCGCCACCGGCAAAACCCAGCGACTCCGGATCGTCAAAAACCCCCTGAACTTCGCTTCCACGCTGTGCTCCCGAGGTGAACTGCGCACAGAGCCCCATCACTTCAACAATCGTGCTGTCCACCCCGGCAAGGGCAGCATCAAAGGCATTCTGAAAATCACGCATGCTCAGCCGTTCCGTGCTGTATCATGGCTGTCGCCAGTGGTGATGGCACCAGAACACGCATGCCCCGGTACGTCAGTTCAACGGGACGGCCTGTCTCCGGGCAATACCCCATCACATGCAGGCATTTCCGCACACGGACCGCTTTAACATCATCCGTAGCATCAGTGTTGTGCAACTGCTCACCATCGTCTGTGTGATTTTGATCAGCCCCGCTCTCATCAGAGTGCATAATGCCCTCCGGGGAAACAGCAAGCTCCTCTTCCCACTCAGACACACGTTGAGCAATATCCGCAGCACTCCCCGACATATCCGCCTCGCGCCCCAGCAGGCCAGCCAGTTGACGAAGACGATTCAGATTTTCTTCTTTTGTTGCCATCTCAGCCTCCTGTGAAAAAAGACACGGGGGCATTTCGCCCCCGCTCACGGATTATTTCACCTGCACCACCACAAACTCATCCGGATCCGGCAGCACCATCAGCGGTGCGGACTGCGTCATGGTGAATTCACGGGCCGGATCGCCCACAGTCAGCCAGTGTTTCGGATAACGGGAAGAGGCCACCACACCTTCGGACAACGCCTGCGCATCCTGAATGGCACCATAGCAACGAATGCCCTCTGCTGCCGTATTCCCCAGGACCAGTGTGCCCTCCGGCAGATAACGTTTTTCGGTACCGTCCTCTGCCACATAAGACGTTTTCGCCACCACAATGGCCAGATCGCCGTAATACCCCTTGAAGGACACCACCGCCCCCAGGTCTTTCACTGCCGTTTCGAGTTGTGAATTTGAGCCGCGACGGGTATCCAGTTTTTCGCGGAACAGCTTAAAGCCATTCAGCAGACGCCAGACCGTACCGTCCATAATGGCGATATTCACAAGGCCGCTGGCCTGATCGCAGTAGAGGTCAATATCATGCGTCGGATCAAACGTATCACGGTCCTGCTCAGACCATTTTTTACCGTCAGCCTGCTCAATGTTATTTCCTTCAGAGCGCCCGAAATCCACCTCGACAGTATCAAACTGATCCCCTTCCATGGTGTATTTGCCATACAGCACGGCATTCACCGCCTGCATTTCTTCCACCTGGACAATGGCGTGCTCTTCCTGTTTGAGGTTATCGGTAATGATACGCAGACGACGGTAGGCCGGGTCGTTCAGCTGAGCCGGATCTTCACCAGGAAGGCGCTCAACCGCCTGCTGGTAATTAAATTCGTGTTTGGGCTTGACGTAGCCCGGACGTAACACGCGGGTTTCACCACCGCGATGGCGAAGCACTTTTCCTTCAACGATCGGGGAGACATAGGCCGCCACCGGCGTTTTTCCGGTAATTTTGTCCAGCATCACCTCTTCGGTGTGGAAATTCACCGTACGGCGGAAAAACAGCTCCAGAAACAGCGCACGGAATTTAACTTTTTGTTCGGTATAACCGAGTAACTGGCGTGTCGTAAACAATCCCTTAAATCAGTTCCTTTCATTAAGAAATCAGTCAGGCCAACGCGGTGGCCTGATAACGTGTTACGGCAGCGCCGCGTGACTCAGGGCACTGCCGGTAAAGGCGTTGGCCTTTTTGTGTTCATCCACACTTTCAGGCCAGCGGATTGCCTCCGTCGCAAAGGTCCCCGACTTGTAATAGGTCAGCACCGTCTCTGTGCCTTCAAGCGGCAGTACCAGTATGCCAACCGCACTACCGGCTTTCTGTCCGTCCCAGACCACCAGTTTCCCGGTGGCCCCATCCAGCATCAGGGGTGTCAGTGCCGGTGTTGCCGAGGAAATCCCGCTGCTGCCTGTGGCGGTGTGAGCCGGATCATTACCGGCAAAAATACGTACTTCCGCACGTTGTTCAGTGATGGTTTTCGTCACCATTTTGTTAAAACCTCATATTGATGGTCAGCACTGACTTCATGGCATGGCCATGAGCATTTTCACGTCCGCATCACCGTCTGCCGACGTCTGTGACACGCCACCCTGCACGGCTGCCGGTGAATGGTTCGCCATGATGCGTTCAAACAGGGCGGTTGTGGATGCAGAGACCGGTTCTGCCTTACCTGATCCCGCAGCCAGCACAGCCCGGGCGCTCTCCACGGTCATTCCCGGGCAGGCCGCCAGTTTTTCAGCCTGCGCTTCTGCCCCTTTTGCCTCATCCAGGGCCATGATCTGATCACGAAGTGAGGGCCCGGCATCCGCCAGTGGTGCAGCCGCCAGGATCGGGCGGGCTTTTTCCACCGTCATCTCCGGCATCGCCGCCAGCGTTGCCGCCAGTTGTTCACGACCTTTAGCCTCTTCACACGCCATAATGCGATCGGCTTCACTCTGCGTGGATGCCACCGGCTGCTGTGGTGCTGCCGCGGTCAGAATCGCCCGGGCCTGTTCAACGCTCATGCCCTGTTGTCCTGCCAGCATCGTGGCAAGGTGTTCACGTCCTTTCGCTTCCTGACACGTCAGGATCCCCATCACTCGCTGGTTCTCCTGCGCGGCGGCTTCCGTTGCAGTTAATTGCGGCATAGTGCCTCCTCTGGCATTACTGTTCAGCGCCGTGGCCATCACACTGATGGCATCCGACGCATTGATTAATTCATCCGCCAGCCCGGCCTCAATGCCGGACTGACCTTCAAAAACGGCGGCCTCTGTTCCCGTGACTGCATCAACAGACAGACCGGTATACATCGCCACTTTTTCGGCAAACATCCGGCGCGCCGCATCAATCCGCTGCTGCATGTCCTGGCGAACCTCTGCCGGCAACGCTTCAAACTGATTGCCATCCACCTTGTGCGCCCCGGCATAAATCAGCGTGATATCCACACCGGCCTGCGCCAGATGACCGGCATAGCTGACATGGCTCATCATCACGCCAATGGAGCCGATACGGGATGTCTGGGTAACCAGCCGTCGGGAGCAGGCCGACGCCAGCAGCATGGCTGCAGAACAGGCCGTGTCATTGCACAGTGCCCAGACCGGCTTCTGCTGACGGAGGCGGTAAATCATGTCAGCACAGTCAAACGCACCGGCGGCCTGCCCGCCCGGACTGTCAATGTCCAGCAGTACGCCCCGCACCTGGCTATCCGCCATTGCCTGCTGAAGACAGGCGACAATGCCGTCATAGCCTGTCATTCCGGAAAATGGCCGCATACCCCCCAGCCGGTGCACCAGCGTGCCTGTCACCGGCAGTACAGCAATACCGTTCACCACCCGGTAAACACGGGCCGGTCGTTTACCTCCGGCCATGTACTCGTCCGTTTCAGCCAGCATTCCGGGTGCATCAAGCTGTACCTGCTGTTGTGGTACCGAAAGACTTGCTGCCCCCATCTCGCGCCCGAGCGCGCAAAAGAAAACCCGCGCATAGGCGGGCTCCAGAAGCAGCGGTTCATTGAATGCTGCGGCAATAATGTGTGAAAGATTACGTCTCACGTGGTGTTGTCTCCTCTTCCGGCCTGCGACTCTCCGCTATCTGCTGCTGATACGCCTGCGCTATCCACACCGGACGTGAGAGTCCGGCTTTTTGCCGCTCAGCAGATTCCCTGACCTGCTGGCGGAAAATGTCCTGATAATCCTCGCCCATCAGCGCCAGCTCTTTCTCATACGTGCTCAGTCCGGCCTCAATGCGCATCACTGATTCCTGACCCTCCTTGAGCCCGTCAATGGCCATTCTTCCGGCTCCAATCCACTCAGCCCGT
>ENA-UEQK01002151-UEQK01002151.1-human-gut-metagenome-genome-assembly--contig:-NODE-2151-length-10991-cov-5.177753_pt1 | contig 10991 bp, 8 predicted proteins | sample MGYA00242939_ERZ507942 | MGnify/ENA primary metagenome ERZ507942 (study PRJEB26167, sample SAMN06115485) | human gut metagenome | host: Homo sapiens | place: China:Chongqing | collected 2015-03-30... | reverse complement strand
GGCTTTTGCATACAATGTGCCAGCTTCGATAGCTGGTATGTCAAGGGTGTCCCAAATCGTGCGCCAAACTGTCCCAAATCGTGCGCCGCGTTAGTTATAGGGCTACCCATGCTGGGAACCTTCACCACCCTTCACCTTCATACAGAAAAAACCGGGACAGAACGCCGGACCATAAAAAAGCTCTCACAGTGAATATCTGTAAGAGCTTGATTTTGATGGTGGACCCACTAGGACTTGAACCTAGGACGGACCGGTTATGAGCCGGTGGCTCTACCAACTGAGCTATAGGTCCTCAGGGGCGTCATTCGGTCAGAACACCCTCTTCAGGAGCATCCATCTGCATGGCCCCGACAGGGCAAATACGGATGCAGCGCGCGCATACTGTACACTTTTCCTTGTCGAATGCAAGAAGGCGCGTTTTGATGTCGACGGTCAGCGCGGAGGACGGGCACAGAGCCGTGCACATGCCGCATTGCATACACTTGTCCTCATTATGCCAGATCCGCTGCGCCACGGGCGAAACCAGTACGCCCTTCTCCCGCAGGTAGCCGATCCCCTTGTCGCAGGCATCGCGTGAGCCCGACAGTTCGAGAGTCAAAACACCTTCCTGCCGCGGCGTGATCTGGGCGGTACTGATGTTGAAATCGAGGTCAAACAGCCGGGTCAGGTTGCAGACCAACGGCGCCCCCGAAATGGTCGGGGGAAACGTCAGATGCACATTGGTACGGTAGGGCTTGGTTTCTTGGCTCATGACGCTTCCTACATCTTGTTGTCTTTCATGAGCTGCGTAGCGCGGGTCGCTTCAGGCGACTTGGGGAATTTCTTGATGAGTTCCTGCAAGCGGACCTTGGCGGCGTCCTTCTTTCCGGCCTTGATGAAGCACATCCCCTGCTTCAGGTACGCGGAAGCGGCCTTCCCGCTGGAGCCATATTTGGAGATGACCTGTTCGTAATCCAGTGCGGCGGCCGGGAAGTTCCCAAGCTGGTAATTGCACTCGCCGCGCCAGAACCACGCGTTGGAAACGAGCTTGTGCTTGCCGTACGTGTCCGTAAAATCCGAGAAGGACTTGAGGGCCTGCTTGTAGTTGCGGGCGTTGAACGACTGCACGCCGTTGTCGTAGAGAGCTTTGGCGATGTCGCCCTGAGCCTGCGTCTGCGGGGCGGCCTGCTGCGGGGCGGGAGCGGCCACCTGCGGCTGCATGACGGGCGCGGCGGGCACGGGGGCCGCGGCGGTGGCGTCGGGCATGCCGGGCGCAGCGCCGGGAGCGCCCGGAACGGCGGCCACGGGCAGTTCCATGCCGAACTGCGTGGCGATGGCCTGCAACGCGGCCTCATGGTTGTTCACGCGCTGGGCGAGACCGGGAAGGCCGCCAGCGGCGGCCGTCGCATTGTTGAAGTCGTCGATCTGCCCTTTCACGGCGCTCATTTCCTGACGCAGGGACTGAACCTGCGCCCATGTGTCGGCCTGTGCTGGCTGCACGCCGGAAAGCTGGCTATTCAGAAGGCGGATCTGCTGCTCCTGCTGGTTCAGACGCATCTGCATGGCGTCTATCTGGCCATTGGCACAGCCGGTCAGAACGAGCGAACCCAAAAGCAGGGGGAAGATATACGGCTTTTTCATTGTATTACCCTGAAATGAAGGATTTGGATAATAAAGATACGCCCTTTGCGGGGAGAACTCAAGTCAGTGAGCACGCCGCCAGCCAAACAGCACATAGGCCACGCCGCCGAGGACGGGAACAAACACGCACGCGACCATCCACAGCACCCGCTCGAGCGGCGTTTCAAAGGTATGGTTGAAGGCGTGCCAGATGCCCCACAAATTCAGCAACGCGGGCAGAAACAGCAGCGCGATCTGCCACCACTCAAGCGAAAACAGACTCACGAAGCCCTCCCGGACGGACCTTTCAGCCACATGCTGAGGCAAACGAGCAGCGCGCCGCAACAGATGGCGATGTCCGCCACGTTGAACGCGGGCCAATGCCACTGGCCGACATAGAAATCCAGAAAATCCACAACGGCACGGAACCGGATGCGGTCCACAAGGTTGCCCACGGCTCCGCCGAGCACCATGCCAAGCCCCCAGAACAGCAGCTTTTCGCCGCGCTGCGCCGAGCGCGCGAGCATGAAAATCACGCCCGCCGAAACCAGCGTAGCCGCGAAGAACAGCCAAAACTGCCATTCGATGTCCGACCGGTTGAGGAACCCGAACGCGGCCCCGCGATTGCGGATATTCACCAAATCAAAGAAGCCGGGGATGACCGTCACCGCCCCATAATAGGGCAGTGACGCCATCACCCACAACTTGGTCAGCTGGTCGAGCACAAGCGCGCCGACGCCGACGCCCAAAACAACTCTATAACGAGTATCCTTACCCGGCTCTGCCACTATGCAAGTTCCTTCATAACGGCGGCGCAGCGGGGGCACAGCGTCGGGTGTTCGGGATCGGAGCCGAGTTCGTCACTGTAGATCCAGCAGCGCTCGCATTTCTCGCCAACGGCCTTGGCCACGCTCACGGCCAGCTTGCCGCATTCGGCAATGTCGGCCTGAGCGAGATCGGCGGGCGCGTCGGCCAGCGGAGCCAGATGGAGCTGGGACACGATGCACACGGCGCGCAGGTCCGTGCCGATGCCGCCGAGCACTTCCAGCAGTTCCGGCGAGGCGTACAGGGTCACGGCGGTGTCCAGCGCGTGGCCCACAGTCCCGGCCTTGCGGAGCGGCTCGATGGCGCGGGTCACTTCGGTACGCGCGGCGAGCACGGCTTCCCAACGCTTGCGGTCAGCATCGTCCAGCAGGAAGGCATCCGCGTCCATGAGCTGGAAGGCGAACACGCTCTTCGCGCCGGGATGCAGCGCTTCGGGGATGTGGCGGAACACTTCCTCAGCCGTGAAGCTCAGGACCGGGGCCATGTCCTGCACGAGCATCAGCAGGATGTGGTACAGCGCGGTCTGGGCGGAACGGCGGGCGCGGCTCGCGGGCGCGGAGGAATACAGGCGATCCTTGAGGATGTCCAGATAGAACGCGGACAAGTCCGTGGAGCACAGGTTGTGCAGCGAATGGAAGACCTTATGGAATTCATAGTCCCGATAGGCGTCCTGCACGCGCTGGTGCGTGCGCGCGGCGACGTCGAGGGCATAGCGATCCAGCGGGTCCATATCCTTCACGTCCACGAGGTCGGCCTTCGCGACGTCCTTCAGGTTGCCGAGCAGGTAGCGGCAGGTGTTGCGGATACGGCGGTAGGCGTCCACAAGGCGGTTCACGATTTCCGCCGAAATGCGCACATCCTCGCGGTAATCCACGGAAGACACCCACATGCGGATGATTTCCGCGCCGTGCTTGCTGATGATCTCGTCAAGCTCGATGCCGTTGCCGATGGACTTGGACATCTTGCGGCCTTCGCCGTCGACCACGTAGCCGTGCGTGAGCACCGCCTTGTAGGGCGGGACGCCGCGCGTGCCGATGGAAGCGAGCAGCGAGGAATGGAACCAGCCGCGGTGCTGGTCCGAGCCTTCAAGGTAGAGGTCGGCGGGGAAGCCCAGTTCGGGGCGCTTTTCGAGCACCGCCGCGAAGCTGGTCCCGGAGTCGAACCATACGTCGAGGATGTCGGATTCGCGCTTCCAGTGCTGGCCGCCGCACTTGGGGCACTTCAACCCTTCGGGCACGATGTCCTTCATATCGGCTTCATACCAGTAGTCGCAGCCGGTGGGATGCTTGGCGAACCGGGCGGCAATGTCGCGCATCCATTCGGGATCGTTCCATGCCTCTCCGCAGTCTTCGCACAACAGGGCCAGAATCGGCACGCCCCACAGACGCTGGCGGGAAATGCACCAGTCGGGGCGCTGCTCGATCATGTTGTAGATGCGTTCCTCGCCCCAGCTCGGAATCCATTCCACGTCGTTGCGGATGGCCTTCAGCGCCTTCTGGCGCAGTTCGTTGGCCTCCATGCTCACGAACCACTGGGTCGTGGCGCGGAAGATGACGGGCTTTTTGCAGCGCCAGCAATGCGGATAGGAGTGCGTAATGTCGGCCTGCCCCATCAGGTTGCCGACTTCCTTGACCTTCTCAATGACATTGGGGTTGGCCTTCTGCACCTGCAATCCGGCGAAAAACTCCACGCTGTCGAGGTATTCGCCGCGATCATTGAGCGGGGAATAGATGTCGATGCCGTACTGGAGGCAGACTTCGTAGTCCTCGCGGCCGTGTCCAGGAGCGGTATGGACACAGCCGGTACCGGCATCGAGCGTCACATGGCCGCCGAGGATCAACGGAGACTCGCGGTCGTAGAACGGATGGCGGGCCTTGACGAGTTCAAGCTGCTGCCCGGTAGCGGTCCCCACGGCCTTCACGCCGCCCATGTCCCAGCCGCACGCCTTGGCGACGCTTTCGACGAGTTCCGTGGCGAGCACGTACTGGCTGCCCTCATATTCGACCAGCGAATATTCGAATTCGGGATGCAGCGCCACGGCCATGTTGCTCGGCAGGGTCCACGGGGTCGTGGTCCAGATGATCACATAGGCGCGGGACGGATCGGCGTTCTCGAAGACCGTCTTGAGCCTGTCGTCGGTCAGCGGGAAACGGACGTAAATGGACGGCGACTTGTGGTCGGCATATTCCACTTCGGCCTCGGCAAGGGCCGTCTGGCAGGAGCAACACCAGTAGATGGGCTTCTTGCTGCGGACCACATTGCCCTTTTCCACGAAATTCGCCAACTCGGTAGCCGTGGCGGACTCGTATTCGGGGAGCATCGTCTTGTAGGGATGATCCCAGTCGCCGAGCACGCCAAGACGCTTGAATTCCTTGCGCTGGATATCGATGAACTTGTCCGCGTACTGGCGGCAGCGGCGGCGTACCGCATACGACGGCATTTCCTTTTTCTTTTCGCCAAGCTCGTGCTCAACCTTCAATTCGATGGGCAGGCCGTGGCAGTCCCAGCCGGGCACATACACGGACTGCTGCCCCTGAATGTTGCGGGACTTGATGGTGATGTCCTTGAGGATCTTGTTCAGGGCATGGCCGAGATGCAGATGGCCGTTGGCGTAGGGCGGGCCATCGTGCAGACGAAAAGAGCCCCGGCTGCCCGAAGCTTCCAGCATGGTTCCGTAAATATTGTTCTCTTCCCACCAGCGCAGCATTTCGGGTTCACGCTGGGTGAGATTGGCTTTCATGGGAAAGGATGTATCGGGAAGATTCAGGCTCTTTTTGTAATCGCTCATGGAGAGGCTCCTTATATATCCACACCAAAGTGTAATCGAAAAATTGTGCTTCAAGGTTGCGCGGTTGTCAAGAAAGAACGCGGAGGAAACGCCGCCCTCCCCGCCTGATTGTCACAGGCATGAGAGGATGATAGAGGGGGCCGAGCGTAAGGAGCGAAAGCCTTTCGCAAAGGCGGAGCCCTGTGCGCCCCGCCCAGCCGCAGGTGACGCCAAGGCATCCCCGCAGCGTACCCCCATCCCTCCCGGAACAAAACCCCGCCCAAGGCGGAATTCCGGAGGCTGCCAAGGCTCGACAACGCGGCAACGCCGCATTCCCCCGGAGGCCATATCCATGACGTTTCCACGGCCCTGCCTGTACGCCCTGCTTGCGGCGTGCCTTTTGCTCCCCGGCTGCGTCGCCAACCAGTACGCCATAAAAATCAACGCCATCACCAACGGCGACATCCAAGCCGGCATCGGGGACGTCTACTATATCATGGCGGTCAAGGGCCAAGAGGACGATCTCGTCTTTCTGGAACTCAAGCGGAACCTCGAAAGCGCCCTGCCCCAAGCGGGCCTGAAAGTGACCAAAAGCCTCCCCCATGCCACGGCGGTGCTTTTCGCGGGGTACAAGAGCCAAACGGTCGCCCGGCAGACTACTGTTCCCGAACCCGTCTACGGCGTGACGCGGGTCGAAACCAGAACAACCGGGACGGGGCGAGGCAGCAAGACCTCCGTCTCGACGCCTCCCTACGGCATCACGGGAAGTGGCCCAAAACAAGATCGTTCTGCTGCTTGCCGCCGATTCGCTCAAAACGAAGAAAAAAATGTGGGAAACGATCGTCACCTACACCGGGAACTCGTTTGACAACCGCAAGATGCTGGACATGATGGTCATGGGCGCCAAGGATTACCTCGCCCAAACCACCCCCGGCGACACTTGGCTCGACGTCAGCGAATCCGACGATGGCGTACTCAGCCTCAAAGAAAGGAAGTAAGCCCATGTGCACAGCCAAGATCCCCCCGCGCCCCTGCCTCTTCCTGCTGGCCGCCCTTTTCCTGCTGGCAGGCTGCTCTCCCCAGTACTCCATGCGGGTCATTTCCGAAACCGACGGGCACGCCTACCCCAATGACCAGTATACCTACTATATCGCCTCATCGAAAAAACAAAACAGCGACCCCACCTATCAGCTTCTCAAGCAGGACGTAAAAAACACCCTGTCTGAAACGGGCTTCACGCTCACGCAAGACCGCAACCGGGGCACGGCACTCCTTTCCATCGATTACACCGCCAAAACATCCACAAAGCACATCACCGTCAAAAAGCCGATTTACGGACAAACCGGGACTGACGAAAAGACCCACGGCCCGTACGACAAGGCCACGGGCGGCTATGCCAAAACCACCACGACGCCCCCAACTTACGGGACAGTCGGGTATGAGGATGAAATCAAGGTAGTCACGGAGTGCGACATCTTCCTTCATCTGAGCGCCGCCAGCAGCAAAACGAATAAAGAGCTCTGGAGCACCAGCATCTACCATACGCACGACTCCGAGGATATTTCCGGCGTGTTGAGCGTGATGATCAGGGGCTGCAAGGATTACATCGCCCGCAACACAAGCGGCATCATTTCACTGCAGGTCACGGCAAACGACGACGGCACGTTCGGGATTGTGGAAAAGCAATAGGCGCATCCGACCAGCGGAGTATCGCCGTCAAGAAAAGGGCCATCAGCATGACAAACGCCGCTGATGGCCCTTTCAGGTTCATAAAGGAAAGGGACGGAAACGCCTCCGCTTCCGCCCTTTTCCGAATCTTATTGTAATGGCTGCACGGTGTCGCCCGACTTCACGCCGAAGGTCAATCCGTCTTCGGTGGCGTCGATGACCACCCGCTGGTCGTCGCGCACCTGCCCGCCGATGATGAACTTGGCGAGCGGCGTTTCGACGTGGGACTGCAGGTACCGCTTGAGCGGACGGGCCCCGTAGTGCGGATCGTAGGCGGCATCCCCGATGAACTCGTGGGCGGCCTCGGTCAGTTCCAGCGCGATCTTGCGCTCCTCAAGCCGCTTCTGGAGCCGACGCAGCTGGAGGTCGATGATCTGGCCGATCTGCTCGGGGAGCAGCGGCTTGAACAGCACCGTCTCGTCCACGCGGTTCAGGAACTCGGGCTTAAAATGCTGGCGCAGTTCGCCCATGACTTCCGTGTACACGTCCGAGGCGAACGAGCCGTCCGGATTGATGCCGTCGAGCATCCTGTACGAGCCGATGTTCGAGGTCATGATCACGATGGTGTTGCGGAAGTCCACCGTGCGGCCCTGGCTGTCGGTCAGCCTTCCGTCGTCGAGGAGCTGCAGCAGGGTGTTGAACACGTCCGGATGCGCCTTTTCGATTTCGTCGAACAGGATGACGCTGTAGGGCTTGCGGCGCACGGCTTCGGTCAGCTGGCCGCCTTCGTCGTACCCCACATAGCCGGGAGGCGCACCGATGAGCCGCGCCACGGAATGCTTTTCCATGTACTCGCTCATGTCGAGGCGCACGATGTTCTCTTCGCTGTCAAAGAGCGCTTCGGCCAGGGCCTTGCACAGCTCCGTCTTGCCCACACCCGTGGGGCCGAGGAAAATGAACGAGCCCTGCGGACGCGAGGGGTCGGACAGCCCGGCCCGGGTACGCAGCACAGCGTCGGACACGGCCTGCACGGCCTCATCCTGCCCGATCACGCGCTCATGGAGCTTGTCAGGCAGATGGATGAGCTTGTCGCGTTCGGACTGGAGCAGCCGCGTGACCGGAATGCCGGTCCAGCGGGCCACGATATCCGCCACATCGTCGGGGCGCACTTCCTGCTTGAGCAGGCGCGGCGCTTCCTGACCGTTTTCGGCTTCGTGGAGACGCTTTTCCAGCTCAGGCAGCTTCGCATACTTGAGTTCGGACGCCGCCTGCAAATCGCCGCGGCGGGTCGCATCATCAATGGCGAGGCGCGTCTGCTCGATCTCGCCCTTGAGATCGCGCACAACGTTGATGACGCCCTTCTCGTTTTCCCACTGGCCCTTGAGCTCGGCCTGCGTCATCTGGAGGTTGCGGAGTTCGTTCTCCAGCTTCTCCAGACGCTCGCGGGACGCGTCGTCGGTTTCCTTGCGCAGGGCCTCGCGCTCGATTTCGAGCTGCATGACCTTACGGTTGGCTTCGTCCAGTTCCGTGGGCAGCGAGTCGATTTCGGTACGGATCATGGCTGCCGCTTCGTCGATCAGGTCGATGGCCTTGTCGGGAAGCTGGCGGTCGGTGATGTACCGGTTGGACAGCACCACCGCCTCCACAATGGAGGAGTCGCTGATGCGCACGCCGTGGTGCACCTCAAACCGCTCCTTCAAGCCGCGCAGGATGGAAATGGTGTCCTCCACGGAGGGCTCCTCCACCAGCACGGTCTGGAAACGCCGTTCCAGCGCCGGGTCCTTTTCGATGTACTTGCGGTACTCGTCAAGGGTCGTCGCGCCGATGCAGTGCAACTCGCCGCGAGCCAGAAGAGGCTTCAACAGGTTGCCCGCGTCCATCGCGCCGTCGGTCTTGCCCGCGCCCACGATAGTGTGCAGCTCGTCGATGAACAGGATAATCTGCCCTTCGGATTTCTGCACTTCGGACAGCACGGCCTTGAGCCGTTCCTCGAATTCGCCGCGGTACTTGGCGCCCGCGATGAGCGCGCCCATGTCCAGCGCAAAAATGGTCTTGTTCTTGAGCCCTTCCGGGACGTCGCCCTTGACGATACGGTAGGCGAGGCCCTCCGCGATGGCGGTCTTGCCCACGCCCGCCTCACCGATGAGCACGGGATTGTTCTTCGTGCGGCGCGACAGGATGCGGATGACGCGGCGGATTTCCGCGTCACGACCGATCACCGGGTCGAGCTTGCCCTTGCTGGCGGCTTCGACGAGGTTGCGCCCATACTTGCTGAGCGCCTCATAGCTCTCTTCAGGGTTGGCGGAGGTCACGCGGTGCGGGCCGCGGACAGCCATCATCGTCTCGGTGAACTTATCGGCGGACAAGCCGGCATCCGCCGCGACCTGACCAAGCCCTGTGGAGGCGGGTTCGCGCAGCAGTTCGGCAAAAATATGCTCCACGCTGACGTACTCGTCACGCAGACGCTTGGCGAGGGCCTCGGCGTTGGCGATAGCCTTGGCGACCCGCTGCGAAATCGTGATCGTGCCCATTTCCGCGCCCGGCCCGCGCACGGAAGGACGCTTCTTCAGAACCGCCTCCAGCGCCGTGACCAGCGCCTTGGGGGCGACGCCGACGCGCTCCAGAACGCGGGGGACAAAGCCGTCTTCCTGATTCACCAGAGCGAGCGCCAAATGCTCGGCGTCCACTTCCTGATGACCGTACTGGGCGGCAAGCCCCTGCGCCGTAGTCAGCGCTTCACGGGATTTTTCGGTAAATCTGTTGATATCCATAATGGTTCACCTCTATTGCGTTGTAGCGCAGCAGCGGCGCCCGAGACAAAATGACCGAACGCAACGCAACTGCAAAAGTGATATCACTATCGCTTTCTCTCTAACAATAAGGCGTACTAACGATCTGTCAACTCACGAATACGCAACTCTAACGTTGCGATACGGTCCAGCAGGTCCATTACTATGGAGCCGCCGAGCGTGTGCAGTTCGAAATCACTGCACAGCCGCTCAAGCTTGCGGATACGGTATACGTCATCCTGCCGGAACAACAATGCGGCTTCCGCCGTGCGCGTGGGTTTGAGCCACCCGATGTCCATCAGTTCGGAAAGGCGATCCGGGGTCGTCCCGGTCAGTTCCAGGAATTCGCCCCAGACGATAAGGGTCGAGCGGCTCGGCACATCCTTTGTATTCTGCAAAAGTTCCATACAATCATCTCCCCTGACGTTGTCCTTCAAAAACGGAACGCGGCGCTATTTTTCCGCCGCAAGGGCTTCCCACAGTTCACGCTGCTTCGGCGTGAGATCCTTCGGCGCGTCGATGCCGACCCGCACATACAGATCGCCGCGCGACTTCGCCGGGCCAAGGCCCTTGCCGCGCAGACGCATCTTCTTCCCGCTTCCGGTCCCGGCGGGAATGGAAAGCTCGACGTTCCCGTCAAGGGTGGGGACTTTGACCTTCGCCCCAAGCACGGCTTCCCACGGCGCGATCCGCACCTCGTAGGTGAGGTCCGTGCCGTCAACATGGAACAACGAATGCGGCGCGAAACGTATCCGCAAATACAGATCGCCCTTAGGCCCGCCGTTGGGCGAATCGTAGCCCTGCCCGGCAAGGCGGAGCTTGGCGCCATCCTTCACCCCGGCGGGGATATTCACTTTCAGGGTCTTGGTGCCGTCCCCGCCCTCAAGCGTAAGACTGCGCTCGCCGCCCTTCACGGCATCCTCAAGCGTGATGGAAATATCAGCCTCGATGTCGCGGCCCCGCTGCGGACGGGACGTATAGCCGCTGAACGGGCCGCCGGCGCTCCCGCCCTGACGGCTGCCGAACAGGGTTTCGAAAAAGTCGCTGAACCCGGAGCCGTCAAACCCCTGACCGCCGAATTCCTGCCCGTTGAACGTGAAGCGCGTACCGCCGCCGTAGGGGTTGCCCCCGCCGAACGGATTGCCGCCGAACTGCTGGCCCTGCTGCCAGTTGGGCCCGAGCTGGTCATACATCTTCCGCTTCTGCTCGTCTTTGAGAACTTCGTACGCCTCGTTTATTTCCTTGAACTTTTCCTCGGATTCCTTGTTTCCGGGGTTGAGATCCGGGTGGTACTTGCGGGCGAGCTTCTTGAAGGCTTTTGCGATTTCATCCTTGGAAGCTTC
>ENA-UEQK01002148-UEQK01002148.1-human-gut-metagenome-genome-assembly--contig:-NODE-2148-length-10998-cov-9.058053_pt1 | contig 10998 bp, 9 predicted proteins | sample MGYA00242939_ERZ507942 | MGnify/ENA primary metagenome ERZ507942 (study PRJEB26167, sample SAMN06115485) | human gut metagenome | host: Homo sapiens | place: China:Chongqing | collected 2015-03-30... | reverse complement strand
GTTGGTGACCCGTACGGGATTCGAACCCATGTTACAGCCGTGAAAGGGCCGTGTCTTAACCACTTGACCAACGGGCCAGAGACATCCATGAAGCGTCTGCAACGCTTCATGGATCTGGTAGCGGCGACTGGATTCGAACCAGTGACACTCCGGGTATGAACCGAATGCTCTAGCCAACTGAGCTACGCCGCCATAATTACCTCGAACGGGCAGGGATTACTATACCAAAATAACGGCAGATTGTCAAGCATTTTTGCTGAAATTCTCATATTCTTTTTTAATCCCGCTTCGCCCGAATGGCATTCACCGGGCATCCATTGGCGGCGTCCAGCACCCGGAACATCCGCTCCGGCTTCGGCAGCGTCAGCACTGTGGACACATGGTCTACCACGCGGAACACCTCCGGCACCGTGGCGGCGCACATCCCGCAGCCAATACAGCGACTCTGGTCAATGCTCAAGGTCATGTTCGATCTCTCCTTTTTCAAGTAAGGCAATTATAGCGGAAACCCGCCGGCTTTGCAATATTTTTCGCTCCGCCGATGGGCAGACAGCGTGATTCCTATGCCCCCAGCCGCCCATAGCGCTTTGTCATGGTGCGGATCTTCTCCGCCAGCGAATCCGTCAGCTGGCCGGGCAGCAGCCGCCACTGCCAGTTACCCTCCGCTACGCCGGGGGTATTGATCCGGCTGTCCGCGCCCAATTCCAGATAATCCTGAAGCTGCGCCACAAACAGCTCCGCTACGGTACTCATACCGCCCCTGAGAATTCCCCAGACGGCTCCCTCGTCCTCATTCAGCCCCAGATACGCCCCGGCCATGGAAATTTCTGCCGGAGCCGCCTCCTTCAGCCACGCGGCCAGCGGCGCATTGTCATGGGTGCCGGTATAGCAGACGCAGCCGGGAATGTGGTTATGGGGGAGATAGTCCCCTGCCCCCTCCGGGTCAAAGGCAAATTCCAGCACCTTCATGCCCGGCAGCCCTGCCGCATCCCGCAGGGCGTGTACCTCCGGCGTCAGCTGCCCCAGATCCTCGGCAATAAAGCGGAGATCCGGGAACCAGCCGGTGAGAACCCGCAGAAGATCCATCCCCGGCCCCTGCACCCACCGGCCGTTCCGGGCCGTAGCCGCTCCATAGGGAACGGCCCAATACCGCTCAAAGCCCCGGAAATGATCCAGCCGCAGAAGGTCGTACAGCCGCCGGGCGCCGTCCACCCGGCGGATCCACCAGCCGAAGCCATCGGCTTTCATGGCGTCCCAGTTATAAAGGGGATTGCCCCACAGCTGCCCATCGGCGGCAAAATAATCCGGCGGCACGCCGGCCACCTCTGTAGGCGTCAGTTGCGCGTCCAGCTGGAAATTTTCAGGCTCCGCCCACACATCGGCGGAGTCCATAGCCACATAAATCGGCAAATCGCCGATAATCCGAACCCCCTGCTCCGCGGCATAGGCCCGGAGCGCATCCCACTGTCGGAAAAACAGAAACTGAAGATAGGTAAACAGCGCCACATCCTCTGACAGCGCCTTCCGATACCGTTCCACCGCTTCCCTCCGGCGAAGGCGGATGTCCTCCGTCCAGCGCATCCATGGCTTTCCGCCAAAATGCTGCTTCAGTGCCATAAACAGGGCATAATCCGGCAGCCAGTTCCGATTCCCGGCGGAAAACCGTGCCACCGCTTCGGCATCCCGCTCCCAGCCCCGGCGGCAGGCGATGGAAAGCACCGCCAGCCGGTTCTGATATAAGGCTCCATAGTCCACTCTGGCAGGGTCAGCCCCCCAGAAAGCGCCGTCAATTTCGGCCTGCGTCAGCAATCCGTCCTCCCGCAGAAGATCCAGATCAATGAGATAGGGATTTCCCGCATAGGCGGAAAAGCTTTGATAGGGGGAGTCCCCGTAGCCGGTAGGCCCTACCGGCAGGATCTGCCACCATGTCTGTCCCGCCGCTTTCAGAAAATCCACAAATGTGCGTGCAGCCTGCCCCAGCGTGCCGATGCCATAGGGGGAGGGCAGGGAAAATACCGGCATCAGAATCCCACTGCTTCGCTGCATATCAACCATCCGTTCCGCCGCCCTGCCCGGCCATAAGTCTGAACCGCCGTGATCCCGCCGCGCAGGGTGCGGCAGGGTGAGGGATTTTGGTTAAAACCGTTTGATGGTATCATAAAACGATCCGGGCAAAAAAACAAGGGGCTGTGCAATGCACAGCCCCTTGTCATAGAATCGTCGGAATGACGAAGGAAAATCAGACCTTCTCCACCACGACAGCGGTACCCATGCCGCCGCCGATGCACAGGGTGGCCAGACCCTTCTTGGCGTCGGAACGCTTCATCATCTCGTGGATCAGGGTGACGATGATACGCGCACCGGAAGCGCCCACGGGATGGCCCAGAGCGATAGCGCCGCCGTTGACGTTGACCTTGCTCATGTCGAAGTGCAGCTCGCGAGCCACGGCGATGGACTGAGCGGCGAAGGCCTCGTTGGCTTCCACCAGATCGATGTCCTCAATGGTCACGCCGGCCTTCTTCATAGCGGCGCGGGAAGCCACCACGGGGCCGACGCCCATGATCTTGGGATCGACGCCACCCTGGCCCCAGCCGATCAGCTTGACCATGGGCTTCAGGCCGTACTTCTCAACAGCCTCGCCGGAAGCCAGCACGATGGCGGCAGCGCCGTCGTTGATGCCGGAGGCGTTGGCTGCGGTCACGCGGGGAGTGCCCTTGTCCTCGGCGTCCTGAATGCCGGTGGGCTCAAAGGTGTTGACAACCTGAGGATTGGGAGACTCGGGGCCCACGGGGAATGCGCCGCGGAGCTTGGCAATGCTGTCGGCGGTGACACCCTCCTTGGGATACTCGTCGCGCTTGAACTCCACGATCTCCTTCTTCACCTTCACAGGGACGGGAACGATCTCATCGTCGAAACGGCCGGCATCCCGTGCGGCGCAGGCCTTCTGCTGGGAAGCGGCGGCGAACTCGTCCTGCTCCCGGCGGGTGATGCCCCAGATATCGTTGATGTTCTCAGCGGTGGTACCCATGTGATAGTTGTTGAACGCATCCCACAGGCCGTCCTTGATCATCTCGTCCACAACCTTCTTGTCGCTCATGCGGGCGCCCCAGCGCTCGTCGGGCAGGGTGTAGGGAGCGGCGCTCATATTCTCGGTGCCGCCGCAGACAACGATATCGGAATCGCCGGCCAGGATGGAGCGGGCGCCTTCGATGACGGACTTCATGCCGGAGCCGCAGACCATGCCCACAGTGTATGCGGGAACAGAATAGGGGATGCCGGCCTTCACGGAAACCTGACGGGCAGGGTTCTGGCCCTGACCAGCCGTGAGGATGCAGCCGAACATCAGCTCGTCCACGTTTTCGGGAGCCACGTTGGCACGCTTCAGAGCTTCCTTGACCACAATCGCGCCCATGTCAACTGCGGGGGTGTTCTTCAGGGAGCCGCCAAAGGAGCCGATGGCGGTACGGCAGCAATTTACGACATAAAGTTCTTTCATGATGTTCCTCCGTTTTGTGTTTTTTAGGCAGGACAATGCCTGCCGGGTTTATGAGGGAAGCAGGAATGACTCGTTAATTTTTTATCAAGCGGGTTCATTTCTATCGCTGCAAGTAAAATTATAGGAGTTTTTTCTTGGCGCGTCAACGATAATCTGACATTTCACGAATTTTCGTTAAATGTTTCACAAAACCGTTGTGACTTTCGTCTAAATTGACGAAAATTTAACAAAGTTGCTGTCAGTCAATCGATTTCCCCTTTTTGACAGCGTTCCAAAAGGTCTCCGAATTCAGTGCAGCGCAGGCGTCTGTCCATTGGATTTCACTGTGTCCGGCCGCGTCCTGAAGCTGCCGGTCGAAATACGCCTCTTTCACCGCCGCGCTGTCAGCCGGAAGCCGCCGGAGAATGGAAAACCCCTCCTCCGTTTCCAGCAGGCCGGAGATCTGCCCCGGCTCCAAGGCGGCCGCCGCATCCCGGAGATCATCTGTCCAGTCCTCATCCGCCAGTACGCCCCCGCCCGTCTCTTTTAGCAGCGTATCGAACTCCGCAGAGGGATCCGCCGCGGCATTGAGCCGTGCAAACAGTGCCGCTGCCTGCTGCTGCGCCGCCGTTCTGTCTCCGTTTGAGGTGATCAGGATCCGCTCCGCCGGCAGAAGGCCGGATTCCCGCTGAAAAAGTTCCAGTTCCCCCTCTGCCGGTGCCAACGGGCTGTCCGGCTCCTGATAAAGCGCATAGAGTTTGGCGTATGCCTGCCCGGTTTCCGCCAGGACACGCCCCTGCTCCGCCGTCAGAAAGGGATACGTCCGTTCCGGCAGAGCAGCCCGCTCCTCCGCCGTCAGTGTGCAGCCGTAGGTCTCTGCCCATGTCTGTACCGCTGCGTAAAGCGCCGTATCCGCCAGCGCATCCGCCTTGACCAGTTCCCCATATGTACCGCCGTCCGGCAGCGGAGCGGCCCAGTCCAGCGGAGCCTCCGCCGCCTCGCAGCGCGCCTCCAGCTGTTGGCAGTCCTCCGCCAGCCAGTAAAGATACTGCCACGCCGGGATCTCCCGCCCGTCAATGACCAGAAGGGTTTCGGATTCGTCCAGACCGGCGGCCCGTCCCAAAAGCCCGCCGGATGCAGCGCTGTCCCCTCCCCTGCCGCAGCCGGACAGAAGCAGGCACAGCATCGCCGCAGCCACCGCTCTCTTCATCGCGCACCTCCCCGTGTTTGTCCGCGTTCTATCCTTATGCGCGGGCAGCGGAAATATGCAGACAACGTAAATGCGCCCTGCCGAAGCGAAGCGTCCCTCCCAGAGTCAGGCCGTCTTTTCTAACAAAAATCGCTCAGGCGGCTGAAACGGCTTGCTGCCTATGTGCAAAATGCGGAAAGTAAACTGAAAGCCTGCTATTCCCATTTTGAAATACAATTACCACCAGTGAATTTTTCAATACACACCGGTCAACGGAGCTTCAAAAGTTTTGCACAAAAGGCAGGAAAATGCCAGCTTCTACATCTGCCACAAAATTATCGTTAAATTTTTGACAGCTGTCACAAGGCGCTTTTTCTTGCCTTTTCTGGCATATAACGTTATAATTTTAACATAGTCAGGGCGGTCTGTTTTTCTCTGTGGGGGAAACAGCTGCCGAACGCGCAGCCCGCGCAGATGGCCGCGGCTATGTGACCCAGACCGCCATTCATTCGGAACGTTGGCCTTGGCCATACCATTCGCACAGCTGCGGCAATCAGGCGATACGGTCATGCACTGCCTTGCGGATGTCAAAGGCCGGCCGCCTGCCGGCATCCGGCGATTACATATTCTCTTGCATCAGCGGCCGAACCTCGCTCCGCTTCCCCGCTTTGCTTCCGCACGAAACGCGAATTTTGTGAAACGACCGCAATATTCGCGCTTCGTTATTTTATACATTTTTATGTCAGGAGGATTGGTAAACGCGAAAGAACTTTATGATGCAAATTGCTGCCGTACCGCCATTGGCTCCTCTGACGGCTCCCTGAAAAGCACTCCTGCTGTTGACACGGGCGTGATTGCGGCCAAGGGAGTCCTCACCGGAAAGGGGCTGGCTGTCGTGGTGGAGAAAGTCTGATACGCTTTTTGGATAAAAAAGGGGGAATGAAACTATGGCGGATCAGTTGAAAAACGTTCAGCGCATTGTTGAGGAAAACGGGTGTGATCCGAGACATCTCATTGCAATTTTGCAGGGGATTCAGGCCGAGAACAATTATCTCAGCGAGGAAGCGCTTCGGTTAGTCGCAGAAAAATTGGGTGTCAGCATTGCCAAGGTATACAGCGTGGCAACCTTCTATGAAAATTTCTCCTTAGAGGCAAAGGGCAGGCATATTATCAAGGTCTGTGCAGGCACTGCCTGCCATGTGAGAAAATCCGGCCCCATATACGATGCGATCTATGACTATCTGGGCCTGTCCGGGAAGAAAAAGACGTCCGACGACGGTCTTTTCACGCTGGAAACCGTAGCCTGTCTGGGGGCCTGCGGTCTGGCCCCGGTCATGACGATCGACGGTGAAGTTCACGCCAAAATGACCCCGGAAGCGGCGCTTGCCATTCTGGATGAGCTTCGCAGAAAGGAGGCGGAAACGGCATGACACAGGCAAAATTGACGCGGGACAGTTTCCATGTGTTTCAGGCAAATGCAAAGAACGCGCTGAAGCAGAGCGAACAGGTGCCGTCCGTGCTGATCTGCGCCGGTACGGGCTGTATTGCCGGCGGCGCAATGAAGATCTACGAAAACTTCAAAGCGGAATGTCAAAGCCGCAGCCTGCCGGTCTATGTGGGGCTGAAGCACGACAGCGATGAGGAACACAGCCTGCACATGAAGCTGAGCGGATGCCACGGCTTCTGTGAAATGGGGCCTCTGGTGCATATTGAACCGTTGGGCATCATGTACATCCATGTAAAGCCTGAGGACTGCCGCGAAATTCTGGAGCGAACCGTTTTGGGCGGCGAGATCATTGACCGCCTCGTATATCATCTGGATGGCGTGGCGTATCCCCGCCAGCAGGATATTCCCTTCTACAAGCGGCAGCACCGCGTCGTTCTGGAGAACTGCGGCACGTCGGATGCGGAGGATATCGAGGAATATATCGCAAAGGGCGGTTATGCCGGCTTTGAAAAGGCGCTGTTTGAAATGTCCGACGAGGAGATCTGCAAAACGATTACCGATTCCGGGCTGCGCGGACGCGGCGGCGGCGGTTTCCCTGCCGGCCGTAAGTGGGACGGCGCCAGAAGGCAGAAATCCGACACCAAGTATATCGTCTGCAACGGCGACGAGGGCGACCCCGGCGCTTTTATGGACCGCTCCATTATGGAGGGAAATCCCCACAGCGTTCTGGAGGGAATGATGATTGCCGGTCTGGCCGTTGGCAGCCATGAGGGCTATATCTATGTTCGAGCAGAGTATCCGCTGGCCGTCAGCCGTCTGAAAACAGCGATCGCCAAAGCGGAAGAATACGGCCTGCTGGGCGACCATATCATGGGGACAGACTTTTCCTTCCGCCTGCACGTCAACATGGGCGCCGGCGCTTTTGTGTGCGGCGAAGGCTCCGCGCTGACCGCCTCAATCGAGGGCAATCGAGGGATGCCCCGCGTAAAGCCGCCCCGCACCATCGAACACGGCCTGTGGGCCATGCCCACCGTTCTCAACAACGTGGAGACCTTCGCCAACGTTCCGCAGATCATACGGAAGGGCGTTGAGTGGTATCACAGCATCGGCACTGAAAAAAGCCCCGGAACCAAAGCGTTTGCGCTGACGGGCAACGTGGTCAACACCGGGCTGATCGAAGTTCCCATGGGGACAACGATCCGCGAAGTGGTATTTGACATTGGCGGCGGCGTTCCCAATGGGAAAAAGTTTAAGGCGATCCAGATCGGCGGCCCGTCCGGCGGCGCAAGTACGGCAAGCGACGTCCATCTGGATCTGCCGCTGGATTTTGACTCTCTGAAAAAGATCGGGGCCATGATCGGCTCCGGCGGTCTGGTCGTCATGGACGAGGACACCTGCATGGTAGAGACCGCCCGGTTCTTTATGGAATTCACCCAGAAAGAATCCTGCGGAAAATGCGTCCCCTGCCGTGAGGGAACAAAGCGTATGCTGGAAATTCTGGATCGCATCGTGAAAAACAAGGGTACGCTGGAAGATCTGGATCTGCTGGAGGAACTGGCGAATACCATTACCTCCACGGCGCTGTGCGGTCTGGGCCAGAGCGCCTGCAAGCCGGTTCAGAGTACGCTGAAGTATTTCCGCGGCGAATATCTGGCGCACGTGGTGGATCACCACTGCCCGATCTGCAACCGGGAGAAGCCGCACCCCACAATCGATGCGCTCAAGTGCAAGGGCTGCGGCAAGTGCCGGAAGAACTGCCCCATGGAGGCAATTCAGGGCGCAGTGAAGCAGGCGCATACCATTGATTCGGAAAAGTGCATCAACTGCGGCGCCTGTGTAAGCAACTGCCCCTTCGGCGCGATTGCCGCAGCAAAGGAGGGTTAAACCATGGCAAAGGGAATCATGTATATCGACGGCCAGCGCGTACCCTTCGACGGGGAGAAAAACGTTCTGGCAGTCATCCGAAAAGCCGGTATCAATATGCCGACCTTCTGCTACTATTCCGAGTTGTCCACCTTTGGTGCCTGCCGGATGTGCGTGGTGGAGGATGAGCGGGGAAAAATCGACGCTTCCTGCTCCATGGAGCCGCGGGACGGCATGAAGATCCGCACGAATACGGAAAAGCTGCTGAAGCATCGCCGGATGATCCTGGAGCTGATTCTGGCCTCCCACTGCCGCGACTGCACCACCTGTGAAAAGAGCGGAAAATGCCATTTGCAGAAGCTGGCTCTGCAATTCGGCGTGCGGAAGGTTCGTTTTGCGGATACGCGGCCGGTTTATGAAAAGGATCACTCCTCTCCCGCCATTGTCCGCGACCCCAATAAATGTATCCTCTGCGGCGACTGCGTTCGCACCTGCGAGGAAATGCAGGGGATGGGTATTCTGAACTTTGCGTACCGCGGAAGCGAGTTGCAGGTCATGCCCGCATTCGACCAGAAGCTGGCAGATACGAACTGCATCAGCTGTGGACAATGCGCGGCCGCCTGCCCCACCGGCGCCATCACCATCCGGGATGAGATCGGAAAGGCATGGAAAAGTCTGTATGATCCAAATACACGGGTCGTATTCCAGATTGCTCCCGCCGTGCGCGTTGCCGTAGGCGAGGAGTTCGGCATGGAACCGGGGACAAACGCTCTGAACAATCTGGTTGCCGCTCTGAAAATGATGGGCGCGGACGAAGTGTACGACACCAACTTCGGCGCAGACCTGACGGTGCTTGAAGAGTCCGCCGAGTTCCTTGAACGGTTGAAAAAGGGCGGCCCCTTCCCCATGTTTACCAGCTGCTGCCCTGCCTGGATCAAATATCTGGAAAAGGAAAATCCGGCCTATCTGAAGAACGTTTCCTCCTGCAAGAGTCCCATGGAGATGTTCGGCGCTGTTTTGAAGGATCAGTATCGGAAAAAGGATGCAGAGGATGGCCGCAGAACCTACCATATCGCCATTATGCCCTGTACCGCGAAAAAGATGGAGGCCGGGCGCGAGGAATTCCGGCATGACGGTCAGCCTGATGTGGATCTGGTTCTGACAACGCAGGAGATCATCACCATGATCAAGGAATCCGGCATCCGATTCACGGAGCTGGAAGGCGAATCGCCGGATCTTCCTTTCGGAATGGGAACGGGCGCCGCCACCATTTTTGGTACAACCGGTGGCGTAGCCGAGGCTGTGGCCCGCCGGGTCATGCAGGATAAGAGCAAAAATACGCTTCAGGCGCTTCAGTTTTCCGGCTTGCGCGGAAGCGATGTGATCCGGGAGGTTTCTCTTCCCGTTGGAGATCATGTTATTCGGATCGCTGTGGTTCACGGTCTGGTAAACGCCAAGAAGCTGCTGCGGGACATCGAACAGGGGCTGGCCTATTACGACCTGATCGAAGTGATGACCTGCAAGACCGGCTGTGTCGGCGGCGCCGGCCAGCCCATTGGACTGACGCTGCGTAAGCAGCAGCGGGCCGCAGGTCTGTATGCAACGGATCGGGCCGCCATGATCAAAAGCTCGGAGCTGAACCCCGTGGCCATGCAGCTGCTGGAGGGGCCGCTGAACGGGCGGGCGCACGAGCTTCTGCACGTGCATTACGATGCCGCAGGGGATTCCAGCTTACACTGAATCCCTTTGAATCAGCTTTTCGCAGTTTGGAAATGAATTGCACCCCATTTGTTGGACAGTATGGTATGCTGTCCGGCAAATGGGGTGCATCTTATGCCTTATAACGATATCTGTAGACTTGAACGGACGGCATTTAACTGCGCCGCCGGAATCACGGTGCCGGCCCGAAGCTTCAAGCTTCATATCCCCGCACAGGCGGCTTGCGCTGTCCAGCATTTCGGGACAGTTCAATCCGCAAAAGATGTGCCTGCGTGCTGCCAGCGGCTGCGCCCCGGCACTCTCGCAGCTCAGTCCCGGTATCCGTTGGGGTTTTTCTGCTGCCAGTTCCATGAGGACGCGCACATCTCCTCAATGCCGTACCGGGTCTCCCAGCCCAGCTCTTTCCGCGTCTTCTCAGGGTCGGCCCAGCAGGCGGCCACATCGCCGGGGCGGCGGGAATCCATAACGTAAGGCAGCTTTTTACCGCAGGCCTTTTCGTAAGCGTGCAGAACGTCCAGCACGCTGTACCCCCTGCCGGTTCCCAGATTGCACAGGAACAGCCCCGGCGCCTTGTCCAGCCGCTTCAGGGCAGCCACATGGCCGCGGGCCAGATCCATGATGTGGATGTAATCCCGGACGCCGGTACCGTCGTGGGTGGGCCAGTCGTTTCCGAAAATATGCAGCTCTTTCAGCTGCCCTGCCGCCACCTTGGCAATGTAGGGGATCAGATTATTGGGGATGCCGTTGGGATCCTCCCCGATCAGTCCCGACGGGTGTGCGCCGATGGAATTGAAATAGCGGAGCAGCGCGACCCGCAGCTCCGGGTCTGCCTTGCAGCAGTCCGTCAGAATCCGCTCGATAAAGAGTTTGGTATATCCGTAGGGATTGGTGGCGGAAAGCGGCGCGTCCTCCCGGATCGGGACGGAGGCCGGATCGCCGTATACCGTAGCGGAGGAGGAAAACACGAATTTTTTGACGCCGTACGTCCGCATTTCCTCCAGCAGCACCAGCGTGCTGCCCAGATTGTTGGCATTGACTTAGAGAACAAGCGCATATCTATTTGCCACACCCGTACACGGTTACGCTCTGAGATTGCGAAAGATAGCACCAAGACCCTATCCAGCAATCGAAAACTTAGCTTGCCGGACGATGTTTGCAATTATCTGAAACGCTTAAAGAGACAACAGGCCATAGATAAGATGGAAATGGGGCAAGCTTACAAAAACACGGAATATGTCGCACGGTTCAAGGACGGTCACGCCATGTCTCCCGGCTATATCTCCGCCGCATTTCCATCTTATCTAT
>ENA-UEQK01002142-UEQK01002142.1-human-gut-metagenome-genome-assembly--contig:-NODE-2142-length-11023-cov-3.713685_pt1 | contig 11023 bp, 8 predicted proteins | sample MGYA00242939_ERZ507942 | MGnify/ENA primary metagenome ERZ507942 (study PRJEB26167, sample SAMN06115485) | human gut metagenome | host: Homo sapiens | place: China:Chongqing | collected 2015-03-30... | reverse complement strand
TGGCCTCATCCGTGGCGACGAGCGTGTGCAGATCGTTGGCGTACTGGAAATGCAGGTGGCTGAGCAGCCCGCCCTCGGCGAACGCCTTGCGCGAAGGCAGCGGATTGATGGCAAGCAGCCAGCGGAACGGGCTGTCTTCGGCGGCCGGATCGGTGGTGTGGAACACGAAGGTGGGGGAGCCTTCGAGACCGTGCTCGATGACATGGTCGATGGTGTATTCGTAGGTGTCGAGGCTGGTGTCGTCCTCGGCGAACCATTCGATGGCGAGCGCGGCATCGTCCGTGGAGCCGGATTCGGCGGCCGGCTCGTTCACACGCCAGTAGCCGATATGGATGATGTTCTCCGGGCTGGTGGTGGAGCAAGCCATCGACCAGAACGTCCTGATGCCGCGCGCGGCCATCGGGGCCATCTTCGGGTTGGCGAGCACCGCCTGCTCGGCGGCTTCCCAGGTCTGCTGGATGGCGGCGTCATCCGAATCAATGTAATGCTCGAAGCTTTCCCATTCACCGAGCCAGTCGGTGATGTCGAAGGCCGTGGAATCCGTGGTGTTGCTGGCGGTCATTGCGCGTTCCTTTCATGGGTGGATGCGGTGGCGAAATTGGTAGAGGCATTAGGGTTGGGGCTGCTGGCATCTGGGTTACTGGCATGCGAGCCGTTGTTCCCGGAATCGTCGGCGCCAAGATTGACAATGCGGTCGCACCAGCCGGCGGCGAGCTCCTCATCGTGGGTGACCACGAGAATCGCCTTGCCTTGGCTCGCCAGTTGCCGCAGCAGTTCGCCGACCTGCTCCATGTGGTAGCGGTCGAGTCCGCTGGTGGGCTCGTCAAGGATGATGAGGTCCTTGCCGCACATCAATGCCGAGCCGATGGCAACCCGCTGCTTCTGTCCGCCGGACAGGCTCATCGGATGCCGTTCGACGAACGCTGCAAGGTCAAGATCGGCCATGACCTGATTGGCTTGAGCGGTGATGCCGGCATCCGTCTCGTCGAGTCCGATGAGCAGTTCCTCGCGCACGCTGTCGGAGAACAGTTGGTAGTTGACATCTTGCATGACCAGGAATCCGGCGCGGGTCAGGTCGCGCGGTTTCGCGGGCACGCCGTTGAGCTCGATGCGGCCCGAAACAGGCTTGATGAGTCCGGTCAACGTGCGCACGAGCGTGGTCTTGCCGCAGCCGTTGTTGCCCATGAGCCCGGTGATTTCGCCGGCACGGAACCGCAGGTCCGGGATGGCGCGGGTGAAGCCGTCCTTGCCTTTGTGTCCGATGGTGAGGTTATGGGTGCCGAGCAATACTGAAGTGCACTCATCCGCGGCCGGGCTTGAAGCCAGCGTCGCAATCCGGTGCCGATACGGTTGCAGGTCCAACGCCCGCAATCCCATGGCGGCCACGCAGCCGGGGGAGAGGGACAGGAATTCATCGGCCTCGTAATCCTGCACGATATGCCCGCCGTCGAATACCACGTACCGGTCGGCCACGCCGTTGAGCCATGCGAGTCGGTGTTCGGCGATTACGATGGTGAGCCCTTCGTCCTTCATCTGCTCGATCATGGCGCGCATGTCCGCGATGGCGTTCGCGTCGAGATTGCTGGTCGGCTCATCCAATACCACGACCCTGGGCCCCAGCATGGTGGCCGCCGCCACGGCGATGCGCTGCTTTTGGCCGCCCGACAGGTGGAAGATGCTGCGATGCAGCAGATGCCCAATGCCAAAGCGCTCAGCCACGGCCGTGATACGACGATTGATGTCCTCGGCCGGCAGCCCTATGTTTTCGGCCGGGAAGGCGAGCTCGTCGGTGACGTTCGCGTTGAAATACTGGGTTTTCGGGTTTTGGAACACGCTGCCGACCAGCGGGGTGAGCCGGTCGATCGGCACGGTCTCCACATCCAGCCCGCACGTGGTCCCCGGGTTCTAAATAGAAGTGCAACACCTTGTCTAGGGTTGGAAGTGTTCGAAGTTTCTAACTTAAGAAGGTGTTGCACTCATGGGTCAACAGTATTCGCACCTGTCGTCCGAGGAGAGGATCCTGATCGAGAAGCTGCATTGCGAACAGCATCTGAGCGTCCGGAAGATCGCGGAGGAAATCGGTCGGGACAAGTCCACGGTGTCACGCGAGCTGAGGCGCGGCCTGTGGTTCGCGTCCAACGAGAACGGGTCGTACCGTCCCTACCGGCCGAAACGGCTGAAGACCGGGCCGTGGACCTCGGGTCCGTTCTATTCGGCGCTGGCCGCGCAGAGGAAGGCGGACCTGCGCCGGCGCGGATCCCGCAAGCCGCGTCGCATGGACTCGGACCGGCTTCGCGCCTGGGTGCTGGACTCGCTGCGCAGGGGGTGGAGCCCGGAACTGATCGAGGGACGGTTGAAGGCCCAGTACGCCGGCGACCCGTCGATGCGGATCAGCCACGAGTGCCTCTGCCAGTGGATCTACGCCAAGCCGCAGCGGGCGCTGGACCTGCGCCAGTACCTGGCGCGCGGCAGGAAACGCCGGACGAGGAAAAAGGGCAGGAAGGCGAAAGGGCCGCGCATCCCGATGCGCGTGCCCATCGCGGACCGGCCCGAGGCGGTCGGATCCAGGAAGGGGTTCGGCCATTTCGAGTCGGACACGGTGGTCGGCGCCGCGCCGTCGAGGCGCTGCATGAACACGCAGGTGGAGCGCAGGAGCCGCAGGCTGTTCGCCCGGCTCGTCGACGACAAGAGCGCGTCCGCCACGGCCAGGGCCGAATACGAGATCTTCAAGGACATCCCGCCGGCCGCGCGCGTCGACCGCACGTGGGACAACGGCACGGAGGCGAGCCTGCACATGCTGGTGGACGAGGCGCTGGGCATGCTCACGTACTTCGCCGACCCGTACAGTTCCTGGCAGCGTGGCAGCAACGAGAACAGGAACGGCAGGATCCGCCGCTATCTGCCCAAAGGAACCGGGTTCGAGGACTTGGCCCAGGAGGACCTCGACGCGATCGTCGGGGAGATCAACGACACCCCCATGAAGCTCCTCGGCTACAAAACGCCCAACGAGGTATGGGACGAGGAGATCGCCAAGCTACAATCGAAGGCAGCCAGCCCGAACACAAGCGTTGCGCTTACAAATTGAATCCGGGGTCTGGTTGCCGGCGAACGCACCATGGAAGAATGAGGGGATGAGCCCGTTGGCAACGCGCGTATAGCTGGTTTTGCCGCAGCCGCTCGCCCCGCACAGCACGATGCACTCGCCTGCGGGCACGGTCAACGTGATGTCGCGCAATGCCGGCTCTGCGGCATGGTCATAGGTAAAGGAGATGCCACGGGAGGCGATGGTTCCCGCAGACGTGTCGAGTGGGCCACCCTTGCCGGTCCCAATAATGGCAGTTGCATTCGGCTGCGATTGGTTGCCACCCATCAGATCACCCCCGCGATATCGAGCGCGAGCGGCAAAGTGACCACAATCATGACCAGCCAGTCGACCACGGTCATACGGATCAGCGTGCGCGAGGTGTGCTCGCCCTCACGCCCGAGCCCCTTGGTCAGTGCCGCCACCGACAGGTCCTGTGCCACATTGGTGGCGTTCATCAGCAGCGGAATCAGAATGTATTCCAACGATTGGGCCGGGTGACGAACCAGCCCCCAGCCGCCGGAGGCGATGCCGCGCAACGCCATCGCATTGCGAATCTGCCGGTAATCCTCGGCGATGGTCGGGAAGAAGCGGATGACCACCACACAGGGAATCACCACGGCCTCAGGCACGCGCATACGCCGCATCGCGCAGATGAACGCGCTCGCGGACGTGGTGGTGAACGTATACGCGCCGGTGATGAAACAGGGCAGCATCATCGTGACGCCCACGGCCAGCGCGGAGACCACATGCAGCCACGGCAGTCCCAGGGCATCGGGGTCGAGCATTCCCAGCGCGGTGAGTACTGCATAGGTCACGCCGAAGTTCAACGCGGTTCGCCATCGGGCGGCCGCCAGCAGGGGCAGCAGGAACAGCATGACCATGACGATTTGCGTGGCGAGCCCTACGTGGAAGAACAGCATGAGGTTCGCCACCAGCAGAAGGTAGAGTTTCGCGCGCGGATCGAGCGTCCGGCGGGCAGGATTCATCAGGCGATACCGGCCTTGATGAAGTGCTTCTTCATCATGCGCTGGCCGAACCAGCCGCCGAGAACCGCGCACACCAGAATCGCGATCATCGAGATGAAGAACGTGCCGGTGTTGATGTTGGCGAATACGCCGTCGATGTAGGCTGCGTCCTTGCCGCGCGCCTGCAGGCTCGCCACGTAGGCGTCCTTCATGAACCACAGGGGCAGGATCGGGCCGGTCAGGCCGTAGGAGCACACCACGCCGCTGCCGAGCAGTAGCGCCTTGATCTTCTACTTGCCGGCGCGCGCGATGAGGTCGGCCGCCACCGGGAACACGATGCTGGCGATGAACGAAAGCACGAAATGCCCGGAGATGAACAGGAACAGTCCGATGATCACGCCCATGACGGTGATGCCGCCGAATTTGCCGAGGCGTGCGGCCAGCAGCATGTACACGCAGCCGGAGATGAGGGCCGTGATGGCGGGCAGGAAGATGGAGCCGAAGCCGCCGGTGAACAGGGTGCTCACCAGTGTGGCGATGCACACCATCACGAAGTACAGGGCCGCAAACACGCCGATGGTGATGAGGTCGGAGACCTCCAGTTTGCCGGATTTGGCGGGCTTGTTGAGCTGGTCAGAGGTTTCGGCGGGCGTGTTCGGTGCGGTCACGATGTTTTCCGTTTCGTATGCATTGACAATATTCCTCTCGCCAATCTAACGATGATTTCCCGCAAAGGCAATAGTCTGTCTGTGATTTTTAGCATGGCTTGGCGCCCCTCCCTGTGGGGGGCGAAGGACGTGGCGCGGGCGGGGTGTGGTTCGCGGCTATCGGCTAGTATGGTGCGGTCACGACAGAGGGAGGCATGCTGTGGCCGATGTGATGCGGGAGCTGGAACGGCTGCGACCGGTGTATGAGACGGGCGTCCTGCGGTTGCTGTTGCGCCAGAACGCGATGCTGTACGTGTCGCTGCTGCGTTCCACGTTCGACCCGCTCACCGGCGAGCTGCCGCGCGAGACCGTGGAGGAGCGGTTCGCGCAAAGTCTGAACGCTCTGGCCGACGCCGGCGAATATGCGCCGCGCGAGGACCAGACCTTCGCCGAGGCCGCTCATCAGATCCTCGCCGACCTGACCCGTGAAGGCGAAGGCGACTACGCCTGGCTCGCCAACTCGCATGATGCGGCCTCACACCGATTCCTCTACCGTTTGACGGCCCGCGCCCACCGCGCCATCGAGGCGCTGAGCAGGCTCGAAGACGAATCACGCGCCCTGTCCGGCGCGCAGGCCAACAGCATCATCATGGAAATCGAGCACGCGCGCATGCAGCTGACCGCCGACCCCGGCGAGCGCATCAAACTCCTCAACCGTGAAATCAAGGAACGCAAGCACGAGATCAAACGCATCCAACAGGGCAAGCAGCATGCCACGCTGAGCGAAGCCCAGGTGGAGGACGTGATCGCCGTGATCCACAACACGCTGCGCGGCGTGCCCATCGACCTGCGCGAACTCGTGCTCGACGAGCGGGACAACGGCGACGCCTTGCGTCGGCGCATGCAGGCCGGCGACATCAGCGTGGACGAGAACCTGACCCGCTACCACGATGAATACCGCCGCTCGTTCCGCGAATCAGACAGCGGCCGCCGCTTCGAGGACGCCTTCCAGGTGATCATCACCGACGAGGGTCGCCAGCAAATCGACGAAGCCCTGCGCGCCATCGCCAAAACCCCGTATCTGGCCGGCGAATCCGGCGTGCTGCTCGGCCAGATCCGCGACGAACTGGCCCGCATCTACGACGGCATCGAAGCCGTGCGCCGCCAGATGCGCGTCTCCGACGAGGCGATCAGCCGGCTCGTGCGCCAGCAAACCGACACTCGCTACCGTACGATGCTCACCCGCTTGAACCGACTGTACGCGCGCCTCAACGCGGATGCGAAAACCCATATGGGAGACGCCTCGCGCCCGTACGACACGGCCACCTCGGACGCGCTGTTCGCGCCATTGCCGATGCGCCCGGCCAAATCCATGACCCGCGCCACCGCACCCGGCCTGAGCGACCTCGCCGCCGAAACCCCGCAGTCGACTCCGGTGGCCGATCTGCGGGACATGGTCAACAGCGGCGGCCCCCGACTCCTGCGCATGGTCAGCCTCATCCGGCGCAACCCGGTGACCGTTGACAGGTCCGATGACAGGCCCGGCGCAACCCTCGTGGACATCGCCGCCAGCTTCAACCGGCTGCCCGAAAGCGAACGCCGCGAAAGCGAGATCGTCGGCTTCCTGGGCGGGCTGGGAGCCGTAAGCGGCAACGCCATCGCCGACGAGCCGTCCACTGACGGCGTCGGCGTCGGGGTCGACAGCGACATCGCCACCGAGCCGGCCCCGGCGCAGCGCGGCGATACTGCGACCTGGCATTGCGTATCGATCGACGGCGAGCCCCGGAACTGGATCACTAGACCGGTGCTGGCCGACATGGACGAGCTGAGCATCATTGTGGAGGAAGGATGACCGTGGCCGAGGAACACGAGGAACACGAGGAGCATATGGACAACGCCAACCCGTACGCCCTGTTCGAAGGCGACATCGGCGACATGCCGGCCGAGGCACGCATGGCCGCCATCGCCCTCAAACGCGACCGCTATATCAGCGGGCCCACCTACGACACCGTGCTCGACAACCGCGACGCCGTCGTACGCTCCCTGAACAACGACCTGCTCGACTTGGTGATCAACGAACGCTACCGCATCATGTACGCCACGCCCGTGGCCGGCGACGACGTGACCCTGCGCTCGCTCAAAACCCGTGTCAGCCTCAAACGCGAGGAGGCCGCGCTGCTCGCCTTCCTGCGCATCCGCGTCCTCGAATACGAGAACGTGCACGCCGACCCCGCCGACTGGCTCGTCAGCTTTGAGGAGATCCGCGCCGCGCTCGCCACCGGCGCCGGCTATCTGGCCGCCCGCAACGACGAGGAAGGCGTGGCAAAGCAGATCGGCGCCATCGTCTCCGCGATGATCACCTACGGGTATTTGGTGCGCCTGGACGACGAAGCCATGTACCAGATCACGCCGCTCGTGCCCGTGGTGCTCGACCGCGAACTGGCCGACACCTGGCTCGACGTCGCGGAACACGGCGACGGCGACACGGAAGATGACGATGACGACGAGAAGGGAGCCGAATGATGCAGGCGACAGACGTGCAGATGATCGCGGACCGGTGGATGCTGGAATCCCGCCGACTCATCAACTGGGGCTCCTATGAGGGCTACCACGAATTCCGCCCCTCCACGGACCACAAGCTGCCGGTGACCCTGCTCGCCGGCGCCAGCGAATCCGGCAAATCCACGCTGGTCGACGCGCAGATCTCCCTGCTGTACCCAACCGGTACGCCGTTCAACAAGGCCTCGAACTCCGGCCGCTCCGAACGCAGCGACTACACCTACCTGCGCGGCATGGTCGGCGTGGGCAGCACCGAAACCGGCGACGAGCCGCTCTACCTGCGCGGCCGCGACGAGAACGGCGCACCGCAACCCGTGTGGGGCGCCATCGTGGACACCTATCGCAACCAGACCACCGGCCAGGTGCTCTCCTGCGCCAAATTCCTCTACCTGATGCCCGGCGACGGCCGCGGCGACGTGCGCCGACAGTACGTGGTCTGGGGCAAGCCCGTGGACCCCAGGCGCATGGACCAATACCGTGACGCCCCGTTCACGCCGGCCCAGCTCAAAGCCACCTACCCCGACTGCCTCACATTCCCCAGCGCCGAAGCGTTCCACACACACATCTGGAGCGCAATGGGCCTGAGCGAGGCCGCCTGTCGACTGCTGCACAAGATCCAGTCCGCCGACGCGCCCTCCCGGCTCGACGACATCTTCAAACAAGGCGTGCTCGGCGTGCCCGAAGCCCTGGACCTGGCCCGCACCACGGTCGAGGACTACGAACGTTACGACGAGAACTTCCACGCCATGGACGAGAAGACCCGCCGCATGGACACGCTGCGCGGCATCCAACAGGCCTACGGCGAATACGCCGCCGCACGCGGCAAGGCCCGCGCCTTCGAACCGGTCAAGCCGGCCGTCGACGGCACGGTACCGGCCGTGCTGCGCGACTGGGCATTGGCCCGCATGCGCGGCGAAGTCGCCGTCCAACTGCCCGCCGACCGCGCCGAACAACAGAACAGCGAGGCGGAAGCCAAGCTGCTGCGCCGCCGAACCGAAGACCTGCGCACCCGTCTCGACATGATCCGCGGCCAGATGCAGGGTCTGGACGGCGGCAACCTGACCCGACTCGAACTCGAACTCGACCAGGCCCGCCGCACCCTCGAAGACGTGCAAGCCAACCGAACACGAATCGAACAAACGTTCGCATCCATCGGCGAGACGCTGCCCGGCGACGAACAGGCCTGGAACGAACGCCGCATCAACGCCGTGAACTTCAAACGCGAATACAACAAACGAGACGGCGAATGCGAGGAAGCCCTCACCGCCGCCATCAACGCGCGGGCCGGCGCACGCGGCGACCTCGAACGACTGCAACGCGACTTCGACCGGCAACGCTCCCAGCGCACCCGCATCTCCCAGCAGATGGACGAAACCCGCGCCATGCTCTGTCGCGCTACCGGACTCACCCCCGCCGAACTGCCGTACGTGGCCGAACTCATGGACGTGAACGAACACGAGGAAGACTGGCGTCTCGCCATGAACGTCGCCTACGCGCCCATCGCCCAGACCATCCTCGTCGACAAGCGCCACGAACAGGGCTTCGCCGCCAAAGTCAGCACCATCGACCCGCGCACCATGCCCCGACGCACCTGGCAGTTCGTGGACACCGCACGCCACTACGACGACACCGGCGCGCACGCGAACATACTCACCGGAGAACAGGACGGCGACTGGCTGTCCGGCAAACTGCGCTACCGCGACGACTCGCCCTTCGCCGACTGGCTGCGCTCGCAGACCCAGGACGAACGATTCGACGCCCTATGCGTCACCGCCATCGACGACACCGACCGCACCAACCGTCAGGTGCAGGCCGACGGTCAGATCAAATCCGGCGCACGCGGCCAGCACGGCACCAAAGACCGCGCCCAGGTCATCGGATTCGTCAACGAAACCTACCTCAACGCGCTCGCAGCGCAGGTCGACGCCGCCCGCAACGCGCTCAGCCAAGCCGACACCGACTACACGGCCGCCAAAACACAGTCCGATAACCTCCACCGCGAACTCGAACTGGCCAACCAGCTCGCCTACACGTCCTGGGAGCGCATCGACATCGCCGGCGCGCAACGGACCATCACGGACACGCAGGACGCCATCGCATCCATCAAAAACGATCCCAAGCTCGCCGAACTCGCCAAACAGCGCGACGAACTGAACGCCGAACTCGACCGTGTGGAACGCCAGCGCATCGAATCCGACCAGGCCGCGGCCCGCGCCGGCAGCGCCGTCGAAGCGGCGCTCATCTGGCTGCGCGACCATGCCGACACCGGCACGACGGACGCCGCCGGTGCCACCGCCGACAATGACGATGACGCCGCGTCCGGCCCGCTGCCGGACGAAGTCACGGCGGCGCTCGCCGAATCCTACGACAACCGATTCGCCGGACTGGCGGACGCCGCCATGCGCGCGCACATGATCATCGGCGCGGGCGCGGCAGGAACGCAGGCACCGGGGGAGAGCTTCCCCGAACGCACCATCGCCGGCATCGGCAAGGACATGGCCTCCCGCATCAACCTGCTGAACGGCCAGGCCGATGCCGCACGCACCGGCGTCGAATCGAAAATGAGCACCTACATCGCGCTCTACGCGGCCGACGATGATTCGCTGACCGCCAGCGTGGAGGACTACCGGTACTATCTCGACGAACTCGCCAGCCTCACCCAGCTGGCCGCGGTCGCCGCCACCGACGCCGAATACCGGCGCTGCCTCGAACAGCTGCTCAGGAGCTTCCTGACCATCAAACGCGCCATCGACACGGATGCCAGCGACATCCACGACCAGCTTGACCGCATCAACGCCATGCTCAAAGGCCAGCAGTTCGGTCCCAAGCACGGCAGCCTGTCCCTGCACGCGGACGTGCGCCGTCCCGAGCGCACCTTCTGGGCGCAGCTCATCCGCGTCATCGGCACCCTGAACGATTGGAAATCCGCCGACGTCAACGATTCCGACGCCTCGCGCAAGGCTTTCGCGGCCTGCGCGCCGATGGTCGGGCTGCTGCGCGCCGAACTCGCGCAGGTCAAGGACGCGAACGGCGTGAAAAGCTACGGCGCCCGCAACCTCGACCCGCGTTGCCGCTCGTCCTTCTACGCCATCGTGCATCATGCCGACGGCCCGGATGAACGCATCACCTCCACCGGCGGCCGTTCGGGCGGCGCCTTGCAGGAGCTTACCTCATTCGTATACGGCGCGGCGCTCATCTACCTGCTCGGCGGCGGCCTGACCAGCGAGCCCTCGTACACCACGCTGTTCCTCGACGAGGCGCTCATCAAGGCCGACGGCCGTTACACGCAGCGCGCCCTCACGGTGCTGCCGCGCCTCGGATTCCAGGTCATCGTCTCCGCTCCGGAAAGCAAGACCGGCGAAATCCTCGAGGTCTCCACCAAGGCCTACGTGACCTACAAGGACCCCGACACCGGCCTCACCTCCCTGCGCGAGGCCGTGCTGCATCAGAATGACATGGACGATGAATCATCGTCGGATATATTGAAGGATGACGGGGTTGCCGAATGAGCAGTCCTGGCGTCGCCGGTATTAAGACGATTCGGTTCGACTCGACGATGTTCGAAAGCAGGTGATGGGAACTATGGTCGGCATGAAAGACATCGCTGCGATCACCACATGCGTGAAGAAACATATGCGTTCACATATGTACGACATCGAACCGGCATGGCCATTTCCCGTGCCGGTGGGATTGCCGGACCAAGCATTTTTGGAAACCAATGCGATTGCGGTGCATGACAACAACAATGAGATACGGCAATGGGCAAG
>ENA-UEQK01002134-UEQK01002134.1-human-gut-metagenome-genome-assembly--contig:-NODE-2134-length-11058-cov-2.870413_pt1 | contig 11058 bp, 8 predicted proteins | sample MGYA00242939_ERZ507942 | MGnify/ENA primary metagenome ERZ507942 (study PRJEB26167, sample SAMN06115485) | human gut metagenome | host: Homo sapiens | place: China:Chongqing | collected 2015-03-30... | reverse complement strand
CGACGCTGCGCGGGCCGCATTTGGACAATCTGACGTTCAACTTCAAGGGCGCGACCAGAAGGTCAGCGCCCTTTCGTTTCACGTCACCTTGTCTCAAATGCGGCCCGCTCGCTGTCGTTGCCAAAACATCGGCGCTTCCGTTGTTGGCACTTGGGGACGTTCCTTTTGTGCCGGCATCTAGGGACACTCCTTGTCATTGGCGCAAAGCAGCCTGCTCCCATTGCGCCAAGCGGCGTGTGCCGTTAAGCGGAGAGGCGTATTGTTGACCCATCGTTTGGGCATACAATGGCTATTGGCTTGCTGCGGTGAAGGTCTGTCCGCTCCGCAGCTTTTTTCTACGGTTAAAGGAGTATGTATGTCCGTTGAGGTCATGAGGTCTGTGATCGAGGCCGCCGAGGGTCGCGTGTCCGTCGATACGCTGTTTACCAATGCGCAGATCGTCGACGTGTACGGTCAGCGCGTGGCGCCCGGTAGCGTTGCCGTCAAGGACGGTGTGATCGTCGGTGTGCTCTACGATGGTCGCGACGATGCCGCTGGCACCTACGAGGCAACTGAGGTCGTCGACTGCCAGGGCCGCTATCTTGCCCCCGGTTTTATCGACGGACATCTGCACATTGAGTCCTCGAACATCCGCCCCGCCGAGTATGCTCGCATGGCCGCGACGCGCGGTACTACCACCGCCATTGCCGACAGTCACGAGATCGCCAATGTTGCCGGTCTCGACGGCTTGCGCTTTATGATCGAGGATGGCCGCCGCGCGCCCATCTCTATCAAGTACATGATGCCTTCGTGCGTGCCCGCGCTGCCCGACGAGCAGGCCGGTGCCGTGATTACCGCCGCCGATATGCAGGAGTTTTTTGCCGAGCATCCGGGCGACGTTTTTGGTCTGGGCGAAATGATGAACCTGCCGGGCGTCTTTATGGCCGACCCCGAGACCTGTGCTCGCATCGATGCTGCCAACCAGACGCCGTCCAAGCAGGTTGACGGCCATGCGCCGCTCGTTGCCGGTAAGGATCTCAACGCCTATGCCGCAGCGGGCATTATCGCCGACCACGAGTCGACGATTCCCGAGGAAGCACTCGACAAGCTGTCCCGTGGCATGTATGTGATGCTGCGTGAGGGCACGTGCAGCCACGACCTGGCCAATTTGTCTCCGATGCTGCTGGAGAACCCTGCCCGCGCCCGCCGCTGCTGCTTTGCGACCGACGACCGCGCTCCCTCCGATGCTCTTTCGACCGGCATGATCGACAATGCCTGCCGCGTGGCCATCGAGGCCGGCATCGACCCGGTGGTCGCCATCTCCATGGCGTCCCTCTCCACGGCTGAGGCATTTGGCTTGGACCACGGCTGCCGCGACCCGCACGAGCGCCGCGGCGCAATTGCCCCGGGCAAGCGTGCCGACCTGCTGTTACTCGATGATCTGACGTTTGCCAAGGCTCCGCATCGTGTTTATACCGCCGGTGCCCTGGTGGCGCAGGATGGCTCCTTTGTGGGCAAGGTCGCACCCGAGACGGCCGAGGTCGCAGCCCTTGCCGACGAGCTGCGCGCGTCTGTTAAGCTGCCGAAGCTTTCGCTCGACGTGTTTGACTATGCCTTTAAGCCGGGCGAGGCCGTTATCGATGTCATCCCGGGTATGGCTATCACGGGTATGGCCCGCCCCGAGAGTGCCGAGGGCCTGCGCCGCATTATGCTGATCGAGCGCCACGGCCGCGGCGTGTCGCTGCAGGCCGAGGGCGCCGACGGTGATGGTCCTGCGGGCCTGGGTCTTGTTGGCAAGCACATCGGCCGCGGCTGGGTGCGCGGCTTTACCATCACGGGCGGTGCCATCGCCTCGACGATCGGCCACGATTCGCACAACGTGTGCGTCGTGGGCGATAACGCTGCCGATATGATGGCGGCTGTTGAAGCCGTGGGACAGGGCGGTCACGTGCTGGTACACGGCGGCGAGGTCGTGGCGCGCATTCCTCTGGCGCTCGGCGGCCTGATGAGCGAAGGCACCGCCGAAGACGTCGCGGCGCAGCACGACGACTTTATGGTCAAGGCGCGCGCCATGGGGATCGAGCCGCCACTCGACCCCATCATGGGCATTATTTTCCTGCCCCTGCCGGTGATCCCGACGCTCCGCATCCGCCCCGAGGGCATGTTCGACGTCACAACCTTCACCTACGCCGACTAGTCATCGGGGACGTTCTTAAACGACTAGCCACCTGCGACACTCTTTGACTTGTCGCCTGACGCCGCGGCCGTGAGGCCTCTGGCACGCGTGAGCTATTTGCCAGGCCTATGTAACGTTTATGACTGCGGGGTCTTATTTGAGCTCCCTTTGGGTACGTTGGAATCAGATACACGTCCGATTCCATCAAGCCCGAAGGGAGCTTTTCTATGTTTAAACTGATTGCATCCGATATGGACGGCACACTGCTTGACGAAAATGGCCAGGTGCCGCCTGAGACCTACGAATTGATCCTGACGCTACGCGAGCATGGTGTGCATTTTGCTGCATCGTCAGGTCGCCGCTACGATCGCCTGTGCGAGATCTTTGCACCCGTTCGCGACAAGATGGACTTTGTCGCAGCTAACGGTGCCCAGGTCTACGCCGACGGCAAAATGGTAGACCGCGAGGTGTATTCGCACCTGGCGATTCGAAAGCTCGCCCAGGCCGTCAGGACGTTTCCCAATTTGCATCTTGCGCTTTTTGACCGAACCAAGTCCTTCCTGCTCGATGACGAGAGCAAGTTCGTGCGTGAGGTCGATAAGGACCTTCCCAATGCAGAGCGCATTTGGGAGCTGCCCGATCCCAGCGTAAATATCATCAAGGCGAGTATCTTTTGCGATGACGGTGCCGTTATGGACAGCGCTTACGTATTACAGCGCGAACTTGGTCAGCTCTTTACTTTTGCGCCTTCGGGCAACGCGTGGATCGATGCCATGCAGCCCGGTGTGTCGAAGGCCTCGGGCATCGCACAGCTTGCGGAGCATTACGGCATTGGACGCGACGAGGTCATGGCGTTTGGCGACTCGATGAACGACTACGAGATCATTCGCTTTGTCGGCACGGGCTGCGCGATGGAAAACGCGCGCCCCGCGCTTAAGGCGGTGGCCGATCGCGTGGTGGGTTGTAACCGCGACCACGCCGTCCAGCAGGAGCTCCGTCGCGTGCTGGAGAGTCTCTCCTAATCCGGCAGTTGGGGACGTTCCTTTTCTGCCGACAGCGGGGGACAGTCCTTGCGTTTTTTGCGAAGAGTGTCCCCAACGACTAGTCGTTTAAGAACGTCCCCAACGACTAGGCGAGGGCGGCCATGATGGCGCGGGCGACGCCATCGTGGTCGTTGTCGTATTCGGTGATGGCGTCGGCGGCCTCGCGGTCCTCGGGCTCGGCGTTGATCATGGCCATGCCGTGGCCCGCTGCCTGCAGCATGGGAATGTCGTTGATGTTGTCGCCAAACGCCCAGGCGTCGGCGAGAGACTCGCCCAGATGCTCGCATAGCCACGTGAGGGCCGTTCCCTTGGTCGCGCCCTCACCCATGACCTCGATATTCATGGCGTAAGAACGCGTGACCTCAATGCCTCCGAGCGTGTCGAGCTCAGCCGCGATGGCGTCGCGATCGGCCGGGTTGTGCCAGTACATGGCGATGCGTTCGAGCGTCTCGGCCTCGTCGATCTTGCTGTCGATATCCATGTCGATCGGTGTTCGTGTGCGCTTGAGCGAAGCCGCGATGTGGGGGTCGCCGCCGCAGAACTCATCCAGGCGCGTGTAGAGCGAGCGGGGGAGGAAGCACTGCCCGTCCGCGAAGATATCGAAGGTGACGTCATGGCCGGCGGCAATGCTATGGACGCGGTGGGCGATGGCGCGGTCGAGCGGTCGGCTCAAAATGCGCGTAGCACGTGAGGTATCGGTGGGCGTACCGTCCTCGAGCTGCCAGACGCTGGCGCCGTTGGCGCAGACCGCGTAGTGTACGGCGGGGTGGGCGAGGATGGGCTCAAAGATGCCCGACAGCGGACGCCCCGTGCAGGGCACAAACTCAATCCCACGTCGAGCGAGTTCGTCGAGCATTGCCCAGGTGGCGTCGCTCATCTGCTTATCACTCGTCAGCAGCGTTCCATCCATATCGGAAAACACAATCATTCGCTGCGATCCTTTCTGCTGGCATAAAAAGCGTGGCCGAGGGCGGTGATGCCCTGGCCACGCTCAAGTTCTATAACGGTCCGCGTCCTAGCGGTCGGCGAGCGACTTGTACTCCAGCGGCTCGATCACCGGACGGTAGGCGGGACGGATGATGCGATGAGCGCAGAAGAGCTCTTCCATGCGGTGTGCCGACCAGCCTGCCATGCGGGCGACGGCGAACAGCGGCGTAAAGAGCGTCTCGGGCACGCCGAGCATCTTGTAGATAAAGCCCGTGTACAGGTCGATGTTGGCGCAGATGGGCTTGGTCATACCGTGGTCGCGCATCACCTGCGGCGCCAGGCGCTCGATGCGTTCGATGAGCGCGAACTCATCGCCCAGGTCCTTCTTGGCGGCAAGTGCGCGCGCGTAACGGCGGCACACCTCGGCGCGCGGGTCGCTCAGCGTGTAGACGGCGTGGCCCATACCGTAGATGAGACCCGTGCCGTCGAAGGCCTGCTTGTCGAGGATCTTGCCCAGGTAGGCTGCGACCTCGTCCTCGTCCTCCCAATTGGAGACATGCGCACGGATGTCCTCGTGCATGGACACGACCTTGGCGTTGGCGCCGCCGTGGCGCGGGCCCTTGAGCGAGCCGATGGCCGCGGCATAGGCGGAATACGGGTCGGTGGCCGAAGACGACAGCACGCGGCAAGCGAAGGTGGAGTTGTTGCCGCCGCCGTGCTCGGCATGCAGCATGAGCATAACGTCGAGCAGCATCGCCTCATCGCGGGTGAACGCCATGCCGCTGCGCAGGACCTGTAGGATGGTCTCGGCGGTGGAGAGACCGGGCGTGGGGTGCGGCACGTGAACCTCGGAGCCGCGAAGCTTGGCGACCGAGGCCATGTGTGCGAAGGCGGCGATGCGCGGGAGACGTGCGAGCATGGAAATGGCGACGTCGATTTCGTGCTCGGGCGTGATCACGTCTGGTTCGGCATCGAAGGCGTAGAGCAACAGTACGGCGCGCTGGAGCACGTTCATGATGCTCGACGACACCGTGGTCATAGGGAACGCTTTAACGTACTCGTCGCTCAGATGTCTAAAGGCGCCCAGGCGCTCGCAAAAGCCGTCGAGCTCTTCCTTGTTGGGCAGCGAACCCGTGATAAGCAGATAGGCGACTTCCTCGTAGCCGTAGCGGTTCTCGGCCTGGGCGTTGTTGACCAGATCCTCGATGCTGTAGCCACGAAGCGTGAGCTTGCCCTGATCGGGCACGACTTTGCCGTCGACCTTGTTGTAGCCGTGCACGTCCGAGATGCGGGTAAGGCCCGCGACCACGCCCGAGCCATCGGCATTGCGCAGGCCGCGCTTGACGTTGTGCTCTACGAACAGGTCCTCGTCGTACGGGGCGGTCGGCAGGCCGTGGTAGAGGTTTTCGCTTTCGGGCGAAATCTGACGGCTCGCCTCGTAATCCAGAACCAGGCGGCTCAGGTGATCGTCGAAGCGGTAGTAGATTTTCTTGGCGTCGTAGGCCATGCGCGCTCCTCTCCGGTCCGCTTTGGGGCCGCGCGCTTGGACGATATGACGTCAAGCTGCCCCGAGCGGCTTGTTCGCTACAGGCGGTACATAAAGTTAAAGACGTCCTCGCGCTGGATGGACACGTTGACGCCCGAAAGCTCGCCGGCCTCGGCCAGCGCCTTCTGCAGCTCGGCGAAGTCGAGCTTGGACTCGGCGGTGTCGGCCAGCATGGTCATGGTGAAGATGTCCTCGATAATGGACTGCGTGATGTCGCGGATGTCGACGTTGGCCTCGCCCAAAACGCGGGTGACGCCGGCGACGATGCCGGGGCGGTTCTTGCCAAGGACGGTGATGACGATGCGGGAGGACGAGATCTCGGCCATGGGAAACCCTTTCGCGTGATTGCGGCGCGCGCGGGGCGCTCCGCTACGGTACAGTGTTCATCATTGTACCTGTCTGGCGCCAAAAGGGGTGTGCTTACTGCGGCGTTACACGTCTGCAACATGGGAGAAGGGGCAACAGGGCGCGTGTCCGCTGCGGTTGGCCACGCCGTGTTGCACAAAGACCGTGAACCTTTTGTGGGACGCGCGGCGCCGTGGTACCATAGCCAAGTTTGTTGTCTTGGTCGGAAACCAAGACGCCTTATGCGCTGATCGGTAACCAGCGCCTGACTAATAAGGAGTCCTACCATGAAGCAGGGTATCCATCCCCAGTATGTCGAGTGCACGGTGACGTGCTCCTGCGGCAACACCTTCAAGACGCACGCTACCGTGTCCGAGATGAAGGTCGAGCTTTGCAACGAGTGCCACCCGTTCTACACCGGCCAGCAGAAGTTCGTCGACACCGGTGGACGCGTCCAGCGCTTCGCCGACAAGTTCGGTGGCGCCGCTGCCGCCCAGCTCAAGAAGGCCGAGGAGGCCAAGGCTGCCAAGGCTGCCAAGGCTGCTGAGGCCGAGGCTGCTCGCAAGGCCGCCGCTGAGGCTAAGGCTGCCGAGAAGGCTAAGCGTGCTGCTAAGTTTGCCGAGGAGGCTGCCAAGCAGGCCGCCGAGGCTCCCGCAGAGGCTCCCGTCGAGGAGGCCGCTGCCGAGGCCGAGACCACCGAGGCTGCTGAGTAAATAGCTCGCCGCGGAATCACTCGCATTCATGGCATAAGGGCCGTGCATCCGTTTGGGTGCGCGGCCCTTTTCTTTTTTTGGTGCAAACCAACCTCCCCCCATTGCACCAAATGGCAGAGAGACGGCGTTTGCTCAGATAAAACCTGCCAAAATTAACCTGTCCCATTGTGGCAGGTTGGTCATAGTTATTACGTGGCGGTCGAGGTCGACCGTATAGGCCGCGCCTTGTTTGGCTAAAGTACAATCATCTGTGTTTAATTCGCCCGCAGCTGCACGGCGTGGGCGATGGCCAAAAAGGAAAACCACATGGGATTCATGTCAAAGCTGCTGTCCTTTGGATCCGATAAGGACCTTAAGCGCTACTACAAGATCGTCGACCAGATCAACGGGCTTGAGCCCCAGTTTGAGAAGATGACCGAGGAGGAGCTCCGCGGCCAGACCGATAAGTTCCGCGAGCGTTACGCCAACGGCGAGTCGCTCGACGACATGCTCCCCGAGGCCTTTGCCACCGTGCGCGAGGCTTCCAAGCGCACCATGGGTATGCGCCACTTTGACGTGCAGCTCATTGGCGCCATGGCACTGCACGAGGGCCACATCGCCGAGATGAAGACTGGCGAAGGTAAGACCCTCGTCTCCACGTTGGCCGGCTATCTCAACGCTATTGCCGGCAAGGGCGTGCACGTCGTTACTGTCAATGATTACCTTGCCAAGCGTGACTCCGAGTGGATGGGCCGCATCTATAAGTACCTGGGCATGACCGTCGGTCTGCTCCAGAACAACATGCCGCTCGAGCTCAAGCGCCCGGCCTACCAGGCCGACGTCACCTACGGCACCAACTCCGAGTTCGGCTTTGATTACCTGCGCGACAACATGGTTACCCGTCCCGAGCAGCGCGTGCAGCGCGGTCACAACTACGCCATCGTCGACGAGGTTGACTCCATCCTGATCGATGAGGCTCGCACCCCGCTGATCATCTCGGGCGCTGGCACCAAGTCCGCCAGTACCTACAAGGACTTCGCGCGTGCCGTGCGTGGCCTTGAGCGCGGCGAGGACGTGTCGCACGACATGCTTACCGCCACCGAGGACGTTGAACCCACGGGCGACTACGTCATGGACGAGGCCAAACACACCATCGCCGCCACCGAGCGCGGTCTCAAGAAGATTGAGCGCCGCCTGGGTATCGATGACATCTATGCCGATCTCTCGGGCCAGCTGGTCAACCACCTGCAGCAGGCGCTGAAGGCCCAGTACATGTTCCACCGCGACAAGCAGTATGTTGTCACTAACGGCGAGGTCAAGATCGTCGACGAGTTCACCGGCCGCATTATGGAAGGCCGCCGTTACTCCGAGGGCCTGCACCAGGCCATCGAGGCCAAAGAGGGCGTGCTCGTACGCGAGGAGAACCAGACGCTGGCCACTATCACCTTCCAGAACTACTTCCGTCTGTATGACAAGCTTTCCGGCATGACCGGTACGGCACTCACCGAGGATGCTGAGTTCCGCGAGATCTACAAGCTGCCCGTCGAGGTCATCCCCTCCAACAAACCCGTTCAGCGTGTTGACCACGAGGACCTGGTGTACCGTACCATTCAGGCCAAGTACAACGCCGTCGCCGACGATGTCGAGCAGCGTCACGCCAAGGGCCAGCCGGTCCTGGTGGGCACCGTCTCCATCGAGAGCTCCGAGAAGCTGTCCGCCGCCCTAACCAAGCGCGGCATCGCACACGAGGTCCTCAACGCTAAACATCACGAGCGCGAGGCTCATATCGTTGCCCAGGCCGGACGCTACGGCGCCGTGACTATCGCCACCAACATGGCCGGTCGTGGTACCGACATCCTGCTGGGCGGCAACCCCGACGAGCTGGTGCGCGAGCGCCTTGAGTACGAGGGCCTGACCATGGAGGACGTGACGCCCGAGCGGCTCGAGCAGTTTAACGCCGAGGCCAAGGAGACCTGCAAGGCCGAGCGCGAGCGCGTGCTCGCCGCCGGCGGCCTGACCGTTATCGGCACCGAGCGCCACGAGTCCCGTCGTATCGACAACCAGCTGCGCGGCCGCTCCGGCCGTCAGGGCGATCCGGGCGAGACCCAGTTCTACCTGTCGCTCGAGGACGACCTCATGCGCCTGTTCGGTGGCGACAAGATGGACCGCGTCTCCAAGATGATGGTCACGGCCGACATGGGCGACGACATGCCCATCCAGCACAAGATCATCTCCAAGGCCGTTGAGAGCGCCCAGCACAAGGTCGAGAGCATCAACTTCTCCATGCGCAAGAGCGTCCTTGAGTACGACGACGTCATGAACAAGCAGCGCCAGGTCATCTACGCTGAGCGCAATAAGATTCTGGACGGCAAGGACCTGACCGACCACATCACCGAGGTCATGCACGACACCGTGTACCGCTGCGTGCAGGAGTTCTGCACCAAGGACAGTCATGATGGCGAGCGCGACCTGGAGGGCCTGCGCAAGTGGGTTGTGGAGCTCACCGGCCACATCGATACGCCGAAGTTCCCCGACGAGGATTATGAGGCCCTGGCTGCCGATGTCCTGGCTTACGTAGAGAAGTGCTACAACATGAAGGCCGAGCGTTTGGGCGAGGACCTGATGCGCGAGCTCAACACCCAGGTCATGCTGCGCGTCATCGATACCCGCTGGATGAGCTACCTGCAGGAGATGGACTATCTCAAGACCGGCATCGGCCTGCGCGGCTTTGGCCAGCGCGACCCGCTGGTCGAGTACAAGACCGAGGCCTACGGCGCGTTCCAGATGCTCGTCGACACCATGTACGAGGATTACCTGCGCACGGTTCTGCGCATCGAGATCAAGGCTGCCCCGCGTGCCGTGGAGCACAAGGAGGAGCCCGCGCTCGAGGGTGCGTACTTCTCCGGTCCTGCCGAGGTCGATGGTGACAACGGCGACTCGGTGTTGCGCAAGCAGGCGCAGGTGCAGGCCCGCACGGCTGTTCAAGGCGGACCGGCTGCCGTCAACAACGGTGGCAAGGTGACCACCTATCGCAAGTCCGAGAGCGACGATCCGTACGTCAACGTGGGCCGCAACGACCCGTGCCCCTGCGGTAGCGGCAAGAAGTTTAAGTACTGCCACGGCAGGAATCGTTAATGGCTGAGGCTTTAGAGGTAACGCCCGCCGAGCTGGACGCGTTTGCGGACCGGCTCGGCGAGGTCGAGTCGTATCTCCACTTGGACGAGAAGCGTACCCGCGTGACCGAGCTCGAGGCCAAAAGCGTGGCCCCCGGCTTTTGGGATGACGCCGACGCCGCCCGTGCCACCATGGAGGAAATCGCGCGCACCAAGGAAGATATCGCTGCCGTGGACACCGCGCGCGGCGAGCTTTCCGATGCCCGCGCCGCGCTGGAGCTTGCCGAGGAGATGGGGGATGACCCCGCCGCCGCCGCCCTTCGCGAGGAGGCTACAGTCACGGCTGAGCGCCTGTCCCGTGCCATCGATGAGCTTGAGCTTTCGAGCTGGTTTACCGGTGAGTTCGATCACGGCGATGCCATTGTGACCATCAAGCCCGGACAGGGTGGTCTGGAGGCCCAGGACTGGACCTTCATTCTCTTTAAGATGTACATGAAGTACTGCCAGCGTCGCGGCTGGAAGGTCACCATCAACGACTGTCCCGCGGCCGAGGTCATCGGCATCGGCCGCGCGACCTTTACCGTCGAGGGCAAGGACGCATTTGGCATGCTGCGCGCCGAGGCCGGTGTCCACCGCTTGGTGCGCATTAGCCCCACCGACGACAAGAAGCGCCGCCAGACCACGTTTGCCGGCGTTGAGGTCATCCCCGTGCTTCCCGATGATATCGACATCGAGATCAGTCCCGACGACATCCGCGTGGACGTGTACCACGCGAGCGGCCCGGGCGGTCAGGGCGTCAACACTACCGACTCCGCCGTGCGCGTGACGCATTTTCCCAGCGGCATTGTGGTTACCTGCCAAAACGAGCGCAGCCAGATCCAGAACAAGGCCGCGTGCATGCAGATCCTCAAGGCTCGCCTGTACGAGATTGAGCTCGAGAAGCGTGCCGAGGCGCTCGATGAGATTCGCGGACCCAAAACCACGATCGGTTTTGGCAACCAGATTCGCAGTTACGTGCTCTACCCGTACCAGATGGTCAAGGATTTGCGCGCGGGCGTGGAGACCAGCAATGTCGAGGCCGTTCTTGACGATGGCGACCTGGACCCGTTTGTTATTGGCTACCATCGTTGGGCCACCGGCAATGCTGACGCGGAGGACCCATCTGCCTAAACCGCTTGGTTTATGTGGGAATGGATTTAACCATCCGAACAGGGTGGTTTTGTATCCAGAACAAACC
>ENA-UEQK01002123-UEQK01002123.1-human-gut-metagenome-genome-assembly--contig:-NODE-2123-length-11106-cov-11.370569_pt1 | contig 11106 bp, 7 predicted proteins | sample MGYA00242939_ERZ507942 | MGnify/ENA primary metagenome ERZ507942 (study PRJEB26167, sample SAMN06115485) | human gut metagenome | host: Homo sapiens | place: China:Chongqing | collected 2015-03-30... | reverse complement strand
TTCTTCGGTTTTAGGTTGTGTGTTCTAAGAGACTTCCCAACCGCTTGATTAAGAAGTCTTTTAGAGCATACAACACCGCTGGCCAGCTTGTATTTGGCATATTGGCGCACAGCGAAGTGTTGGGGACTTCGCTTGGCAAGACCGTCAAACATATAGTCCACAGCGTTTTTGAAGCTCTCGTCATCCTCCCGGACTTCCATGCTGTTTATCATTTCCACCAGCGTATTCATGTTTCGTTCTTCCTCCGGCCCCTCAAAGACGATATAAGCCACAAGGGCGCAGTACAGAAGGGTTTCCGCTTTCGTCCAGAACTCGTCACCTTCTTTGCCGTCTCCTTTGGTATTGGCAATCAGGGCGTTGACGAACTTCAAAACATCGCTTTCCGTCTTGATATAGGCCATGGGGTTGTAGTGCATGGATTTTGAAAAATCAATGCTGTTGAACACCTTGACCTTGTAGCCCTTCTTCTTTTGCAGAAAATAGCCGCATTGGGAGAGTGTGCCGCCCTTTGGGTCTACCACCACATAGGAAGAATGAGCCTGCAAAAGCTGGGGCGTGAGCCAGAAACGGGTCTTACCCGAGCCTGACGAGCCGATGACGCAGGCGTTCAGATTGCGGGCGTTGGCCGGGATTTTGGGCTGGGTGTTCATGGTCAAGAACTCCGTCCCGGTCAGGATGACATTATTTTCAAACTTGGGGTCAACAAATGGCTTTATATCTGCCTCTGTACCCCAGCGGGCCGAGCCATATTCCATATCCCGGCGAAATTTCCGGGCGTTTTTGATTTTGGACTGTACCACGAAATACAGTATCACGGCCCCAGCTACACCTACGGCAAGGTCAAGGAGGCCCAGCCCCGGTGCATAGCTCTGAAATACCGGGCCGATGGTCTTGACCATGCCGAACAGCTTTTCTCCGAGATTGGCTCCCGCCGCCATGCGGTAGGCTGTGCCGCACTTGGAGAAAAACCAAAAGGCTATGAGATAAGGGAAATATGGAAGTACATATTTCTTGAGTTTCTTACTTACCGTTCCTCCTTCACCGCCTCTCTGACCTGTTCTTTCTGCTTTGGCCTTGCCGCAATCTGCTCTACGAATTGTCGAAGCTGACCGAGGATAGATGGCCTATCCTGACTGCGGCCCATGACCTTTTCCGTATATTTGCCGAAAGCCGCTTGAATGGCGTCGGCCTGATCTGCCTTGAAAAACAGCAAATAGTGGCCGGGGCCGGTCTTGTGGAAAGCGTAGTCCACATGGAACTCCTTGGCGATACGGTCAAAATCCTTGGGCGCCCCCACATATTTCATGGCGTTTTTACCGCCGTGGTGGTTCATCAGTTTCCGCACGCTCTGCCGCCCCTTGGGCCGTTTGGCGGCTTCTTGCTGTTTAGCAATTTCCGCAAATACCTTTTTGCAAGCCACAGCCAGCACCTTACCCGAGAGCTTTGCTGCTTTCACGGATATGGCGATTGTCCGTTCTTCTACATATTCCTGCATACTGCCTCCTTTCCTCCGAGTGGGTCAGAAAACCGGACGCCTCGAAACATCGCCCGGAAGGGAGAGCCTCGGGCCAAGTTGGCCCGAGGTCTACCGTTCCTCATGGAAAGGCCCCGCCTTCTCCTTGTGAGGAGTAGGTGGGGCCTCCTTAAACTGTTTGATTGCCGCCAGAATAGAATGGGTTTCCTCCTTTTCGTCCCGGGCGTGGACTTTGGAAATACGGTACTCGTCTGGAATATCGTCCAGCCCGGTATAGTGCTCCACAAAGTTACTCCGATTAACCGCCACATAGCCGCCGGGAGCGAAGTGGCCGCCGTCATTGATACGAATATCCCGCCCGTATGCTTCATAGTCGATGTAGTCAATCAGGTGTTCAGGCACCTGCATAGCCTCAAAATCCTGAATATACATACGGCCCAGTTCTTCTTCGTTGTTGACATCGGAGTAAAAATCGAAGCAGTCAAGGTTCTGTGTCAGGTTGATTAAGTCCTTGACGCTGCTTGTGTACTCCCCAGCATCCATGACCGCCTCCAGCTTTTCCAGCTCGGCCGGGGTCATTTCTTCCAGAAGATGTGCTAAGTAATTGAGCTCGTCAAGGCTTTCATATTCCCCGAGATGGTCAGTCAGCCCCAGAATATCGCTGTCATAGTCGGTAATGAAATACTCCTCATACTGTTTTCCGTCTATACCAATCCGGGAAAAGAGGGCCTGCACTTCCTCAACAGTCGTAGGAAATTTTAGATATTCCCCAGCCCCGGCCCCTCGCTCCGGGTAGAGCCCCAGATTGGTCACATAGGCTTCAAGCATCGTGGCGGCCCTGCTGGTTGACTGTCAGGATACCGTCAAGGGTAGTGGCCGTGATGTTCAGCCGCTTGGCTACGGCAATATCGTTTTTCACATCCTCGTCCACCTCGTCACCGCAGACCACAAGTACATGAGAGCGGCGCAGCATATCCCGGCGCATATCAATCCCGTTTTTGTGTTCCTCCGGGATAGCGTCGTTGATGAACAGTGGCAGATAAAGAATAGGGCAAATAGGAGAAAAGCCCGCCTCGTATGCCATGCGGCAATAGCGGGCGGCCAGCTCCATATCGGTATCAGGATCGCCGCACCATGCGGCGGTAATATACGCTAAAGGTCTTTTCATGGTTTTGTACCTCCGTTTCTACATATTAAAAAGAGCCAGACAGAGGAGCCCACCCCCTCCGCCCCTTCCCGTGGGAAGGGGAACGGCTCAAAGGAATATATATCCCCGTCGCTTGCCGCCTGAAAGCATAACCGGGAGAAATCCGTCAAGGATGCCTTTGGCACCGCCCATGGCGGCTTTGGCCCTTGACTGATTTTCCCGGATATGCTACCTGAAAACCGGCGACGGGGAATATTTAATATCCTTTGAGCTTCGGGGTGCGGGGCAGAGCCCCGCATACTGCCTCGGGCCAAGTTGACCCGAAGAAGCGTTACTTTTCCTGCTGGGCGGCCTTTTTCTCCGGCTTGGCCACTTCCTTCTGCTGGCCCTTCCAGTCATCCAACAGTTTGATAATCTGGTCTTTCATTTCCCTCGGAGTGGTTTCCTTCCCGAAGTATTTGCCCAGTTCTGCACCAGTTAAAATCACTTTGTCTACCTCCTTTTTATCCTCCATCATAATTCCGTCGATCACATCGCCATTCAGAACGCCCTTCTGGTCAAGCTCCCTCATGCGCTGGGCCTGCGAGAGCGAAGGGGCCGACTGCTGGCCTTCAATGGCAACGGCGATATACCTCTGATTTTTGGGCTTGATATAAGCCAGCTCCACCGCCGGGGTAAATTTGATTTGCCCGGCGTCCATCATTTTCTGCAAATCAGGAACAAGGTCATTGAGCTTGATATAGCGCTGTACCTGTTTGACCGTCATTTTGTTGCGCTCGGCTACGATCTCATTGGAGCGCCGCCCGGCGTCCTTCGGGTCAAGTTGGCCCGAAGTGGCCTCCTTGGCTCCTTGGTGCTTGATGGCCTCCAACTGCATTTTCAGGGCCTTGGCCCTTTCACTCGGCAGGATATTTTCACGCTGGTTGGTATTGTCCTCCACCATCTGCGTGATGGCCTGCTCGTCTGTCAGGTCACGGACGATACAAGGCATATCCACGAAGCCCGCAAGTTCGCTGGCCTTCTGGCGGCGGTGGCCCGATACGATTTCATACCCGCCGTCCTCACGGGGACGGACGATAGCGGGCTGGGTCACGCCCTTATCCCGGACGCTGGACACCATGGCCTTCATTTCCTCGTCATTACGGACTTGGAAGGGATGATTTTTGAAGGCGTGGAGTTCGGACAGCTTGATATAAACAATCTGTTCCTCCTTGCCCGGGCGTGGAGCCTCGGCGGGAGCCGCAGGTGTTTCAGCCTGAACGGGAGCCTTTACCTCCGGTGCACCCTTAGCGGGACTGGGAGCCTTGGGGGCTTTCTCTGTCTTTTCGGAGGGAGCGGCCTTTTCCGTTTTTCCCGGCTGTGCAGATTTCTGTACTGCCTTATCCTTCTTGCTGGGCGCTTCTTTCTGTGCGGGAGCGGCAGCCTTGTACTTGTCGGCCTTGGGCGGTCGGCCCCGGCGCTTCGGTGCCTGTTCTTGCTCTTTGGACTTTTCCTGCTTCGGCCCGTCCTCCTTGGTCGGCGTAGGGGAAGTCCCTTTGTCCGGGGCCTTTGCCTCCTGCTGGGCGGCGGCCCGCTCCGTGGCCTTCTTCTCGGCCATGATTTCAGAGAAGTTAAAGACCGACACGCTGGCGGCCTTTTGCTCCTTGGGAGCGTCTGCGGCCTTGTCCTGTGCTGGAGCCTCCTGTGCGGGAGCTTCGGCCTTATCCGGGGTTGGAGCCTCGGGAGCGGACTGCTCCTGCTTGGAAACCAGTGCGTCCACTTCGGGCTGGGCCGGGGCAGGGCCAGAGCTCGGCCCGGTTGCGTCAGTTACGATTTTTGCTTTTTCATCGGCCATTCGCATTTCCTCCTTCTTATTTGATGGCATGAAAAAAGGGCCTGACTTTTTGCAGTCAAGCCCCGCTTGTAGGGATACCTCCTTCCTCTGCCTATGAAAAAACCGCCCTGTGTCTCATTAGGGCGGTAATTTCAGTAGGTTGGCAGTCCATATTTGGTTGTTTTATTGTGTATCCCTTTGTCCACCGACGCAAATACTAATTGACATACATTTTTCTCCTCGTATGATTGACCATTTACTAATCCTGCCATTTTAGACAGTCCACTCATTACAGTTGTTCTTGCAGACAAAATCAAACATCATGAATACATACGAAGTCTGAAACCACTCATTGCTTAGGTCTTACCAACTTTATAAAGCCTATGGCTTATTAAAGTACGCCTAAAACTGGTAGTTATCCACTTCTTATCTTAGAATTCATGCTCTGCACGAATTCTTCCCCGTTTAGTTCGAGATTGCGAACGAGCATCGCGAGTTTCGCAATTACCTAATTTGAAATAATTAGTGAAATATATGCCACATAAAACCAATTTACTATATCCTTGTATCCACTGACACCTGTGCCAGTGAACTGCCTGATTTCTTTAAATTAGCTTCCACGGATTCTCTTGTGATACCGTCTAATGTCCCAGATGAGACTGGCTTCCCTATTTTCCAACCTGGATCAGCAGCTTTTGCTGCGGATATAAATGCCTGCCGATATGCACGCTCATACTGCTGCATAGTATATCCCGCTGCTAATCGGTCATTTTTCTGTACCTTGCGATACATATTTGTATATACATCTGATCGTTTTGTCGTATCTCCATTCAGGACGCCATTTTCTTGCAAAAATTCCTTTTTCGTTTGCTCAAACATTTCATCTTTGCTGCTTTCCGGAATGGAAATAATACGTTTTTGACTACTTGCATTTTCATCTGTTAGCAAAAGACCTGCTAATCCCGTTGTTGGATCAATGTAATCTCCATCTTTGTCGTAACTTTTCATCAAATTTTTAATGCTCTGGATATTTGTGTACATTGACCCATTTGCATTTGACATCATCTGCTTTATTGCAGCCTTATATTGGGCACTGTTCGTATCAATACCCGCCGCTTTTAACTGCGACTGTATAGAGCTGCTGTTTAACTGCGACAGCTGAAAGCTACCTATTGCACTTGTACTTTTTGTGCCTTTTGTTCCAAACATTTGCTGAAACAAAAATCCATAATCTGTGATTTTTGACATAAACTCGCCCTCCTTAATAGAATAATTTGATAGGCGTTTGTGAAACGCCACAAGCCTCATAAATACGGCATTTTTTAACTACAAAAAACAAATAACCCCTCACCGGATATGGTATAATAGAGTTGACCAGAAACTATAAACCATACATCCAAGAAAGGAGTTATTCTGACATCTATGATACCATATAAACAGCTTTCTTTGGCAGATATTTTTTCAGATTGCCAAAATAAATTTGAAAATGACAAACCTGTATTTCTATCTCTATTAGAAAACCACATCGATATTGATGAGATTATTCCGATTTCTTTTCGAAATCATTTCTATGCATCAACGGGCAGAGCCCGTAAATACCCTTTAAACGCTTTGCTATGGGCTTTGATTATTCAGCGTATTTTTTCTATTCCCACAGACCAGCTTCTTTTAACTTTTCTTGCTTATTCAAAACCGCTGCGTGAATTCTGTGGCTTCACCAAAGTTCCGGATGCTTCTAAAATCACCCGCTTCAAACAGGACTTTATTGATGACCTTCAGCTTGTTTTTGATAACCTTGTTGATTTAACCGAACCAGTCTGTCATGCTATTGATTCTGCCAAAGCGGATATGACTATCTTTGATTCTTCTGGTATTGAGGCTTTCGTTGCTGAAAATAATCCGAAATACACAAATCGTATTATCAAGCAGCTCAAAGCTTATGCCAAAGCTAACAACTTTGATAAGAATTATGATCCTTACAAAGCAGCTTATGGTTCTATGCCAACACACGCTTCCGCAAATCCTGAAATTAAGCAGTTATACATTAATGGTCATTTTTGCTATGTCTTCAAGTTTGGCATTGTCACCAATGGTCTTGGCATCATCCGGCATATATCTTTTTATAACAAAAACTTTATGATCTCACATCCTGAAATCGTGGTAGATAAGAAATCTGATTCTCCTGATGAAGATAAGTGCGTTCATGATGCTAAATTACTCATTCCTACACTAAAAGACTTCTTTGTGAAGCATCCGCTTATTAATCCCAAAACATTTCTTGGTGATGCAGCGTTTGACTCATTCCAATGGATTACTTGGTTTGATAATGATACACCATTCATTACACTATACCTCACTGCCTGTCGCGGTTTCCGTCATAACATTTGCGTCATAAGCATTGGAAGCCATCGCCATCTGCCTCTTACTGCTCCATGCCTTTGTCAGCCTGCTCCTCTCCAATTCCTGCTTTGCAATCTTTTCTTCCAACGCCTCCTGCTGAAATTCCTTCATCCGCGCCCGCTTTTCCAGATATTCTTCCAGCAGTTCCTTCTGCCTTGCCTTTTTCTGCCGTCCGGCATCAGTCCCCTTTGTGGAGGAATGCCCGGAATAACCGACATTTTCCTTCATTCCCTGCGTATAGCCGTAACATTTCTCATATGTGTCATCTATATGAGTATACGCAACCACCGGGATATTTCCCCCGAAATCAACAGCCTTGTTCTTCGCCAACGCATCCAGAATCTTCTTCTCATATTCCGGGTCTGACTGCATCCTCTTATAAGCCGCATCCGTTATGTCAATCACCCAATTCATGCCTCTCTGCGAAGGGTGGGTATACAAGCCACTCATCTTTTCATTAAAATACTCCTTGTATTCCTCCAAGGTCATATCTTCCGAGGAAACCTGACTTTTGTCTGTGACCTTTTCCGCAAATCCCGCTTGTTTTTCCTCCTTCCTCAAACCCATGTAACTCTTTGCTGTTTCATAATAACTGCCATAAACTGAACCTACATCCATTACTACATTCTCCTTCCTTTTTCATATTTTTTTATTTCCTTCTGCTGCAGCATTACTGTGACTTTAAACACATCGTTTTTTATTTTGATATCCATATCTCCAAGATAATGGTCTGCCACATTCTTTACATTTTTTAACCCTATTCCATGCTCCATCAAAATATCCGGCAGATCGCTCTGTTTCGTTGTCATCGGGACGATACCTCCATCTTCCCATATCACTTTCCCATCAAAGCTGTTTTCCACTTCAATCAGTAGGAAATGATTCTTTTTCTTTAAAGTCAGATTGATATATCGCTGTTCCTGCTCCAGTTTCTCGCAGGCTTCTATGGCATTGTCTAAAAGGTTATTCAGAATGATACCTATATCAAATGCAGAAATTGTGTCTGTTTCCCCCAAGTTAAATTTTACTTGAAACGAAATACCTGCATTTTCCGCTTTCTGGTATTTATCATTGATAATCACATCTGTGACCGCATTTCCTGTATTGAATTTATAGTCCATAGTCTGTATGGTTTCATCCAGTTTTTCGATATAATTCTCTACTTCATCATATTTCTCACTTGCCACCAGCCCTTTTATATTCGTCATATGGTTTTTCATCTCATGCCTTACTCTGCGAATGCTCCCGTAGAAGTTCTCTGCTTCTTCCAGTCTCTGCTTCATGGCTTTGACCTGTTGTTCTTCCACAAAATGTTTCTGCCGTTCTTTTTGAAGCTTCCTGTAATTCTGGTAGATGTATATTGCCGAAATTTCCCCCACATAGATAAGAACCGCAATTATCGGTAATTTCCACAACATTTCCTGCTTGTCATCATACAACAGAAAAACTCCACCCTCGATTTGCACTACGGAAAGGTCTACGCTTATTCCTACAATCATACTCCCTACAATATTCAGTACTGAAAGGAATATCGTTTCCTGCCATCCCAGCATAAACGGTTTCTTTACGATTTTTATCACGACACCTGTCATAATCAGTAATACCAACGTGTACGATAAAAGCAGGATGCCCATACCTATCGCCATACCCAGATAAACCCGAAATATATATTCCTCACTCAGAACATCCAACTCTCTAAATATGCTCTCCACTGTACATTGATAAATACTGTCTGCAATCAAATAACTTAACGCATGAAAACTGTAAAACAGCAGCAGTATGAATACCGCCTTTTCCAAATGTTTTTGGTATTTGCAAAAACAATATCCCAACACAATGACAGCGGACATTGTATATCGTATTACCCCCGGCTTTTCCAGCCATAGCCTCATGCAGATATTCATCACTGCCAATATTCCTGCAACAATCCATATCCCTTTCTCCCACCGAAAAAATACATTCCACAATACCAGAAAAAGAACGATTTGCAGAATAATAGGATAGATTTCAAAAAGCTTGCGAATGATTTCATATGTAACCTGACTCAATTATCTTTCCTCCAAAATGTATTCCAAATAACGCTTTACAAAGTCCTGATATTTATACTTGGATATCAGCAGACTGTCCCCGTTTCTCATTTTCACCTCTGTCCGGTCATATCGTTCCACATATTTTATGTTAACCAGATACCCTTTGTGTATACGGAAAAAATCCGGCTTAAGCTCGCTTTCCAGTGAGCTGATCTTGTCATAATATTCAATTTTTTCATGCCGCAAATACAAGATCACTTTTCGATTACTGCTTTCAATATAGTAAATATCATCTGCTGAAACACTTCTTGTTCTATTTCCATTCCGAACTAATACTTCTTTTGGTTTTTCCTTTTTCTTTGCCATCAAATATTGATACTCCCGTATGGTCTGTGCAAAAACCTGCTCAAAATTGCTTTCCTGAATCGGTTTTACAATATACTGAAAAGCATTAACAGAAAAAGCCTCCTGCATATATTCCGGATATCCCGTTACAAATATCAGAAGCGGCAGGCTTCCCCACACTGCTTCTTTCTTGCTTTCCATCTGGCTCCTGAGCTGCTTTGCCACAGTCATTCCATCCTCATCTCCCATAGAGATATCCAGAAAAAGTATGTCTATTTCTTCTGCATTTGTCTCATCCTGAAACTCCAATAATTCCTTGCCCGATGAAAACTCTGTTATCTTACAAAAAGTTTCCTGCTTCTGTATCAGCTTGCGTATGTAAATGCGTATATTTTCCTCATCATCGCAAATTGCTATGTTCAACTGTTCCACCTCATTTTCATGGCTCATTATCAAATATGGATAACATCATCTATTGTTCATTTATATTATCGGCAGATTTCTTTCTTTAAATTCGGAAATGTTGTGACTGGACTTCTGAATGTTGCGACTGGACTCTAATCTTCCCGACAATTATCATCTGAATTGATTTTCTCCATCCGTAACCTTGCCTGTTCCCTTTGTTCGTCACTTAACCTTCTCGGCTTACGATAACCACATAACAGGAAAAAGCAGATAGATTGCTACCTGCTCTTTCCATAAAACTTTATAAACTTGCTTCCTGACTCTTGGTCTTTGGTTTCTCCGGCATCTTCTGATCGGATATTTTCTGCTTCATCTCGGCAGGTTTCTCCTTGACGGATACCCGCCCTCTGGAACTGTCTGCTAACATCCGCTCCTTGCCATGCTCTGCGATACGCTCCGACATCAGAGAACTTGCAACAGGCTTTAACGGTTCATCAGCCACCGCCTGTATATCTTCCGCTCTGTCCTGCTCACCCTCCTGTGCGCTCTGCTCTCCGGTTTCATCCTCCGGCTCATCATCGCCCATATCCAGCACATTATCGCCCTTTTCGTCCATATTCAGAAGTGCATTTAACTCTGCAAGGCGCTCTAGCTTCTCCACCAGTTCCTGCTCCTGTGCAAAAGGTTTTGTGACTTCCACCTTTGCGGTTTCAAGCTGATGTTCCACGTTGGAAAGCTTCTGCTCCACATCTGCCATTTTCCCGGTCATTCCCTCTAACGCATTTGATAGTCTTTGCAGATTTCCAAACGGATCGGCTCCGATTTCCACCTCATGGCTCAGGCTTCCTTTTAAGCTGATCGTAAACTTGGAGAAAAACGAATCGAAGGACACGCTCATCTTAAAGCCCTGATATTCCCCGATTGTGACTGCCATGTTTGGCTGTTTGGCACTCCGGCACATATCAATCAACGCCGCACCCGCTTCCTTTTTGTCCGTATAGGTATGCTCACTATTTTCTACATCAAATCTGCGGTCATTGTGCTTTGCGTCATAGGTTCCATGCTTGCCTGACCGTCCATTGTGCCTAGTTGCTTTCATGCTAATCTTTCCTTTCTTTCCATAAAAAAAGACCAAGTAAATCTCTCTACTCAGTCTGTTTATCGTAACAATATTTAGTTCTTTTCCCGAAGGGAATTGCAACGAAGTTGCTTAATCTTGTGAAGCTTTGCTACAAGCAATACCCAGTACTTAGTGGCGAAACGCCACTAACTGGGCAATGGTTGCACCCTTGACCGGCTAAGGCGCTTCGCCCTTAACCCGAGCGGAGTCTTTCTCCTGCACCTTGCGTAAGGCTCTGCCTTTACAATCCAACAACCTGAAAGTTTCTTTTTCTTGATAAATGGGGATTAGTTTTCCTTTTTTCCAATCAGCAATAACCACCTATGGTCAAAGCATATTTGTCCCTCCTTGATATAGGGATTAAAACCTGTT
>ENA-UEQK01002122-UEQK01002122.1-human-gut-metagenome-genome-assembly--contig:-NODE-2122-length-11110-cov-3.624671_pt1 | contig 11110 bp, 6 predicted proteins | sample MGYA00242939_ERZ507942 | MGnify/ENA primary metagenome ERZ507942 (study PRJEB26167, sample SAMN06115485) | human gut metagenome | host: Homo sapiens | place: China:Chongqing | collected 2015-03-30... | reverse complement strand
GATACCTTTTTGAGCCTGTTCATCTTGGGCTTTTTCTGCAACATTTTTGTTTACATCGCCGTAGAAGGATATAAGACATTTCCTCTGGCACTGGGAAAATACCTGGCCATTTTTGTGGGTATCACGGTATTCATCATGAGTGGGTATGAGCACAGTGTAGCTGATATGTTCTATTATTTTATGGCCGGGCAGATGGATCAGGAAGCCCTGGTGCGCCTCTTGGTGATCACCGGCGGCAATATCTGCGGGGGGCTGACAGCCTGGGGAGCCCGGCAGGCAGCTAGGAAGGCCGCAGGCTGAGCAAGGATGGGACTGGCTTCCCAGAGGCTTTTTTGCTATACTCGTAGTTATCTTTTGTGAGGAGGAAGGCTGATGGACTCATTTCAAATCGATATTCCTACCAAGGTGTTGTTCGGACCTGGTCAGCTGGGGCAGCTCCATGCCCAGGAACTGCCAGGGAAACGGGCACTGATCGTGATTTCTTCCGGCAAGTCTACCCGGGTCAATGGCTACCTGGAACGGACGGAAAAAGAACTGGCTGCCGCCGGAGCTGTGACGGAAGTGTTCGACCGGATCCAGGCCAACCCTACCCTGGCATCGGTGGAAGCTGGGACGCAGGCGGCCCGGGATATGGAAGCGGATCTGGTGGTGGCCCTGGGAGGCGGGTCCGTCATGGATGCAGCCAAAGCCATCGCCTTGATGGCTGTCAATGAAGGGAGCCTGTGGGATTATGTCAATGCGGGAACGGGAAAAGGTGTACAGCATGCCCATCGGGCACTGCCGGTGATCGCCATCACCACTACGGCAGGGACTGGCTCGGAAGTGGATGCCTGCAGTGTGATCACCAACCAGGGGACCCAGGAAAAGATCGGCCTGAAGCTGCCGGATCGGTTTCCTTGGCTGGCTATCTTCGATCCGGAACTGATGCTGACCGTCCCTCCTCGGCTCACCGCTTACCGGGGCTTCGATGCCCTGTTCCACAGCTTGGAGACCTATGTGAGCCGGAAGGCCAACCCCCTCAGCGATATGGTGGCGTCTACGGCCATCCGGGCGATAGGCCGGTATCTGCCCCGTGCCGTAGTGGATGGCAGAGACCTGGAGGCCCGGACCCAGCTGGCTTTTGCCAACACCCTGCTCCCCCAATCCGGGACCGTCACTGTAGCCGATGTATTTGCAGGTATTTCTATTTGGAGATTCAGATTTCCACTCCCATCTATTTTCCAATCAGAACGAATCTGACCATACAGACTATCATAGCTAGCTCTACAATACTCCAAACCGGAAACTATTATCGGTTCAACATAAAAGTGCTTCATACCCGGATTGACCAGATCAGGTTTTATACCCGCCAATGAATTATAAAACCATGCCACAACACTCCCGAACATCGGATGACAATGTCCGCATCCCTCATCGTTTCCATCCCCATTCCATGTTTCCCAAAGTGTATTATTTTTCTTGTCAGCCAAATAACCATAACTTGGAAAATCTCGCTGATTCATCAGTTTATAGGCAAGGTCGGCTCTTCCATTTTCCGTCAGTACCTTCAGCAAAAGTGGAGTGGCAAGTATACCTGTATCAAAGTGATAATTGACCTTCTTCAAATGTTCGAGTAAAGCAGAGAACACTTTTTCTTGCTTACCTTCCAGAACAAGTCCGAATGCCAGCGCAAATACATCGGCACCTTGTTTTCCCTCCCAATAATGATGGGTTACGTCATTGTAAAATGCAGCATTGAAGTTCTTTCTGATCGTTTCGGCAAGTGTATGCAGATGATGTTCATCTTCTTTCTTGTCCAGAATACCCGCAACATCTGCCATGATGCAAGTAACATGATAAAAGTATGCCGTATTCACCAATGAGGCAGGGATTTCAATCCTGTTGTGAGGAGTAGACCACTCACCCAAACACCATCCGTTCGGTTCCTCCCTCACGACTATCCCCTTGTCATCAGTACGAGTCTGGAGATATTCAACCCAATGCTTCATTCCCTGATAATGTTCCCGGAAAAGAGTAGAAATAGTTCCAGGGAATGATTACATAGGCCGATCCCCATGCAGGTCCTCCGCCTCCACCGCCAAAAGGGGCGGTATGGGGGACATAGCCTGTTTTCTTATTGCTCGCATCACTAATGTCAGTCACAAACTTTCTGAGAAAACGAGTCATGTCATACGAATAGAGCAGACTCTCCGTAATGATTTGTCCGTCACCAGTATAAGCCAATCGCTCGCGATGCGGGTCACTACTTATTATGCCTTTGAAATTGGCATGCATTGTACGGTCATAAGCCTCACAGATGTTATTGAAAAGTTCGTTAGAACATTCAAAACGCCCTGTGTTCCTGATATCCGTATAAATGGATTTTACCTGTATACTTTGTCCGGAGATTTCGACTCCCTCTGTTGCGATCACTTCTATCTTTTTAAATGCATGCCAAGTAAACTTGGGTTCCCATCTTTCTTCCTGTCCTCCTTTTAGTATATATACATCCTCTTGTCCATAGTCCAAGCCTTCATCACTGACGAAACGCAGTTTCACAGAGTCCCCGGCCTTACCTTTCACAGCAAGTTCACACCAACCCGAAACGGTTTCGGGCAGAGTGAAGATATACAAAGAGTCGTTTGCCTGTTCGCAATAGGTATCTACCGTTCCCATCACTTTCGTAAAGGGAATCGTCTGTGCCTGCAAAACGCCCGTAGGAGGACGAACTGCCAAAGCAGGTTCCCAGGCAGAATCATCATAACCTTCCCGATTCCACGAACCAAGTTCAAGACGGGCATCATAAACTTCACCTGTAAATATTGCATCATGCAGAATCGGTCCCGTAGTCGTTTTCCATGATGAATCAGATACAATCGTTTCCCTGCTTCCGTCTTTGTATTCAATCTCCAGTTGTAGTATCAGTTTAGGAATATCATACCACATATAACCTTCCACAATACGGTCGCGTTGATTATACCAGCCATTACCTAATATGACACCAATCACATTGTTACGTTTCTTCAAATGGGAGGGAACATCAAATACATTATAAAGTACTCTTTGTGTCGACTGGTCATCATAATGATACAAAAGTTTTTTCAACGATCTCTTATCATAATTCGTAACGGCAGGAGCCAATACGTGATCTCCGATTTTATCTCCGTTGAAAAACATTTCATAGAATCCCAATCCACAAACATATACCATAGCCTTTTGGACGGCTTTCCTAACAGCAAACTCTTTACGAAAATACGGTGCCGGATATGTCAATGACGAATCCGGATATAAATCTTCTCTCTGCCCTATCCACTTTGCCTCCCAGTCGGATGGTTTCAATAGTCCCATATTCCAGCTCGACACATCACTCCATTTAGTAGGAGTGTTATCTTCATCCCATACCATCACTTTCCAATAAAGCTGTGCTTCGGATGGCAAAAGTTTTCCCCGATAGTTAATAACAGACTCTGATGAATTGACCTTACCGGAATCCCAATAATCACCTTTCCCTTTATTGAGCTGTTTCAGACTGCTGGATACCATAACACGATAGGCCGTTTGCCTTTTTCCTCTTTGATCCGACACTAGTTGCCATTGAAGTATCGGTTGCCGGCTCTCAATAACTATCGGATTCTCCATATTATCACAACGCAAATTCACGACACGAGTATTGCCTCTTCCATAAGTAAAGGAAGAAAATACGCTCAACAACAAGAGGACCTCAAGTAATCTATTCATATTGTCCAATTAAAAAGTTTATGCAATTTATGTACAATGGCCATTACTCAACTCTTGCCAGCCTCACTTTATGAGTGACAGGTTTATTGATTTTATAAATTGTTTCAACGAGACTCTTCATATAATTGCTCCAAACCTCCCGTATTTCGGGATTCATCGCTTTTATATACCAATCGTAGCTCATCCTAAGAAACCCGTCTTTAGGTAAATATTCTTTTAGTTTATCGATAGCTTTCTGATCATCAGCAAACAGTAATCCTTCCTTTTTCAAGAATGAATATTCGGTCCACAAGTATTCTCTGAAGCGTTTCTCCACTTCAAACCGTTCTTCATTCAGATACATGATTTTCGCAGCTTGTTGATATTGGGGAGTATTCGGGTAATCTGCCAAATTCACTCCATTCGCCAACTTTTCGGATGAGAGATTGTCAATAAACTGATTGTCTATAGTTAACCGATACATTCCTTTCTCTAAGTTTGTTACCTGAAAACGTTCCTGATTAAACTCTTCCATAAATGGAACCAACTGCATTGCATCGCGTTGTGACCTTTTATTTCCCCAGCCACTTCTAGAAATTGAATCCAGCGGATAAGGAAGAGCATACGCCAGATAATCAAAAGTCAGATCAGCTCCGTTCTTTTTCAGTTTTGAAATCTTACAGTTCTTATGAGTTATTACAGATGAATGATATGCATCAATAGATACTGATGACACTTCATCCCCAGCCAGTCCCTGTGCTTTCAGAAACAAATAGGCCATAACCATCTGTCCATCATTATCCGGATGAATTCTATCTATCCTGCAGAATGTAAATGTAGAATCTGCCTCCTGCTCTTTTCTGCTTATCTCATGCATCGGTTGGTTAAAATCAACAAAACCCCAGCCATTCTTTTTAGACGATATACGTTGGGCATCTATTATTTTTAAAATGGCGTTATTCTTATTATGCAATATAAAATTATTAAACCGGGAAGTCTCATCATAAGGAGAACCACCAATCAATACTTTCTTTATTTTATTTTTAGCCAGTAAGCGTTCTTCTATTTCCCGATAGCTTTCCAATGACTTTGCAATCCGTTGTTCTGACAGTTCTTTTGCATTGTCTTTCATGTAAATATCATAACCGGTATCGTTCATACCGAAAGTTAGAGTCACATAAGTTGGTTTCCTGTTGAAAACATCATAGTCCAAACGATCCTTCATATCCCACGCACTCTCTCCACCAATTCCGGCATTCATGATAGTAATCGGTTTATCCGGGAAACGAGTCATGTAATACAACCAGATAAATGAATGATAATGTCCGCCGTGAGTAATGCTGTTTCCTACAAATACCACACGTTCCCCTTCTTCAAACCGGGGTATTGTTGTTTGTGCCTGTAAGTAATCGCAATTTATATAAACTAAAGATAACAACAAGAGTATCCTCATTTTTAGTCTATTAGCCATTTTCTTTATTCTTTTAATCAAACCATAAAGATAACCGTACAACAATCAATCTACTATATCCAGCTTATTCTTCTCTGCTTTCCCATACTGTTTCACCAATACACTTACGCCTCCTTTCAACAGTTCGGGAGTCGCCTCCATAGTGATAACCTTTTCTTCGCCCGGCATCAACGTCACATAATTATCGGACATAATAATTGGAAGTATTCGTTTTTGCGTAGCCTTATTAACAAGCCTCACCCGATTAGCAAAAGCCACAGTCTCGGAATTGTTCTTTACAGCTATCTTCATCTTTCCGTCAGACATCGATTTATCCACCAATCGGCAAGACAAAGCAACTTCCGGAAGTGTGTTCAGCAATGTATAGTCAAGATCTCTCACGCCATTCCGCCAATAGAAGTTTTCAGAGATTAGATTACCTTTGGCATCTATCAGTTCCAACTTGATAAAATGAAGCGGAGTCAGTTCTTCTATCTCTTTTGGTTTCTCACCGTAGATTTCGAATTCGAACAATGAATATCCGAACTGTGTGGCACGGCTGATGCCTGCCAGTTTCACATAACGTGCTGTAACTGGTTCCAATTCAATCTGTTCAGTACCACCTCTTCCATCTTTGTTGGTATAAACGGTTTTCCATTCTTGCGCATCATTCGATACTTGCAGTTCGTATTTCTTTGCACAAGCTGCCTCCCATTTCAAAATAACCTTTTCTATCTTTTCTTCTTTACCAAGATCAATGTATATCCATTGAGGATCACTGTATGCACTTTCCCAACGACTTCCGGCTCCTCCGTCAGTAACCATTGAAGCACTTTTAGAGGCACCTGTTGAAGAAGAAGCTACAGCCTTCTTTCCATAAGCCAGATTGAAAGGGTTAAAGTTCAAAGAAAATGCTTCTGCAATGTTGCTGGCTACCACATCGACCTGTTTTGTCTGTCCGTATGCAGGCACTTCTTTTCCATTCAAGTCGTAAATTGTAGCTGTAGCTATTGCACCTTTCAAATCCTTTGCTGTAGTATTTATTACTTTTATGCTATTATTGGAAGCATTCCATTGGATATGTAAAGGTTCACAAGCCTTTTTTGCTCCCCAATAAGCACCTGTAGGATCATAATAATAGTCATAAGTCTGCCATACAAACGAGGGATAAGCCGGATGGCTCATCCAGATCAGAAGTCCGGCTGCATCATTCCACATCTTATCGTTCCAAGCCTCATACATACCTTTCATCACTTCGAGATTCAGCATTTGCGCTTTCTCGCAGAATTCTTCCAGTCCGGATGATTCTCCGTACTGTGTGTTCACTGAATTCTTATAATTAACCGGGTTGGCATTAGACGCTTCCTTACCGAAGAAATGTTTGTTCCATACATTGTCATCATCATTCTTCAACTGCTCATCAGTAGGCAGAGGCCACCAGTCTTTTTCCGGGATAAACTCTTTGATGCTTTCAAATGTGGGGAAAGTGGCCGTTCCTATTTCTGTACGCATACCGTAACCGTGATCAATACCGTATGGATAAGCCGGTGTATTAAATGCCAGATTACTGCCTGAAGTTTCAAAATGGTGTCTTGGAGGTTGATTTCCCCACCAACCACTTCCGGACAATCCATCCTGATTGGAGCAAGACTTATACATACGGTCATTATTGTCCTCCTTCGCAATCATTTCACGCAGGTAATTATCCAAATCAGGTGCCGGATGCGTTTCATTTGCTCCACACCAAATAGCAATAGAAGGATGGTTTCTAAGACGTCTGACTTTATCAAGGGCATTCGCTTTAAATGCTTCCGGTTGCGCCACGTCATTGTATGCTACATATAACCAGAAATCATTCCATACCATAATTCCATATTTATCACAATAATCATAAAACTCATCATCAGTAACACACCCTGTCCATAGACGGATCATATTGTAATTCATTTCCTTATGAAGTCTGATTTTCGTTTCATACTCTTTACCCTGACAGCGAAGCAGATATTCGCTCATTCCCCAGTTTCCACCTTTCAGATAGATCTTCTGTCCGTTGATAAAGAATGTAAGAACAGGATATCCCACTACATTATCGACCATTTTATACTCATACTTCTTGATACCGAATGTCATTTCTTTTACATCCGACACTTTTCCATCTACAGAACAAGTCAGCTTGCAAGTATAGAGATTGGGATCACCATAACCATTCGGCCACCAAAGTTTCGGATGGTCAACGACCAATTGCGCTATGTCATCTTTGTTAATAGATAGTCTGGCTGTTGTTCCTCCTTCTACCCGAATGTCTTTAGAGAAAGAAATATTCCCCGGCTGAATCACTCCGGATACAACGACTTCTTTGGGGGAAGAAGAAACATTTCTAATATCTGTTGAGACAGAAAGCTCTGCTTTCTGCAAGGTCGGTAACTCTGAACGTACCCAAGGATCTTCCATCACTACATCTCCCGTTACCACAAGATAAGCATTGCCTGTGATACCAGCCAGACGTCCCGGTACGTATGGCATCCAGTCCCAACCGGCACCAGCCAGATAACTGGGGCTACACGCAACTCCATACGGGTCTTTAGCCTTACGCGTCTTTTTCTGATCGGCATCGGTAATCAGAACAGCTATCACATTCTTACCGGATTTCTTTATCAAATTAGTTACATCAAACTTCGAACGTAACATGTGACCGCTTACATCTTTAGTAGATGTTTTTGTTCCTGATATCTTCTCGCCATTAAAATAGAAATCGGCAAAGCGGTTCGTATTGTCGAAATGAAGCCATACCCGCTTCCCCTCCGAATAAAAAGACGGGAGTTCGAATTCCGTACGATACCAGAAAGGACGGTTATAAAACGTTTCATCTACTTTATAAATATTATCGGCATAATTAGGATCAGGAACGATTCCTGCTTCAACATAAGCAGTAAAAACAGTTCCAGGAACCACACCTTTAACGTAATCGGACATTTTAAATTCCGGAGTAGAAATCTGCTCTCCGGTTATGTTCTCTAAATCTGCCTGGGGTTTCACTTCCCAGATAATCCGAGGATTAGAGCTGTTCAAAGACATCCATGTACTCTGCTCTGCACACCCTGTCTGGATTAGAGCTAATATAACCGATACAATGATAAGCCCAAGTTTATTCATCATACTATCAAGATTTTAAAGTAACAATTTGTTTTAGAGTATGTTATTCAATCAAAGTCCCCACTCAACATTAGGTTTATCACCCATAAACAGCTCCAATGTACCTCCGGCTGCAATGTCCGCAAAATCAAGATAACATTTATTGTATTCCTGACCGTTCAACAAAGCTTTTTGTATATAGATGTTATTTATGCTGTTATTATGAGCTATCACCGTGAATTTCTTACCAGTATAATAACTGGGATCAAGATTGAACTCTACCTTATCAAAAACCGGACTTGTAATCTCCATACGTGTATTTCCCGGACAGGAAGGATGAATACCGGAAGCAGCCAACACATACCACGCTGACATCTGACCTACATCTTCATTGCCAACAATCCCTTCAACTTTGTTTGCATAAGCCTTTTCACATGTATAGCGTGTCCATTTTTGAGTATACCAGGGAACTTCAAGCTGATTGAACAAAAAAGGAACGAAGTGCACAGGTTCATTCGCATGGTTATAATATTCACTCACCCTTTTCTCACCCTTTTTGTGCTTCCTGCGCCTTTGCGAACTGCGCTACGGCCTTTTTCATGGAATCGTCTGTTACATGAACATAGCGGTTCATGGTGGTCGTGATACTGGCGTGACCCAGCAGCTTTTGCAGAACTTTGGGCTGCATTCCGCTTTCAATGGCGCGGGTGGCGTATGTATGACGCAGAGCGTGCATACAGAATCGCTCGATCCCTGCATCGTCGCACAGCTTGTAGAGGTGAGTGTCATAGGAGCTGTTCTTGGCGGGCATTCCGGTGCGCCAGTTGATGAACACCAGATCACGCATAACCAACTTTCGCTTCTGACCAGTCTTACGATCCATAAAGGTCAGGACAGTGGACAGGTCTTTCGATTCCTTGCGGTATTCTCTGGTGTCATAGATTTCCCGCAGGATGTCGTAAGCGGTGTCGGTCAGAGGAATGGTGCGGTAGCTGGATTCCGTTTTCGGAGGGCCAGCTCGCCATTCGTCTTGCTTGTAGCGGAACTGGATCAGAAGTTTACGGTACTGGATGAAAAGGTAACGGTATTGGATCAGAAGTTTACGGTATTGGATCAGAAGTTTACGGTATTGGATCAGAAGTTTACGGTATTGGATGAAAAGGTTACCGGTTTGGAACTGGTAATTGAAAATGAAACAAATGTAAATATCAGACGGATTGCAGAAGAATTGGAACGCATATTAAACCATTTATTGAACAATGCGGCAGAATATACGAAAAGCGGTAAGATTTCACTGGAATTCAAAAAACGAAGCGCTCATACACATCAATTCATACTAACTGATACGGGAACGGGAATTCCGGTTGAAGCGCGTGAAAGACTGTTCAAGCCATTTGCAAAAATACGCGATTTAACACAAGGGAACGGACTAGGGTTGCCTACCTGCAGCCTTATCGCTTATAAATTAAATGGCACACTGACTTTGGACACTGATTATAAAAAAGGGACCCGGTTTATACTGGAACTTCATGTATAATAGTGTACATTCTCACATATTAACATGGATTATTCATTCTGACAATCAATAAATTTGATTTAATCCGTGTTAATATGTAATGATTTCCTGTATCTCTCCGTTAGTGAGATTATAAATTAATGAGAAGAAAGAGACAACACATCCAATCCTGAAGGGCTTTGGAATACCCTTAATCCGAATTCGGGAAGCACAGCCAACAAATGGTCAAAGACCTCTGCTTGCAAGCGTTCGTATGGAATCCAGTCTTTATTGGCAGAGAAGAAATAAAGTTCTATGGGCAATCCTTGCGGCGTAGGTTGTAATTGACGCACCATCAAAATCAATTCTGTATTCACCCGAGGATTATGACGCAAATAATATTCCAGATAGTGACGAAACACATAAAGATTCACTTCCTCCTTTCCCGTTTTTTCAAAGTCTGACATCCAAGCTTGTTTTTCAAATGTCTTCATTTGCTCCAGTGTACAGAAATGGACTGTATTCATATCTATATTAATAGAACGCTTCACCCTACGTCCACCACTTTCCCGCATACCACGCCAGTTCTGAAACGAATCACTGACCAATGCATAAGGAGGAACTGTGGTTATAGTATTATCCCAATTGCGTACTTTTACAGTGGTAAGGGTCACTTCTATTACTGTACCGTCAGCTCCATATTTCGGCATAGTAATCCAATCTCCCGGTCGAAGCATATCATTGGCAGAAAGCTGGACTCCGGCAACCAATCCCATAATCGTATCTTTGAAAACCAACATCAAAATAGCAGCAGAAGCACCCAATCCTGTAAGAATGTTCACAGGATCTTTATCTATCAATGTACTGACTATAATAATTACCCCTACACAAATCACAATCAGTTTTATCATCTGATATACTCCTTTCAGAGGATGATTTTTCAGCTTCTCATGTTCACTTGAAATGGTATAGAGAGAGGTCAAAAAAGAACAGATCAATTTCATGGCTACAGCCGTGATGTAAACCCAGCATAGCTTCAGTATGAATGTCAAAGTCACAGGCTCATGTGGAAAAGCAAAAGGAAGTAATACATACAATATTATAGGTGGAATAAGATGACACATATTATCCAGTACAGCATCATTGAATAAATAATCATCCCAAGTAGCCTGTGTTCTTGCTGTCAGTTTTTTTATAGTAGGAACTATTATTTTTCTACAAAAGTAATCTGCCACAAAAGCAATGATCAGAATCCCTGCTATCATGACAGAACTCGCCATACTTAGAGGAAAATCAAGGACAAAAACAAATCCAAAAGGGTGGATTATAAACGCCCT
>ENA-UEQK01002121-UEQK01002121.1-human-gut-metagenome-genome-assembly--contig:-NODE-2121-length-11110-cov-5.373335_pt1 | contig 11110 bp, 8 predicted proteins | sample MGYA00242939_ERZ507942 | MGnify/ENA primary metagenome ERZ507942 (study PRJEB26167, sample SAMN06115485) | human gut metagenome | host: Homo sapiens | place: China:Chongqing | collected 2015-03-30... | reverse complement strand
CCTTTGTCCTATGTCCTGTCTCCCTGTCGTTTTACAAGGCTGTACCGCCTAACATAAAATGGTTAAAGGTGCGAATCTGGCAGAGATGACTAATATTGGTCTTCCGGTTCCACAGGGGTTTACTATTACTACGGAAGCTTGTACCCAGTATTACGAGGATGGTAGAGAAATCAATGATGAGATCATGGGACAGATTAACGAACATATCGAGAAGATGGAACAGATTACAGGCAAGAAGTTTGGAGATATGGAGAATCCACTTTTAGTTTCTGTTCGTTCTGGAGCGAGAGCTTCTATGCCGGGTATGATGGATACTATTCTTAATCTTGGACTTAATGAGGATGTTGTTAATGTAATTGCACAGAAATCCGGCAATCCAAGATGGGCATGGGATTGTTATAGAAGATTTATCCAGATGTATTCAGATGTAGTTATGGAAGTTGGTAAGAAATATTTCGAAGAGCTTATTGACAAGATGAAGGATGAGAGAGGGGTTAAGCTTGATGTAGAGCTTACAGCGGATGATCTTAAGGAGCTTGCAACACAGTTTAAGGCTGAATATAAGTCTAAGATTGGCAAGGATTTCCCAGATGATCCTAAGGAACAGTTATACGGAGCTATAAAAGCTGTATTCCGTTCATGGGACAACCCAAGAGCTAATGTATACAGAAGAGATAATGATATTCCTTATTCTTGGGGAACAGCAGTTAATGTACAGTCTATGGCATTTGGTAATATGGGGGATGACTGTGGAACTGGTGTTGCATTTACAAGAGATCCTGCAACTGGTGCTAAAGGACTTTTTGGAGAATTCCTTACTAATGCACAGGGTGAAGATGTAGTTGCCGGAGTAAGAACTCCAATGCATATCCAGGAAATGAGTGAGAAGTTTCCTGAAGCATTTGAGCAGTTTAAGGATGTGTGTGCAACTCTGGAAGAACATTACAGAGATATGCAGGATATGGAATTTACAGTAGAGCATGGCAAGCTGTTCATGTTACAGACACGTAATGGTAAGAGAACAGCACAGGCAGCATTAAAGATTGCATGTGACCTTGTAGATGAAGGTATGAGAACAGAGAAGGAAGCAGTTGCAATGATTGATCCGCGTAATCTTGATACACTTCTTCATCCTCAGTTTGATGCAGCTGCACTTAAGGCTGCAACTCCAGCAGGAAGAGGACTTGGAGCATCTCCTGGAGCTGCATGTGGTAAGATTGTTTTCTCAGCAGAAGACGCAGAAGAGTGGAATGCAAGAGGCGAGAAGGTTGTTCTTGTAAGACTTGAGACATCACCAGAAGATATTACAGGTATGAAGGCTTCACAGGGTATTCTTACTGTAAGAGGAGGTATGACAAGCCATGCAGCCGTTGTGGCAAGAGGTATGGGAACCTGCTGTGTATCTGGCTGTGGTGATATTGCAATGGATGAAGCTAATAAGAAGTTCACGCTTGCAGGCAAGGAATACCACGAAGGAGATTATATATCTATTGATGGTACATCAGGTAATATATATGATGGACAGATTCCTACGGTTGATGCCAAGATTGCAGGAGAGTTTGGAAGAGTTATGGAGTGGGCTGATAAGTACAGAAAGTTAAAGGTTCGTACTAATGCAGATACTCCTAAGGATGCCAAGAAGGCAAGAGAACTTGGAGCAGAAGGTATCGGACTTTGCCGTACTGAGCATATGTTCTTTGAAGAGGACAGAATTGCAGCATTCAGAGAGATGATATGTTCTGATACTGTAGAAGAAAGAGAAGCAGCACTGGATAAGATTCTGCCATATCAGCAGGGAGATTTCGAAGCACTTTATGAGGCACTTGAAGGTAATCCTGTAACTATCAGATTCCTTGATCCACCTCTTCATGAATTTGTTCCTACAGAGGAAGAAGATATTAAGAAGTTAGCTGAATCACAGGGCAAGTCAGTAGAGACTATTAAGAATATTATTGCAAGTCTTCATGAGTTTAATCCAATGATGGGACACAGAGGATGCCGTCTTGCAGTAACATATCCAGAGATTGCCAAGATGCAGACAAGAGCTGTTATAAGAGCTGCAATCAATGTTAAGAAGGCACATCCTGACTGGAATGTTAAGCCGGAGATTATGATTCCGCTTGTCTGTGAGGTTAAGGAATTAAAGTATGTAAAGAAGACTGTTGTTGAGACAGCAGATGAAGAGATTAAGGCAGCAGGAATCGACCTTGAATATGAGGTTGGTACTATGATTGAGATTCCAAGAGCTGCACTTACTGCTGATGAGATTGCCAAGGAAGCTGATTTCTTCTGCTTTGGTACTAACGATCTTACACAGATGACATTCGGATTCTCAAGAGATGACGCTGGTAAGTTCCTTAATGCATACTATGAATCTAAGATATTTGAGAATGACCCATTTGCAAAGCTTGACCAGAATGGTGTAGGTAAGCTTATGGAGATGACAATAAAGCTTGGAAGACCGGTTAATCCGAATCTTCACATAGGTATCTGTGGAGAACATGGTGGAGATCCTTCATCAGTTGCATTCTGCCACAAGATTGGTCTTGATTATGTGAGCTGCTCACCATTCAGAGTACCTATTGCAAGACTTGCTGCAGCACAGGCTGCTATTGCGGAAGAGAAATAATCCAATTTTTGACCATAACACGAGTTTCGGGGCATGGAAGGCGAAAGCTTTTCATGCCCCGAAATGTTTAAAATGGAATATTTTTTCATTGCCCTAAATCATAATATGTTCTATAATAATATGAAAATATATATTGATTGGAGCGTATTATGGAACAAAAGAAAATCGAACCTATTCGTGATGCCAGAAAGCTTGGTAAAGCGAAGATGCTGATTCTTGGTATTCAGCATATGTTTGCCATGTTTGGCGCAACTATCCTTGTACCTATTCTGGTATCAGGATATTTTCAGGCTGCCTGCGGTGAGGAGCTTACCAGAGGTCTGTCTGTATCAGTAACACTTTTCTGTGCAGGCTTTGGTACATTGATATTCCACCTGTGTACTAAGTTCAAAGTACCTGCATTCTTAGGATCTTCCTTTGCATTTCTTGGTGGATTCTACACAGTAGCTAATCTTGACAGCGGTATGTATGCTGGAATGTCAGCTAATGATAAAGCTGCTTATGCATGTGGTGGTATATTTGTTGCCGGAATGCTTTACTTTGTACTTGCACTTATAATTAAGCTTGTTGGAGTCAACAGAGTTATGAAATTCCTTCCACCTGTAGTTACAGGACCTATCATTATATGTATTGGTCTTTCACTTGCAGGTTCAGCAATCACTAATGCATCAGCTAACTGGTTACTTGCATTTGTTGCACTTGCTGTAATTATTATATTCAATATATGGGGCAAGGGACTTTTCAAGATTATCCCTATTCTTATGGGTGTAGTAATTTCATATGTATTTGCACTTATTCTTAATGCATGCGGAGTACATAATCCTGATGGTTCAGCGATACTTAATTTCTCATCAATTGCATCTGCTTCATGGGTAGGAATTCCGAAGTTCCAGTTTATGAAATTTGATGTTACATCAATCCTTGTTATGGCACCGATTGCTATTGCAACAATGATGGAGCATATCGGAGATATGTCAGCTATTTCAGCTACAGTTGAAGAAAACTACTTAGCAGATCCTGGACTTCACAGAACACTTATCGGTGATGGTGTTGCAACAGCATTTGCAGGAGCAATTGGAGGTCCGGCTAATACTACATATGGTGAGAACACAGGAGTTCTTGAACTTTCTAAGGTATATGACCCAAGAGTAATCAGGATTGCAGCAGTATTTGCAATTATACTTTCATTCATACCTAAGTTTTCATCAGTTATATCAACTATGCCAACAGCAATTATCGGTGGTATATCATTCATGCTTTACGGTATGATTTCAGCTATCGGTGTAAGAAATGTTGTTGAGAACAAGGTTGACCTTACTAAGTCAAGAAATCTTATTATTGCAGGTGTTATATTTGTATGTGGTTTAGGCTTCGGTGATGGACTTACATTTACAATCGGTGGAACATCTATAACACTTACAGCACTCGCAATTGCTGCTATAGCAGGTATTCTTCTTAATGCTATATTACCTGGTAATGATTATGAATTCGGTAAGAATCCAGCAGGTGACAGCAGCCGTGGAGTTTATGTTATGAATACAGACTCTGATGAGGAAAAGCCAGAAGAGGCTGAGTAAATACATTGAGTAATTATATTATATAATTTGGAGGTACTTAATAATGATGGATTTTGAGAATGAGAAGAATATAACTATATTTACACATCCACTTATCCAGCATAAGATTTCAATTCTTAGAGATAAGAAAACAGGAACTAATGAATTCAGAAAGCTCGTTGAAGAAATAGCTATGCTTGAAGGCTTTGAGGCTTTATCAGACCTTCCGACAGAAGATGTTGAGATTGAGACACCTATTGAAACTTGTATGACACCTATGATTTCAGGCCGTAAGCTTGCAATTGTTCCTATTTTAAGGGCAGGTCTTGGAATGGTTCCTGGTGTACTTTCACTTGTACCAACTGCTAAGGTTGGACATATCGGAATGTACCGTAATGAAGAGACGCATGAGCCGGTACCATATTACTGCAAGCTTCCACATCCAATTGAGGAAAGAACTATTGTTGTAACAGATCCGATGCTTGCAACAGGTGGTTCGGCAGTTGATGCAATTGACCAGATAAAGAAGGTTGGCGGAAAGCAGATTAAGTTCATGTGTATCATAGCTGCCCCAGAGGGAGTTGAAAAGCTTCATAAGGCGCATCCAGATGTTCAGATATACATTGGACATCTTGACAGAGAGCTTAACGCAGATGCTTATATTTGCCCAGGACTTGGGGATGCCGGAGACCGAATCTTCGGAACTAAGTAAATAATTATGGGCATGTAATTGCTTTGCGTTAAGAGATATGATAGTGTGTAAAATGCGGCTCCCAACGGGAGCCGTTTTTGTAACTTATATTATTTAATTAAGGAGATTTCGATGAGCAAGGAGGAAAACAGAAAGAATTTTTCTAAATATGTATCGCAGAATATTCTCGGAATGATAGGGTTTTCATGCTACGTTCTTGCTGACTCGTATTTTATATCTATAGCAAAGGGAGCAGACGGACTTACAGCATTAAATCTTGTTATGCCATTATATAGTATAATATTCTCAATTGGTGAGATGATTGGTGTTGGTTCAGCTATAAGGTATGCAATTAGTAAGATTAAAAAAGATGCAGATGCAGATGATTATTTCTGGAATGCATTAATATGGTGTATATTGTCAAGCATGCTATTCGTTTTTGCCGGAATATTCTTTTCGGCAGATATCATGCGTGTTCTAGGAGCTGATGAACATATTGTAGCAGTTGGGAATAATTACACTAAGATATTCATGTGTTTTGCACCGATGTTTATGTGTAACTATGTGACTAATGCATTTGTAAGAAATGACGGAGCCCCGGGAATTGCTATGAGTGCAACACTTTTTAGCAGTCTGTTTAATATAGTATTTGACTATATTCTCATGTTCCCGATGAATCTGGGAATGGAAGGTGCAGCACTGGCAACAGCTTTGTCGCCGATTATTGGTATGGGAATATGCAGCATACATTTCTTCTCTAAGAAAAGCAGTGTCAGGCTTGTTGTGTGTAAGCCTTCAGTAAGAAAACTTGTGGCAGGAAGCCAGCTTGGTGTATCGGCATTTGTAGGAGAGATGTCGTCAGCGGTCATTACACTTGCTTTTAATTTCGTAATACTTAAGCTGGCTGGTAATGTCGGAGTAGCTGCATACGGAGTTGTGGCTAATATTGCAATTGTTACAACTGCGGTATTTAATGGTGTTGCACAGGGAAGTCAGCCACTTATAAGCAGTTGTTTCGGCAGGGGAGACAAGGATGGATGTACACAGTTAAAACGAATGGGATATACAACAGCATTTGTACTTGCAGCGGTTATGTATAGTATATTGTTTATATTTGCAGGACAGTTTGTCGCAGTGTTTAACAGTGAAGGTTCAGAAATGTTAAGGCTTTACGCAACAGAAGGCGTTAAGTTATATTTTATTGGAATATTCTTTGCGGGAATTAATATTGTAGGTGGCGGTGCATTCAGTGCAACAGAGGATGCGTTTAAAGCGGCAGTTGTTTCCGTGGCAAGAGGATTTGTGCTGATTTTAGGTGCAGTTTTTGTAATGTCAGCACTTTTTGGAATGACAGGAGTATGGCTTGCGTATGCTGTTGCTGAGGGAATAACAACATTTATAATGCTTGTAATGGTGCTGAGAGTGTGATAGAATATTTGCGGACAAAATTATCCCAGAGATTGGGAAAATATGAAAGGAGTCTATATAATTATGAGCAATATTGCAGACAAATTTGAAGAACTTGGAGTAATTCCAGTAGTAGTATTGAATGATGCTAAAGATGCACTTCCATTAGCTAAGGCTTTAGTTGATGGTGGTCTTCCTTGTGCAGAGGTTACATTCCGTACAGCAGCAGCTGAGGAATCTATCCGTCTTATGCATGAAGCATATCCAGATATGGTACTTGCAGCAGGTACAGTACTTACAACAGAGCAGGTTGACAGAGCTGTAGCAGCTGGTGCTTCAGTTATCGTAAGCCCAGGATTTGATCCAGAAATCGTTGATTACTGTATTTCTAAGAACATCGAAGTTGTTCCGGGTATCGTTACACCTTCAGAACTGGCTCAGGCAGTTAAGCGTGGTCTTACAAGAGTGAAGTTCTTCCCTGCAGAAGCAGCTGGCGGCTTAAAGATGATCAAGGCTATGTGTGCAGCTTACACAAATGTAAGAATCATGCCTACAGGTGGTATCAACACAGCTAACCTTGAGGAATTCTTATCATGCGATAAGATCTTCTGCTGTGGTGGATCATGGATGGTTAAGGGTGATATGATTAAGGCAGGAGAATTTGACAAGATTAAGGATATGACAGCAGAGGCTGTTGCTCTTGTTAAGAAGATTCGTGGCTAATCACCAGTGATTGTTAATATCAAAGATACATATAAACCCCGTATTCTGTTTTACAGGATACGGGGTTTTGTACGTATATTATGTTTTTTAGTGAATTACAGATTAGAAAAAATATTCTCAATTTCTTCATGGGGAAGTACAAGGGCAAATCTTACATGACCTTCTCCAAGGCTTCCGAAGCTGCTTCCTGGTGTACATAAAACACCAGTCTTATTAAGAAGTTCCATAACATAATCAGCTGAATTGGTATAGCCGTCAGGAATGGCAGCCCATACAAACATTGTGCCTTTAACATCAGCAGGTTTAAGTCCAAGCTTCTTAATTCCGGCGACGAGAGCATTTCTTCTTAACTCATATTCAGCACGGTTGTCAGCGACATATCCTTGCGGACCGTTAAGTGCAGCAACAGCAGCTTTCTGATATATAAAACTTGTTCCGTAGTCAAATTGTGAGCGGACTGTTTTGAATTTGCTTACGATTTCACGGTTTCCGATAAGAAATGAAAGACGCAGACCGGTAAGATTATAAGTCTTAGAAAGAGAGTTGAATTCAACTCCGACTTCCATAGCACCTTCGTGACTTAAGAAAGAGCCACCAATCTGTCCGTCATATATAATCTCAGAATATGCGTTGTCGTGAATAATAATGATGTTATATTTCTTGGCAAATGCGATGAGTTTATCGTAGAATTCATCAGGTGCAGTAGCACATACAGGATTCAGTGGATAAGATACAACCATCATTTTGGCTTTTTTTGCAGTATCTTCATCGATAGAATCAAAATCTATAAGATAATCATTCTCTGGGAGAAGATTGTAATAAGCAATCTGTGCGTCACACAGGAATGGTCCAATCTCGAATATAGGATATCCCGGATTAGGAACTAAGCATAAATCACCAGGGTTGCACAAAGCAAGGGCAATATGAGCCATGCCTTCCTGGGTTCCGAATACAGAGGCGACTTCATCAGGTGTGATAACGGTGTTGTAACGGCGTTTGTACCATTTGCATACAGCGTCAAGCAATTCATCAGTATCACCAAGTGAGTACTTGTAATTCTCAGGGTCAAGTGCTGCCTCTGAAACAACCTTCATAACAGATTCATCAGGCTTGAAATCAGGAGTTCCTACAGTAAAGTTATATACCGGCTTTCCCTGTGCAAGTCTGTCATTCTTTTTCTGATTAAGTATATTAAAAATGTTGCTGCCAAAGCGGTCAGCTCTCTTAGAAAATTCAATATTCATATGTATACTCCATTTCTTTAAATGCGTATCTGCATGCATTTTATTCAGACCCGAAATATAGAAAAATTTCAAGCCTATCGAATAAGATACTAGCATAATTAACAAAAGTCAATTTTAAGGTGTATTTTTTGGTGAAAATGTGATAGTTTTATATATGTAAGTAGAAATAAATAAGATATGGCGGTCTGCAAATGTTACATACAGGAACATTAAACGGTAGAATGCAGACAGAAAGGAAAGGTAGAAGATATGTCAGTACAGGATTATCTTAGTGCAGTAAAGATTGGTAAAAAAGAATATCATGCGTGTGTAAATAAGGGTACGTACCCATATCTTCCGGTTTTGGAGGATATTATTGATGAAAACAGTATTGACAGAGAAGTTAGTCTTGGAAGTGACCAGATTCCGTTAAGACTTGTGGTTGGAACATGTACAGCAGGTAGAACTACTGCATTTGCAGACAACTTCATGCCTATACTTGACTGGGGAACAGAATTTTCAGCAAAGTGGGCTTCGCTTAGCGACAGTCAGGTGAATGAAGGAATAAGAGACGATATTAAAGTATATGAGTACATGAATAAGTTCTATGTGCTTGAAGGTAATAAAAGAGTCAGTGTACTTAAATATTTTAAGGCGGTGACAGTAAGTGCACAGGTTATAAGAAAGATACCTAAATACAGTGATGATCCTGATGTTAAGATATATTATGAATTCATGGATTTTTATAAATCTACCAAGTTAAACGATATATATTTCAGTAAAGAGGGCAGTTTTACAACTCTTATGGAGCTGGTTGGAATTACACCAGGAGAACCAATGGATGAGGATGATAAGAAAGACCTTGTTTCGTGCTATCTTAATTTCAGGCTTGCTTATGAATCAAGAGGAGGGGATAAGTTTGATTTCCCAACAGGAGATTCATTTTTACGCTTCATTCATATTCACGGATATGATGCTGTTAAGAAGATGACTAAGTCTGAAATGGCAAAGAATGTCGCCAAGACATGGGCTGAATTCGAGCTTCTTGATGACAACAGCGAAGTGGAACTTAAGATGACGCCGGCAGCAGCACCTAAGAAGAATATATTAAGCTATCTGCTTCCAATGGGTGGAGGAGTTAAGAAGCTTAAGGTTGGATTTGTGTATGAAAAGACACCGCAGGATTCAGAGTGGTGTTATACACATGAGCTTGGAAGACAGTATATTGATGATACATTTGGTGACCAGATAGAAACATATGTTGAGGAGAATGTGATACCGGAGCAGAATGATGAGGCGGCAATTAACAGACTTATAGAGAAAGGATGTGACCTTATATTCGTGACATCTTCGGCGATGAATATGGCTGGACTTAAAGCTGCAATAGCACATCCGTCAGTAAAGATTCTTGATTGTTCTCTTAACATTTCACATAAATATATCAGGTCATATTATGCAAGAATGTTTGAAGCAAAGTTTATAACAGGGATTATTGCAGGTTCACTGGCTGATGACGATAATGTTGGTTATATAGCTGATAATCCGGTTTATGGGGCATGTGCGAATATAAATGCATTTGCATTGGGAGTAAAGTTTGTTAATCCAAGAGCCAAGGTTTACCTTGAATGGAACAGTATTAAGGATAATGATTCAGAGGAAAATCTTGCTAAGAAGAATATAAGCATTATTTCTAATCAGGATATGATTACTCCGGGCAAGAGTAAGAGAAAGTTCGGGTTGTATAAAGCGAGTGATTCGGATAAGCACCTGGCTATGCCTGTATGGCACTGGGGAGTTTTTTATGAAAAGCTTATACAGAGCATTATGAGTGGTTCATGGAGTAAGGATGAGGACGGCGATAATGTAAAAGCACTTAATTACTGGTGGGGAATGTCGGCAGGAGTTGTTGATCTTATATATTCAGAGAGTCTGCCATCAGCAACTAAGAGACTTGTAAAGCTCTTTGAGAAAGAACTTAAGGAAGCAAGGTTCAGAGTGTTTGAGGGTGAATTAAAAGATCAGCAGGGTAATATAAGAGTTGAAGAAGGGAAGCTTATTGATCCGGAACATATAATTACTATGGACTGGCTGCTTGATAATGTGGTTGGCAGACTGCCTCGGTATGATGAACTTACAGATAATGCTAAATTAAAAATGGCACTTCAGGGTGTTGTCAAAGAAGAAGAATAGAAAGCATGCTGCCTGCAGTGGTGGCTGGGGAATTATTAATGAAAATACTTGTGTTAGCTGATGTTGAATCAAAGTACTTATGGGATTATTTCGAAAAGGAAAAATTGGAAGGTATAGATCTTATACTTTCAGCAGGGGATTTAAAGCCCCAGTATCTGTCGTTTCTTGCATCATTTTCAAAAGTACCTGTTCTTTATGTGCATGGAAATCATGATGACTGTTATGATATACAGCCACCGGATGGATGCATTGATATAGAGAATAAGATATATGTGTATAAAGGTGTCCGTATTATGGGACTTGGTGGTTCTATACGCTATAAGAAGGGAAAGAACCAGTATACACAGAAAGAGATGAACCACAGAATTAATAAAATGTGGCTTTCAATAAAGAAGAACAGGGGTTTTGATATACTGCTTACACATTCACCGGCAGCGGGAATAGGTGACGGACCTGACGAACCGCATAAGGGTTTTGAGGGCTTTAATTATCTGTTGGAAAAATATAAGCCTAAGTATTTTATCCATGGTCATATCCATAGGAGCTACCAGATGAAGTTTAAGCAGGAATATGAGTATAATGAGAATACTAAGATAATTAATGGGTATGAGAGATATATATTTGAATATCCGGATGTTTAATCTGCACCGTGGCATATTAGCTTACCAGCAAATGTGCTACGGTGTTTTAC
>ENA-UEQK01002117-UEQK01002117.1-human-gut-metagenome-genome-assembly--contig:-NODE-2117-length-11131-cov-11.420662_pt1 | contig 11131 bp, 8 predicted proteins | sample MGYA00242939_ERZ507942 | MGnify/ENA primary metagenome ERZ507942 (study PRJEB26167, sample SAMN06115485) | human gut metagenome | host: Homo sapiens | place: China:Chongqing | collected 2015-03-30... | reverse complement strand
TTATCTTAAAATTGCATAAAGATGCAAATTGAACCAAAACGCCGTGCAAAGCCGCCCAAGGTTTGGCGGTTTTTGTCATTGACGAAAAAGCCGCATGGTGTATAATAAAACCATCCAAAGCGAACCGCAGATAGAGGGTGCAAGAGGGATGCTTGCATCAGGGAACAAAAGTGTATTTTTATAAAGGAGCGTTCATTATGAAAAAGCAGGATATCAAAAAAGTTGTTCTGGCATACTCCGGCGGTCTGGACACCTCCATCATCATTCCCTGGCTGAAGGAAAACTACAACAACTGCGAGGTCATCGCCGTTTCCGGTGATGTGGGCCAGGGCACTGAGCTGGACGGCCTGGAAGAAAAGGCCAAGGCCACCGGCGCTTCCAAGCTGTATGTGCTGGACCTGAAGAAGGACTTTGTGGAGAACTACATCTTCCCCACCCTGAAGTTCGGCGCCAAGTACGAGGACTACCTGCTGGGCACCAGCTTTGCACGTCCCTGCATCGCCAAGGCTCTGGCCGACATCGCCATCAAGGAAGGCGCGGACGCCATCTGCCACGGCTGCACCGGCAAGGGCAACGACCAGGTGCGTTTTGAACTGACCCTGAAGGCCCTGTGCCCCGATATGGCCATCATTGCTCCGTGGCGTGAGTGGGACATCAAGAGCCGTGACGAAGAGATCGACTACGCTGAGGCTCACCACATCCCCCTGAAGATCAACCGTGAGACCAACTACTCCAAGGACAAGAACCTGTGGCACCTGAGCCACGAGGGCCTGGATCTGGAGTGCCCCGCCAACGAGCCCCAGTACAACAAGCCCGGCTTCCTGGAGCTGGGTGTCAGCCCGGAGCAGGCTCCCGACACCCCGACTTATGTGACCATCCACTTTGAAAAGGGCATCCCCACCGCCGTGGACGGCAAGGAAATGGGCGCTGTGGAACTGGTGGAGTACCTGAACAAGCTGGGCGGCGCCAACGGCATCGGCCTGCTGGACATCGTCGAGAACCGTCTGGTGGGCATGAAGAGCCGCGGCGTGTACGAGACTCCCGGCGGTGCCATCCTGTACAAGGCCATCAACGTGTTGGAGACCATCACCCTGGACAAGGAGAGCTCTCACTTCAAGGCACAGCTGGCCCAGAAGTACGCCGACATCGTCTACAACGGCCAGTGGTTCACCCCGCTGCGTGAGGCTCTGGACGCCTTCGCCGACAGCCTGGAAAAGACCGTGACCGGCGATGTGAAGCTGAAGCTGTACAAGGGCAACATGATCAACGCCGGCGTCACCTCTCCGTACACCCTGTACGACGAGCAGACCGCTTCCTTCGGCGAGGACGAGGACTACAACCAGGCCGATGCCGCCGGCTTCATCAACCTGTTCGGCCTGTCCATCAAGGAGCGCGCAAAGCTGAGCAAGAACTGGCCGGAGGTCAAGTAAGTTTTAACATCTTCCCTTTCGTGTGTTTTCACACTTTCACACGAAAGTTAACCGGCATCGTTGCCGGCGGCACCGCCGCAGGAGCGTTTTCCCCTGCGGCGGCTTTGCCGTTTTTATAAGGAGTTAACCCTCTCAGTCAAAACCTGACGGTTTTGCCAGCTCTCCCGAAGGGCGAGCTTTGTGCATGGTACGGAAAAGCTGAAAAAGCTCCCCCTTTCGGGGGAGCTGGCGAGCGAATGCGAGACTGAGAGGGTTCGGATAATCAAGGAGCAAACTATGGCAGAACAACTCTGGAAGGGCCGCTTTTCCAAGGCGGTGGACTCCCGCGTGAACGACTTCAACTCCTCCATCCGGTTCGACCAGCGCATGATCGCGCAGGATATGCGCGGCAGCGGCGTGCACGCTGCCATGCTGGCCAAGCAGGGCATCATCTCGGAAAAGGACTGTGAGGATATCCTCAACGGTCTGGCCTCCATCGCGGATGACCTGGCCTACGGCAAACTGGAGATCGACCCCAATGCCGAGGATGTGCACACCTTTGTGGAGCAGACCCTCACCGCCCGCATCGGGGATGCCGGCAAGCGCCTGCACACCGGCCGCAGCCGCAACGATCAGGTGGCCCTGGACATCCGCCTGACCCTGCGGGACTACAGCCACACCCTGCAGGCCTACATCGTGGAGCTCATCAAGGTCATCTGCAGGAAGGCCAGCGAGAACACCACCGCCGTCATGCCGGGCTATACCCACCTGCAGCGCGCCCAGCCCATCACCTTCGGCCATGCGCTCATGGCCTACGCCTCCATGCTGCTGCGGGACCTGCAGCGTTTTGAGGATGCCACCGCCCGCATGGACGCCCAGTGCCCGCTGGGCTCCGGCGCACTGGCCGGCACTACCTACCCGCTGGACCGCCAGTTCACTGCCGAAAAGCTGGGTTTTGCTGCCCCCTGCGCCAACAGTCTGGACGGTGTGTCCGACCGTGATTTCTGCATCGAGCTGGCCAACGCCATCTCCATCTGCATGATGCACCTGTCCCGCCTTTCGGAGGAAATTATCCTGTGGTGCAGCTGGGAGTTCAAGTTCATCGAGCTGGATGACGCGTTCACCACCGGTTCGTCCATCATGCCCCAGAAGAAGAACCCCGACGTTACCGAGCTCATCCGCGGCAAGACCGGCCGCGTCTACGGCGACCTGAACACCCTGCTGGTCATGATGAAGGGCATCCCGCTGGCTTACAACAAGGACATGCAGGAGGACAAGGAAGCCATCTTTGACGCCGTGGACACGCTGGAGCTGTGCCTGAAAACGGTGACCCCCATGCTGGACACCATGAAAACCATCCCGGCCAACATGCGCCGCGCCGCTGCCAAGGGCTTTATCAACGCCACCGACTGCGCCGACTACCTCACCAAGAAGGGCATGCCCTTCCGGGATGCCTACAAGCTCACCGGCTGCATGGTGTCGGACTGCATTGCCAAGGACAAGACGCTGGAGGAACTGACCCTGGACGAGTTCAAGGGCTACAGCGGCCTGTTCGAGGGCGATATTTACGAAGCCATTGATCTGGTCAAGTGCTGCGAGGGCCGCACCAGCTACGGCGGCCCCAGCGAAGCCAGCGTGAAGAACCAGATCGCACTGGCGGCCGCACAGCTGACCGCCTGGGAGGAAAAGAACGCATGAGTGTAAAAGTATTCATTGACGGCTCCTCCGGCACCACCGGCCTGCGCATCGCCGACCGGCTGGCTGCACGCCCGGAGATCGAGCTGCTGTCCATCTCGGCCGAGGGCCGTAAGGACGTGAACGAGCGGGCAAAGGTCATCAATTCGGCGGACCTTGCCTTCCTCTGCCTGCCGGATGCGGCTTCCAGAGAGGTCATGCCCCTGCTGCGCCCGGACGTGAAGGTGCTGGACACCTCCACCGCCTTCCGCACCGATGCCGCCTGGGACTACGGCTTCCCGGAGCTGAAGGGCCAGAAGGAAAAGATCAAGAATTCCGATCGTGTGGCGGTGCCCGGCTGCTATGCCAGCGGCTTTATCAGCATTGCCCGCCCGCTGGTGGAGCTGGGTCTGGCCCCGAAGGACTATCCCTTCAGCTGCACCGGCATTTCCGGATATTCCGGCGGCGGCAAGAAGATGATCGCCGAGTATGAGAGCGCCGACCGCCCGGCCCACAGCAAGCTGGATGCACCCAAGAGCTACGGCCTGAGCCTTGCCCACAAGCATCTGCCGGAGATGAAGGAGATCAGCGGGCTGGCTCATACGCCCATGTTCGTGCCGGTGGTGTGCGATTACTACTGCGGCATGCAGGTGCTGGTGCCGCTGGACCTGACCGTGGCCGGTACAACCGCCGAAGCCGTGGCCGCCGGTCTGGCAGACTACTATAAGGATGCCGCCACCGTGAAGGTGCACGCCCTGAACGAACCTCTGCCGGAAAACGGCCTGTACTCCAACGCCATGGCCGGCACCGACCGCATGGAGCTGTACCTGACCGTGAACGCCGCAGGCGACCAGATGATGCTGGTCTCGCTGTTCGACAATCTGGGCAAGGGCTCTTCCGGCGCAGCGGTCCAGTGCATGAACCTGATGCTGGGCCTGCCGGAGACCGAAGGACTGGAATAAAAAACTCCCTTCGTCTGCTCACGGTGTTCGCATCCACCTCCCTCAAAGAGGGAGGCTTTTGCAGCTGATGGTTACGCAAAGGCTCCCTCCATGAGGGAGCTGGCACGGCGAATGCCGTGACTGAGGGAGTGTTTGTGGGAAAGGAGAATCTTTATGCAGTATAAAGAAGTTACGGGCGGCATCTGTGCGCCCAAGGGGTTTGCAGCGGCTGGCGTGCACTGCGGCATCCGCGCAAACCATAGCGAAAAATACGACCTGGCACTCATCAAGGCGGATGTGCGCTGTGCCGCCGCCGGTGTGTACACCACCAATAAGGTGTGCGGCGCACCCATCAAGGTGGACCGCGCCCATCTGGCCGACGGCTATGCCCAGGCCATCGTGGTGAACAGCGGCAACGCCAACACCTGCGCCGCCAACGGCGTGGCGCTGGCCGAGGAATGCTGTGAGCTGGTGGGCAAGGCACTGGACATCGACGCCATGGACGTTCTGCCCGCTTCCACCGGTGTCATCGGCCAGCCCATGGTCATCGACCCGTTTGCCCGGGGCATCCCTGCTGCCGCCGCCAAGCTGGCCGCCACCGAGCAGGGCAGCACCGATGCCGCTACCGCCATCATGACCACCGATACCCATAAAAAGGAGTACGCCATCCAGTTTGAGCTGGGCGGCAAGATGTGCACCGTGGGTGCCATCGGCAAGGGCAGCGGCATGATCGCCCCCAACATGGCCACCATGCTGGCCTTCTACACCACCGACGCGGCGGTGTCCCCTGTCCTGCTGGAAAAGGCCCTCAAGACCGTGGTGCCCGGCACCTACAACCAGATGAGCGTGGATCTGGACACCTCCACGAATGATACCCTCATCATCATGGCTTCCGGCCTTGCCGGGAATCCGGAGATCTGCGAGGAAAACGAGGATTACCATGCCTTTGTGGCGGCCCTGACCGCCATTGCAGAGCACATGTGCGCCGAGCACGCCGGTGACGGTGAGGGCGCTACCCACCTCATCACCTGCCAGGTGACCCACGCTCCCGACCTGAAAACTGCCCGTGCGGTGAGCCGCAGTGTGGTGTGCTCCAACCTGTTCAAGGCGGCGGTCTTTGGCCGCGACGCCAACTGGGGCCGCATCCTGTGCGCCATCGGCTACACCCCCGGCGATTTCTCTATCGACAAGGTGTGTGTCTGGCTGTCCAGCGCCGCCGGTGAGGTGTATGTGTGCGAGAATGCTGCCTACCACCCCTACAGCGAGGACGAGGCCGCCAAGGTGCTGGCCGAGCACGATGTGCTGGTCAAGGTGGATATGGGCACCGGCGACGCCAGCGCCAAGGCCTGGGGCTGCGACCTGACCTACGATTACGTCAAGATCAACGGCGATTACAGAACTTAAGGGAACTCCCCCAGTCGCCTGCGGCGACAGCCCCCTCACAGAGGGGGCCTGAAAGCCTCCCTCCTTGAGGGAGGTGGCATCGCGCAGCGATGACGGAAGGAGTTTGTCTGGTGGAAAGCAAATGCCGGAGCAAGCGTGCTGGCGGCAAGGAGAGTATATGAAAAACGAACAAATGGCCCGGTTGTTTTCCGAGGCCACCCCTTACATCCAGAAATATCACGGAAAGACCATGGTGGTGAAGTACGGCGGCAATGCCATGATCAACGAAGAACTCAAGAACGCCGTCATGAACGATCTGGTCACCCTTACCCTGCTGGGCGTGCGGGTGGTGCTGGTGCACGGCGGCGGCCCGGCCATCAATGAGATGCTCAAGAAGGTGGGCGTGGAGAGCCATTTCGCCAACGGTCTGCGCGTCACGGATGACGCCACCATGGAGATCGTCCAGCAGGTGCTGGCCGGTAAGGTGAATAAGGATCTGGTGGCAAAGCTGCGCGGCCGCGGCGTCGGCCTGTGCGGCATGGACGGCCAGATGCTGCGCTGCACCGAGCTGGACCCCCAGCTGGGCCATGTGGGCGAGATCGTCCATGTGGATGCCACCCTGATCGCCAGCCTGCTGGACGGCGGCTTCATCCCGGTGATCGCAACCGTCGGCATGGATGACCTTGGCCAGGCCTACAACGTCAACGCCGATACCGCAGCGGCTCAGATCGCCATTGCCCTCAAGGCCGAAAAGCTGGTGTCCATGACCGATATTGCGGGCCTGCTGCGGGACAAGGACGACGAGAGCACCCTCATCCCCGAGGTGGAAGTGTCCGAGATCGAGGGCTACAAGTCCGCCGGGATCATCGCAGGCGGCATGATCCCCAAGATCGGCGGCATGGCCGATGCCATCTATCAGGGCGTGCACGAGGCGGTCATCATCGACGGCCGCGTGCCCCATTCCATCCTGCTGGAGCTGTTCTCCGACCGGGGCTCCGGCACCCGCTTCTACCGCCGCAGCCACCGGGAATAAGCATTGCGGAAAACCGAAGATGGATTTATAATAGAAGCATGATAGCGCCCTCTCAGGCGCTGACGCGCCAGCTCCCCCAAAGGGGGAGCCAAGAACCTGACCGTCACGCTCTTGCCTCTCCCTTTGGGAGAGGTGGCACGGCGAAAGCCGTGACGGAGAGGGCGGTTTACTCCACCCGACAGGAGGTACACCAACATGGATTCTGAAAAAGTCATCAAGCGGGACAACGAGTATGTCCTGCACACCTATAACCGCAACCCCGTGGTGCTGGAAAAGGGCCACGGCCTGTATGCCGAGGGCCCCGAGGGCCAGAAGTATCTGGACTTCACCAGCGGCATCGGCGTCAACAGCCTGGGCTACTGTGACCTGGCCTGGGCCGAGGCCGTGTCCGACCAGGCCCACAAGCTGCAGCACACCTCCAACCTGTACTATACTGCCCCCTGCGGCAAGCTGGCCAAAAAGCTGTGCAAGCGCACCGGACAGAGCCGAGTGTTCTTTGGCAACTCCGGTGCCGAGGCCAACGAGGGTGCCATCAAGGCCGCCCGCAAGTACAGCGTGGACCACTACGGCAAGGACCGCACCACGGTCATCACGCTGGTCAACAGCTTCCATGGCCGCACCATCGCCACCCTAACCGCCACCGGTCAGGAGGTGTTCCACAACTATTTCGGCCCCTTCAATGAGGGGTTCCTGTACGCCCCGGCGGGGGATATCGAGGCTCTGCAGGAGCTGGTGGACCGCAACACCTGCGCCGTTATGCTGGAACTCATCCAGGGCGAGGGCGGCGTCATGGCGCTGGACCCCGACTATGTGCAGGCTGTGCGCAAGCTCTGCGATGAAAAAGATCTGGTGCTCATCGTGGACGAGGTGCAGACCGGCGTGGGCCGCACCGGCACCTTCCTGTGCTGCGAGCACTACAACCTCAAGCCGGATATCGTTACCCTGGCCAAGGGCCTGGGCGGCGGTTTGCCCATCGGTGCCGTGCTGCTGGGTGAGAAGGTGGCCGGCGGCATGGGCCCCGGCACCCACGGCTCTACCTTCGGCGGCAACCCGGTGGTCTGCGCCGGTGCCAACGTGGTGGTGGACCGCATGGACACCAGCTTCCTGGCCAATGTCAACGACCGCGCCGTGCAGCTGCGTGCCGGCATCGCCAAGCTGCCCCATGTCAAGAGCATTTCCGGCATCGGCCTGATGGTGGGCATCGAGTTCTACGATGTGACCGCCGCCGATGTGCTGGCCGCCTGCCGCGAAAAGGGCCTGCTGGTGCTTACCGCCAAGACCCGCCTGCGCCTGCTGCCCCCGCTCACCCTCACCGCCCACGATGTGGACATGGCACTGGAGGTCCTGGCCGAGGTGCTGGGTGCAATGGAGCCGACGGCTCCGAAGGAGCAGGCATGAAAAATCTGCTGAAAATGAGCGATCTGACCCCCGGCGAGCTGACCCACATCCTGGATGTGGCCGACCAGCTCAAGGCACAGCAGAAACTGGGCGGCACCGCCCCCCTGCTGGCCGGTAAAACGGTGGCCATGCTGTTTTCCAAGGCGTCCACCCGCACCCGCACCAGCTTTGAGGTGGGTGTGTACCAGATGGGCGGCCTGGGCAATTACATGAACACGTCCGAGCTGCAGGCCGGCCGGGGCGAGCCCCTCAAGGACACCGCCCGCGTGCTGGGCCGCTACTACGACTGCGTGGTCTGGCGCACCTACCGCCAGCGGGATCTGGAAGAGTTTGCCGAGCTGGCCGGTGTGCCGGTGATCAACGGCCTGACCGACTACGCACACCCCTGCCAGGTGCTGGCCGACCTGATGACCATCCGGGAGCGCCGGGGCACCCTGGCCGGGCGGAAGCTCTGCTTTGTGGGCGACGGCGGCAGCATGGCCAACAGCCTCATCGTGGGCGGCCTGCTGGCCGGGATGCAGGTCACCTGCGTCTGCCCGGAGGCTTACCGCCCCGCCGCCGACGTACTGATGCTTGCCCACAAGTACGGCAGCGCTTTCCACTTCACCTCCGACCCCGTCGAGGGCGTGCGGGACGCGGATGTGGTGGCCACTGCCGTGTGGAACACTGCCGCCCCCGGCACCGCCGAGAGCGAGCAGCGCCTGCGGGATTTTGTGGGCTTCCAGCTCACCGGCAAGCTGCTGGAAGCCGCCAAGCCCGACGCCATGGTGCTGCACTGCCTGCCCGCCCACCGGGGCGAGGAGATCTCCACCGCCGTGTTCGAGCAGCACGCCGACGAGATCTTTGACGAAGCCGAGAACCGCCTGCATGTGCAGAAAGCCGTGCTGGCCATTCTGCTGGCGGGCAAGTAAAACCCTGAAAAAAGCAGAACCCCCTTGGGTCATCGGGCCCGAGGGGGTTCTGTTATGAAAGGGTATCGAACTGCCGTGCTGCTTGCGGAACCGCACGGCAGGCGGGGGTGGCTTTAGTTCATGCGGCGGCCTTTGCGGTCCAGCACAAAGCCTGCGGCCAGCAGGAACAGACCGCTCAGGGCACTGCCCACCACTGCCAGCCAGTTTGCACCGGTCTGAGGCAGGGCGGCGGCAGAAACGGCAGCTGTGGCAGCAGCTTCCGGCTTTGCGTCCTGCACGACGTTCTGGGCAGCCGCAGGGGCCACAGCGGCATCTGCCGGGGCAGCGTCAGCCTGCACGGCGTCCGGGGTCACGGCGGGGTCTGCCGGGGTCACCTCCGGGGTGGACGGGACGTCCGGGGCGTCGGGCGTGTCCGGCTTGTTGGGGGTATCCGGCTTGTTGGGGGTATCCGGCTTGTTGGGGGTGTCCGGAGTTTCCGGGGTGCTGGGCGTGTCCGGCACGATCTTGGGCAGCACCACATGTTTGGTCTGCCCGCACTTGTCGATGGAGCAGATGTAGTCGGCATGGCCGACCTTTTCGGTAGTAGGCTCTACGACTTCGCCCACCAGCTTCCAGTCGTGCAGGTCCTCGTCCTTCAGGTCGCTGGTGTCGATGGTCTTGTCCATGTACTTGCGGTTGTGGACGGTCTGGTAAAGCTCACCGGGGTTATAATCAATGCTGTTATAACGGTGGGTATTTTGATCCCAGTCACTGAGCGTAATGGAGCCTTTTTTGTACATCCGGACTACAACACTGTGGTCCTCGCCAAAAGGAGAAACACCGTCCGCATCATAGCCGATGATGTCCGCAGTGTTGTTGCCCTTGGAAATAGCACTTTCCACATCTTGCGCGCAGGAAGCATTGATGGTGGTGTTGCCCGTGGTGCCGTTGATGGTAACGGTGACATTCTGCGCCGGGCTACCGTCTTCGTAGTCTGTGCTGCCGCCAATACCGCATCCGCCAAAGATTCTTCCGTCTTTCGTAATTACTCCACCGACTGCCGTAATCGTGCCGCCGGTGATGGTGATATCCGTCTTGCCAACATTCCTATGGTCATAACCGTTTCCGATGCCTGCACTCTTGTAAGAACCAATGGCTGTCACCGTGGCGTTGTCCGAGATCGTGACGGTAGTATCCCTGCGCTCCGGGGCGACCTCATTACAGTTGCACTCGCCGGAACCGATGCCGGCACCGCCGTTATCCCCTTGTGCAAAGACGGTGGCATTGCCGGAAATGTGCACCTCACCGCCGCAGCCACGACCACCGCCAATACCGGCTCCGTTTCCGCCTGAGTAGGCATGCACATCGGCGTTGTCTTTGATCTGGATGTTCTTTCCGGCTCCATATTCAGCACCGCCGATCCCGGCAGCATCCCAACCCCGAGCGGTAACCTTGGCATTGCCGGAGATGGTGATGTTTTCACCATTCCCTCCTGAGGAGTACGATTTGTCTCCGCGGTCATCCCAAATGTAATCAGAACCGCCGATCCCGGCGGCATAGTAGCTGCCATAGGCATCCACATTGGCATTGCCGGTAATAGTGATGTTGGTGCCATCACCGCCATGGCTTCCGCCGCCAATGCCCGCACGGGGGTTCCAATGATAATTGTAATTGCATCCATCGGGAGTACGGCCTGCACTGATATTTCCGCCGGTGATGGTGATGTTGGAAGCATCGTGGATCTCCTGAGCACGGGAATCAGACTCTATTCTGCCCTGTCCGCCGATGCCGGCACCGCCACTGCCACCGCCTACTACAGCCAGCGTACCGATATCGCCGCCGGTAGAATAGCCGTACTTGTCTTTCTCTTCTTTTTCAGAGCCATCGTCATTCTTATCGTCCGTGATGGTCAGCGTGCCGGAACATTCAGCATCGGTCTTTTCCAGACCGGCGTGGGCACCGGTGCTGGACAGCGTGTTGTTCCCGTTCAGCTCGATGCTGGTGTCGCCATCGCCCTTCACGGTCAGTGCAGCCTCGGAATTGCTGTTCCTTGCGCCCTCCCGGTTGATAAACACATCCTGCAAGGTCACATTGGCGGTGTCGCCCTTCTCTTCGGCGGTAATGGTGACGGTGTTGGAAGTGGACTTGGTCTCGCCGGTGGTCTCGTCTTTGGTGACCAGGACGATTTTGGAATCCGGACGATGGTCGATGTTGTCGCCATTCTCATCCTTCACAAAGGTGCCTTCGTCCTTATCCGCCCACTGGGTGATGGACTGGACACCATCTTTGGCCACGATCTCCACACTGCCTTCTGCTACATTGTATTCTGCTGCTGTTTATAGTTAAGCCAGGAGTTGTACCTGCAAGAGCTTGCTCAAAAGAGGTGACAGGAATATCCTTTAA
>ENA-UEQK01002116-UEQK01002116.1-human-gut-metagenome-genome-assembly--contig:-NODE-2116-length-11132-cov-60.959475_pt1 | contig 11132 bp, 9 predicted proteins | sample MGYA00242939_ERZ507942 | MGnify/ENA primary metagenome ERZ507942 (study PRJEB26167, sample SAMN06115485) | human gut metagenome | host: Homo sapiens | place: China:Chongqing | collected 2015-03-30... | reverse complement strand
CCATGCCCGTATGTATCCATCTTTGTATCATATTCTTATCCATATACATCCTCCTTTCTATTTACCGGTTTTCTTGTCATAGGCATCACGTATGCAGCGGATAGCTTGGTCCTCAGGTTGGCCAATGCCCGGTTTGGGAACACGACCTGACGCGCTCCAATACCTATCGCCAGCAAGCACTTCGTCCATCACATCCGAATCATTCTGGTATTTATAAATAATCTCTATCTCAGCCCTTGTTGGTAAGCGCCAGTCATCATATACCGTTCCGTCCCTTGCCACCTCCACGTATCGTTCGCAGTGCTCAGCAGCCATATATACATTGTCGGCAGCCATCACCGCCCCTAATTGGGAGGCAAGCATGAACGACGGTGATACCACCACGGCATTGTCTTCATCCGGATCTGTCTTGCCATCTGTAATACGGGGACGCCCCAAGGTGTATTCGTCCGAAGTTGCTGTGATGGTCACATGGTACATACGGTGATTGTTAAGACCATTAACACTACCTGTAGTTGTATTGTAAGTATATCTGTAAGGCCTCCGAGTTCTGGATTCAGACCAACGTGCATAATAAATAGTACACAAACCTGTCTCACTATTAAATTTTTGTGCAATTTTAGAACCGAAGAATCCCGTTCCATTCTTGCTGTAGGACCATCTATTATTGTTCCAAGAACATCCGCATATCCAAGCTGTGCTTTCGTCATATGGAACCTGTTCGGAAGAATACTGCTGTCCCTTGTTTACTTCCTTTCCTGCCAGAAGTTCCCATGTAGTGACACCTCTGGTTCCATCTGAAGCTGTGCTCACAAAGTCATCGCGATAAGAATAATATCCTTCCACATTCGTGATATAGGTCAACGGATACTGTGCCACCGTGACAGGGCGGGAAATACCTTCCTTATTTCTAACCGTGAACTCGATGAACCTCACAGCATTGTTGCCTGGAATGTCACCATAGATATTGATATTACCCGTGATGTTTTCATCAGGTGTAATCTTAATCGTACAGCGGTTTTTGTAATCCCTGCCGTCTTGCTCGCCCCATTCATCCGGATTGTTTTTGTTATTGGTTTTTTCCAACCCCTGCTCCTGTCCGAACTTGTTGATATAATATACTTTAGTGATTTCTGCTGTCACTTCCGATGAAGAGGCAAACTCCAGTGTTGTATTGTCCTCTTCCATGTTGTGCATCTCCATCTCGTACTCGTTCAGCGTGAGATATGCGGGACGGTTGTCTTCGCCACCGACATTTATCTGTTCTTTCTCCCAATCGTATACTGAGTACGCTATATCTGTCAATTCAACCGGTTTCAACGGGTTGCTGCCTCCCGGGGCATTGACCGTAACCAAGACTTCGTAACAGGTATTGCGGTTCAATTTCTTGGCCGCACTGACCGGAATCTGGTAATAGCTGCTCTCCATGAATTGCGGATCTCCGGTAGAACCGTCTTCATTGTGAGGCGTATAATTCATCGGGATGTTTACGATCAGGCGCACCTCCTTTTCCAGGGTACTTGCATCTTCCCAAACATGGGCATAAGCATAAGCCGTCACGGTAATTACATCTGGTGTCCAATCAAAATAGTCGCCGTTGAACAAATCAGGGGTTCTCAGCTTGGCATAGTCTTCATCCATACTCACGGGTGGTACCACAGATGTAGTGTAAGGCATGTTTCGCAAGTAGTATCCTGCGTTACTGGCTGCCGGGCTGTTATCAAACTTCACGTATTGACCTTTGCTTATCTTGACCACAATCTTGGCTGCCGCACGGCGCAGAACCACCTGCAACTCCGTGTTGTCGGCCTCCGTTCCGTTGTTCAGCACGACGGGAGCCACGGTTTCAGGCTCGTTCGTCTTTTTCGGATAGGCGACGCCGTCCATCAGGAATGTTTGTGGAGCACCGATGACGTCCAGTCCGGTTACGTGGATACGTTCGTCTTCCTGCACCATTCCTTTGAGATCGCCCAAATCGAAGTCTTTGGTTTCGAACACGCTGACATCCGCTGTGCTGTTGGCTATCAGATATACCCAATATGCCTCATTTGCAGCAAAATCGCTTCTCTTGGCGGACAAGGTGATTTTACCGCTGCCACCCGCACTGCCTCTTACCCGTTCGTGCCATACTTTCGTTTCGTCTTCCTTGAAAATCAGCACATCAAGATGGCTGACTGCGATTTCCGCACCTGTAGCTTGGACGGTCGCACGGGTCACGGGTAACGATGCGGATGCAAGGTCGAGTATGATACTGTTGCCGTCTCCTCCCGATCCGGAAACGCACAAGGCGTCATCCTTGTCGCAGGCGGTAAAACACAAAACCACCATGCAGCAGAAAACAATATGATGTAATAGCTGTTTCATAGCTCGTCAATTTTGAGGTATTTCTATTTGTTTTATCACAATAGTTTCGGCAAGCGTGCTTTCTTCCCATTTCAGGTCGTTGGTCAGTCCGTTAATCAACAGCAGCGAACTTGCTTCGCTCCAAGTCGGTTTATAACTGATACCCAGACTTACGGTGTCACCTACATTCTCGGCTGACACTGCCCTGACCCGTATTTCATAAGCGTCCGGGGAAGCCACCCACTTGTCGGCATCCGTAATCTCCGTCCCATTCTGGTAAACCGACACCTTGAATTTTCCGGGATTGTTGAGCAACGTGGGAGTCCACTTCTGTCCGGTGGGACCTGTCATCTTGAAACTGAACGAGTAACTTCCGAGTGGGGAATCAGGATCAGAGTTAAACCAGACTGTCGGCTGAGGATATTTCCCTCCTCCGGGAAGTGAAGTGCCGTTTGCCGGTGTGATAGGGTTCTCGTAACTCGGATAGTCAAATTCGAGCGGATATGTTACACCTTCCCAGTCGGCTACCCTATATTCAACTGTTATCTTGCCGTCATTGTGCATCAGGCAGCACACCGTGTAATAGCGGTTTCTCACAATCGGGGGCAGGTAAACCAACCCGGTGCGTGCAGTTCTGTCGTACTCGTATTCAATTTGAAGAACGTTGCCTTTCTCATCGCCCTTGGCATTCCAAGCGCTGCTGCCCCACGGGTTCTCAAACGGGTAGAAAGGCACATTCAGCACGGCGGTATAATTTGCCGGATTCTTCCGTTCATCTTCGCTGATGCCGTTAGCCAACTCTTTAGTTACCGCTTCCCCGACCACTTCCAACTCAAAGTCTCCGACGATGCTCGTTATGTCCTTCAGCGTTTCATTGGTCTGCGGCATAAGGTAGTTACGTGTAAGTGTACCGGAAGACAGCATTGTCAGTCCTGTTATCCGCAACTCTCCGGTCTCGCCTTGCGGCTTGGCTGCAAATACGCCGAGTTTCCCCACGGGGCGTTGCAACTTGAACGGGATGTCGTAATCAAGCAGGGTATGTCCGGTATGTTCGGGATCAGTCGGGATTTTATCGCTTACATTCGTGAAGTCGAGTGTTTCCTGCTGTTCACAGAACATCGGAAGGCCGTAGGTCGTTACGTCCCGCAATTCAGTGAACCAATATGCCTTCAACTGGTTTTCCGATGTTGTCTCAGACAGAGACTCGGGGGCACCCGAACCTTGAACCAACATGGCTCCTTCGTTTGCCACGACGTAGAAGTCCACTCGCTGCGTTGTAGTCGAATAAAAAGTAAGATCCATGAAGAACGTGTGCGGAAGGTTTTCCACATCGTCTGTAAAGTAATGGCCCGCAGGCTGGCCGCCTACGAAAGCATAGACACGAAGTGTATGGATGGCAGACTCTGCATCGGTAGGCGTACCGTCGGTTTCGCTGACGGCACGTGTCCCCACATTGAGCCGCACCGCCACATCGTGCCGTTCGCCGAGCGATGCGGCATCCTCCTTGACACACCCGAAAGGCAACAAGCCACAGCATACCGCTGTAACCGCCCAGTATAATATTTTTCTTGTGTTCAGCATATTCTTTTGGGTTCGATCTTAAAACTCAGGTTTCACTTGTTCGATGTACCATTCGGGGACGCCTACCGTGATTTCTCCCGACTTGAACTCGATACGTATCGGGATGAGCACTTCGTGTTTGGAACAGTCTATGACGGGATTGTCGGCAAGGAACTCGGCGAGGTTGACTTCGGCCAGCGTCTCTCCGTTCGGAACGGCGCTCAAGCGGATATTCACGTTCTCGTGATCCTTGTGACGCATTATATTGGTACGGGCTGTGAGCAACGCTTTCCCGGCCTCGTATTCTGTTTCAAGCAAATAGTCGGTCGCCTCCCCGCAGGCCCGGTTCTTGAAATCGGTACAGGGTGAGACTCCGCATATCTCAAGCACAGGCAGCGAGCCTGCTCGGTTTCCTGTGGCGGGAACTCCGGCCACTTCCACCAACAAATCGTAGTGAGAGCTGGCGAACTCTATGGTTTTGGTCTGGTTCTCCTCTTCACGACCGCTGTAAGGCAGTACGGTATAAGAGGTGGCTGCATAGTAAAGCGAATCGTTGCCGGCAACCTGTTTCTCGTCGAAATAATCCCCGGCGGCAAAGAGCATCCGGCCGAAATCGCCCGTGGCGATGCCATCGACCTTCGTGTGGTGGGTGTTCCCCAGGCAGACAATCCGGTAATCACCGGCAGCGAGCGGGGGAAGCATAGCCGTGCGGCCCTTAACTTGTTCCTCTGGTAAGATACTCGAATTGACGCATCGATTCTCTGCATCGAATATGAACATCTCCACCCGGCAGATCTTGTCGGGGAATATCTCCGTGGTGCCGTCGCCCTTGTAACTGAGCAACAACTTGTTCGTGCTCAGGCAGTCGTCCAGATCCTCACGGATGCAGGATGTGGCGGCTCCGGCGAGCAACGTCAGGCAGAAAACAATATTCGTCAATTTCATATATATATGTGATTGAAGTGTTAAAGGATACAGAGGGCGGAACTTTCGCCCTCTGTATCGGGTTATCAATTATTAAAATTCAGGAGTGACGGGAACTACATCCCAGCTCATGACGTCAACAGTTACCTCCACACATTTTTGAGGATTATCCAAGTCTTCATCATCAAATTCAAAGTTCATGACGTAAATCTTGGCGAAATCTGCTGTAACAGCCGGATTGAATGTACTGGTAGCCAGGTAAAGAGGTTCCTTAGTTCCATCAGACTTTGTACCGATCAATTTTACAAGTACCTGAGGATGGTTGGTGGTGCCAATCGCATCATCTTTAGGGAAGAAGTGATATGCAGGACGGACATTTCCTTCTGTGTAAGCATGCTCATACTGTGCAGCTACACCCAATGTAATTACTTGCAATTTGGTTGCAGGATCTGCAGATTTGTCAGCACTGAACACGTCGCTATACCATACGGGGTTTGTTGCGCCTGCTTGGGCAGCTTTTTCGAAAATACCGAACACAGAAGCTGCTGTGATTTCTTCCTTGAATACGGTACTGGCTGTTCCAACTTGAAAATCAGCTGTTGTAAAATAGTTGTTCAACATAACCTGTTGAACCTCAATGCTCGTATACTTACGTGGGGTGCCTTCAGCAATAGCATTATACTTGAATGCGCCGATTTCGATTCTGGATACACGCGGTTCAAGCACCACATTCGCTTTGTAAAGCGGGTGTCCTAAATCGTCTTGCCCCTCCACAGAAGTCAATTCAACTTCTTTGTAAAGGTCAAGTTTTTGCGGATCTTGCTGCTCGGCGATTGCCAGTTTTTTTTGTAAATCTGCATAAGTAGTAGCTTCAGTTATTTTACTACCGTTGTTACCTACAACGATTACCTTGTTCACCTCGGCAGGTAAAAAATGGAATACCCGATCGTCACGACTGTCAAAATCGCCTTTAGTGGAAAAGTAGTGGACTGCCTCAGTTCCGCTTACTGTCTTTCCTTTATACAGGGTCGTTCCGTTTGTAAAGAATACCTGTAAATCTGCCAAAGAAACCTTTGAGTCGTCTTTTATCGCTTGACCGGCACCTCTGGTTGAGATCACATTGGACAGGTTAATGCTCACACTCTTGGGAGTGTTGTCCAGCTGTCCCATTTCATTGTCGTTGTTGTCACATGCAACAAACGTCATTGACGCTGCTAAAGCTGTCAATAAAAAACTCTTGACTTTCATCTTTTTGTTGTTTAAAAAATTAATAAAATGGTTTTTATAACTTCTCGCTTATGGTTTTCGTCTATAACTGGTCGATGACCTGCCGCACCTCTTCGAGGTTGTGCCGGGCCGTCTCGGAGCCGGCCTCCGCGGCACGCCGGAAAGCATCTTCGGCCTTGTCATACTGTCCCGCTCCGGCGTATGCCACGCCGAGCGTAGTCAGCAGTTCGGCAGATTTCGCGGTGACTTCCGACTTTTCGAGCAGTTCCACTGCCTTGGCGTACTCCTTACGTGAGATGGCGTTCACGGCATTCTCGTTGAGCGCGGCGGGCGAAGCGGGGAAATAGCGTACCGCGGTGGCCATCACCTTGTCGTACCCGGGCGTGCCTTTCCCGTAGGAGCCGGCCACCTTGTACATTTCCGACAGGCTCAGGAGGTCGGGACGCTCATCGACCATGCGGCGTGCCTCTTCGAGGTTGAAGTTGCGCACGTTGTACTCGATGCGGTACTCATTGCGGCGCAACGCGGGGTATATCTCGGTGAGCAGCCTGTGGTAAATGGTTGGCGGCACGAGTTTCTGGAGCTGCAACTCGCAGAAGTCCCGTTCGTCGGGATAGCGTTCGATGACCTCATACACCTCGTCGCGCTTGAGCAGGTTCGGGAAGTCGCCGAGCGCACGGATGAAGCCTTCCCAGTCCTCGCCCTTCCAGTCCACGTGGAGCATGTCGGGCGATATGGCATCGTGGCGGCGGATATAGTCGGCCAGTGCCTTGGCGCGGTTCTCGGAGAGGGTCATGTTATGCGGCATGCTGCCCTCGGGAGAGGCGTAACCGGTGATGTAGATACCGATAATCCTGACGTCGGCATTCTTCTTTACCAGTTCGATGGAGTTGGAAACGGTGTCCAGTTCGGCACGGTTGTCCTTGAACCCGGGCAGGATATTGTAGCTGTCCTGCCGGAACTGCAACCGCGCGGTACGGGTCTCGGCACGCACCTTCACTGGTTCGGGTTCCGGGGCTATGGAATCGAGACGGTAATCGGGGATAAAGGTGGGCAGTATGCCACTCCACAAGCCTTGCTCTGCCTTACCCTCGCCGCAGTTGGTGCAGCCGTGTACCTCCTCGCGGAGCTCGACCCGCCCGTCGAGCATCCACCGCTCGTAGGGCACGGCAGCCGCGTAGTCGTATTGTTGGTTCTTGCTGCCGTGGCGTATGATTACCTGTGACGAATCGTCGTGAAAAGGCGGGAGTTCCACGCTTTCGAGGCGTTGCGCCCTCAGATAGACCTTGTGGCGGGTCTTGCCGTCGATGACAATACGGGGAAAGGCGATTTCCCGGTTGCCGTCCGCCGACACGAGCACGGGCGTCAGCGCCACGGTGTGCTGCGTGCGGATTTTGGCCTTGCTCAAATCCACGGACATCGTCAGCTCGACCGTGCGGCCCTGCTTGACGACACCTCCCTGACGGATTCCGATCGAGGGCAGGTAACTGGTTTCGTTCTCGGCATGTAGCATCACGGGACTACCTGCCAATATCAGCAATAGTATGATATATAAGCGTCTCATAGTCATTTCCTTGTTATTTGATTATGTATATCAGGGAGATACCCGCCTTGGTCGGGCCGAAGTAGTGTTTGTCCTGACTGCCCTTGAACTTGCCGCAGGTGGCGCACTCGTACTTGTCGTAATTCGTGTAGATGTAGCCCAGGCCGATCGTGGCTTCGAGATTCCAACGTTTGCCCAGAATCCACGAGTAGCCGTATGAAAGCCCGACGCCCGTGGCCCAGCCCTGGTAGCGGTGGTCTTTGGTGGATTTGCTCTGGAAAGGAATTCTCACGCCGCTGATGTTGTAGAAGGCGTAGCCGCTGTGCAGACCGAAGAAGTGGCCATTATAGCGTTCACAGAGCCAGTAGCGGAACTCAGGCATGACCAGCCAGTGCCTGATTTTCTTGTTCTTGTCCTTGTCCAGCGTCCACGGGTTGTAGGCACCCGTGAGGTCGAGGGTCGTGCGTTGACCCAACCCGAATTCCAGGCTCAAGTTGGGCGTTGTGGTTGACCAATACAATAGATTGGTCTTTGCTGCTATATCCTGCGCGTTGGCGGTGCCTGTACACCAACAAACGGCAAGGAAAACACCGAGGATCAGTTTTTTCATATTTTTTCTTTTTCTTGTTGTCTCATTAGTATTGACAGGCCGGTCTGTCGTTATTGCAAAGGTTTCGTTAAACATTCCCGCATCAGGCGGGAAGGACATACGCAAAGGCGCATGGAGGCTCATGGCTTGTATTTCTCTCCGGAAGAGAAATATTTATGTGATATACTACTGACAATCAGGGTGATAAATGAAATAATGTCGGGCATGGAAGCCCGTTTGACGGACGGATGCCCGATGTTTTTATATCGCGGATTGATTTTTTTATTGTTTTTTGTTGTCTGTCTGCAACTTTTTTCATAATTTTACTACAGTAATTTCTCTTCCGGAGAGAAAGCCGGATTTGTCCGACAATATCCCGGTCTTTCTCTATGTTTCATCCTACAATGCTTTCAGGATAAGGCTGTTGGCCTTGTCTATCGCGGATGTATCCAATGAAGCCAGATAGATCAGTGTGGTCTTTTCCGAATCATGCCCCATCGCCTCGCTGATAATGGAAACCGGGATGTTCCTGCTTTTGGCAATGCTGGCCCATCCGTGGCGGGCGACATACATGGTGAGGGGGATTGCCAGTCCGAGCCGCATCCCCAGTTTTTTCAGGAGACGGTTCACCCTGTGGGCGGCAGACTTGTACTGCTTTCTTCCGTCTGTCCGCATATCCCTGATGACAGGCAGCAGGTAAGGTGTCCCGGAGGTGTCGTACCTGCTGACAATTTCCTGCATGGGTTTCTCCCATTTGATGAACAGCCGCTGTCCGGTCTTCTGTCTGCGGTATGACAGGACTCCGTTCTTCAGGTCGGATTTCTTCAGGTATGCCATGTCGATGAACGACATGCCGCGTGTGTAGAACGAGAACATGAAAAGGTCTCTTGCCCAATCCATGGTCGGCTCCAGCCTCAGGTCCTGGTCCCTGATCTGCCTTACGGCTTTCAGCGGGATGGCGCGTTTGACCGTCTTGTCTATTCCAGTATAGACATGCCTGAAGGGATTCCGCTGTACGGTCAGCCCCTTCTCCACCGCCCGGTTGTAAACCGCCCGCAACCCCCGCATGTAAAAGGAGGAACTGTTGGGGCAGATGCCTTCCGCTTTCAGATGGCTCTCGTACTCCACCATCAGTGCGGATTCTATCCGGTTAAGAGGGATGTCGCCGCGTTCCGCCAGAAAACGTCTGAAACTGTTCAGAACAGTGGTGTACCGCTCGGCCGTACGTTCCCGGCCTGTACGTTTCAGTTCCGTGGTCAGGCTTCTGGCAAAACACATGAAGCCGCCGGTTTCCGGAGGGATACGGTATTGTCCCACCACCTCGTCCGCCGTGTAATGCCCGCCTGTGCAGTCCAGCAGTGCGATGATTTCCCGAAAGAGGGTCATGTCATCCGCAATCTTCTCTTCCAACGCCTTCAGGTAAGCCTGACGCCTACTGTCCCTGTCTGAGGGAATGACAACCTTTGAATGCGCTCCATCCCACTCCTGCGGATAAAGCCTGTAACCGGTGGTAATCTGTCTTGTCACCCGTCTGTGCGTCACCTTATAAACCAGTGTGCCTTCTCCCGTTCCGACGGAAGATGCACGGAATTTAACTTTTACTGTAGCCATGCTTGTATTTTCTTGATTGATGATTTTTCATTGTCTTAACCTGCAATGCATGGAAATGTCCGGAACGGTACGGGGCATGGGAAGGACTGCCGTATGACCGGACGTTTTCCACGGCAGGGCATAATGTACGGACCGGGTATCGGCCCTGACCTCCTGTTCCCTTGCCGCCCGTTCTTTCAGACGTGCCTGCTCGATGAGGGCGGCCTGCCGGCGTACCGCCTCCTCGTAGGTTTCCACATCCTTGCGCATCTGTTTGATTTTCCCGTTGTCCCGGTTGAATTCAAAGAGGTTTTCCAGCCCGGAGATGCTTTCGGGCGATGCTTCGCCCTTCATCGGTCTGCTCCAGCAGTTGTCTGATTTCCCCGAAATCAGGCTGTTCCCTCCGGGCAATCCTGTCTATCCGGTTGTTGACCGTATTCAGGCAGTCCACAATACCGTGGGCGAACTTCGCCAGTTCAGCCTCTGTGCGTTCGTGGTTACGGCGGCCGGCTTCCTCCGGAGTCTCGGTGCAGGATGATGGGATGAGGTCCAGCAGCCCCAATGAACCGCTGATAAGCTCCCCGCCACCGCCTGAAGCCGGGCTGATGCCTTGCCGGAAGGATTGTGCCTGCCGTTCCTGAGGACTGTTACGGTTCAAGGCTGCGGCTATCTTGGAGTAGCTGAACTGACGGTCAATCTTCGAGCCGTTGAAGGAATAGCCGTTCTTACCGAACACCACGCCCTGGATTCCGTCCACCGCCTGCCTCACCATCTCGCTTGCCGAGACACCGGCCTTCCTGGCTTTCGACTTCAGGGCGTAGTATTCCCCGGTTGCCATCTTTACCGTGATGCGCTACTTGCGTTTCTCGGACAGCCCCTTTGCCGGGCGTCCACCCTTGTTTTTGTCGGTATCATTCTTCTGTATCATCCGGTTACGTTTTTTGTTTACAGTTCATACTTTACTCACTTTATAGACCAACGGGATGTGCCCCTTCGGGACCTCCGGGAGTGGAAGGAGGCGGTTTTGGTCAGACCAAAACATAAACTTGCTACCCCCAAAAATGAAAGTTTCCATTTTTAGGGCCCCCGAAAAAGAAATCTCGCCAAAATGCTTTTTTAATTGAATGAAAATAAGGACTTGCAACTTCTTACAAAACTCAAAATCCCCAGTATAGAACCTGATGTGATGCCGGACGGTATTCTCCAATAAACCTAAAAAGCTCATGCGGTTTCCGCCAATCTTGCAGGCGAAACGTTCAAGCGTGTCACGTAATTTCCGGCTGATGAGAACCGGCTTGCGGTCTTCAATCCTGTAGGGCCGCATGAAGGTGTTGCGGTACTCCTCCGGCGGGAGCC
>ENA-UEQK01002102-UEQK01002102.1-human-gut-metagenome-genome-assembly--contig:-NODE-2102-length-11191-cov-4.437106_pt1 | contig 11191 bp, 8 predicted proteins | sample MGYA00242939_ERZ507942 | MGnify/ENA primary metagenome ERZ507942 (study PRJEB26167, sample SAMN06115485) | human gut metagenome | host: Homo sapiens | place: China:Chongqing | collected 2015-03-30... | reverse complement strand
GGTCGTCTCCATAAATCCATCCGGAATCTGAACCGACTCATCCGGTGGAAGCACCAGAATCGACTTTGCTGTCACATAAGCGGGAATCCTCGGCAATTCAATTACCGAGATGAAAGCGCAGGAGTGTGCATATCTGCACAATGCAAATAGTATAATAATTCTCATCCTTTGAAAAGGCTTTTTGACTGTAATCATTGATATTACAATTGAAAAGCTTTTTCATTTATAGGTTCCCGATAATGTGTAAAAATGAAATTCAATCAACCGGGCAGAATATATGTTCGAAATTCCGCACTTTCCTTGCAATGAAAACTGTGCTATGGTATACTGAAAAGAAGATTTGGAGGCATTTTGAAGCGTTCTTTTTTTGTTTGAACCAGATCTTGAACCAGTGAGAAAAGAAAGGAATTTACCGTGATTTCGTATGTAAAAGGCATCCTGGCGGAGAAAGCAAAGGACCGTATCGTGGTCGAGTCCGGCATGATGGGGATCGGGATTTTTGTCCCGATGTCGGTGCTGGAAGTTTTACCGCCGCTCGGGGAAGAGGTAAAGATATATACGCACCTGCAGGTGCGGGAGGATGATATGAGCCTGTACGGCTTTTTAAGCCGTTCGGATCTGGAGATGTTCCGCCAGCTTCTGGGGGTCAACGGCATTGGTCCGAAGGGGGCACTTGGCATCTTGTCGGCGCTGCGTCCGGAGGATCTGCGTCTTGCGGTTATGACTGGGGATGCGAAGGCGATCTCCCGTGCACCGGGCGTTGGGGCAAAGACGGCACAGCGGATCATTCTTGATTTGAAGGATAAAGTACAGGCAGAGGATCTGCTGACACCGCTGTTAGATGGCAGTGCGGCGGTTTCGCCGGCTGCGGGAAACGGGCTTTCAGGCAATGCGGCGAAGGAAGCCGTGGAGGCGCTGGTGGCGCTGGGATATACGAATGCCGAGGCGGTGAAGGCGGTCAAGAGCGCCAATGTGACGGAAGAGATGGATTCCGAGGCGGTATTGAAGGCATCACTGAAATATCTGGCGTTTTTGTAAAACAACCTATGTGTCGGACATTCGAAATTGCTGGATCATAAAAAATAGTGGTGCTTGTGCGTCAGATGAAAATTTGGAATGTGTGGCAGATATGAGAAAATGGAACTGTCATGGCTTAATTGAATGAGAGAGAAAAACAGGAAAGACAGGAAACAAGTATGAGCAGAAGGACGATTACAACCGAGGTGACGGAGGAGGATAAGCGGATTGAGGGAAGTCTCCGCCCGCAGACCTTAGACGAATATATCGGTCAGGAGCGGATCAAATCGACGTTAAAGGTATTTATCCATGCGGCGAAATCCCGCGGCGAGGCGCTTGACCATGTTCTTTTCTATGGACCGCCGGGACTGGGAAAGACGACACTCAGCGGCATTATCGCCAATGAGATGGGAACCCGTATGAAGGTTACTTCCGGTCCGGCAATCGAGAAACCAGGGGAGATTGCGGCGATTCTCAACGGGCTCCAGGAGGGAGACGTCCTCTTTGTGGATGAGATTCACCGCTTAAACCGCCAGGTGGAAGAGGTGCTTTATCCGGCGATGGAGGACTATGCGATCGATATCATGTTGGGAAAAGATTCGACGGCGCGCTCGATTCGTCTGGATCTGCCGAAATTTACGCTGGTAGGCGCGACGACACGCGCGGGGCTTCTGACGGCGCCGCTGCGCGACCGCTTCGGCATCGTGCAGAAGATGGATTTTTATACGCCTGAAGAGCTGCAGACGATTGTCCTGCGGACGGCGGGAGTTCTGAATGTGGAGATTGATAAGACGGGGGCCTATGAGATTGCGAGACGTTCGAGAGGAACGCCGCGTCTGGCAAACCGTCTGTTAAAACGTGTGAGGGACTTTGCACAGGTCAAGTACAACGGCGTGATTACGAAAGAAGTCGCGGATTTTGCACTGGATATCCTTGATGTGGACAAGCTGGGACTTGACAACAACGACCGTGCGATCTTACATATGATTATCGACAAGTTTTCCGGCGGTCCGGTCGGACTGGAGACGCTGGCGGCAGCGCTGGGCGAGGATGCTGGGACACTGGAAGATGTGTATGAACCGTATCTTCTGATGAACGGTCTGCTCAACCGGACTCCGCGTGGGCGGATGGCGACCGAAGCAGCGTATCGGCATCTCGGGTATGCCTGGAATCAAGCAAAAAACGGTATTTCTGAGATTTGATATTTGATTGATTTGAAGGTGGTATTTCTGTGTGGGTGACGTGACAACGTCGAACCATATTTATTAATAGATAGAAAGAAGAGAATGCGATGGCAAAACAGTATATAGATGTATTAATTGATGGAAAAGTGTATAGCCTGGGCGGCAGTGAGACGGAAGGATATGTACAGCAGATTGCCACGTATCTGAATGGGAAGATTTTCCAGCTCAAGGCGCAGCCGGGATTTTTGAAAATGCCGGAAGACTACCAGAGTATTATGACTTATCTGAATCTGGCGGATGATTATTTTAAAGAAAAAGAGAGTGCGAAGGCACTTGCATCCGACAAAGAGAGCATGGAAAAAGAGACATACCGTCTGAAACATGAGATGGTCAGCACCCAGATGAAACTCGAGAGTCTCCGCAATGAGCGCACCGTCAGCGAGGAAGAACTGGAGACGGCAAAGAAGGCGGCAAAAGAGGCAACTGAGCAGGCGGAAGCTGCTAAAAATGAGGTACAGGCACAGATCGAGCGTGTGAAAAAAGAAGCGCAGGAGCAGATCGAGGCTGTGAAGAAAACAGCACAGGAACAGGTTGAGTCTGCAAGAAAAGAAGCGCAGGAGCAGATTGAACGTGCGAAGAGAGAGGTACAGGAGCGCGTGGAATCCGCGGAAAAAGCAGCACAGGATCGCGCTGCCAGGGCGGAGCAGACAGCCCGGGAGCAGGCAGAAGCTGCAAAAAAAGAGGCATTGGAACAGATTGCGGATGCAAAGAAAGAAGCAAACGATTTCCGTGGAGAAGCAGAGGTTTGGAAACAGGAGGCAGAAGATCAGCGTCTGGCGGTCGAGTCATCCCAGAGTGAAATCGCTTCTTTGCAGGACAAGCTGGAGATTCTCAAACAACAGCTTGAAGAAGCGAGACAGGCGGCGACAGCTGTGCAGACGGAAAAATCGCAGCTGGAAGCACGTCTGATGCAGACGGAACAGGAAAAACAAAGTGTAAAAGAGCAGCTGAGCCAGCTGGAGCAGGAAAAACAGACGATAAAGAAAGATCTGGAAGAGAGCCTCCAGGAGGCAGGGGCAGCACGTGAGGAACTGGCAGCTGTCCGTCAGGCACAGGTGGAGGCATATATGAAGCGGAAGCCATTTCCCAAGAGACAGGGAACGGTGGAACTGAAAGATGCAATTCTGCGGTTATAATGGGTGAAATGATATGAAAAAAAAGGTGGAAATTCTGGCACCGGCGGGTTCCTTCGATAGCATGAAAGCGGCGGTTGCTGCGGGGGCGGACGCAGTCTATATGGGCGGCAGCCGTTTCGGAGCCAGGGCATATGCGGAAAATCCGGATGAAACGGGGATGTTGGAAGCGATCAACTACGTGCATCTGCATGGGCGCCAGCTTTATATGACGGTCAATACGCTGGTAAAGGAAGACGAGATGGATGACTTATACGACTATCTGCTTCCGTATTACCAGGCGGGACTGGATGCCGTGATCGTGCAGGACATGGGGGTATTTTCTTATATCCGGGAGCATTTTCCGGATTTGCCGGTTCATGCGAGCACACAGATGACGATTACCGGACCGGAGGGCGCGGCGCTTATGACGAGGATGGGCGCGGTCCGCATCGTCACAGCGCGTGAACTTTCATTGGAAGAGATACGCCGCATTTATCAGGAGACGGGCGTGGAGATAGAGAGCTTTGTTCACGGGGCTCTCTGTTACTGTTATTCGGGACAATGCCTGTTCAGCAGCCTGATCGGCGGCAGAAGCGGCAACCGGGGACGATGCGCTCAGACCTGCCGGCTTCCGTTTGATGTCCTTCGGCGGCTGGATGAGAACAACCCGAATGAAAACAAAAAACAAAAGAAAGAAAATGGCGTGTTAAATCCGGGTGATTCCAAGTATGTGCTCAGTCTCAAGGATCTTTGTACGCTGGATATTTTGCCGGATATTCTGGAAGCAGGCGTTTATTCCTTGAAAATCGAGGGGCGCATGAAGAGTCCGCGCTATACGGCAGGCGTGGTGCGCCTGTACCGGAAATATGTAGATTTATATTTAAAGAATGGCAGAAAAGGTTACCGGGTTGACCCGAAAGACCGGAAGGAGCTGCTGGATCTGTTTGACCGCGGCGGTCAGACGTTAGGCTATTATACCGAGCACAATGGACGCGATATGGTGGTCTGCCATGAGAAACCGGCATTCCGCCAGGAAAACCGGGAACTTTACCAGTATCTGGACAAAACGTATGTGGAAGCAGAGGTGAAAGAACCGGTTCAGGGGTTTGCGCGTGTCTGTGAAGGCGAACCGCTGCAGCTGACGCTTCAATACGAAGATCCGCTGACGGGAGAAAGCCGGATGGCAGGCGGAATCGGAGCAGTTGTCCAGACGGCAGTGAAACAGCCGATGAGCAAGGAACGGATTGAGAAACAGCTCGGAAAAACGGGAAATACGCCGTATTATTTTGAAAATCTGGAAGTGGAGACAGGCGGCAGCCCCTTTGTGCCGGTGCAGGAGTTAAATGAACTCCGCCGCTCTGCGTTTGAGCAGCTGACCGAGGAGATACTGCGTCCATACCGCCGGGAGATACCGGAAAATAGGGCGTGCGGGACAGGACAAGGATGGAAAAATCCGGAAGAAAAGAATCTGGAAGAAAATAACCAGACAGGTTCGGAATCAGAAAAAACCAGCCCGGCTCAGGACGTTGAACTCACAGCGGGTTTACCTGTACAGAGCCAGAAAACGCTGTTTGAGAATAAAAAAGGGAATAAAACAGCTCTGTACCACATCCACGTTTCGGTCGAACACCCGGCACAGTTAAAAGTGGCGTTATCCGTACCGGAAGTCGGCGCCATCTATCTGGATAGCGCTGAATTTGGCGCCGAACAGTGGAACGAATGGGTATCGCGCTGCCATGAGGCAGACAAGCAGTGCCTTTTGGTAATGCCGCATATTTTCCGCGATCGGGCAAAGGAATATTTTGAAACACATCGTTCCAGGCTGGAATCGGCGGGATTTGACGGTCTTGTCATCCGGGCATGGGAAGAGCTGGAACTGGTGCGCGAGTGGAAGATTTCCATCCCGCTTGTGATGGATTATGGTATTTATACGATGAATCACCGGGCGGAGGATTTTGTGCGGGAGATGGCGCCGGAGCTTTCGATGCGTTTTACCCTTCCGGTCGAGCTCAACAGCCGGGAGTTGGAGGCGCGCGACAGCCGGGAACGGGAACTTCTCGTATATGGCTCGATCCCGGTCATGGTAACCGCCCAGTGCATCCGGAAAACCGTGGAAGGATGCAGTAAATGTCCGGAATATCTGTATCTGCGGGATCGCAAAAAGAAGGTATTTCCGGTAAGGAACCAGTGCCGCTTCTGCTGCAATACGATCTACAATTCCAGCCCCCTGTCGCTTTTGAAGGATAAAAAGCAGATAGACCGCCTGCAGCCGGAGGTGCTGCGTCTGGCATTTACGTCGGAGAGTGCGGCACAGACCGGGGAAGTGCTGGATGCCTACGTGAAGACCTTCCTCCATCAGGAACCGGTGGAGCTGGAGGGCGAATTTACAAGAGGTCATTTTAAGAGGGGCGTAGAGTAGCGTGTGTACCGGGAATCTTCCGGGTACACATGAAAAGGAGGATCACCATGATAAATCTTGTGACAACGATGTCCAGGTATCTGATGATATTGCTGATACTGATTTATACATATTACAATTTCCGCTTTTTTTCACTGCCGGATGACGAGTCGAAACTCCGGCTCTGTCGTCTGCAGAATGTACCGCTGTTTTTGATATTTCTTCTGTCGGGTACGATCATTTATCTGCAAACCGAGGATGAGGCAGTTGTGCTGTTTTTCGGCGCGCAGCTTGTCTTTTTTGTCCTGTACCAGCTCTTATACCGGCTGTTTTACCGGAATGCGTCGAGACTGTTGCTGAACAACACGTGTATGCTTCTGTGCACCAGTTTTATCATGCTGACGCGCATCTCGATGGACAAGGCGGTCCGCCAGTTTATCATCATGGCAGTTGCGGCGGTTATCACAATGATTATACCATATGTGATAGATAGAACCTGGCAGCTCGCTAAGATACCGTGGGTGTACGGCCTGATAGGTCTGGCGCTGCTGCTGGTTGTCTGTGTGATCGGCAATACCAGCTTCGGCGCGCAGCTTTCGATCAGTATCGGCGGATTTTCGTTCCAGCCGTCCGAGTTTGTTAAGATCAGCTTTGTATTCTTCGTGGCGACGATGTTTTACCGCTCAACGGAGTTTAAAAATGTGGCGATCACGACCGGCGTGGCGGCGGCGCACGTGTTGATTCTGGTGTTATCCAAGGATCTGGGAAGTGCGCTGATTTTTTTCCTCGCCTATGTCCTGATGCTGTTTATTGCAACCTCCAACTGGCTGTATCTGGCAGGCGGTCTTGGAAGCGGCTGTGCGGCTGCGATGCTGGCGTATAAGCTGTTTTCGCATGTGCGTGTCCGCGTGGAAGCATGGCAGGATCCGTGGAGTGACATCGCAGGAAAAGGGTATCAGGTTACGCAGGCGCTCTTTGCGATCGGCACAGGCGGCTGGTTTGGCATGGGACTTTACCAGGGGATGCCGAAGAAGATCCCGGTTGTTGAGAAGGACTTCATTTTCGCGGCGATCTCGGAGGAGCTGGGCGGCATCTATGCGCTCTGTATTCTCCTGATCTGTCTGGGCTGTTTCATGCAGTTCATGCTGATTGCGACCCGGATGCAGGCATTATTTTACAAGCTGATCGCGTTTGGTCTGGGAATTGAGTATGTGGTGCAGGTGTTCCTGACGATCGGCGGCGTGACGAAATTCATTCCGTCTACCGGCGTGACGCTGCCGCTTGTCAGTTATGGAGGCAGTTCGATTCTCAGCACATTTATCCTGTTTGGCGTGATACAGGGACTATATGTCCTGAAACGGAATGAGGAAGAAGAGGAGGAGCAGCAGTTTGATGAGGCAGAAGGATGAAATGGAAAGAACTGAAAATGCGAGAGCGCGTTCAAACCGTCATATTCTGTGGCTGACCTATGGGATTGCGGCGCTCTTTATCGCGATGGCCGTTTATTTTGGCTGGTTTATCCAGTTTAAGAGTGAAAATGTGATCGGCAGCTCTTATAATGCGAGACTCGATCTCCTCTCAGACCGGGTGACCCGCGGTTCGATTATGAGCAATGATAAAACGGTGCTGGCGCAGACGAACGTTGCAAGTGACGGAAGCGAGAAACGCTATTATCCGTATGATTATCTGTTTGTCCATTCGGTCGGATATTCCGGCAAAAATGGAAAAACAGGTCTGGAGTCGCTGGCGAATTTCTACCTGCTTTCCTCCCATGTGAATCTGATTGAGAAAACGATCAATGAATTTCAGGGGCAGAAAAATCTGGGCGACAATGTGATTACGACGCTCGATGTGGATCTGCAGCAGACGGCATCCGACGCGATCGGAAAACACCGGGGCGCAGTTATCGTCATGGAACCGGATACGGGAAAAATTTTGACGATGGTTTCCCAGCCGAATTTCAATGCGAATCTCGTCGATGAGCGCTGGGCAGAGTTGACATCGCCGGACAACACGAAGGCGCAGTTAGTCAACCGCGCGACGCAGGGCTTATATCCGCCGGGATCGACGTTCAAGATGCTGACGGTGCTGGAATATATGAAAGAGAACCCGAATACCTGGCAGGACTATGTGTATAATTGTAATGGCTCTTACCAGAATGGCGATTATACGATTAAATGTTACCACGGGACGGCACACGGGGCGCAGAACCTGATTCAGGCATTTGCCAATTCCTGCAACGGTGCGTTTGCGGAGATTGGAATGCAGATTAATTCAGAAAAATTCCGGGCGCTGGCAAATCAGATGCTCTTTAATTCGGAGCTTCCGTACACACTTCCGTACAACCAGAGCACATTTTCGCTCGACGGCAGTTCGGATGACTGGGAAAAGCTTCAGACCGCGATCGGACAGGGAAAAACCCAGATTACGCCGCTGCATAACCTGATGATCGTATCGGCGATCGCCAACGGCGGCACGCTGATGAAGCCATATATGATCGATCATGTTGAAAATGTGGGTGGTCAGACGGTCAAGAAGTTCCTTCCGTCCGCCTATGGAACCCTGATGTCTGCGAATGACGCACAGTTTCTGACGCATCTCATGAGCCAGGTGGTCGAGATTGGTACGGGTTCCGCGATGCGGGGGGCATCCTATACGGTGGCCGGAAAAACCGGTTCCGCCGAGTTTGAGACAGGTAAGGAGACACATTCCTGGTTTGTCGGTTTCGCTCCGGCGGACAAGCCGAAGGTGGCGATCTGCGTGCTGGCAGAAGAGTCCGGTTCCGGCGGTGCGGTCGCTGCGCCGATCGCAAGACAGGTGCTGGATCGGTATTTTGCGAAATATGGGCAGTAGGACAAAAGAAAAGGGCAGGAAAGCGATTTGAAGCTTTTCCTGCCCTTTTTGTCTCAAATATGCATAGTCACATTTTATTTACACAACCGTTCCAGATCCCCATAGAATCCCGGATAGGAGATGTTCACGCAGTCTGCATCCAGAATTTCGGTCTCGCCGGAAGCGCCGAGTGCGGCAACGGCGAAAGTCATGGCGATGCGGTGATCCTTCTTGCTGTCGATCACAGCACCGTGCAGCGGCTTGCCACCGTGGATGATCATGCCATCCTCGGTCTCGGTCACATCCGCGCCCATAGCGGTTAAATTCTCTACCATGACAGCAATGCGGTTTGACTCTTTTACCTTCAGTTCCGCGGCATCGCGTATGACGGTGGTTCCCTCGGCATAGCACGCCATCGCAGCGATCACCGGAAGCTCGTCGATGAGAGTCGGGATGATCGCACCCTCGATCGCGGTTCCAGTCAGCTTACCGGAGCGGACGAGCAGGTCGGCGGTCGGTTCGCCGGAGGCGGTGTTTACATTGAGAAGTTCGACGTCCGCGTTCATCGCCTTGCAGACGCGCAGGATGCCGTCGCGGGTCGGGTTGATACCGACATTTTTAATTAAGATTTCTGAATCCGGTACGATGAGTCCGGCTGCGATAAAAAAGGCAGCGGAGGAGATATCGCCCGGAACCTGAATTTTCTGTCCATAGAGCTGTTTTGCCGGCTGTAAAATCGCGGTGGTTCCTTCTGTGTGGATGTCTGCGCCGAATGCGGACAGCATCCGTTCACTGTGATCGCGGGAAATGTAAGGTTCGGTCACGCGGGTTTCTCCGTCGGCATACAGACCTGCCAGCAGAATCGAGGATTTGACCTGGGCGGAGGCAACCGGAGAATTATAATGGATGCCGTGCAGCGGTGAGCCGGTGATATGGAGCGGCGCGCAGCCATTTCCATTGACACTCTCGATCTTTGCGCCCATCTGGGAGAGAGGATCGATGATGCGCTTCATCGGACGTTTCTGGATGGAAGCGTCGCCGGTCAGTGTTGTGTCAAATTTCTGGGCCGAGAGAATGCCGGAGATCAGGCGCGTTGTGGTGCCGCTGTTGCCGCAGTCTAAAACGGAGTCTGGGGCAGTTAGCCCGTGCAGTCCACGTCCGTGGACGAGAACGGTCTCGCCCTGATTTTCGATCGAGATTCCCATTTTGGAAAAACAGGAGATCGTGGAGAGACAGTCTGCGCCCTGCAGGAAGCCGTGAATTTCGGTCAGTCCGTCCGCAAGAGCGCCGAACATGACGCTGCGGTGGGAGATGGACTTGTCTCCCGGAACGGTCAGTTCGCCCCGGAGAGAAGATGTATGGGTAAATTTCATTGAGTTCATAGTTGTACCTGCCTAAACATTAATGTTGAAAGTTAAGTTTGAAACATACATTGCAGTCTACGCGAACAGCGTGTAATTGTATTTCTTCAAACGCGCCCACGCCGCTTCCATCGAAGCCTTGTCGTAGAAGCTGATCCGCAGCGCGCCCTCGCCATGCTCACGGTTGTGGCTGATGCCGATATTTTTGATACTGATTCCTTTACCGGAGAGGATCGAGGAAATGATGGAGATAGCACCTGGCTCGTCCACCACGTCGGCGGAGAAGGCATATTCCGGCTGTATCGATCCTTTTGGAATTTCTGCAAACGAATTCCGGTAGTCGCGGGAGGACTCAAACAGCTGGTAGATGGCTCTAGACTGGTGGTCGGACAGTTCTTCCCGCAATGTCGTCAGGGAATCAATGTAGCGATCCAGCACCTCAGTGATATTGCCTGTGTTCGTCATGCAGATCTGTTCCCACATGACCGGAGAAGAGGAGGCAATACGGGTGATATCCTTGAAACCTCCGGCAGCCAGCCGTTTCATCATCTGATCCTCGCTGTCGCAGTCGTGTACCAGGTTGACCAGGCTGGAGGCGATGAGGTGCGGCAGATGGCTGATCGCCGCGACAATGAAATCATGACGATGGTAATCCAGCACCAGGGGCAGCGCACCGATCGCCTTTGCCACATCCACCATACGGTCAGTGTGGGAAGCTGGGGTGTGCGGTGTCGGGGTAATGATATAGTATGCATTTTCCAGCAAATGGTCGGTTGAACTCTCGTAGCCGGTCTTTTCCGAGCCAGCCATCGGGTGTCCGCCGACGAAGCAGCTTTCCATGCCAAGCGCGGCAACGGTCTCATGAATGCTGGTCTTGGTGCTTCCGACGTCAGTCACAATCGCGCCTTCCTTTAAGAACGGTCGGATCTGGCGCAGATAGGATTCATTAAATTCAACCGGTGTGCACAGGAAAATGATGTCGCACTCGCTTAAATGCTCGTCCACGCCGTCCAGAATCAGGTCAACAATGCCGTCTGCATGTGCCTGTTCCAATTTTTCGCGGGTCCGCATATAAGCCATGATCTGAATATCCGGGGCGTTGCGTTTCAAACCTCTGGCGATAGAGCCGCCGATCAGACCGAGTCCGATGAAACCGGCGGTAAGATGATTAATCGGTGTATTAATAGCAATTACGCTATCTTTCATAGGTAGTATAGTAAAAAA
>ENA-UEQK01002088-UEQK01002088.1-human-gut-metagenome-genome-assembly--contig:-NODE-2088-length-11229-cov-57.777798_pt1 | contig 11229 bp, 6 predicted proteins | sample MGYA00242939_ERZ507942 | MGnify/ENA primary metagenome ERZ507942 (study PRJEB26167, sample SAMN06115485) | human gut metagenome | host: Homo sapiens | place: China:Chongqing | collected 2015-03-30... | reverse complement strand
TCCGGACCTGCAAAGGAGCCGATACCCGTATAGACCGTTATATGAGGATTGTCGGCCAGATTGTGATAATTCTTCTGACGCAGGAAAGAGACGACCTCTTCCTTCCTTGCAATGGACTGACGATAGTATGCCTTCTTGACCTCCCAAGAAGCGTCTTTGTCCGCATGCTTTGCCGCATGCACCAATGTTTTTGTGGGAATGCAACCGATATTGATACATGTCCCTCCGTACATCTTTTCCGAACGCTCCACTACGGCAACGTCCAGCTTCCGTTTTGCCAACTCGGCAGCCAGCGTCTTTCCGCCTTTGCCGAATCCGATGATAATGGCATCATACTGTTTCATACGTCTATTTCCTTAATTGGTTCAATACTCTTTTTGCACTGTCAGACAGTACGACAATGGCACCGGCAAGAATGGCCGTATCCTTGATGACCAAGCGCCCTGCCCCCGTCAGCAACGGAAAGCCGTGCTCCTCGCTTCCCAAGTCGGGCACCCACACCTCAGGGGTTGTCACCAGGAAAGAGAGGGTACCCATCGTCATGACAATGACAAGTGCGGCTCCCGCCAGTCCGATTTTCGGAGAGAATATCCCCAGAAATGTCAGGATGCCGATGGCCATAATCAGAATGCCCAGACCGTGAGAGAAACCATACGTATTGTTCTCCACGTGCCACTGATGTTTCGCCTCATTGAACTCGCCCTCTTTCAGCTTATACTCCTTGTACTCCGGGGCACTCTTTGTATAAAAGAAGCTCATGAACGGGCTGTTCGCCACAAAAGGGACAATCCCTTCAGCCTCATAATTCCAGAATTTCAACCCACCAATCCATACGAAAATAACCAGGATGGCTACACGAATCAAATTAACACCCAACTTTTGAGTGGAAGCGGCCAGCGTCAACGCAGCCATAAACAAGTTTTGCAATTTCGTTTTCATCTTTGTTCTACTTTTTAAATGGTTTCAGTAATATGACTTGATTTTTGTTTTTGCAAAGTTCCTTGTTTTCCACCACGTACGAAATGGCAATTATTCCGCAACAGTTGGCAATTCTTCCCGTTTCACTCTTTTCCGGTAGTCCGAGACACTCTCGCCGGTCATTTTCTTGAAAAAACGGCTGAACGCGGACAAGTCTTCGAAGCCCAGAATGGAGCTGATTTCCTTAGCGCTTTTGTGGGTATACAGCAGCAATCTCATGGCTTCTGCCTCAATGCGGTCATGAATCACCCGTAAAGGGGAAGGCAACCCGCAGGTCGAGAACAGATTGGAAAGTGTCTTGGGAGAACGGCAAAGAATATCGGCATAATCCTGCACTTGCTTCTTCTCCTTGAAATGCCGGTCCACTAATACGTAATACTGCCGGATGATGTCAAACGTCTTTTCCTTCTCCTGCCCCACCCCAAAACGCTGGCGCGCAATGCGTGTGCAGGTAATGATGAAACGTTTCAAGACAATCCGCAGCATCTCCTCCTGCAGGTTGTCATGGATGACCGATTCCTGCCGGAAAATGCGGACTATGTCATGCAAGTTGGAAGACTGCCCGGCAGAAAGTGCCAGTTTCATCACCTTGGAAGAGCCATAAAAAAGGAATCCATTGCAAGAGACCTCGTTGTCATGTCCATAGATGCAATAAAAATTGCTGTTGAATACAAACGTCAGGTATTCACCGTCCACCTCTTTTACCTCCAGGTGATGCAACGGGGTCAAGGTCACGATTTCATCCTTTTCCAGGCGCATGGGGATATGGTCTATTTCCAGAGTCAGCGTACCGCTCTGTACCCAAATGAATTTGTACAGAGTCTTGTCACGTTGCAGCGACGCACGCTCATGGTAGCTGGAAGTCATGGCTATGTTGCCATTCAAACGGGTGTTCAGTTGATAATCCATAAAAAACAGATTGTTTTAGTAAATAACAAAGATAGCGAATATCTTGTTTGCTACAGATTATTTCCCCACTTTTGTAGCCGTTTTGCTGTTCTTTAATTTTTAACCTTTAATGTCTTCATGCAAATGTTCCCCGTCATATTTGTATCTCTCGGTCCCGGCGAACCGGAACTGATTACCGTAAAAGGCTTGAAAGCCCTGCAGACAGCCGACTGTATATTCTGTCCCGAGACACTGGCCAAAGATGGAAACAGAGTTTCACGCGCAGCCGACATCCTATTGCAACTCGACATTCCGGAAAACACGGTGCACCGCTTTCCACTCCCCATGAGCAAACAGCGCGAAAAAGCCCTGAGCGCCTACGACGAGGTCTATATGGAGAGCTCCACCCTCCGGCAACAAGGAAAGAAGGTCTGTATCGTTGCCGAAGGAGATGCCGGATTCTACTCTTCCATACATTATGTATATGACAAACTGCAGGCAGACGGCATCCCCGTGAAGCACATCCCCGGTATCCCCGCCTTCATTGCCGCCGGCGCACTGGGCGGGCTCCATGTGGCCAGCCAGGAAGAGCGGCTGACGGTGATACCCGGCATTACTACGACAGAAGAGATAGAGAAACTGACAAGCGAAAACAGTGCGGTTGTCATCATGAAGTTGTCCAGATGCACCGATGAGATTCACCGCTGCATCCGCCTGCATCCCGAATACCGGTATCACTATTTTGAGAATGTAGGCACTCCGGAAGAGAAGTATATCAATGACAGCAAGCGGATAGCGACCATCCGCTTCCCCTATTTTTCCCTGCTTATCATTCGTACAGAGACCTTTTGAGCCCGATTTAATACAATTTCGCACGCCATAGGCATTATTTTAATGAAAATGGGTTACCTTTGCGCCGTTGAAATATAAAAAAGATAAGAACATGAAGAAAGTCGCTTTTTATATGATGCTGCTGGTTATGAGCATCGGTTATGCCTATGCACAAGGAAAGGCAGACATCAAATTCGAACAGACCACCCACAACTTCGGCACATTCTCCGAAAACAGTCCTGTGGTCAGCTACACCTTTAAGTTTACGAACGTAGGCGATGCTCCGCTTGTCATCCATCAGGCTGTAGCTTCCTGCGGATGTACCGTTCCCGAATATTCACAAGAACCGATAGCACCGGGAAAGACAGGAACAGTGAAAGTAACTTATAATGGAACCGGAAGATACCCCGGACACTTCAAGAAATCCATTACCCTGCGCACCAATGCCAAAACGGAAATAATGCGATTGTTTATCGAAGGGGACATGACCGCTAAAGATACCAAATAAGCATTTTACCATACAGAATTAAGGAGATTTTTTTAAATCTCCTTTTTTTTTGCTTTCTTTGAAGTCTATTAAAGAAAAACATAAAACTACAAAACCTATGAAACAAGAAGAAGAACCTATTACCGGACTACCGGAAAATGCGTTCCGTGAATTGAAACCGGGAGAAGTGTACAACCCTCTGATGAGCCCGGATAAGAAGTATTCAGAAGTAAATGCCTGGTCGGTGACATGGGGTATTCTGATGGCCATCCTCTTTTCGGCCGCAGCCGCCTATCTGGGGCTGAAGGTGGGGCAAGTATTCGAAGCCGCCATCCCCATCGCCATCATTGCCGTCGGCGTATCGGGTGCCGCCAAACGCAAAAACGCATTGGGCGAAAACGTCATTATCCAGTCTATCGGTGCCAGCTCGGGCGTCATCGTGGCAGGTGCCATCTTCACCCTTCCGGCACTCTATATTCTCCAAGAAACCTATCCGAAAGAAATCACCGTCACCTTTGCACAAGTCTTTATCAGTTCCCTGCTGGGAGGTGTGCTGGGTATTCTTTTCCTTATCCCCTTCCGCAAATATTTCGTGAGCGACATGCACGGCAAGTATCCCTTCCCCGAGGCGACAGCCACCACACAAGTGCTCGTCTCCGGTGAAAAGGGCGGCAGCCAGGCAAAACCATTACTCATGGCTGGTATTATCGGAGGTCTATACGACTTCATTGTGGCAACCTTCGGCTGGTGGAACGAGAATTTCACTACCCGCGTATGCGGCTTCGGCGAAATGCTGGCCGAGAAAGCCAAGCTGGTATTCAAGGTTAATACGGGTGCTGCCGTGCTCGGTCTGGGTTATATTGTGGGACTGAAATACGCGTCCATCATCTGTGCCGGCTCACTGGCCGTATGGTGGATTATCATCCCCGGTATGTCCATGATTTGGGGAGATTCCGTACTGAACCAATGGAACCCCGAAATCACGGCAACCATAGGCGCTATGGCTCCGGAAGAAATCTTCAAATACTATGCCAAGAGCATCGGTATCGGTGGCATTGCCATGGCAGGTATCATCGGCATTATCAAGTCTTGGGGCATCATCAAGAGTGCCGTAGGACTGGCTGCCAAGGAAATGGGAGGTAAGTCCAACGTGGAAGCCAGTGTGAAACGCACACAGCGGGACATCTCCATGAAGATTATCGCCATCGGTTCCATCATCACGCTGCTGCTGGTTGTTCTCTTCTTCTACTTCGATGTGATGCAGGGCAACTTGACACATACCATTGTAGCTATCCTGCTTGTTGCAGGTATCGCTTTCCTGTTCACCACCGTGGCAGCCAATGCCATTGCGATTGTGGGCACAAACCCCGTATCCGGAATGACGCTGATGACATTAATCCTGGCATCCGTAGTCATGGTAGCCGTAGGGCTGAAAGGTCCCGAAGGGATGGTTGCGGCACTGGTGATGGGCGGTGTTGTATGTACGGCACTGTCCATGGCGGGAGGCTTCATCACAGACTTGAAAATCGGTTACTGGCTGGGTAGCACGCCTGCCAAGCAGGAGACCTGGAAGTTCCTCGGAACCATCGTTTCTGCCGCTACCGTAGGTGGTGTAATGATTATCCTAAACAAGACATACGGTTTCACCAGCGGACAGCTGGCCGCTCCGCAAGCCAATGCCATGGCGGCCGTTATCGAACCTCTGATGAACGGTGTGGGTGCTCCTTGGCTGCTCTACGGCATCGGTGCAGTGCTGGCCGTCATCCTCAATTTCTGCAAGATTCCCGCACTGGCATTTGCATTGGGTATGTTCATCCCATTGGAACTGAATGTTCCGTTGGTAGTGGGCGGTGCCATCAACTGGTACGTGACCAGCCGCAGCAAGGATGCCGCTCTCAATGCCGAACGCGGGGAGAAAGGTACCCTGCTTGCCTCCGGTTTCATTGCCGGCGGTGCATTGATGGGCGTGGCAAGTGCTGCCATGCGTTTCGGAGGAATCAACCTCGTAAACGATGCATGGTTGCAGAACACCTGGTCCGAAGTGCTGGCGCTGGGTGCTTATGCCATTCTGATATTCTACCTCATCAAAGCTTCCATGAAAACCAAATAACTTTTAAATACCAAGAACATGAAAAAGATTCTACTTTTATCTTTTCTATTTGCAGCGACCATGTTATCTGCACAAAAGCCCGTTGAGCTGCCCCTATGGCCCAACGGTGCCCCCAATAACAACGAACTGACCAATTCCGGACAGAACCATAACAACGAATGGGTGTCCGATGTCACCACCCCTACCCTTACGGTGTACCCTGCCTCCCACCCCAACGGCATGGCCATCATCATGTGTCCGGGAGGCGGCTACGGGGGGCTGGCCATGAAGCACGAGGGACACGACATGGCTCCCTGGTTCAACACACAAGGCATCACCTATGCAGTACTGAAATACCGTATGCCCAACGGGCACCATGAAGTGCCCCTTTCCGATGCCGAACAAGCCATCCGCATGGTACGCGAACATGCCGCCGAATGGGGTGTCAATCCTCAGCGTGTAGGCATCATGGGCGCTTCTGCCGGCGGCCATCTGGCAGCTTCGCTTGCCACACTATACAGCAGTGACAAGACCCGTCCCGACTTCCAGATCTTGTTCTATCCGGTGATTTCCATGCAGAAAGGCGTTACCCATGGAGGTTCCCGTAAGAACCTTATCGGAGAAAATCCATCTCAGGAACTGGAACAAAAATACTCCCTCGAAAGGCAAGTGTCCCCACGCACTCCGCAAGCTTTCATCATGCTTTCTTCGGACGATGACGCAGTGCCGCCCATCAACGGCATCGGTTACTTCCTTGCCCTGCGCGACCATAAAGTACCTGCCAGCCTGCATGCCTACCCCACCGGCGGACATGGCTGGGGATTCCGGGACAACTTCACCTACAAGCGTCAATGGACGGAAGAACTGGAGAAGTGGTTGCGTGAAGGGCTCGTATTCCCGGTCTCTGAACCTACCACAAAGAAATAAAAGCAATTATGAATAAAAAGTATTTTTTACTCACTTGCCTCGCAGCTTTTCCCTTTGCCCTGACTGCTCAGGAGAACAATCGCTACGAAGAGATTACCAACCCCAAGCTGACAAGCATCAACCGGGAGCCTGCCCGCAGCACGTTCACCTCCTACGTCACGGAGGCTGATGCCGTCATCAATGACCGCAAGAACGGAACCTTCCGCTTGTCCCTTAACGGGAAATGGAAATTCCATTATGTGGAAACCTTCGCCGACCGCCCCACGGACTTCATGATGGACCGTGTGGACGCCAGCCGCTGGCCGGACATCAATGTACCCGGAAACTGGGAGTTGCAAGGATTCGGCACGCCCATCTACGTGAACCATCCCTATGAGTTCTGTTCTTCGGGCTATCCTCCTTATTGGGACAAGCCCAACCCTCCGTACGTTCCCCAAGAATGGAATCCCACCGGCACCTACCGCCGCGAGTTCACTCTTCCGGGAGACTGGGACGATAAGGAGATTTTCCTGAGTGCCGACGGTGTACGCGGGGCAGCCTTCTACTACCTCAACGGCAAGTTTGTAGGCATGAGTAAAGATGCAAAGACTCCGGCGCGTTTCAACGTCAGCGCCATTGCCAAGAAAGGGAAGAATGTCATTGCCATTCAGATACACCGCTTTTCCGATGCCAACTATCTGGAATGCCAGGACTTCTGGCGCATCAGTGGTATCGAACGGGACATTTACTTATATGCCCAGCCTCAAATCCATCTCACGGACTTCAAGGTGGAGTCTCCTTTGGATGAGAACTACCGGAACGGTATCCTCAAGGTAAAGGTGCAGTTTACCAATGAAAGCGGACAAAATTCCCCATTTGTCGTTGGTTACCGCCTGCTGGACAAGAACGACCAGCAGATAGCCCAGTCCTCTACTCAGGTCAGCGGTGACCAAACGGAAGTGGAATTCACCAAGAAGACCATCCAGGAACCCCTGCAATGGACAGCCGAAACGCTCAACCTCTATACCCTCGTCGTCAGCTTGAAGCGCCCGAACGGAGATGTGATTGAAGCGACAAGCTGCAAAGTAGGTTTCCGTACAGTGGAAATCAAGGACAAGCAACTGTTGGTAAACGGACAACCTATCCTCGTGAAAGGCGTGAACTATCACGAACACAACGAGAATACCGGTCACTATGTCTCCGAAGAACTGATGAAGAAAGATTTCGAGCTTTGGAAGAGATACAATGTCAATACCGTCCGCACCTGTCACTATCCCCAGCAGGAACGTTTCTACGAACTCTGTGACGAATATGGTATCTACGTCATCGACGAAGCCAATATAGAAAGCCACGGCATGGGTTACGACCTGCGTGTAGGCGGCACGCTGGGAAACAATCCGCTCTTCATGAATGCCCACCTCGACCGTACCATGAATATGTACGAACGGGACAAGAACCATCCGTCAGTCATCATCTGGTCGCTGGGCAACGAAGCCGGAAACGGATTGAATTTCTACGTTACCTACAACACCTTGAAGACGCTCGACAGTCGTCCCATCCAGTATGAACGCGCACTGTTGGAATGGAATACGGACATCTACTGCCCGATGTACGCTTCCCCTTCCTATCTGGAGAAGTATGCCCGGAACAAGGAGATGACGCGTCCCCTCATTCTTTGCGAGTATGCCCATGCCATGGGCAACAGCCTCGGCAACTTCCAGGAGTATTGGGACATCATCGAAAAATATCCCATCCTCCAGGGCGGCTGTATCTGGGACTGGGTAGACCAGGGCTTTGCCGCCCAAACAGACGACGGCCGTAAATACTGGACCTATGGCGGCGATTATGGCGAGAACGGCACGCCCTCCGACGGCAATTTCTGCATCAACGGCGTGGTATACCCCGACCGCAGTGTCAAGCCGCAGACAGAAGAGATGGGAAAAGTATACCAGAACATCAAGTTCCTTGATTTCGACAAGCAGACTTCCACCGTGAAAATCCGCAATGATTTCTCCTTCACCAATCTCGACAAGTACGACTTCTACTACATCATCCGCGACCACGGAAAGGAAGTCTACCGTGGCAAGATTGAAAATATCCATGCCGCACCGGGCAAGACGGTAACCACCGGCTTCCTGAACGGCATACCCAAAGAGAAACAGACAACGGGAGATGTGCGTATCGAGTTCTATGCAGCCATCAAGACGGCAGAGCCTTTCCTCCCGGCCGGCACGGTCATCGCACGCGAACAGACCTACGTCCATACTTTCTACAAGAAAGAGGCTACGGCACAGCAGCCCGCCACTTCTAAGGAAGAGGGAAATTTGGTGGCGTTCTCCGGTCCCGACTTCAAAGCCACCTTCGACAAGCAAAGCGGTCTGCTCACCTCCTATTTATACAAGAAGCACGAGTACATACTGAACGGTCAAGGTCCCCGCCCATTCTTCTGGCGTGCACCGACGGACAATGATTATGGAGCCAACCTCCCCGTCCGCCTCAAAGCCTGGAAAGAGGCAAGCTACCAGGAACCGAAAGCCGAAAGTTTCCAAGTGACTCCGGGCAGCAATGCCACGACAGTAAAGGTGACCTACCGTTTTCCACAGACAGACGCCCGTTGGGACATCACCTATAAGATATATGCCAGCGGAGTCATCAAGGTAGACAACCGGTTCGTGGCCGAAGGAGACCAAGCTCCGATGATACCGCGTGTAGGCCTGCGGATGCAGTTGCCGGAAAGCTTTACAGACTTGACCTACTACGGTCGCGGTCCGAAAGAGAATTACCGAGACCGCCGTACCTCCCAGTTCATCGGAGAGTACGCCATCCCGGTCAAGGATATGTACGAGCCGTATGTCCGCCCGCAGGAGAACAACCATCGCACGGACATCTATTGGTGCGCTCTTACCGATAAGACGCAACGTGGTTTGCTGCTCATCGCCGACCGCACCTTTGAGCTGAACGCCTCCAACTATCCCCTGGAAAGTATGGACAGCGGCGACACGATTGACAACGGCGCTCCGCGTACCGAAAAGACCCATCACCGCCACCTCACCGACCCTCTGCCGGAAAAGATGGTCGATTTGTTCATTGATTACCGCATGATGGGTGTCGGTGGAGACGACAGTTGGGGCGCAACCGCCCATGAACCCTATCTGATTCGTCCGGGCAAAGAGAACGCCATTGAATACGGTTTCTCCCTTGTTCCGTTCGATAAAAAGGAGGATTATAAATATTTAATCCGGCAATATTGAATTTAATCCCTCCGGATTAAGCTTTTATAAAAAGGATGTAGTAAATTTGCTGCATCCTTTTTACGTTCAAGAACAATAATAATCAAAAGAAAGAAAAATGAAAACAATGACTAAATTTATGTTCAGCGCCCTCTGCGCCGCAGCCATGGTAACTTCCGTTTCTGCCCAGGGAGGGAAAGATATGTTGAGCAATGGAATAAAGTATCTGGATGTGCCATACGTAGCCCATACGCTGGAGGCAGATGGTCCCGAGGAACTCGTCATCAACTGCGATGAGGTAGACTGCACCACGCTGGTGGAATATGTACTGGCAGAGACACTCACCCCCAAATTGGCCGACGGAGACATCTCGGAAAGCGCTTTCGCCGATAACCTGCAAAAAATCCGTTACCGTGACGGTAAAATCGACGGGTACACTTCCCGCCTGCATTATATTGCCGACTGGATAAACAATGGCGTACGCAACGGCTTCCTTCAAGATGTAACGGGCGCCATGAGTCCCGACACCGAACGGTTGTCCATCTCCTACATGTCTTCCCACCCCCAACTCTACAAGCAGCTGGCAAATTCTCCGGAGAACATAGCCAAAATGAAGAAGATTGAACAATCCTTGTCCGGCAAGGAAATTCACTATCTTCCCAAAGCCAAACTTCCCGCCGATGGTCTCCCGTGGATTAAAGACGGCGATATCATAGCCATCACCACCAACACTCCGGGGCTGGACGTAGCCCACATGGGAATCGCTTTCTATGCGGATAGCAAACTCCTGCTGGTACACGCTTCCTCTACCGACAAGAAAGTGGTCGTCTCCAAAGTCCCCTTGTCCCAAATGCTGAAAGACAATAATAAGTGGACGGGAATACGGGTGCTGAGGATGAAGAAATAAAATGAAATACTATAATATGGAAAAGGCGATGAAGATTTGATTCTCCATCGCCTTTTCCGTATATAGGATTGTTCGTTCCTATTCCTCCACGACAATATATTCATCAATATTCCGTGTTTCTTTACTGAAGTTCACACCTACTTTCACTAATTTCCTGCCATCCAAGGTATAAGGAATCAGATAACCTTTCTCATCTATTTGCTTCAGAGCTGCGTCGGCCGTACCGTCCAGTTTGAACTCAAAAACATAAATAGCGGTAGGGGTATGAACTACTGCGTCCGCACGGCCGCGGCTGCTGCGAACCTCGGACCGGATGAACTGTCCCAGCAAAGTAAACACTACATGAAAAATAACCTGATAATGACGTTCCGTATCATCACTCAACTCGTACGGAATACCGGAGAAGAATATCTTAAGACGCTCCATAAACGCCTCCACATCTCCACTCTTCAATTCACGCATGAATTTAGCGATGTGGAAACCAGTCTCATCATTGGATACATTGGTATAATAGGGTACCAAAAAATTCAGAAAGCCGTAACGAACCTCATCATTTGGAAAGCCTAAAGTGTATAGCTTCACATCATCATCATACCCTTTTATGGTCAAATAACCACTTTGATAAATCATCGGAAGAGGATTATTTGTTTCCGCACGATATTCAGAGAAAGCGGAAGCCAGCACTTCCACTCCATCTATCAATAGACGTATATCGTAATCACTCTGCTTCAGCAAGTCAACCAAGTAAGTAGGTGTGCCGGTCTGAAACCAATAGTACCCCATCTCTTCTGCATCAAAAGCATTCAATACACTGAACGGATTGAACATTCCTACACCTTCCGGATGAAAATGGTAACCATCATATTGACGTTCCATCAAATCAATCACTTCTTGTAAAGATATCCCTCTTCGT
>ENA-UEQK01002070-UEQK01002070.1-human-gut-metagenome-genome-assembly--contig:-NODE-2070-length-11309-cov-5.165687_pt1 | contig 11309 bp, 9 predicted proteins | sample MGYA00242939_ERZ507942 | MGnify/ENA primary metagenome ERZ507942 (study PRJEB26167, sample SAMN06115485) | human gut metagenome | host: Homo sapiens | place: China:Chongqing | collected 2015-03-30... | reverse complement strand
GGAAGGGGAACCTTTCTTCAGAAAGGTTCCCCTTCCCCCACATTTTCCCTTACCACAAACCTTACGAAGCGATGTGCGCTTCGGTGTCGTAGATGTACAGCGGCGGGGCCTTCTTTTCGATGACCGCGTCGTTGATCACGCACTCCTTCACGCCGGGCATGGAGGGAAGCTGATACATGATGTCGAGCATGACGCTTTCCATGACGTTGCGCAGGCCGCGCGCGCCGGTCTTGCGCTCGATGGCCCTGTGGGCGATGGCACGCAGGGCGTCGGAGGTGAAGCGCAGGGTCACGTTGTCGAGCTCGAACAGCTTCTGGTACTGCCGGGTGAGGGCGTTCTTGGGCTCGGTCAGGATACGGACGAGGTCGTCCTCGCCGAGATCGTCCACGTGCGTCAGGACCGGGATACGGCCCACGAATTCGGGGATGAGCCCGAACTGCACGAGGTCGGCGGGATGCACCTGTTCGAGGAGCTCGCCGAGGGTGCGCTCCTTTTTGGTCTCCACCTTGGCCCCGAAGCCCATGCTGCCGCCGCGCATACGCTGCTCGACGATCTTGTCCAGGCCGATGAACGCCCCGCCCACGATGAACAGGATGTTCGAGGTGTCCATGCGGATGAATTCCTGCTGCGGGTGCTTGCGGCCGCCTTTGGGAGGGATGTTGGCTTCCGTGCCTTCGATGATCTTGAGCAGCGCCTGCTGGACGCCTTCGCCGGACACGTCGCGGGTGATGGACGGCCCGTCTGCCTTACGGGAGATCTTGTCGATTTCGTCGATGTAGATGATCCCCTTGCGGGCCGCTTCAAGGTCGTAGTCGGCATTTTGAAGCAACTGGACCAGAATGTTTTCCACGTCTTCGCCCACATACCCGGCCTCGGTCAGCGTGGTGGCGTCCGCGATGGCGAACGGCACGCGCAGGACGCGGGCCAGCGTCTTGGCGAGGAGCGTCTTGCCGCTCCCGGAGGGGCCGACAAGCAGGATGTTGCTCTTTTCGAGCTCCACACCGTCGTCGCCCTTGAGGGCGTCGGCGTAAAAGACGCGCTTGTAGTGGTTGTGCACCGCCACGGCGAGGATCTTTTTGGCCTCGTCCTGCCCGATGACGTATTCGTCGAGGCGGGCCTTGATTTCCTGCGGGGTGAGCAGGCGTTCGTCTTCGCGGACCTGCTCGATGGCGTTCTGGGCCATCATTTCGTTGCAGGTGGCGATGCACTCGTCGCAGATGTGCACGCCGTCCGGCCCGGAGACGAGCTGGTTCGCCTGCGTTTCGGTTTTGCCGCAGAAAGAGCAGCGGGGTTCGTTCGGGGGAGTGGTATTGGGCATCTCTCTTCCTATTCGGACTTTTCGGCGAGGAGGTCACGGCGGGAGGCGAGAACCTTGTCCACCAGACCATAGGCCTGCGCCATTTCGGCGGTCATGAAGTTGTCGCGTTCGGTATCCTGGGCGATCTTTTCGATGGGCTGGCCGGTATGCTTCGCCAGCAGCCCGTTGAGGGTCTCGCGCATACGCAGGATCTCGCGGGCATGGATGTCGATGTCGGTGGCCTGTCCCTGGAATCCGCCGAGGGGCTGGTGGATCATCACCTGGCTGTTGGGCAGGGCGTAGCGCATACCCTTCTGGCCCGCGCTGAGGAGGAAGGCTCCCATGCTGGCGGCGCGGCCCATGCACACGGTGGCGATGGGCGGGGTGATGTAGTTCATGGTATCGTAGATGGCCATGCCCGCCGTGACGGAGCCGCCGGGGCTGTTGATGTAGAGATAAATCTCTTTTTCCGGGTCCTGCGATTCGAGGAAAAGCAGCTGGGCGCAGATGAGGGACGCCACCGCGTCGTTGACCTCGGAGCCGAGGAGCACGATGCGGTCTTTCAGCAGGCGGGAAAAAATATCATAAGCGCGTTCGGTGCGGCCCGACGTTTCGACGACGATGGGCACCGTCATATCAAGAATATCTTGCATACTGTCTCCATATGATAATTGGGCATCAGGGCTTTCCCCGTCAGATAAGCACGATTGCGCCGTTGTCTCGGGATGAAGCCATAAAAACGGGAAATAGCACAGGGCCCCCATACAATAAAGAGGGGAGTGCGGACACTCCCCTCTCCTTATTTTTCCCAAAAAGCGGGCGGAAAACGGACTAGTCCGCGTTCTTGGGCTCGCTCAGGCTCACGGCGGGGACTTCGTTGATCTTCGCCTTGCTGTAGACCATTTCCAGGGCCTTGTCAGCGAGGATGCGGTCGCGCAGTTCATAGATCAGGCCGCTCTTGTGATAGGCTTCGCTGACCTTCTTGTAGTCCTGCTGGGCGCGCATGGCCATGCCGTAGATGGCCATTTCCACTTCCTGATCGTTGACGGTGATGTTTTCCTTCTGGGCGAGGGCCATCAGGAACACCTGGGGACGCAGGGTTTCGAGGGCTTCCTTCTTGGCTTCTTCGCGCTTTTCTTCCTGAGCCTGGTCCTTGCGGAGGTCGTCGAGGCCCATGCGCTGGAGCTTCATGGCCTGTTCCTGCACCACGCGCTCGACGCGGGCGTTCAGCATGGAATCGGGGATTTCGAAAGAAACCTTTTCAAGGAGGCCGTCGATGAGCTTCTTCATGGCTTCGCTGCGGGCGGCCTGAGCCTTCGTGGCGGAAACGTGCTCGACGATGGAGGCCTTCATCTTTTCCAGGCTTTCCTGGCCGACCTTCTGAGCGAACTCCTCGTTCACTTCGGGCTTCTGGCTGGTCTGGATCTTGTTCACCTTGATGGTGAAGATGACGGTCTTGCCGGCCAGCGGCTTGTGGGGGTAGTCGGCGGGGAAGTTCACGGGGCCGGTCTTTTCTTCGCCGACCTTGGCGGTCTTCACGAGGGCTTCGAAATCGGGGAGGGCCTGGCCCTGGCCGAGGGCCACGCCGAAGTTTTCGCCCTGCACGTCGTCGATCTTGTTGCCTTCCTCATCGGTGCCGGAGTAGTCGACATCCACGGTGTCGCCGTCCTGGGGCAGGCGATCTTCGGTCACTTCGGTAAGTTCCGCCATGCGGCCGCGGAGGTTTTCAATGATTTCGTTCACGTCGTCGTCGGACACGTCGGCCTTGGCCTGATCGACTTCGAGGCCTTCGTAGTTGGGGAACTCGATTTCGGGCAGCACGTCGAAGGTGACGTTGCACTTGAATTCGGTATCGCGGGCGAAGGCGTCATGGTTGTCCATTTCCATGCTGGAAACGGGGGTCAGGCTGGAGTCCTTGAGGGTCTTCTGGAGGAGGCCGTTGATCTCGTCCTGCGTGGCGCGGGCGTACACGTCTTCGCCGAAGCGCTTTTCCACTACGGACGCGGGGACTTTACCCTTACGGAAGCCGGGCAGGGACAGATCCTTCTGGAAGCCCTTGACGGCGGTGTTGATAGCGGCGTTCACATCATCCGCGGTCAGGGTGAAGGCGATCGTTTTCCGGGTAGGGGAAAGGTTTTCAACGACAAATTCCATGGGGATTCCCTCCTTAGGGGAGCCGACCTGCTCAAGGGCGGACGGACGAGCTTTTTATCAATCAAAACACGAAGTTTATGAATGCACCGGAAGGCTTTCTGGTGCGAGAGGGGGGAGTTGAACCCCCACGGAAATCCGCTGGATTCTAAGTCCAGTGCGTCTACCAATTCCGCCACTCTCGCCAGTCGGCACACAAAGGAGGGACTCTACTGCGAAATCCCAAAAATCGCAAGTTCCATCCTGTTCAGGTGGGGTTAGGTGGTACGGGAGAGAGCCGCCGCTTCGTCCTCATACTCCTTCAGCTTCCTGTAGAGCGTGGCGACGCCGATGCCGAGGGCGGCGGCAGCGGCCTTCTTTCCGGGCGTGTCGTCCCCGCAGCGGCGGACGGCGTCTAGAATGGCGTTGCGTTCCAGATCGCGGAGCGGGATGATCCCGCCGGGCGGGAGGGGGGCGGAGGGGGAAGGCGCGGAAGAGGGCAAGGCCCCGCGCACGGAGGCGGGGAGCATGTCAGGATGCAGGACCCCGCCGGACGGGGCCATGTTGACCATAAACTCCATCACATTCTCGAACTCGCGCACGTTGCCGGGCCAAGGGTAGGCGGAGAGGGCCGCGAGCATGTCCGGGCCGAGCGACGGGACCGGCTTGTTGAACCGGGCACTGTAGCGGGCGAGGAAATGGGAGGACAACAGCTCGATGTCGCCGTGGCGATCGCGCAGGGGAGGCACCTGCAGCGGGATCACGTTCAGGCGGTAGAAGAGATCCTCGCGGAAACGGCCTTGGCGCACCGCTCCGGCAAGATCTTCGTTCGTCGCCGCGATAATACGGATATCTACCTCAATGAGCCGGTTGGAGCCGAGGCGGGTGAAGGCCCGTTCCTGCAGGACGCGGAGCAGCTTCACTTGCAGGTAGAGCGGCATGGTGCTGATTTCGTCGAGGAACAGCACGCCCTTGTGGGCCAGCTCGAATTTGCCGATGCGCCCCTTAGCGCTCGCTCCGGTGAACGCGCCGCCCGTGTAGCCGAACAGCTCGCTTTCGAGCAGGGCGTCGGGGATGGCCCCGCAGTTGATGCCGATGAAGGGCTTGTCCCGGCGGCCGCTGGCGGCGTGGATGGCCCGGGCGACGAGTTCCTTGCCGGTGCCGGATTCGCCGGTGACGAGGACCGTGGACGTGGAGCCCGCGATCTGGCGGATTTGATCTTTCAGCTGGAGCATGGCGGGCGAGCGCCCGATGAGGTTTTCGACGCCGGAAAGGGAGTCCCCGAGGGAAGAGACGCGATCCGCCATGCGCGGCAGGGACTCGAAGGTGAAGACCGTGGCAAAATGGTAGTCCGACGGCGCGAGCGGGGTCATCTGGCCCATGAGCGTGTGCTTGCGGCTCCGGGCGGTGACCACGAATTCCTCGAGATCCGAAAAGGATTCCCCGGTCCGTTTGAACTGCACGTCCGTGGGCAGGCCGTCGTCCTTGAGCCCGAGATCACGGCGGGCGATGTCGTTCAGATAGGAAATGCCGCCCTTGGCGTTGAAGATGACGATGCCCCGGCTGTTGATTTCGAGAATCCGCAGCATGATGTCGAGGAATGACCGGGCGCGGAGCAGGTCGGCGTGGTCGTGGAGCTTGTGCAGGATGAATTCCGCGCAGCGCTCGATGAACTGGACGTACACGTCCTTGTGCCCGAGGACACGGGCGCGGTCCTCGTCGGTGGAGCAGACGAGCCCGATGACGCCGAGCACGTCGCTGCCGTCGATGATGGGCGTGCTGATGGAAAGGGTTTCTCGGCAGAGGTCGCGCCCCGGGCAGCGGGTGCAGATGAAATGCTCGCGGGGCGTCTCCATGACGAACGAGCGCCGGATGCGCATGACGTGGCGGTAGGTTTCGCCCTCGGCGCGGATGTTTTCCCCGACCCCGGAGGCATAGAGGCCCGTCCCGGCGAGGCGGTTCAGGCCCGCGTCCACGACTTCCACGTCCACGCCGACCACGCGGGCGATGAGTTCCGCATAGTCGGCCACCGTATCCCGGATGTCCAGCAGCATGGGCATTTAGGCTATCCAGATGACGTTGGCCTGACGCCCGCAGATCCCGTCCCGGCGGTAGGAGAAGAAGCTGTCCGGCATGGACGCCGTGCACAGATCGAGGCCGAAGATGCCTTCGTCCGGCAGGCCCGCCTCCAGCAGCTGATCGCGGGTCAGCCGCCAGAGGTTCATGGTCTTGTCGCGGGCGTTGAACCAGTTGGCGAAATCGGGGCCCCATTCCTTGCCGTAATTGACGAATTCCGAGCGCTGCGGCCCGAGGCTCGGGCCGCGCACGGCGAGCAGATCGCGGGCGTCGAGGCCGTAGCGCCCGCAGAAGGCCGCGATGCCGGACTGGAGGAAACGCAGGCGGTTGCCGCGCCAGCCGATGTGGAAGGCCGCGATGTGCCGCCCTCCTTTGTGCGCGACGAGGACGGGCTGGCAGTCGGCGGTCTTGATGATCAGGCCGATGCCGGGTTTGTCCGTGGCAAGGCCGTCCCCTTTGGGAAAGGCGGGCGGCTCCACGAACCGCTCCAGCGGCGAGGGCGGGGGATCGAAAACGAGCGTGTCGCCGTGGATCTGATCGAGTTCGGCGATTTCGGCAAGCTCAAGAGATGCAGCGAGATCCAGCCGGTTGGCCGAGACGCGCAAGGGATCGTCCCCTACCGTATAGGCGATGTTCCCGCCTCCATAGGGCCCTTCCGAAACGCCCCAGTCGCGGGTCTGGAAGGCGCAGCGGACGCCCGGGGCGCCGGGAAAGGCGAAGGGGATGAAGCTCAGAGCCATATGAGTTCCTTTTCGGTAGCGTAGCCGTGCATGGGGATGTCCAGAGGCCCGGCGGGAAATGCGGCGAGCTGGAGGGAGTGGACCAGCGCGAGCCGATTCGCGCCGCCCCAGCCGGGCAGGGCGAGCAGGCGGTCGTAGAAGCCCTTGCCGTACCCGAGGCGCGCCCCGGCGGGGCTGATGCCCACGGCGGGGACCAGAATCAGATCCGGCAGCCGGAGAGACGCATCCGTCCCGGAAGGCGGGACGAAGGTTCCGGCGGCGTCCTGCCCCCATCCCGTGCGGGGCAGGGGTACGCACGCGGGGCCGGGCTCGGAGAGGCCGAAGGCGCCGGGCGCCAGTTCATCATAGCCCCGACACAGGACGAATTCCATGATTCCTTCGCCCGCGCTCGGCGGGAGGCAGCGGGGCAGGAGCACCTGTTTGCCTTCGGCCCACGCGCGTCTGATAATTTCATCGGTGGAGATTTCGTTCCGCACGGCGATATACATGGCGACAGTACGGGCGTCGCGCCACTCGGGGAGGGCGAGGACACGCCGCTGGACGGCGGCGGAATGGCGTTCCCACTCGGCGGAGTCAAGGGCTTTACGGGCGCGTATCAGCTCGGAACGCAAGACATTTCTGTCCGGTACGGCGAGGCCGGAGGGCGTACCCGTCGCGGAAGGGGAGGTCGGGGGAAGGGACATGGCGCACCTTTGTCAAACCTGAAACAATAGGTTAGGGTACGAAAGATCAGTGAAGCGGAATCCCTTGCAGGGAAAGGCAAGCCGGTATACCCTGCAACCCCAACAGTACAAGGAAGTTGCCGACATGCCAAGCGCCCAGCCTCTTTCGTCCTTTGCGGTCCCCGCTTCCGGAACTTCCGGTGCGGCGGCCCCGTCCTCCGGGGTCCGCACATGGATCGTCATGGGCGATCTTCACGACAAGGCAGCCCGGCTTGGCGAAATCCAGGGGCTGGAAGAGGCCGACGGCATCATCGTCACCGGCGATCTGACCGTCACCGGCGGCGCGGCGCAGGCCCGTAATGTGCTTGAGAAGCTCACCCGCTACAATCCCGTCATTTACGCGCAGATCGGCAACATGGATCGCGCCGAAGTCACGGACTGGCTTGCCAAGCAGGGATGGAATACCCATTTATGCGTACGTGAGCTGGCTCCCGGCGTCGCGCTCATGGGGCTTGGCGGCTCCACGTTCACGCCGTTCGGTACGCCGAGCGAATTTCCCGAGTCCCGCTTTGCGGACTGGCTCGAACACATGTGGAGGGAGGCCCGGACGTATCGTCATGTGGTGCTTTCCGTGCATACGCCTCCGCATGACACGCTGTGCGACATCGTCGGGGACGGAATCCACGTTGGTTCCTCCGCCGTACGTGACTTCATTCTGGACGCGCAGCCTGATGTGTGCCTGTGCGGACACATCCATGAATCCCGCGCCGTGGATCGCCTCGGACGCACCGTGCTGGTCAATCCCGGCGCGTTTGCGACGGGCGGCTATGCCGTCCTGCGGCTTGCGGGGGACGACCTGTCGGTGACGCTTCACATGCTGGACTGACCGGTTCGCCCGGATCGTCGCTTCCCCGCCCGGACCGCTGGCCTGTCCGTGCGCAGGGGCATTTGTCACCGCCGGAAAAATTTTTTGGAAACCCGCGTCTTGCGGCCTTGCCCGCCTTCCGTATTCTCCGGAAAGGCTTTCTCCCGGCGAGGCCCGTATGCATGGGGCTCCTTCGGAGACGCCGAGCGAACGGCGCGTCCGAGCCCGCGATTTTTGCGGCCGCCCGCGCCAGCCGGACGGCACCCCGATACTTTTTTGTTTTTTTGAGGAAACATATGACCGATTCTGAAAAGATCGCAGCCCCGGCGGAACAGCCGGCTGCGTCCGAAAAGCCCATGTCCGCCGCTGCGGATGCCGTTGAAACCCCTTCCGAGCCCGCTCCCGAAAAGAAGCCCCGCCGTCCGCGCCGCAAGAAGCCTGCCGTGGAGCAGGCCACGCTGGAACTTTCCGCTCCGGAGAACGCCGTGCCGGCGCAACCCGTGGAGGAACAGTCCGTGTCGGCCCCGCCCGCGCCCGAGGCTCCCGCACGGAAACGCCCCGCGCCGAAGCAGTCCGCGGCGAAAACAGCCCGGAAACAGTCCGAGCAGCCGAAACAGCCTGTTGAGGCGCCTGTGGAGCCGAAGCAGCCTGAACAGCCCGTGTTGACCGAACATCCCGTTCAGATTCCCGCCGTCGCCGCTTCCGTTCTGCCCGCCGAGGCGGTTGCGTCCGCCGTTCCCGCCGTGTCCGAACCCGCCGCCGTCCCTGCCGTCGCCTCGCCGGAGGAATCCGCTGCCGCCGATGCTTCCGAAACCGCCGAAGGCGATGCCGCCGCACCCGCGAAGCGCCGCCGTTCCCGCCGCAGCGGTCGGGGCCGCCGCCGTCCCGCCGAAGGCGATGCCGCCGTTGACGCAGCCGCGCCGGAAGCGGGTGAAACGCCCATTCTTGATGAGCCCGTAGCCGCCGACGCTCCGGCTGAGGCCTTTGCCGAATCCGCGCCCGCCGTCGAAGATGAGCCCGCAGGGGCTGAATCCGGGCAGGAATCCGCCGCCACGGGCGAAGAGGCTCCCCGCAAACCCCGCTCCCGTTCCCGCCGCCGCAAACCCGCGCGTCCCGCCGCCGAACAGGCTGAGGAGACGCTGAAGGACCAGCAGGCCGCCGTGCCCGAGGATGAGGTGTTCGTTTTTGATGATGACGACGACGGACCCGCTGCCGCTCCCGCCGAAGCCGAGGGTGAGGAGGCGCGCGCGCCTCGCGTGCCGCGCAAGCCGCGCCGCCGCCGGAACAAGAAGGCCTCCGCTGCCGCCGCGCTGCAGGAAGCCGAGGACGAGTCCGCCGAGGAAGGCGAAGAGGAACAGGACGCCAAGAAGGGCCGCAAGTCCGCCAAGGCCGCCGCGTCCGGCGTGGACCGCAAGATGCTGGTCAGCGTCCTGCCCGGCGATATGGTCGAGGTGGTGCTCACCGAAGACGGATCCGTGCGCGAGTACTACGTGGAGATGACCCATCAGGCCAAGATCCGGGGCAACATCTACAAAGGCGTCATCAACAACATCGACACCAATTTGCAAGCCGCCTTCGTCAATTACGGGAACGTGAAGAACGGGTTCCTGCAGATCGACGAAGTGCACCCCGAATATTACCTCCAGCCCCACGAACCCACCAAGGGCCGCAAATACCCGCCCATCCAGAAAGTGCTCAAGCCCGGGCAGGAAGTCCTCGTGCAGGTCGTGAAGGAGCCCAACGGCTCCAAAGGCGCGTTCCTGACCACATGGCTGTCGCTCGCCGGGCGTTTCCTCGTGCTGACGCCGGGGCAGGAGCAGATCGGCATTTCCCGCAAGGTGGAGGACGGCGAGGAGCGCAACCGTTTGCGCGAGCTCATCCGGGGCCTTGAGCCCGGCGAAGGGCTTGGGGCCATCGTCCGCACCGTGAGCGCGGGCACGAGCAAGACCACGCTCCAGAAGGACCTCTCTTTCCTCAAGCGCGTCTGGAAGGATATCCGCAAGCGCGCCACCACGGAAAAGGTCCCCTCCCTGATCTATCAGGAACCGGGCCTCGCCAGCCGGAGCGTTCGCGACTATCTGTCCGACGACGTGTCCGAAGTCTGGGTGGACAACGCGGAAACCGCCGAAGCCATCCGGGAGATGGCTTCCCTGCTGTTCCCGCGCAAGGGCGACCTCGTGCACCTCTATGAGAAGCATGACAAGACCCTTTGGGAACACTTCGGCCTTCTCAACCAGATCGAGCAGGTACATTCCCGCGAAGTGCTCATGCCGTCCGGCGGGCGTCTGGTGTTCGACCAGACCGAGGCGCTTATGGCCATCGACATCAACTCCGGCAAGATCGGCGGCAAGACGAATTTTGAGGCTATGGCCTTCCGTACGAATATGGAAGCGGCGACGGCCATCGCCCGCCAGCTTCGCCTGCGCGACATCGGCGGGCAGATCGTCATCGACTTCATTGAAATGCGCGATCCCGAGCATTGCCGTGAGGTTGAAAAAGAACTCCGCAACGCCATGAAGGGCGATCGCGCCCGTCACGACATCGGCAAGATGAGTTCTTTTGGCCTGCTCCAGATCGTACGCCAGCGGACCGGCTCCTCGGCGATCTCTATCAGCATGGAGACCTGTCCCCACTGCAAGGGGACGGGCCAGCGCCGCAATATGGAGTGGCAGTCCGTACAGACGCTTCGCGACCTGCACCGCGCCATGCGCAGCGCTGCGGCGGCGGGGCAGGCCGAGTACGCCCACAGCGTGGACGCCGAGCTCGGGCTGTATCTTCTGAATCACAAGCGCGAACGGCTCTCGCTCATGGAAAAGGAATTCCACATCCGTCTGGATATCCGCATCGAGGGCATTTCTTCCGCGCCGGCAGCTCCAGCACAGCAGCAGGGCCATCAGCACAACGGGCAGAACAATGGCAGGTAACGGCAAGAAAGTGCTCCTGCACGCCTGTTGCGGGCCGTGCAGCATCATGTGCATCCAGTGGTTGCGAGACGAGGGCTATGACGTCACGGGATACTTCGCCAACCCGAACATCCATCCCGTCTCCGAATATTTTCGGCGGCGGGAGGCGATGGAACAGGTGGCGGAACAGATGGATCTGCCCATGTTGTGGCAGGACGATGTGTATGATCTGCCCGGCTGGCTCAAGATGGTGCACGATTTGGGTATCGCGGACAATCAAGGGTATGCCCGCTGCGGCTACTGCTACGAGAGCCGTCTTGCCCTGACCTGTGCCATCGCCTCGGAGAACGGTTTCGACTGCTTTACCACAAGCCTGTTGTATTCCCGGCACCAGCAGCACGACGCCATCCGGGGAATCGGAACCCGCGTCGCGGCGTCCGGTGACTACAGGACCGACGCCGGATTCGGTTCCGAGTTCCTGTACCGGGACTTCCGCCCCTTGTGGCAGGCCGGGATCGACCGCTCCAAGGAAATGGGCCTGTACCGCCAGAACTACTGTGCGTGTATTTTCAGCGAATACGAGCGGTTTGAGAAGAAGCTGAGGAAGCTGTAGAAGATTGGAGGGGGCGGGGAAGA
>ENA-UEQK01002068-UEQK01002068.1-human-gut-metagenome-genome-assembly--contig:-NODE-2068-length-11314-cov-10.028032_pt1 | contig 11314 bp, 10 predicted proteins | sample MGYA00242939_ERZ507942 | MGnify/ENA primary metagenome ERZ507942 (study PRJEB26167, sample SAMN06115485) | human gut metagenome | host: Homo sapiens | place: China:Chongqing | collected 2015-03-30... | reverse complement strand
CGGCCTGAGTGCAATGACTGCTGGGCGAGATTCTACTGCTCCGGCGGCTGCGCGGCCAACGCCTTCCACGCCACGGGCTCTATCCGCAGCGTCTACGAAGCAGGCTGCGAATTGTTCCGCAAGCGTATTGAATGTGCCATCATGATGAAGGTGGCGGAAGATTCTGCCAAGGCCGACGGCTGATGGAAACGCCCATTGCTGATTTTGTCCGGCGGTACGCGGATTCCGGGATGGTCCGGGCGCACATGCCCGGCCACAAGGGAAAACCCTTTCTGGGCTGCGAGGAGCTGGACATCACCGAGATCCAAGGCGCGGACAGTCTGTATGAGGCGGATGGCATCATCCGGCGCAGTGAGTCCTATGCCGGGGAACTGTTCGGCTCCGGCCGGACGGTGTACTCCACGGAGGGGTCCAGCCAATGCATCCGGGCGATGCTGTATCTGGCGCTGACCTGCGGAAACGGGTCCCGGACGGTGGTGGCGGCCCGAAACGTACACCGGGCGTTTGTATATGCGGCGGCCCTGCTGGATTTTGAGATCGTCTGGCTGTGGCCAGAGCGCAGCACGTCTCTCTGCGGCTGCCCGGTATCGCCGGACACATTGGAGCGGACACTGGCGGAGCTGCCTGCGCCGCCGGCGGCGGTCTATCTCACCAGTCCGGACTATCTGGGCGGTATGGCGGACATTTCCGCTCTGGCAGAGGTGTGCCGGAAACACGGTACGCTGCTGGCGGTGGACAACGCCCACGGCGCCTATCTGCGGTTTCTGGAACCATACTGTCACCCGCTGGATCTCGGCGCAGACCTGTGCTGCGATTCGGCGCACAAGACGCTGCCGGTGCTGACCGGCGGCGCGTACCTGCACATCAGCCGTGCGGCTCCGGCATCTCTCCGGGAGAGTGCGAAAACAGCGATGGCCATGTTTGGCTCCACCAGTCCGTCCTACCTGACGCTGGCGTCGCTGGATCTGTGCAACCGCTATCTGGCGAATGGATATCAGAATCGTCTGCGGGAGATGTGTGGGCGTCTGGAGGAAGCGCGGAAGGCCCTGACGGCTGCCGGTTGGCAGATGGAACCGTCGGACCCACTGCGGTTGACCGTCAAGGCCCCGGCCGGGATGACTGGCGGGCAGTTGGCGAACCGTCTGCGGGAGAGCGGCGTGGAATGTGAATACGCCGATCTGGACTTTCTGGTGCTGATGCTGACGCTGGAGAATAGTACGGCGGACATCGAACGGCTTCTGCATGCTTTTGGAACAAATGATGCCGTTTATGCGCCGCAGCCGTCGCTGCCACTGGCCCATGGAGAGCGGGTATGTTCCGTGCGTGCGGCGCTGTTTGCCCCACGGGAGACCGTACCGGCGGCGCAGTCATTGGGCCGGGTCTGCGGCGCCCCCACCGTGGGGTGTCCGCCTGCGATCCCCATTGCGGTGTCCGGTGAGCGAATTGGCCCGGAAGCGCTGGAACTGTTCCGGCGGTACGGTGTGGAGCAGGTGGAAGTCCTGCGCTGAAAACGGTTTTGAGAAAAGCGAGACCGGCAAATCTGAACACTGACAAACCGCAGATCCGGCATAAGTTGAAGAACCAGCTTGAAGCAGATTTCACTTCCCGCTTCGGCGGAAGGTTTTTCTATGCTATGCCTGATGGCCGGTATGTCTATCAGCGGCGGGGGCATGATTATTTTTTGGAAGGTTCCGGGCCTGATCCTGAAGCGGTTATGAAGGCCAGCTTGGAACATGGGAAGAACCTTCTGATCAGCACTTTTCCGGTGGTTGATTTGTACCCTGATCCCAAGGTCGTGTATTGACCTTGAAAATCAACTTTCAAGGGGAAATACCGTGTTTCTACTATGTTACTAATAACCCCGATTTCAGGGGATTTCAACGGGTTGAAATGTTCAGTTTTCAGGCGTTGTTGAGCGTTGCAGAGTAGAAATATTTATGGTATAAATACGATCGGCTGATGGGGCAGCCTCAAAAGGCGGACATGATCGAGAAGGCTTTGCCATGCGGCATCCCATCTCAGCAGCCCTCGCAAAAGGCATACTGAATGTTCGGCCCCACCAACGAGGACATTCTCTGGGAGCACCAGTACAAGGTCATCACGGACCTTGCCGCAAAAGGGCCCTGCGTCATCGTGGGACGCTGCGCGGACTACATTTTGCAGGACACAGCGGACTGCCTGAAGGTCTTTATCCATGCGGACATGGCATTCCGTACCAAGCGCATCGTGGAGGTCTACGGCGAGTGGGAGCAATCTCCGGAGGAACGTTTGCGGGATAAGGACAAGCGCCGCGCCGCCTACCACCGCTTCTACACCAACATGAAGTGGGGCCACGCCCAGAACTACCACCTGACGCTGGACAGCGGCGTACTGGGCATCCTGATAAAGTTCCAATCCGGATGTTAGGATCAGCGGCACCTTTGGTAAATCGTGTGGGTTGCTTGCTTCGCAGGACACATATATTCGATCGAAACATTGCCGCTCAGATAAACTTGGGATCAAAGAAAAAGTAAGTCGAGGGAAATTCCCTCGACTTACTTTTTTCGTGCCCTGTACCGACCGGTCTGCTCCATAGGTCACATTGTGTACCTGTGAACATGAACCGTTCACCATACGGAGGTTTCTCTTGTTTTCCGGGGGAAGAGCTGTCCTGACGAACAGAAATTCCCATGAAATATATGTAAAGCAAAAATACATTACTGCAACTGGGACAGCGCGGACAGCAGCTCGTTCACAGCGCTCTCCGGCGTGGCCCAGCTGGTGACGAAGCGGTAGACGGCGGTATCGGCGTCCAGCGGATGATCCATCTGAAATTCATACCCCATGGATGCCAGCTTTTCAGCGGTTTGTATGTTCATGACCGGGAACTGCTGGTTGGAGGGGGAGGGAACCGGGAACTTGTAGCCCAGCGCCGCGAACCCATCCCGCAGGCGGAAGGCCATCTCGTTGGCGTGACGGGCAAGGTCGAAATAGAGGTGATCCGTCAGCAAAGCCCGGAACTGTACACCCAGCAGCCGCCCCTTGGCCAGCATCCCGCCCCGCTGCTTCATGTGCCAGCGGAAATGGCCGCAGGGGACGGTCATGATCACGGTTTCCCCGAACAGCGCGCCGTTTTTGGTTCCGCCGATGGTGAACACATCGGTCAGCGCCGCCAGATCCGGCAGGGTCAGGTCGCTGGCCGGGGAGGTGAGGGCAGAGCCAAGGCGCGCGCCGTCCATGAACAGCAGCAGCCCATGCTTGTTGCAGCAGCACCGCAGGGCGGTCAGCTCCGCCTTGGTGTAGACCGTGCCGATCTCCGTGGTGTCGGAGATATAGACCAGCCTGGGGGATACCATGTGTTCTCCGCCGCCGGCGTGGAGCGCCAGTACGGATTCCACCATGGCAGGCGTTACCTTGCCGTCCGGAGAATCGGCGGTGCAGACCTTGTGGCCGGTGGCCTCGATGGCGCCGGTCTCGTGGCAGTTGACGTGGCCGGTATGGGCGGCGATCACCGCTTCGTAGGGCTGAAGCAGGGAGGCGATGACCGTCAGGTTGGTCTGGGTACCGCCTACCAGAAAGTGAACGTCCGCCTCCGGGGCGGCGCAGAGAGTTCGAATCAGGTTTCTGACTTCCTCACAGATGGGGTCCAGACCGTAGCCGCAGGTCTGGATCAGATTGGTGTCCGTCAGTGCCTGAAGGACACGGGGATGTGCGCCCTCGCTGTAGTCGTTCTGGAAACTGTACATATTGAAATTCCTCGTTTCTGTAATCGGATTGTTACCCTTTTGATATTGCGATTATAGCGCGAATCGTGTATATTAGCAAGCATGGCTAAAAATACTGCATGATGTCGGATGCCCGGATGGGGCGTTCTCAGGGAGGAACAACATGATGAAAAAGATTTATGCGATGATGGCGGCGGCGCTGCTGCTGTGCGGTGTGCTGTCGGCCTGCGGCAGCAAGACGGAGACGGCCAATGACGTGGACCTGACGGCCTTTTACAACGGCCTTGCGGAGCAGTACGGCTGGGGCGACGATATGATGGATCTGGACAGCGATATGCTGGAACTGTATTATCCCGGTCTGGGAGATCTCTCCGCCAAACAGCTGCTGGCCAAATCCCCGGTGATGTCCTATGCCGTGAATGAATATGTGTTCATGCAGTGTGAAACCGAGGACGATGCCGCCAAGGCGGCGGAGATCCTCCAGACCCGGATCGACACGCAGGCTGGCGGTGATGCTTTCTATCCGGAGACCATCGACCAGTGGAAGGCTGCCAGAGTGATGACCAACGGCGCTTATGTGGCGCTGATCGCCTCCGGCGAGCATCAGGCGGAGATTGAGGACGCCTGGAGCGCCCAGTTCAACGGATAAGAGAACCGATTGGCGCGGAAAAACCAGCCGTGGTGTCACGGCTGGTTTGCTATACGGCTAAAAGATTGTATTTGAAGGGCTTTCAAGTATAATGACTTTACAGAGAAAGAAGGTGAACAGCCCATGCGATTCAGCAGCCTGCCGTTTCTGTTCGGCTTTCTGCCCATTACATTGGCCATGTATTTCGCCGTGCCGGCGCGCTGGCGGAATCTGGTTCTGCTGCTGACCAGTCTGATCTTCTATGGCTGGGGCGAGCCGGTGTATATCGGGATCATGGTGCTGTCCATCCTCATCGACTATACCCACGGGATGCTGGTAGAGAAGTACCGCAGCCGGGACGCTCTGGCCCGGTGGTTCGTGGCGGAGAGCATGATTTTGAATCTGGGCCTTCTGGGGTTCTTCAAGTACTGGGATTTCTTTGCCGCCAACCTGTCCCTGATCCCCGGCATCTCCATTCCCACGCTGGGGCTGCCGCTGCCCATCGGCATTTCCTTTTTTACCTTCCAGACCATGAGCTATACCATTGACGTCTACCGGCAGGATGCCCCGGCGCAGCGGAACATCGTGTCCTTCGGGGCGTATGTCACCATGTTCCCCCAGCTGGTGGCCGGGCCGATCGTTCGGTATCGGGACGTGGCGGCGGAACTGAACCGGCGAACCAACAGCATGGCGGAATTTGCCGCCGGAGGCAGACGGTTTACGGTGGGCCTTGCCAAAAAGGTGCTGCTGGCCAACAGCATCGGCACGCTGTGGGACGCGGAGTTGGCGGCGCAGTCCGTCGGAACGCTGACGGTTTTCGGCGGCTGGCTGGGCATCGCGGCCTACGGCTTCCAGATCTACTTCGACTTTTCCGGCTACTCCGACATGGCCATCGGCATGGGGCAGATGCTGGGCTTCCACTTCCCGGAAAACTTTGCGTATCCCTATACAGCCGCATCCGTTACGGAGTTCTGGCGACGGTGGCATATCTCCCTGACCACATGGTTCCGGGAGTATCTGTACATTCCTCTGGGCGGCAGCCGGAAGGGGACATGGCGGACAGTGCGGAACATTTTCATCGTCTGGTTCTGCACCGGCTTCTGGCATGGAGCCAGCTGGAATTTCATTCTCTGGGGACTGCACTTCTTCCTGTGGCTGATGCTGGAAAAGTACCTGCTGCGGGAGTTTTTGCAGAAGCTGCCCATGTGGCTGCGGCACGGGTATACCCTGCTGGTGGTGTTCACCGGGTGGGGGGTGTTTGCCATGGAGGATCTGACTGTCTGCGGCCAATACTTCAGGACCTGCTTTGGCGGCGAGGCGCTCTGGAGCGCGGCGGACGGCTATTATCTGACGGCCTATGGCCTGACGCTGGCGATTCTGACAGTCGGCTCTACCCACTGGGTGAAGAACGGCTGGAACCGGCTGCCGGAACGGGCAAGGGATGTCCTTGGCCCGGTGCTGATGCTGGCGGGGCTGGTGGTCTGCACAGCCTATCTGGTGGACGGCAGCTATAATCCGTTTTTGTATTTCCGATTCTGAGGACAGAATAGAAGGGAGGGGGCTGTATGGCGAAAAATGGACGGCTGACCACGGCTGTGTTCTGCCTGTTTCTGGCGGGACTGCTGATCTGGCACGCCGCGCTGCCGGACAGGGCGCGGTCGGAGACGGAAAACCGCACGCTGGCTCAGTTCCCGCAGTTTTCCTGGGAAAACCTGAAGGACGGCAGCTTCACGGCCGGCATGGAGGACTATTTTGCCGACCAGTTCCCTCTGCGGGATGACTGGACCGGCCTGAAAGCCCGGTGCGAACAGCTTCTGGGGAAGCGGTCGTTCCATGACGTGTATCTCTGCGGCGACACACTGATTTCCAGAGTGGAGGAGCCGGACAACGCGCAGGTGGAAAAAAACCTGAGTTATGTAAACAGATTCGCCGGGATGGCGGATGGGCAGGTGCTGCTGGGGCTGATCCCCTCGGCGGCGGAGGTCTGGAAGGACAGGCTGCCTGCGGGAGCGCCCAGCTTCGACCAGCTGGTGTTCCTTGAGAAAGCGGCGGAGGAAACCGGCCTGCCCACTGTGGATCTGCTGGGCGCGCTGACCGCTCATGCCGATGAACCCATCTATTACCGCACGGATCATCACTGGACGAGCTTGGGCGCATTTTACGGGGCCAATGCGCTGCTGAACGCCTTGGGAAAAGAGCCTTTAAAGGAGAACGACTTTACACCGCAGATTGCCAGCACGGACTTCAACGGCACACTGTATTCCACTTCCGGCATCCACTGGCTGACGCCGGACACCATAGAATACTGGGTGGATGACAGCAATCTGCCCGTTACCACATGGAAATCCGGCAAGGCGGAGCCGGGGCAGTTGTATGACCGCAGCTATCTGGAGCATAAGGACAAGTACAGCTCTTTTCTGGGAGGCAATCAGCCCCTGTGCGTCATTCGGAACCCGGAGATCACCGATGGCAGCAAGCTCCTGCTGATCCGGGATTCCTACTCGGATTCTTTAGCGCCCTTTCTGGCCCAGCGGTTTTCTGAGGTGCATCTCATCGACCTGCGGTATTACCATGCTTCCCCGGCGGAATACATGGCGGAGCAGGGAATTGACACCGCGGTGGTGCTTTACAGCGTGGCCAATTTCATCTCTGACCGCAATCTGGTATATCTGGGGAAGTAGGGAGTATCCGGCGGCTGTGAGTTGGAAAAGCGAGGTTTTTCAAAACTGTTGCATATTTCCCTAAAAGGTTAACATAAAACTGCGGCGCACGTCTCGGTGCGCCGCAGCTTTTTCAATTCTGTAAACAGCTGCTGTGTCAGCAAAAAATGGAAATACTGTGCAACAGTTTTTATAGATTTACATAATTTCTGATAGAAATTCTACTTCTTCCCCAGAACCTCCCGGCGGATATAATCGAAGGCGGCGTCCTCTCCCTGATCCCGGAGAACGATGAGGATGGTTCCCAGAAGCTCCTCGGTGGCCGGGTGCATCAGCAGCCGTTTTTCCTTGCCCCGGAGAAAAAACTTGTAGGGATCGCCGGAATCGAAGTCCGCACCCCGGTAGACCTTGCTGGCGGCCAGCCGGTCGCAGAACATTTCCGCCACATACTTTTTAGGCATCTCCACGCCGGAAATGCCGCTGCCGTCCATGCTGTAATCCGTCCAGTATTCAAAATGGTGGCGGTTGCGGCCCTTGTGGTGCATCCATGAGGCGCTGTAGCCGCTTTCCTTCCGCTGGGCGTCGTTGGGGCTGTGATCTCCCTGAAAGTATTTGACGCCGGCCCAGAATTCCACCGGGGAATATTTGGACAGGTCGTGGGTCAGCCCCTGCCGGTAAAGCCCCAGACGGAAGCAGTATTGCCGCACCAGCCGCCGGTGGCGGGTGATGGTTTTCAGATGTCCCCAGAAGTTCATGCACACTACCTCGCAAATAAGTTCAGCCCCTATCATACCACAGCCTTTCGGAAAAAACGAGAGGGACGCATGGATTTTTTCCTCCTGTCCAAACTATGGGCGAGGTGGTTTCATGGAGGGCGGAATATTTCATGCCTCCACAGGATGGGAGCATCTGCTGCCGCCGGGCCTGCGGCAGCTGCGGGATCCGTGGGCGGCGTGCCGGGGACAGTGGGACTTTCTGGCGCTGACGCCGCTGGGCTGCCGGATGCTGGCGGGGCAGGCTGTGACGGCGGCGGTGCTGCTTTTGCCGGGGGACTGCGGCGCCAATGGCTTTCGGGCGGAGACCGTTGTGACCTATGGCCTGTCGCCCAGAGACAGCATCACCTTTTCCAGCCTGCGGGAGCCGGTGCTGTGCGTCCAGCGGGCGCTGCCGCTGCTCCGGGGCGGCGTGCTGGAGCCGCAGGAATTCCCCCTGCCAGGACTGGCGGGGGCGGAGGGACTGCTGCCCTGCGTCAGCGCGCGGCTGCTGTGGACCGGCTCGCCCTACCCGCCCTGAGAAAAAGGAGGAAAAGCCTTGACAACAGGCGGAAAAACGGTATAATGACTTCTGTATTGAATCTTTAAAAACGCTTGGATGAAGTCAGCTTTCCGAAACCGGATCAGCGAGAGGGGTATTTGGTGTGAGTCCCTTGCCTACGCCGGGAAGCAGCCGCTTCGGAGCGGCCCGCGGCGAGCGGGACGGGTCACGCCGTTATCAGTGGCTAAGACGCCCCCGGATGCGGGGGATAATTAGGGTGGTACCGTGAAGTTCTGCTTCGCCCCTATGCCTGGGGCGGAGCATTTTATTTTTCGGAGGTGAGGCTGTGGTCTGGAAAAAAGTGGATATGGAAGCCGATCCCAGGAGCGGCCAGTTTGCCTATTTCCGCGCCATGGCGAACCCGTGGGCGGGAGTGACGGTGCCGGTGGAGATCACCGCCTTTTACAAGGCTCTGAATGGACGGCCCTTTTTCCTCAGCTTTCTCTATGCGGCTGTCCGGGCGGCCAACGACGTGCCGGAGCTGCGGCGGAGACTGCGGGACGGCGAGGTGATCGAGTATGACCGCTGCCAGCCGTCCTATACCGCCATGCGGCCCAACGGCGTGTATGTCTACTGTCTGGTGGACAGCGGTACGCTGCCCTATGAGGACTTTGTCCGGGAGGGGAAGCGGAAGCAGCAGGAGGCGCTGGAACGGAAGGAACTGAAGGAGACCGGCGATTCCCTGAACCACTTCTTCGTCTCCAGCCTGCCGTGGCTGTCCTACACCCAGATCCAGCACCCCGGTGTCAGCGCGGACGACAGCAATCCCCGGCTTTCGTGGGGAAAATTCACGGAGGAGAACGGCAAAGTCACGCTGCCGGTATCCCTGATGTTCAACCACGCGCTGGCGGACGGCTGGCACGCGACCCAATTCTATCGGAATCTGGAGCGGGAGCTGGCAGAGCTGACCGCCCTTTTTCAGTCAGAAAATCAATGAGTTTACATAAAAATGGAGGAAATCATCATGTCTGAACCCAAGTACTACGGTCTCAATGAGCTGCGGGAGATGTTCCTGCACTTCTTTGAGACGAAAGGCCACCTGCGCCTGCCCAGCTTTTCCCTGATCCCTCAAAACGATGCGTCCCTGCTGCTGATCAATTCCGGCATGGCGCCCATGAAGCCCTACTTTACCGGCGAGCAGGAGCCGCCCCGGCACCGGGTCACCACCTGCCAGAAGTGCATCCGCACCGGCGACATTGAGAACATCGGCCACACCGCCCGTCACGGCACCTATTTTGAGATGCTGGGTAACTTCTCCTTCGGCGACTATTTCAAGAACGAGGCCATTCACTGGGCGTGGGAATTCCTGACCAGCCCCGAGTGGGTGGGTCTGGACCCCAACCGCCTGTATCCCTCCGTGTTTGCCGGCAACGAGACCACGCCTGCTGATGACGAGGCGTTCCGTATCTGGCACGAGGAGATCGGGATTCCTGAGAACCGCATCTTCAAGTTCGGCAAGGAGGATAACTTCTGGGAGCATGGCTCCGGCCCCTGCGGCCCCTGCTCCGAGATCTACTATGACCGTGGCGAGAAGTATGGCTGCGGCAAGCCCGGCTGCACCGTGGGCTGCGACTGCGACCGGTACATGGAGGTCTGGAACGTGGTGTTCTCCCAGTTTGACAACGACGGCCACGACCACTACACCGAACTGAAGCAGAAGAACATCGACACCGGCATGGGTCTGGAGCGTCTGGCAGTGGTGTGTCAGGACGTGGACTCCCTGTTCGACGTGGACACCGTGATGAACATCACCAACAAGGTCACGGAGATCACCGGCGCAAGCTACGGCCAGAGCCTGGAGAATGATGTGTCCCTCCGGGTCATCACCGACCATATCCGTTCCGCCAGCTTCATGATCTGCGACGGCGTGCTGCCCAGCAACGAGGGCCGGGGCTATGTGCTGCGCCGCCTGCTGCGCCGCGCAGCCCGTCACGGAAAGCTGCTGGGGGTGAACCGTCCCTTCCTGTATGAAGTGGTGGACACCGTGGTTCACGAAAACGAGGGCCACTATCCCGAACTGCGGGAGCGGCAGGCCTATATCACCAAGGTCATCCGGGTGGAGGAGGAGAACTTCGCCAAGACCATCGACGGCGGCATGAAGATCTTCGACCAGCTGCTTGCCGAGCACAAGGAGAAGGGGGAGACCACCTTCTCCGGCGCGGATGCCTTCAAGCTGTATGATACCTATGGATTCCCCATCGACCTGACCATTGAGATGGTGGAGGACGCGGGCATGACCCTGGACCGGGCTGCCTTCGATCAGGAGATGCAGGAGCAGAAGACCCGTGCCCGGGAGGCCCGGAAGGCTCTGGGCGACCTGGGCTGGGCCGGTGTGGAGTTCGGCAAGGATATTCCCTCCACGGAGTTCGTGGGCTATGACCACGACGCCATTGATGACGCCAAGGTGGTGGCCCTGGTGGTGGAGGACGAACTGGCTGAGGAGCTGATGAGCGGCGTGGAGGGCATTGTGGTCCTGGATCAGACCCCCTTCTACGCGGAGATGGGCGGCCAGGTGGCCGACTACGGCGTCATCACCTGCGGCGAGGCCAAATTCGAGGTCAACAACGTCCAGAAGAACAAGGGCGGCAAGTTCATGCACTACGGCAAGGTGGTTTCCGGCTCCTTTAAGGTAGGGGACACCGTGTCCGCTGCCATTGATGCGGAGCGCCGCAAGGCCATCCGCCGGGCTCACAGCGCCACCCATCTGCTGGATGCGGCGCTGAAGAAGGTGCTGGGCGACCATGTGCACCAGGCGGGCTCCCTGGTGGAGCCTGACCGCCTGCGGTTTGACTTCACCCACTTTGAGGCCATCACCCCTGAGCAGCTTACCCAGGTGGATAAGATCGTCAACGACGTCATTCTGGAAGGCGTGCCCGTGGTGACGGAGGTCCTGCCCATCGAGGAGGCCAAGAAGAAGGGCGCTGTGGCCATGTTCGGCGAGAAGTACGGCGACGTGGTCCGGGTCGTGGAAATGGGCGATGTGTCCATGGAGTTCTGCGGCGGCACCC
>ENA-UEQK01002061-UEQK01002061.1-human-gut-metagenome-genome-assembly--contig:-NODE-2061-length-11329-cov-13.131621_pt1 | contig 11329 bp, 12 predicted proteins | sample MGYA00242939_ERZ507942 | MGnify/ENA primary metagenome ERZ507942 (study PRJEB26167, sample SAMN06115485) | human gut metagenome | host: Homo sapiens | place: China:Chongqing | collected 2015-03-30... | reverse complement strand
AAATGCCGGGAATGGAAAATGCAGGGGAATCGGCAGGGGTTCCCGGCAAGAAAATTCGGTTTCCCCGGCTAAATTGGCTTTCCTTTTGAGAGAAACTATAGTATACTGAAGAAAACGCCGGATAGGAGCCGCAGGGCTTCTGGCGGCGGGAGAACATGGTTTCCGTCCCCGCAGGATCCTTTGGCGGATCAAAAGCGGACAGGTTCTGTATCCCTGAAGGTACTTTGACGGCGGGCCATAAAAACGGAAGGAGGGCGGCTTGACTTGGAAACTCCCTATGCAATCGAAATGCTTCATATCACGAAGCGGTTCCCAGGTATCATCGCCAATGACGACATCACCCTTCAGCTCAGAAAGGGCGAGATCCATGCCCTGCTGGGCGAAAACGGCGCGGGCAAATCCACGCTGATGAGCGTGCTCTTCGGCCTCTACCAGCCGGAGGAGGGCGTGATCAAGAAGGACGGCAGGGAAGTCTCCATCAAGGATCCCAACGATGCCAACGATTTGGGTATCGGCATGGTGCATCAGCACTTCAAATTGGTGGACTGCTTTACGGTGCTGGATAACATTATTATGGGCGTGGAGCCAACCAGACACGGTTTCCTGCAAAAAAAAGAAGCGCGGGAGAAGGTGCTGGCCCTCAGCGAAAAGTACGGCCTGCACGTGGATCCGGACGCATTGATCGAGGACATCACCGTGGGTATGCAGCAGCGCACTGAGATTCTGAAAATGCTGTACAGGGACAATGAGATCCTGATTTTCGACGAACCTACCGCCGTGCTGACCCCGCAGGAGATCGACGAGCTGATGCAGATCATGAAGAATCTGGCGGCGGAGGGCAAATCCATCCTCTTTATCTCCCACAAGCTGGCGGAGATCATGGCGGTGGCGGACCGCTGCACCGTGCTTCGCAAGGGCAAGTACATCGGCACCGTCAATACCAGAGACACCACCCCGGAGGAGCTGTCTGCCATGATGGTGGGCCGCAACGTGAACTTCCATGTGGAAAAGCAGCCCGCCCATCCCGGAGATGTGGTGCTGGACGTGAAGAACATGACCATGGCCTCCAAGATCCATAAGAACAACGCTGTGAAGGACGTGTCCTTCCAGGTGCGGCGGGGCGAGATCGTCTGCATTGCCGGGATTGACGGCAACGGCCAGACGGAGCTGGTCTACGGCCTCACCGGGCTGGAACCGCTGGTGTCCGGCAGTATTTCCCTGTGCGGACAGGATATCACCCATGCGTCCATCCGCAAGCGCAGCACCATGGGCATGAGCCACATCCCCGAAGACCGCCACAAGCACGGTCTGGTGCTGGACTATTCTCTGGAGGACAACATGGTGCTCCAGCGGTACTTTGAGCCGGAGTTCACCAATAAGGCGGGCTTCCTGCGGCGGAAGAATATCCGCAAATATGCGGAGGGGCTGATCGGGCAGTATGACGTCCGTTCAGGTCAGGGGCCTGTGACCATTGCCCGGAGTATGTCCGGCGGCAACCAGCAGAAAGCCATTGTGGCGCGGGAAATCGACAAGGCGCCGGAGCTGCTGGTGGCTGTCCAGCCCACCCGCGGTCTGGACGTGGGCGCCATTGAGTACATCCATCGCCAGCTGGTGGCCCAGCGGGATGCCGGTAAGGCCGTCCTGCTGGTGAGCCTGGAGCTGGACGAGGTTATGGACGTGCCGGATCGGATCCTGGTCATGTATGAAGGCGAGATCGTAGGCGAGCTTGACCCCAAGACCACCACACAGGAGGAGTTGGGCCTGTACATGGCCGGCGCCAAGAGAGACGAGGTGAAGGCATGAAACGGAACCTGCTGAAAAATAACGGCGTCCAGTCCCTGCTGGCGTCTCTGGTCTGCATTGTGCTGGGACTGTTTCTGGGCTATGTTGTGCTTCTGATCATCAACCCTGCCGGCGCCGGAGAGGCGATCCTCACCGTCATCAAAAACTTCCTGACCTATAATAAGCCCGCTTCTCAGCTGAAATATCTAGGCAACACGCTGGTCAAGACCGCGCCGCTGCTGATGTGCGCGCTGGCGATCCTGTTTGCCTATAAGGTGGGCCTGTTCAACATCGGTGCGGCAGGCCAGTATTGCTTCGGCGTGGCGCTGTGCCTGTATGCGGCGCTGGGTCTCAAGTGGAGCTGGCTTCCGTGTATGCTGCTGGCCATTCTGGGCGGCGCGGTTCTGGGCGGCATTTCCGGCGTGCTGAAATCCTACTGCAACGTCAATGAGGTCATCTCCGGCATCATGCTGAACTGGATCGTCCTCTACCTGACCAATATGCTGCTGACCACCGTGAAAGAGGCTACCAGCCCCTACACGCTGGCATTGAGTACCACCAACCCCTCTGCGGTGCTGCCCTCTCTGGGACTGGGCAAGCTTTTCAACAACAATCAGTATGTGGGTCTGGCGATCCCGCTGTCGATCCTCATGGCCATTCTGGTCTGGGTGGTGCTGGGCAAGACCAAATTCGGCTACGAGCTGAAAGCCACCGGCTTTAACAAGAATGCCGCCAGGTACTGCGGCATGGCGGAAAAGCGGAACGTGATCCTGAGCCTGATGATCTCCGGCGCGCTGGCCGGTATGGGCGCGGCCATGCTGTACCTCACCGGGTACGAGCAGTGGCAGTGTTCCACCTCCTCCGTCCCCGCCATGGGCTTCAACGGTATTGCCGCCGCGTTTCTGGGCGGCCTGAACCCGCTGGGGACTGTGCTGGCATCCTTCTTCATCCAGCACATCACCGCAGGCGGCGCTTATGTGGATAAATCCCTGTACTGCGCGCAGATCTCCGACCTGATCTCCGCCATCATCATCTATCTGTGCGGCTTTGTGCTGTTTATGAAGTACGCAATGAACCGTTCCGCTGCCAAGCGCGAGGAGAAAGCGGCCCTGAAGGCCAAGGCGGCCGCCGAACAAGGCGTGTCTGACGGGAAAGGAGGCGATCAGGCATGAGCTTGCTGCTGCAATATACCCTGATCTTTGCTTCCGTGCTGATTCTGGTGGCTCTGGGCGGCTGCTTCTCCGAACATTCCGGCGTCATCAACCTGGGTCTGGAGGGCATCATGATCATGGGCGCTCTGGGCGGCGCGCTGACCATGCGGAGCATGGCGGACAATCCCTCCCGGCTGTTGGTGATCCTGGCGGTGATTCTGGTCTCCGCACTGGTGGGAATGCTGTATTCCTGCCTGCTGGCCGTGGCCTGCATTAACTTCAAGGCGGATCAGACGCTGGTGGGTACGGCGCTGAACCTGCTGGGTACTGCCGGGGCTACCGTCATTGTCAAGGCCATCAACACCGCCGCCAATCCTGACGATGTGTCCTCCATTATCCAGTATGTCAGCGCCAAGAAGGCATTCACCGTAACTATCGGCTCCTTTGAGTTCAGCTGGTTCATGCTGGTGACGGCCATTCTGCTGGTGGCATCCTATATCCTGCTGTACAAGACCCGGTTCGGACTGCGGCTCATGGCCTGCGGCGAGCATCCTCAGGCGGCGGACAGCGTGGGTATCAACGTCTACAAAATGCGCTGGGCCGGTGTGCTGATCTCCGGCTTCCTCGGCGGTCTGGGCGGCATCGTGTTCATCACCGCCGGCGTGTCCGAGTGGCGGTTTGAGTACGGCGTGGCAGGCTTTGGCTTCCTGTCTCTGGCGGTTATGATCTTTGGCCAGTGGAAGCCTCAGCGGATCGCGCTGGCGGCGCTGCTGTTCGGCTTCTTCCGGGCGTTGGGCAATGTCTATACCGGCTTTGCCTTCCTGAAGGCGCTGAACGTTCCCAGCTCTGTGTACAATATGCTGCCTTACATCATTTCCCTGATCGTGCTGGCATTCACTTCCAAAAGCTCCCGTGCCCCCAAGGCGGAGGGCATCCCCTACGATAAGGGACAGAGATAATCGCACCCATTGCTTGAAAAGCGCCTTTCCGCACAGCGGAAAGGCGCTTTTTTTCATGCCGGAGCGGCAGGGGCGCGGATCAGAACAGCCGGATAGAAACGATTGCCGCCAGCAGAACGGACAACAGCCCCTGCACCAGCTTTCCCAGAAAGCAGGGACGCAGGGAAAGATCCGTGCCGTCCAGCACGGCGGCGGTCTGGCATAGAACGGACAGTCCGCCCCATCCGGCGCACCCGGCGGCCAGAAGAAAGCCCGGGCGGTCACAGGTCAGCAGGGGCGTCAGGGAAAACAGCTCCGTAATCCCCACGGCCAGCCCTGCCATGGCTGTGCCTGACCGGGAGAGCGGGGATACCAGCACATAAAAAAGGGTCACGAAGGCGCAGACGGACAGCATCCCACCTGCGGCGTCCTTCACGGCGGAGACAATGGCTTCGGGCAGGGAGGGGGACTGAAAGGAAACGGGCGGCGGGATCTCCCGCCGTCCCTGCCCCAGCCCCCGGAACAGTAGCCCCGTCAGCAGGGCAGAGCAAACGTGGATCAGCCACAGCCACAGCCCTGTCCGAACGCTGCCGAACACGCCGCTGCCCAGCACGCTGATGAGAAACACCGGGTTGGAGTTGTTGCAGAAGGTCAGGAGCCGTTCCGCCTCCTGCCGGGTCAGAGCGCCGGAGACGTACAGCTCCGCCGCCGTGCGGGCGCCGATGGGGTAGCCCCCCACCAGCCCCAGCAGCAGAGCGGAGCCAGCGCAGCCCGGAAGCCGGAACAGGGGCGCCGTCAGGCCAGCCGTATAGGGCGCCAGCCATTGCCCGAATCCCAGACGCACCAGCATACCGGCGACAGCCATGAAGGGAAACAGGGAGGGGATCACCGTTCCGGCGCAGAGGGCCAGCGCTCCGGCGGCTTCCAGCCGCAGCTGCTTTGCATCCGCCAGAAACCACACCAGCACCCCGCAGAGAACCAGACATACATCGCCCCGCACCCGTTTGTTCATATGCATCACCCGGAGAAGCCTATGCGGAAAAGACGGCTTTCATAACCGGGGACAGGCAAGCCCGGCCTCTGATGTGCATAAGGTTCTGCAAGGGGTGAGCACATGGAAAAGAAACGGGAGCAGGGGGGAATTCTCGGCAGCGTGGCGGAACTGTTTGATCTGCCGCCGGATGTGGTAGCGGGGCTGCCACGGCTGGAACTGGTGGGCAACCGGCAGCTGTATCTGGAGCATCATACCGGCCTGCTGGCCTACAGCGATACGCAAATTGACGTCAACACCAACTTCGGCGTGCTGCGGGTCCGGGGACAGCGGCTGACGCTGGTGGCCATGACCGGCGAGGAATTGCGGATTGGCGGCAGCATCGATGCTGTGGAGTGGGTGTCATGCTGAAGGAGGCCATCAACCGCGCGCGGGGACAGGCGCGGATCCGGGTGACGTGTCCCTACCCGGAGCGGGTGCTGAACCTTTGCTCCGCACGGAATCTTGCCTTCTGGGATCTGGAATGGGAGGGCGAGACCCAATTTACCTGCCGGGTGTCCCGGCAGGATCTCCGTACCCTCCGAAACAGCGCGGAGAAGCTGGAGTGCCGGATCGAAGTCCTCCGCCGGGAGGGTGTTCCCTACGCGCTGGGACGGCTGCGCCGCCGTCAGGCACTGGCGGCGGGGATCGTGCTGTGGGGGCTGTGGCTGGCGCTCAGCTCCGTGCTGATCTGGGACATTCGGATCACCGGCAACGAATCCGTTCCGCGGGAGGAGATCCTCCGGGCGCTGGAACAGAACGGCGTCCGGCGGGGGGCATGGGGGCTGTCCGTGAACGGAGAGGACATCCGCAACCACCTGCTGCTGGAGATCCCGGAACTGAGCTGGGCGGCGGTGAACGTCTCCGGCTGCCGGGCGGATGTACAGGTGCGGGAACGCCGCCCGGCCCCGGAGCTGCTGGATCGAAAGACCCCCTGCAATATTACGGCCCGCCGCGGCGGGCTGGTGCTGGAGATCCAAACGGCCGGCGGCGTGCCGCAGGTCCTGCGGGGGATGTCGGTAACGGAGGGACAGCTGCTGATTTCCGGCGTGGAGGACACTGGCACCTTCGGCACCCGCTTCACCGCCGGATTGGGCCGGGTGGAGGGGCGTACCTGGTACACCCTCACCGCCAACGTCTCCCTCACCGGGACGGAAAAGCGGTATACCGGGAAAGAAAAGCACCTCCATTCCCTGATTTTCGGCAGCCGCCGCATAAAATTCTTTGCAAACAGTAGCATTGACAGTGTACAGTGTGATAAAATAACCTCCAGAACCCCCGTCTCTGTGCTGGGCATGACCCTGCCTGTCACATGGGAGACGGAGATGATCCGTCCCTATGAAACGGCGTCGGTGACGCTGACCCAACAGCAGCGGCAGGAGGAAACGGGCGCTGTGCTGGAAGCATACCTGCACAGCCTTGTGGACCCCTACGGCGAAGTGACGGCTTCGCAGGTGACTTCCCGCCTGCGGGGAGACGTCCTGACGGTGACGCTGACGGCGGAGTGCCGGGAGGAGATCGGAAAAACGGTTCCCATTTATACGACCAATGAACCGGGCGGCGCGTCCGGATAGCTTTAGGAGTGATCTCATGGAACAGAGAATCAGTATCGAGCGGATGGAGCAGGCAGTCAATATTTTCGGCTCCTTTGATGAAAACGTCCGCTTGCTGGAAAAGGAATTCAGCGTGGCGGTGACCAATCGGGACGGCGAGCTGCGGATCAACGGCGAGCCGGAGAATGTGATGCACGCCGCCAAGGCGGTGCAGGCCATGCTGACCTTGTCCTCCCGCGGAGAGGCGTTGGGAGAGCAGAATGTCCGCTATGTCATCGACATGGTGCGCGCCGGCCGGGAGGAGCAGATCAGCGAGCTGGCGGGGGATGTGCTGTGCATCTCCGCCAAGGGCCGCCCGGTGAAGCCCAAAACGCTGGGGCAGAAAGAGTATATCCAGTCAGTGCTGAAAAACACCATCACCATCGGCGTCGGCCCTGCCGGTACCGGCAAAACGTATCTGGCCGTGGCGGCGGCGGTGCAGGCCTTCCGGGAAAAGCAGGTGAACCGCATTATCCTGACCCGTCCCGCCGTGGAGGCCGGGGAACGGCTGGGCTTCCTGCCCGGCGATTTGCAGAGCAAGGTAGACCCGTACCTGCGGCCGCTGTACGACGCCCTCTTTGATATGCTGGGGGCGGAAACCTACCAGAAATATCTGGAGAGGGGCAACATTGAGGTAGCGCCCCTTGCCTATATGCGGGGCCGGACGCTGGACGACAGCTTTATCATTCTGGACGAAGCCCAGAACACCAGCCGGGAGCAGATGAAGATGTTCCTGACCCGTCTGGGCTTTGGCTCCAAGATCGTCATTACCGGCGACGTGACCCAGATTGACCTGCCGGATGGCAAGCCCTCCGGCCTGAGGGAAGCCATGCGGGTGCTGCGGAATGTGGAGGGCATCGGCATCTGCGAGCTGACCAATGCCGACGTGGTGCGCCACGTCATGGTGCAGCGGATCGTGAAGGCCTATGAGGAATACGAAAATGCCAAAAACGGCGGAAAGGGGAAAAAATAATGGCAAAACGGCATTACCTTCCCATCACCGCCGATGTGCCGGGAGTGAATGACAGCCAGCGGGCGTTCATCCGCAAGGTGATCCGCACGGCGCTGGCGGCGGAGGGCGTGGATTTTCCCTGCGAGGTGGACGTGCTGCTGACGGATGACGAGGCCATCCACCAGATCAATCGGGATATGCGGGAGGTGGATCGGGCCACGGATGTGCTGAGCTTCCCGGAGTTTGACCTGGCGCCCGGCCAACTGCCCGGCCCGGAGGACGCCGACCCCGGCACCGGGCTGGTGCCGCTGGGGGACATGGTGATCTCCATGGAGCACGTGGCGGCGCAGGCCAGGGAGTACGGACATTCCAACCGGCGGGAGCTGGCGTATCTGGTGGTTCACTCCGTGCTGCACCTGCTGGGCTATGACCATCTGGACGAAGGCCCGCAGAAAAAGCAGATGCGGGCAAGGGAGGAGGCCATTCTGGCGGAGCTGGGCATCACCAGAGAGGGCTGAAATGAAAAAATTTGTGCTGTATACGATTGGATTTGCGCTGCTTGCCTTTGTGCCGACTATACTGTTTACCGTGCTGTTCAACAGCGGCGGTGGAGACGTTGCACCGTTTATACTGGGTGTGCTGGCGGTGGGAGCCGTTTTGGCGGGAGCCGTCTGTCTGAAGGACAAGCTGAACCGAATGGAGGAAACGCTGAAAGCAGTGTCCAAGAACCTCCAAGAGGTCAAAACAGAATTGGAAACAGTGAAGGGGCGGCAGGAAGTCGCGGAGATCAAACTGGATACCATGGGCGAGAAACTGGATATATCCCGAAAAGCAGATTGAGCGTGTCACACAGGCGGAAATTCGGCCATATACTGTCCTGAGGTGGTTGGATGAACGTATTTCGGGACGGCGTGATCGCCTTTTTCTCCGCCGTGGGGATGACCACGGTGGTGTGGCTGCTGGCAGGCGCGCTGCTCCACGCAGGGCGGCCTGTGATCCCCGGATTGCTGCTGGTGCTGCCGGCGCGGGGGGACGCCCCGGCACTGGAACACGATGTGCGGGAGCTGCGCCGGGTGCAGGGAAGCCTGCCGGGGGCGAAACTGGTGATCGCCGACTGCGGCATGACGGAGGAGGCCAGAGGGCTGGCCGATTATCTGGCAGTCCGGGAGGAGAATGCTGCCGTGGTAAACGGGGCGGACTTCCGGCTGGAATAAACAAAGAAATCAGAGAGGAAACCATGGAAGAACTGATCTGCCGGGAGGGTACGGTACATAGCGTTATTTTTCAGAACGCGGAAAACGGGTATACGGTCCTCCGCCTTCTCACCGAGGAGGGGGAGGTCATTACCGTGGTGGGGTGCATCCCCTGCGTGGCACCGGGGGAGCATCTGACCGTTACCGGCACTTGGGAGACCCATCCCCAGCACGGCGAACAGCTGAAGGTGCAGGAACTGGAGCGGAGTCTGCCGGAGGATGAGGACGAGATCTTCGACTATCTGTCCTCCGGCGTCTGCAAGGGCGTCGGCCCCACCACCGCCCGGCGGATCGTGGACCGGTTCGGGCTGGAAACGCTGGACATTCTGGAAGCGGAGCCGGAGCGGCTTCAGGAGATCCGGGGCATCACCGCCAAGAAGGCCATGGAGATCGGGGCGCTGTTCCGCCAGCACATGGGACTGCGGCGGCTGATGGAGTTCCTGTCCCGGTATCAGCTGCCGCCGGTGCTGGCCATCCGGCTGCGGCAGCAGTACGGGGACGGGGCGCTGGAAATGGTGCGGCGGAATCCCTATCTGCTGTCGGACGACGTGTGCGGCGTGGACTTTTCCGTAACGGACACCATGGCGCTGTCCATGGGCTTTGCGGAGGACTGCGGTCAGCGGCTGGAAGCGGCTGTGACCTTTGAGCTGACCTATAACGAGAACAACGGCCATGTGTTTCTTCCCAAGGACAAGCTGCTCTCCGCCACCTGCCAGCTGCTGGGCTGCGGTGCGGAGCAGGTGGAAACGGCGCTGGACGCGCTGGCGGAGCGCCATGCGGTGGTGATCCAGAAAATCGCCAATGTGGAGGCGGTGTACCTGCGGCGGCTGTGGGAGGCGGAGACCTCCGCCTGCGCCCGTTTGCTGGCGCTGCTGGAGGTGGATGCCGACCGAAGCCGCTTTGCGGATAAGGCCGTGGCGGAAATTGAACGGGAGCAGGGGATCACCTATGCCCCCTTGCAGCGGCAGGCGGTGGAGCTGGCGGCAAAAACCGGCGTCATCCTGCTGACCGGCGGCCCCGGCACCGGCAAGACCACCACTGTCCGGGGCATCGTGGCACTGTTTCAGAAAATGGGGCTGAACATCGTGCTGGCGGCCCCCACCGGCCGGGCGGCCAAGCGCATGAGCGAGCTGACCGGCGGTATGGAGGCCCAGACCGTTCACCGCCTGCTGGGCATGAGCTGGAACGAGGCGACCCATCAGGTGACCTTCCAGAAAACGGAGAAGGAGCCGCTGGAAGCGGAAGCCGTGATCGTGGACGAGATGAGCATGGTGGATGTGTCCCTGTTTTCCGCCCTGCTGCGGGCGCTGCGCCCCGGCACCCGGCTGGTGCTGGTGGGAGACGCCGACCAGCTGCCCTCTGTGGGGGCGGGAAACGTGTTCTCCGACCTGATCCGCAGCAAAAAGATCGAGACGGTTTTCCTCCGGGAAGTATTCCGGCAGGCGGAGCAGTCCGCCATTATCCGCAATGCCCATCGGGTCAATCTGGGGGAGTCCCCGGAGCTGAAAGGCAATCAGGGGGATTTCTTCTTCCTCTGCCGCCGGGACGCCCAGCGGGCGGTATCCACGGTGCTGGAGCTGTGCAAAATCCGCCTGCCGGACAATATGCACATCCCGGCAGATCAGATTCAGGTGCTGACGCCCACGCGGAAAGGCCCCTGCGGCACCGTCAACCTCAACCGGCTTTTGCAGGAAGCCCTGAACCCCAAAGCCCCCGGCAAGCGGGAGATCCTCTGGGGCGAGCGGGTGTTCCGGGTGGGGGACCGCATCATGCAGACCCGGAACGACTACGATGTGGTGTGGCAGAAGGCGGACGGAACCGTGGGAACCGGAATGTTCAACGGCGATGTGGGGCGCATTGTGGAGATCGACCAGAGCGGCGAATGGCTGGCGCTGGATTTTGACGGCCGGACGGCCCCCTACAGCACGGAAATGCTCAGCGAGATCGATCTGGCCTATGCCCAGACCGTCCACAAGGCCCAGGGCAGCGAGTACCGCTGTGTGGTGCTGGCGGCCATGCCCTCCGCCCCCAGTCTGATGGTGCGGGGGGTGCTGTACACCGCCCTGACGCGGGCGCGGGAACTGCTGGTGATGGTGGGAGACGATGCGGCTGTCCGCTCCATGGCCGCCAACGACAAGCAGCAAAAGCGCTACTCCGGCCTGAAATGGCGTCTGTGCCACGCAGGCGAGAATGGATGACTTTGCGGATCAAAAAGAATTGTAAACAGGGCGCACGGCATTTGCCGTGCGCCCTGTTGCTGATTTTACCCAAAATCATGCCGCCCGCCGGAGAAAAGTCCCAGATTTTCGTAGAGAGAAAGAATCGCTTCAATTTTCTGGAAGCACGTTTCGTCATCGAGCGTTTCATCCTTCAAGATTTTCCAGATTTGCAGAAGCGTCCGACCAGCGGCATCGGATACCAGACAGCGGTAAAATTCCTGCTCGTCGTTCAAGAGATCACCCCCTGCATATAATGCCAGCATTTCAATAATTACGCAAGCGCGTATACGCAGGCGCGAAAAAACAGATACCATGACCGAGAGGTGATGGTATGAGCGTGAAAGATGCGGTGGCCGGCAGATTTGCCGCACTCTGCCGCCAGAGAAATATAAAATACAATGAATTGGCGGTG
>ENA-UEQK01002051-UEQK01002051.1-human-gut-metagenome-genome-assembly--contig:-NODE-2051-length-11350-cov-6.125432_pt1 | contig 11350 bp, 8 predicted proteins | sample MGYA00242939_ERZ507942 | MGnify/ENA primary metagenome ERZ507942 (study PRJEB26167, sample SAMN06115485) | human gut metagenome | host: Homo sapiens | place: China:Chongqing | collected 2015-03-30... | reverse complement strand
GCTACTGTCATTGCTACACTTGAAACTGCTGTTCTTTTTACAAGTGCTTTTCTTATTGGATTAAGAATTACAAAACCACTGTCACAGAACACAGGAATTGAAACAACCCAGCCCATAAGCTCTATTGCAAGTTCTGGTCTTTTCTTTCCTACTACCTTAATTACCATATCTGCCAGCTTCAATGCTGCTCCTGTTTTTTCAAGTACCGATCCAATCAATGCACCTAATATAATAACAATACCGATGCTGCTGAATGTACCTGAGAATCCAGCTCCTATAACTGTTGGAATTCCAGACACCTTCGTTCCGTCTGGTTTTACAGTATCAACAAATGGAATCCCTGCCAACATTGCAAGAATAAGTGATACCGCCATAATTGCTAAGAAAGGATGAACCTTAAACTTAGAAATTGCAACTATCATCACAATGATAGCCAAGACAAATGCAATTATCAATGCTACTCCTGTCATAAAAACACCTCATTTCTATTTTATTGTTGTACGGTTTGCACAAATCTTTGTGCTTTGTATGACACAATAATAGCATGTAAAGTTCAATAGCAAAATGTTACACAGCACATAATATCATTTTTATTTTGTATTATGTAACAATAATGGTAAATCATATTTTTCATTAATTAATTCATCAGTAATTATGTATGCCAGATACAACGCTGGACTTTCTGTTGGTTTCCTGACATCAAGTCCTGTTATTTCTTTCAGTTTTGATATTCTGTATTGTAATGTATTCTTATGAATATACAGATTGTCTGCTGCTTTCTGTATTGATCCCTGTGCATTAAAATACGCTTTCATCAACGCAATATTTTCACATATATCATTATAATCCATATCTTTGAATACCTTCTTTAAATATTCAAGCTTAATCTCTGTCGGTACATTGCTTATTAAAAGTTCAAGACTAATATCCTCATAGCATATAATCTGTTCATGTTTTTCAGCTGCAGCCGTCCATGCCCTATGTGCTTCAACATAAGCTTCATGCATATCATAGCTTTGAGCTGAATCTATACCAATATTCAGTTCAAACTTATCTTTTTCCCACACATATCCTGCCAGCTCTTCTGCAAATTTAACCACATCTTCTGTATCCATATTATCTATGATTATTATCTGTCTTGAAGCGTTCCTGAAATGCATTTTATAATTATTTCTCTTTAAAAATACATCAACATCATTCTCAAATTTTGCAATCTGAGACTGTCCCTGCTGTGAATCTTTAAGGTTGTCCAACTCATCTATGCTGGCAATAAACACTCTTCTTGGCTTATTAATATCTATTCCCAAAGCCATTCCACGGTCTTCTAAATCAGCATTCTTATATCCTCCATTTATAAGCCATTCTTCATAGAAAGCATTCCTTACACGCTTATTCATAAGCTGTCTATAGTTTGCACGACTCTCCATCAAAAGAATTTCCGTCATCTTTTTTAACAGTTTTCCAGACGTTATAACCTCTTCATATCCACCTGTCATTCCTATCACTCCTACTATTCCGCCATCAAGTTCAAGTGGAAGATTAATTCCTTTTTTTATGCCTTTTGATAAATCATCTTCATCAATATAATATTCCTCAAGATTTTCAGATATAATCTTATATGCACCATAATGAAAATCCCCTATTCTGGATTTATCACGACTTGCAATTATATGTCCTGTCTCATCCATAAGATTAATATTCTGTTTAACAAGTTTTGAAATTTCTTCAACAATCTGAGTTGCAGAATTCTTTGATATATGCATAACACGTATCTCCTTTTTCATAAGGATGTGACGGATTCCGTCACATATTCTTTCTATATAATATTGTACCATACATTTTATATCATTAAATTGTTATATCATACAAATTTTTGAATAAATCAGATATTCAGTATTCATAATATTAATTAATAATTATGAATGAAAAAGGAGTATTATATGAGTAATAATATGGATCTTGGATACGATATGTTCTGCTATCAATGTGAACAGACAGCCGGAGGAAAAGGCTGCACTAAACTCGGCGTATGCGGAAAGACACCAGAAATAGCCAATCTTCAGGATTTGCTTATATATCAGCTGAAAGGTATCAGCTTCTATGCCAGACATATTCTGGATTCAGGACTTAATGTTGACAAATCTGTTGTCAACTTTATTGAGAATTGTCTTTTTACCACTCTTACCAATGTTAATTTCAATGTAGATGACCATGTCCATCTTCTTAAACAATCCCAGGACATCAAGAATAATCTGAAAAATATAGTAGGGACAACTGATTATATTACCCCATCTGCTGCATACGAACTGCCAGAAACTAAAGCTGATATGCTGCGTGACGCGCCAATGGCAGGCATTATGTACGACAAAACTCTGGATCCTGATATCCGCTCATTAAGACAGACTATTCTTTATGGTCTTAAAGGAATAAGCGCCTACGGTCATCAGGCAAGGGAACTTTCATACTATAGTGATAATGTTGACAATTTCTATATCATTGCACTCGAAGCAATAACAGATAACACCCTGACTGTCGAAGAACTTATCCGTCTGACTCTTAAAACAGGTGATATGGCTATTGAGATAATGAAAAAACTTGATGAAGCGAACACAACCATATATGGTAATCCATCACCACACCCGGTCAACGTTCACATTAAGAAAGGTCCCTTCATCATTGTTTCCGGTCATGACCTTAAAGACCTTGAAATGCTTCTTAAACAGACCGAAGGCCTTGGCATTAATATATATACCCACGGGGAAATGCTCCCTTCCCATGGTTATGAAGGTCTTAAAAAATATAAGCATCTTGCAGGTAATTTTGGCGGTGCATGGCAGGACCAGCAAAAACAGTTTGATAATCTTCCCGGCTGTATCCTTATGACAACCAATTGTCTCATGCGTCCAAGAGACACATATAAAGACCGTATATATTCTACTAATGTTGTAGGCTGGGATGGCATAAAATATATAGAGAAGAAGCCTGACGGTGAAAAGGATTTTTCTGAAATCATAAAACAGTCTCTTGAACTTGGAGGCTTTACCGAAGAGCAGGAAGCAAAAGAAATTCTAGTAGGATTCGGACATGAAGCTGCTCTGTCTCATGCAGGTGAACTTGTTGAAGCCGTAAAATCAAAACAGATACGACATTTTTTCCTGATTGGTGGCTGTGATGGTGCAAGACCTGGCAGAAGTTATTTTACTGATTTTGCCACTATGGTTCCTGATGACTGCATGATTCTCACTCTTGCATGCGGCAAATATCGTTTCAATAAGCTTGATTTCGGCACAGTTGCCGGACTTCCAAGGCTTCTTGATATCGGACAGTGTAATGATGTATATTCTGCTATTCTTATTGCCAATGCCCTTGCAGATGCATTTGATACAGATGTCAATGGACTTCCTTTATCTCTTATTGTTTCATGGTATGAGCAGAAGGCTGTTGCAGACCTTCTCGCCCTGTTAAGCCTTGGCATTAAGAATATTTATCTTGGTCCGACACTTCCAGCATTCTTAAGCCCTAATGTATTACAGTACCTTGTAGACACTTTCCAGTTAAGACTTATAAGCAATCCGGAAGATGACATTAAGACATGTCTTGGACAGGCTGTTTAAATGTTCCTCCTAAAAAGGCTGCCACAAAGTGACAGCCTTACATACCTCATTAACATTCTTATAATTCTGCCAGTCCGGCAAGTGCAACATATTTTTCTGATACTGTAAACCATGTAGGGAAATCTGTTATTCCTGACTGTGGCAGATTAAATATCCGCTGGAATTCCTTAACCGCTGCTGCTGTCTGCTCACCATATATTCCATCAGTACTTAGGACCGGAATAGAACTATAATACTCTCCTATAAGGTTAAGCTGTTCCTGAAGCTGTCTTACCTTCTGTCCTGATGAACCTATATCAAGATTAGTTCCCGGCCATGAATAAGGAATTCCGCTTATCTGTTCTGCCGCATTAATATACACATCCTGACCATAATAATATCTTAATATATCAATCGATGAATAATTCTGATCTCCCAGATACTTGCTTCCCCACTGTGAAAGTCTGTTAGGACATGTCACCCTCTTTCCATCACAATACTGTGTAAGTATTGGCTGCTTTACATTAGGTCTTGATATGTAATTGTCAAATATCTCATATACTACCTGTGATATACTTTCGAACACATTTCTTCCATTAACCCATTTCTGGTCATATGCAGTTGATGAAGTTATTGTAAAATCATAAAATTTGTTTCTGTACCATTCTGTATATACCCGGTTTAATGTAAATGACATAATAGCAAGCACATTTGCCTCAATTGTCTGCCTCGGCCATGTTGAATATATCTCAGAGCTTGCTACATTCTTAATATAATCTTTATAAGTAACATAATAATTATCTGCCTCAGTATCTTTAGGCGGTCCGTCATGTACAACTACAATTTCAGGAACAACAACTCTGTCAAGCACAATTTCACCCGACTGACCCATAGGCTTAATCTCTTCTTCATCAATCTTAGGTGGGTAATCTCCATATAATGTGTTAACAGGTATGACTATATTATTCTGTGAATTATCCCTTGCAGACATCTTTACATTCTGAATGCTTAGCTCCCCCGAAAACATATCACTGCCTGATATATTTACATTATCAAATCCTGGCGCACTTACAGCTATGTCATACTCTGAAAATGGCTGCCTGTTCCCCGGTTCCATGCTATATTCAATTGGAGGCGTTCTTAAGTCGTTAAATATACTTATCCCGTCTCCGTCTGTACCACTTTCTCCTATTATATTATCAGGATTTCCTGTATACGACAGTCTTACAGCCGCTCCTTTAATTGGCACATTTTCTTCATTGACAACACTTACCTTCAATCGGCCTTTATCAATATTATTTTCTGGCACTTCAAATGTATGTACATATCCAACGTTCATAATCTGTCCTCTTTCTCATCTTAAGATAAATATATGTGACAGGTACGCTTATTATGTCTTTTGCATACAATAATATGATTAATGTTATCGGAGATATTATGGCTCAATATAAGATAGCTGTAGATGCCGGACACGGCGGTAGCGACTATGGTGCAACATATAATGGCAGGGCTGAGAAAGATGACAACTTAAAGCTCGCTCTTGCCGTAGGTGATATATTAGAAAAAAATGGTATTGACGTTGTGTACACCCGTACTACTGATGAATATGAGACACCTTTTAAAAAAGCGACTGATGCCAATGATGCTAAGGCTGATTATTTTGTTTCAATCCACAGAAATTCATCCCCTATGCCTAACCAGTACACAGGCGTGGAAACTCTTGTTTACAATAATTCCGGTATTAAATCACAGATGGCTGCCAATATCAATTCTGAGCTGGAAAAGGCTGGCTTTAAAAATCTTGGAATTACCGAACGTCCTAACCTTGTTGTACTCAAACGGACAAAAATGCCTGCCGTACTTGTAGAAGCCGGCTTTATTAACAACGATAAAGATAATGAAACATTTGATAAGAACTTTAACCAGATTGCAAATGGAATCGCAGATGGTATTCTTAAGACCCTTGGAATTAAACCAAAGACAAATAATACTACTGCACAGGCTGCTTCAGGTGAAGTCTCATCAGTGAAATCAGATTCTGCCAAATCCGCTGAAATCATGCCTGCAGCATGCGAAAAGAAGTCTGCATCTCCTGCTAAACCAGCATGTAACTGTGATGACGACCTCTCTCCTGAGCCACTTTATCGTGTTCAGGTTGGTGCCTACCGCAATAAAAATAATGCAGACCGCATGCTTAATTCCCTGCTAATTGAAGGCTTCCCGGCTTTTATTATATATGAAAATGACTATTATAAAGTTCAGGTTGGTGCTTTCAGACAGCTTTCCAACGCCATTAAAATGGAGCAGAAGCTGCGTAAATTCCGATACAACACATATATTGTATACTCATAAATATACGCTGCTCCATTGAATTATTTAACACTGTATATTATGCTCTGTACTTCATCATCCTTCATAACGAACGAAAGTCTGGTGTTACCTGATTCATACAGAAGCTGTCCGTCAGCTTCTGTATAATCACTTCCATATGCTGATACAACCTTATCCTTCTTATCGCCAATACGGACACCTTCTTTAGTCTTAACAGCATCATCCATAAGTGTTATAGAATAAAGCTTATCATTTCCGTCCTTCTGATATCCCTGTAGTGTTACGCTATCATAGTAATAGAATTTGTCCATTCCTTCAAATGCACAGCTTTTAGCTTCATAGTAACCACCAGAAGGTTCTCCAAGCTTAGATGTATATTCTGTAAGATCGCCATCTGTCTTTAACTCTATGCCTTTTAATTCAAATGAATACTTACTTTCCGTCTGCTGTGATGCAACTGGCTTGTCCTGACTATTATCTGGCAGTGTTGATGTTCTTCCACATGCTACCATCATAACTCCTGCTGCAAGTACTGCCGCTAACATTAAACTCTTCTTTCTCATAATCAATCTCCCTGTTTCTCTTCGTAATATTTATTAACTATTGACTGCCATACATTCTTATATGATTCATCCTGTCTGTGATCTGTAAGCCCGAATTTCTTCACAAGCTGTTCCCCAAGATATAACGACAGCTTCTCAGCTCCTTCCACATTAAGATGCTGTCCATAATCAAATGTATCAGTAGTATAGTCTATACCTATATTTTCAGCCTCATTAATTGTATTAAGATACAATATTCCATGCTCATCCGCATAATCATTCACCTGCTTATCCCATTCATCATACCAGTGAGGAAATACACTTGGTGCCTTCATGAGCACAAGATTAATACCATTATCTTTACAAAGTGAATATATCTTATCAAGATACTCCATGTTCCTGTCACTGAATGTATAATTAGCAAGTGGAGCAGCTTTTGGTATAGTCGTAACTGGTCTTACTCCCTTCTGCATAAGATAACCGTTAGTTGTGACGGATGGTGTTTTCCACATATATCTGAAATCCTCTGATGACAATTCACTCCATCTTGAGTGATATCTCAACAGTGGAAATATATAGCTGGCCATATTCTCATCTTCTGTCATTGACTCCCTTATAGAAGCTATCTTATACTTTGAAAGCTTCATGCCATCCAGTGTCATTCTGTTATAAGCCTCGCTTTTGGCATCTCTTTGTGTCATTGCAAGTACATTTACAATAACAACCTGCGGTTTCTCATACTTAAGCGTATCTTCGAGCAGATAATACGACTGCCATATAAGCTGTTCCGCACTTCCACGGATATAACTTGATATCCCGTAATTCTCCCACATTGTAACCGGGGATATATTCTCATATACTTCACAGTCACCAAGAATAAGCACATCGTGATTCTTTTCACTGTTGTAATATTCCTCAATCATTGCACCTTCTTTAATATCTGATGCATATTTAGGAACTAACAGACACTGTAAAAGATACAGACATACTATCGGTATTATGATAACTGCAATACCTGTACATATTTTCTTTCTCAAAACTGTCTCCATTCCTTAGAAAATGCTTTCTAAAACTGATTATATATAAACTGACTTGACTCGTATCCGGTTCCATAGATTCCCAACACAGCTATAAGCAGAAAAATCACAAGAAATACTGTATATCTTATAATATAATTTTTCTGTGCAAGCTGCTCTCTAACCGGACATCTTCTCTCAAGCAGGCTTACCACAAACATTATAACCACACCTGCAAAAAGTACTATATAATCAGCTACTGATAAACCAATACTCCACATTCCCTTAGTGAATACAGCTGCATAATTACCACCTGTAAACATTGAGAAAAACATACGGAATGCCTCTGCAATATTTCTGTAGTAATCAAGCATCTGCAGACAGCATACTATAGCAGTAGTTCTTATTATCTCAAATACTTTGTAGTATTTTAACTTTCTGTAACCTAACCTGTTATCTGCCTTCTCATATAACGGCTTAAGTTCCTGAGAAACAAGCATAATTATGCTGTTCAAAAGTCCCCACACTACGAAGTTCCAGCTTGCACCATGCCATATACCTGTCACAAACCACACAGTAAGACTTGAAAAATACACCGGAAATCTTGAACCTACCGGCTTTCCTACATGCTTCTTAAGCCACCTTGATACCTTATTCATCCATTTAGACATTGATAACGGATAGAAAAGATAATCCTTAAACCATGCACACAACGTAATATGCCATCTTCTCCAATACTCCGCAATGCTCTTTGAAAAGAATGGTCTTCTGAAATTCTCTGGAAGAGTAATTCCAAACATCTGTGCAACACCAATTGTAATATCTATGCCGCCTGTGAAATCTGCATACAAATCAATTGCATACAGTAACATTCCTACAAATGCATATGCACCATAATACACTGAAACATCCGACTGTATTGTTGCAAGTCCGATTGCTGCCCTGTCTGCGATTACCATCTTCTTAAAATATCCCCACAGAATTCTCTCAAAACCATACTGTATATTAACCCACGAGAAAGCATGACTTTCAAACAGGCTTTTCTTCAGATCATTCCATCTGCTTATAGGTCCCTGTACAAGCTGTGGGAAAAAGGACACAAACAGTGCATATCTGAACGGATTCTTCTCTGCATCTGCAACACCGCGATACACATCAATCATATATCCGGTAGACTGGAATGTATAAAATGAAATTCCCATCGGAAGTATAAAATCAACCGTATTAAATGTTGTAAATGTGACTATAAACATATTGGTGTATTTAAGTACAGCAAGTATTCCCAAATTAATAAACAGAACAATAGTAAGAAACATTTTCTGTTTTCTTAAAGAAATGTTCTTAAGCTTTTTCTTTTCATCTCTGGATATATCACCTTTATGTTCCTCTATGAAGCGTACATACCTGTCTTTCTCCCTGTATATAAGCCTTGCACCTGCATACGTTGTTACGATAGTTGTTACTATGAATATTATTCCGCTTAATCCGGCATACACATAGAATAACATATTCATACATAACAGTACTATCCACTGAATACGTTTAGGAACAACATAATATAAAATAAGTGCAACCAGAACAAATAAAATAAACTGATAAGATGTAAATAACATTTATCTTACTCCTCCCTAATATGAAAACTCTTCTGAAGGAGTTGCCGGATACGCGGACATATCTCTTCTATATATTGAATTTCCTCTGTTAATATAATCCTGCACCTGTGAATCTGTCAGCATAAAACATTCAAATCCATCATACATTCTTGTTGAATCAAAATGATACCAGCCTGTTCCAAGATTACATAAAACCCAGCTATGATCTCCAGACCTTGCGCCCTGATTATCAACCCATATGCACTCAGCTCCTATCCCTTCAAGGAGCGCTCTGTCAACAGAAGCATATGTGAAACAGTCACCCGACACATATCCATTCTTCTTAATCACTTTTAATGCCTCAAATGCTTCATCCTGCCATTGTGAACTCTGTGTATAACTGTTTCCTGCATATCCAATCTTAGTATGTGCGTACTTATATATTGCCCTTGCTTTCTGTCCTTTAGACATTGAATTATCTGTAATATCCTGAAGAACTGCAGCTACAACCTCATCAAAAGTTGAATAACTACTGTTTACTTTAACTTCCTGTGTCTCCTCTTCAATAAAAGTAAATGTCACTTCTTCTATAGTCTCATTACCATCTGAATCTACTGCTTTATAATAAACAATATAACTTCCCGGCTGTGAAGTATTAACCTGTGATTTATCAACCTCAACATCAATCTCCTGCCCTGAGAAATCTGTTGCATACACATCTGTCATATATGAAACTTTACTGCCTATATAATATGTCTTATCTGATATACCATGAATTACAGGTGGCTCAACATGAATATCTGACGACTGCTCATTAACATCTGACTCACTGCCCTCTTCTGACTGATTATTTCCTTCTGGCTGGACAGCTTCTGTCTTAATACTTCCTTCGGAAATATTATTCTTGTTGTTACATCCTGTCACTGCTGCAGATAACATAACTGCAACACTTATCAATCCATATACAAGAACTCTTCCTGCAAAATATCTGTGTTTAATCATTGTTCACATGCACTTGTATTATTCAAATGCTATTCTCCTTAAATTTTAATCATATAATTATAACTCACATCAATTTATATAGTCAACCTGTAAAACCGGCTCTTACTATAAACTATAAAAATGCTGATACCAGATATAGTTTCCAATATCTGATACCAGCATATACATTTTACGTTTAGATTCTTAATTAATCAGTATTATTCTGTTTTACCGTAAGTTTCAGGCTCTTTAGCTGCTGCACTCATCTCTTCTGGAAGACCTGTGAAATTAACGTTCTTAGTAGTCTTGGCATCATATGTATTAGCCTTCATGACTTCTGTAAGATCAAAGCCTGTAGTTTCCTTGATACTTTCAATTGTCTTAGCAAGAACTGACGGTACATTACCACTGAAAGTTCCTACTCCGTTCTCTCCTGAACCTCCATCAATAATAGTAACCTTATCAATGCTTTCAAGCGGCTTTGCAATTGCTTCTGCCATCTGTGGAAGAACTTTAATAATCATCTCTGTCATGGCAGCCTTACCATACTTAGCCATTGCCTCCGCTTTCTTTTCCATAGCCTCAGCAAGACCTCTGGCTTTAATACTTTCTGCATCTGCAAGACCTTTTGCCTTAATGCTTTCTGCTTCAGCAATTCCCTGTGCCTTAACAGCTTCAGCTTCCTGCTCTTTTGCAAATCTGTCTGCTTCTGCCTGTGCTTTCTTAGCCTCTGCCTGTTTCTGAATTTCAAACTGCTTTGCTTCTGCTTCCTTCTGTCTCTGGTAAAGCTGTGCATCAGCCTTCTGCTGTGTTGCGTATTTCTCTGCTTCTGCCTGTTTACGGATATCTGCATCAAGTGTTTTTTCCTTAACAGCAATCTCTTTCTCTCTTAACTCAATCTCTTTCTCCTGCTTTGCTATATTAGCATCAGCAGTTGTAATTTCGATTGTTTTTCTCTGTTCCTGCTGTTGTATTTCGTATGCAGCATCAGCCTCAGCTTTCTTAACATCTGCTGCTCTCTTTAATTCCTGTTTCTTAATCTCAAGTTCATTATTTCTTTCTGCAATAGCAGTCTCAGCTTCGATTCTTGCATCATTTGCCTGCTTTGTTGCATTAGCTTTGGCAACTGCGATATCCCTTTCTGATTCTGCTCTTGATATCTGTGCTGATTTACTGATACTTACAACCCTGTCAATACCAAGATTCTCAATAACATTACCTTCATCAGTAACATTCTGGACATTAAAGCTTACAATTTCAAGACCCATTCTTGCCATATCCGGAGCAGCATTTTC
>ENA-UEQK01002048-UEQK01002048.1-human-gut-metagenome-genome-assembly--contig:-NODE-2048-length-11370-cov-3.081909_pt1 | contig 11370 bp, 5 predicted proteins | sample MGYA00242939_ERZ507942 | MGnify/ENA primary metagenome ERZ507942 (study PRJEB26167, sample SAMN06115485) | human gut metagenome | host: Homo sapiens | place: China:Chongqing | collected 2015-03-30... | reverse complement strand
GCGGAGATTCTATTCCATTCGTGTTTGCGCCTATCTGGCTGTTGCGCGGCGTTTCATGCGCCTCGTGCTTCACTGGGTCGTTGCTCCTCTCATATGTAATTTGGAATACTGCGGGAAAAGAGCATATGGCCTCCATAGCGTGTCATTATATCGCTCGGGCTGCTCATTTATCTCCGCGCCTGCACCAGCCAGCATCAACGATTCAGGCGAACTCCAATCCGAGCCAGATCACGGTCCAGCTTTTGTCCGCAGTCCCCGCATCAAAGCGGGATGCGCTTTCCTTTTGAGTATCAATCCGGAAACTGCATCCCGTTCTAGACCAATATTCTGGGATGCAGTTTCCGCAGCCTACCCCATTCGGAAAACGCATCCCGCAATTTGGACGAAAACTGGGACGCGCTTTCCGGATGGGTCGAGACGAGGGCCAAGCCAGATAGGCCACCTCACCCCGCTACCTTCACCATGCACCCGAGCGTGCTACACTAGCAGCATCTATGCCACCGCGAATGGCTCGGCCCCGCGCCCGCCGCTCGCAAACGAACTTTAAACGCACGAGGGTTGGCCATGCCGCTTTTCTCGCAACATACCGCCCGGTTCTCGCCGGACGTTCCTTTGGAGGGCACCAGCTCTCGCGAGCTGCTCAAGCGGTACCAGCCGCTCGAGACACTTGCGACCGGCGGTTTTGGCTCCATCGAGATCTGCCGCGACACGCACCTGCGCCGCCGCGTCGCCATTAAGCGCATCCCCCTTATCAACGGTGCCGGTATGCCCGCCAGCGACATCATGGATGTCCTGCGCGAGGCGCACACTGCCGCCATGCTTCAACATCCCAATATCGTGCAGGTCATCGACTTTACGCACGACACAGCCTATGCCTACCTGGTTATGGAATATGTCGATGGCATGTCGCTGGCCGAGTTTTTGCACCGCGCGGACGGCCACTCACTTACCTTTGACGAGGCCGCGGCCATTGCCGATGCCCTGGGCCAGGCGCTCACCTTCGCCCATAGCAATGGCGTGCTCCACCTGGACATTAAGCCCGCCAACGTGCTCATCGACCACTCGGGCAATGTAAAGCTCACCGACTTTGGCATGGCGCGACTGTCGTCCGCCGGTGGCTTTGGCGGCTCGCGCGGCGGCACCATCGGCTACATGCCGCCCGAGCAGCTCGATATCGAGACCGGCACGGTCGATGAGCGCGCCGATGTCTTTGCCCTTGCCTGCGTTATCTATGAGGGCTTGTGCGGCAGCGCTCCCTTTATGGCGGCCACGCCCGCCGACTCGCTCGACCGCATCATCGGCGGCGCCACCTATCCCAGCGAGCTGATACCACACTTTCCCCCGGGAGCCGAGGCCGCGCTCATGAGCGCGCTCTCCCCCATGCCGCAGGACCGCCCCAACAGCATCGAGGCATTTTGCGACCAGCTCCTTGCCGGTCTGGGCAGCGTGCGCGAAGGCCGTCGCAGCCTGGAGCAAATGGTTGGCGAACTTTCGGATGACGAGCAGGAGCTCGACGATATCGAGCCGTCGCACTACGAGGACGACGCCATCGAGGTCGACCCCGCACTCGGCTGGGCGGGCACGCGCTGGAGCCATGCGCGCGACTACACCATGCGCGCTATCTCGGCGCTAACGTGCGGCACCTTTAGCTTTTTGCTGATGCAATCGGCCGGGGTCGCGGCGCTTCCCGGTCTGGTCATTGCGGCCATCGCGATCGGAGCGGCGGCTGGCCTGGCCCCCCAGATTGGCTCGGCCATCTCGGCTGTGGGCTTTTTGGTGCTCATGGCCAACGCCACCATGCAGGCACAGGGCATCCTGTCGATGCTGCCCGTCGCGGTGATCTTTGCCGCCGCCATGTCCGGTTGGTGGATCGCCTGGGGTCGCACCGAGGCTGCCGCGAGCGCCACGCTCACCTGTGCACTCGCGCTTGGCTGTCTGACCGGCAATACCTTCCTGGCAGCTGGGGTCGCCGCCGGCGTCGCGTCATTTTGGCTCGGCCCGGCAAGCGCCGCCGCGGCAACGGGCATGGGCGCGCTTTTTGCCCGTCTGGCCACGGTCGCGCTTTCAGCCGGAGGCGTGCTGGGGCTCGGTAACGTTGCCGCAGCGCTGGGAGACCCGCTCCTTTGGGCTGCCTTTGTGCTGGTCGCGGCAACTGCCGCAGCGTCATCCGCGCTGCTCAATGCCCATGCCAAGCGTGTCGATCAGGGCTCAAACCTTGCCGCAATCGCCACCATCGCTGTCACCGGCATCGGCTGCGCAGCGGCGTCCTGTCTTGCACACCATATGGAAATTGCCAGCCTTGCAGCCGCGGTCATCGCCAAGGCGGCGGTTGCGGGAATCCTATCCTCTATAATCGTTGGGATATGCCTATATTTGCTCGGATACCAAAGAACCTATACGGAGAGTGATCTTTCGTGAACTTCCTGAACATCTTCGAGGACCACGTGGCCGGCATCTTCGGTGCCACCCGTGCCCCGTTCTCCTTTAAGAAGCTTGCCAAGCAGGCCGCTCGCGACATGGAGGATCAGACTCTGGTGATCAACGGCGTCAACACGGCGCCGGCACTCTATACCATCCTTATCGCCGCCGACGACGATCCCATGCTCGCCCCGTTCTACCCCGAGCTTTCGCGCGAGGTCCGCGAGTTTGTGAAGGCGCAGGCCGAAAAGCGCCGCTATGTCTTTGTCGGCGAGCCCCTCGTGCGCTTTATGATCGATCCGCAGCTGCGCGCCGGCAAGTTCTCGGTCTTTGCCGAGAACGTCGATGCCCCCACGCTCGGTCGCCTGTACGAAGAAGAGCGCGCCTATCAAAACGGCCTGGGCCAGAACAACTCCGCGGCAAGCCGTGCCGCCAGCGCCCCGCGCGCCGGCCAGCAGCAGTTTGCTGCCCCGCAGCAGCAGTGCCCCGCCGCCATGCCCCAGCAGCAGCCGACGCCTCGCGCCGCCGCTCCCGACCCGCTTGCCGTGGCAGATCCCTTCGCGCCTAGCGTCCCCGACCCCGCCGCTCCTATCCCGGTGCCGCAGACCGTCTCGCGCGACGCGCTTGCCGGCATGGGCGGAGCCGCCGCGACCGGTGCCGCCGTGGGCCTAGGTGCCGCAGCCGGCATCGCCTCCAACATGGCGAGCACTCGCGCCCCGCAGCGCCCGCTCGCCCAGCTCGTCGATGTCGTGAGCGGCGAGAGCCATAGCATCACCTCCGCACAGGTGACCATCGGTCGCGAGCGCTCGGTTTCCGACATTGCCCTGCGCGACCCCAACGTGTCGCGTCGCCACGCCCAGCTCACCTTTACGGGCTCGGATTGGTCGATCGAGGACCTCAATTCCACCAACGGCACGCTCGTCAACAACCGCCGCATTACGCGCTGCCCGCTGCGCAACGGCGATCTGCTGACGTTTGGCCTGAGCACCTTTGAATTTAGGGGATAGTCGCTTATGAACATCGATATCGTCCTTTTTGCAGGCCGCATCGTCTTGGTCGCCCTGCTCTATATCTTCCTGTTCGCCGTCATGAAGACCGGCGTGGGACTTGTGCGCGGGCAGCGCCGCGACTCGGCTATCTGGACGATTGATGTGGACAAGGGTCCGCGCGGTATCCGCGGCATCCACGTAGACATGCTCGGCCCCGTCATCGTCGGTCGCTCGCCATCTTCGGACATCTGCATCAACGAACCGTTCGTCTCGGCCTCGCATGCGCGCTTTTCGCTGCAGGGCCCGGCGCTCATCATCGAGGACCTCAACTCGCTTAACGGCACGCTCGTCAACGGCCGCCAGCTCGTGGAGCCCGCGACGCTGCGTGAGGGCGACGAAGTCCAGATTGGCGACGTGGTCATGAAGGTGAACCGTCGATGATCGACGAGGAGAACAAGTCCGTAACTATGACCGAGGCACCGGCCGCCGCCACAGCTGCGCCGGCCCACGCCGCTCCGGCGGGCTCCGCACCCGTGGAGCCCGAGGACACCGTGTTCTCCCTGCCTCTTTCGCATGTAACGCATGATATTTCGGATCTCGCCGATAACGAGGACGAAGAGGATGCCGTAGCGGCGCCCATCGGCGCACATGCTGCGGAACAGCCCACAGCGCCCGAAGCAACCCCGGCGCCGGCTCACTTTGCAGAGCCCGTCGCCGCGGCAATCAACGAGAGCGCTGCGGTGTTTGCGGCACCCGAGCCCGCCGCGCCGGCGTTTCCCATAGCCCCGGCATCCGAGGTTGCGCCCGCGTCTACGCCGGCGCCCGAGGCGGGGACATCCCCCGAGGACGGCCCTGCACCCAAGACCCCGCAGCCTGCGCCCGCAAGCGAGTCCGATGCCGTGGCCGAGCCCGCCGCCCAGTCGCAAAGCACGCCCGCGCCGTCGCACTTTGCGGCGCCCGAGCCTATAGACGTCAGCCCGCAAGATGACGAGTCGACCGCCCGCGTTTCCGAGGAGCCCGACTCCCCAGACACCGGCGATTCCGAATCAAACGCCGAGACCGACACCGTCTCTCCCGGTGACACAGCCGAAATCGACGTTGCCGCCGTTGAGGCCAAGCTCAAAGACCCCGGCTCGACCATGAGCTTTGAACCCCTAACCGAGGAGCGCATCGAGACCGACTCGACCTATGATGCCGGCACCACCACGCAACTCATGTGGGGCGCCCGCTCCGACGTTGGCTGCGTGCGCCCGCACAATGAGGATTCCTACCTGGTGCAGTCGCCGCTCTTTTGCGTATGCGACGGCATGGGTGGTCACGCTGCCGGCGAAGTGGCCTCTTCTATCGCTGTCGAGACCATCGCCAAGACAGCTCCTCAGTCTGCCGACGCCGCACGCCTGGCGGCAGCCGTCGAAGCCGCCAACGCCGCCGTAATCGAGGCTGCCTTGAATGGCCTGGGCAAGCCCGGCATGGGCTGCACAGCCACTTGCGCCTATATCGAAAACGACACGCTCGCCATCGCCCACGTGGGTGACTCTCGCGCCTACCTGCTCCACGAGGGCACGCTCATCCGCGTGACCCGCGACCACTCCTACGTGGAGGAGCTCGTGGACGCCGGCGAGATCACGGCAGATGAGGCTCGCGTCCACCCCAACCGTTCGGTCATCACCCGTGCGCTGGGCTCGGACCCCGCCATGTATGCCGACCACTTCACTCTGCATATCGAGGAAGGCGACCGTCTGATCCTGTGCTCCGACGGCCTTTCGAGCATGATTCCCGATAGCGATATCGAGAACATCGCCACGCAGTCCTCAACCGCGCAAATCTGCGTCGACAACCTAGTGGACGCGGCGCTTGCCGCCGGCGGCCACGACAACGTGACCGTAGTAGTCGTTGACCTGGTTGACGATGGCGTCATGCGCGAGGCGCAACGCGTGCGTCGCCGCAACGTTGCTATCGCCGCCATCCTGGCCCTCGTCTTTGTGCTGGCAGCTGGCATCTGGGCCTACACGGGTGTCACCGGCTCGTACTACCTGGGTACCTACCAGGGCAATGTCGCCGTCTGGCGCGGCCTGCCCGGCAAGCCGCTCGGACTCAAGCTCCACTGGCTCGAAAGCGAAACCAGTATAAAGCTGTCCGACCTGCCCGAAGACACGCAAAACCGCCTCAAGGCGGGCATTCCGCAAACAAGTGTCGACGATGCGCAGGACACGATATCCAAGTACCGCCACCAGATCGACGAGGAGCAGACCCGCCAGGTGATCGACGCGCAAACGATTCGCGACAACACCGATCAGGGATCGACCTCCGAATCAGATTCCGAGAAAACCGCCGAACAGTCCGCCGAGGCCGAAGCCTCCGAAAAGAACTAGAAAGGGAGTGCCGCTTATGAGTCGCCGCAACACCGAACTGCTCTTGCTCATCGCCTCGGCGTTCCCCGTCATCCTGCTGTATGCGATGTACGTGCTCACCGCGGGCGCCGCCATCTCCTTTGAGACGCTCGCCGTGCCGATCGGCCTCTTTGCCGCCTTCGCCGCGGCACATATCGCCGTGCGCATCTTGGCGCCCGGTGCCGACCCCGCCATCCTACCCATCGTATTTATACTTTCGGGCATCGGCATCACGTTCGTGACACGCCTCGCCCCCGCTCTCGCCATCTCGCAGCTCATCATCCTGTTTGTCTCGGTGGCCCTGATGGTGGGAACGCTCGCGTTGGTTAAGAACCTCGATGTGGTCATGCGCTACAAGTACACCTTTGGCATCATCGGCATTATTCTGCTGATGCTGCCCATCTTTATCGGCACCACGATCTCGGGCTCCAAGCTGTGGATTCGCATCGCGGGCTTTACCATCCAGCCCGGCGAGTTCGCCAAGGTCTTTATCGTGCTGTTCCTGGCCGGGTACCTGGCCGAGAACCGCGAGCTGCTCTCCATCTCCAACCGCAAGATCCTGGGCTTTAAGATCCCTCGCCTGCGACTGCTGCTGCCGCTGTTTGCCGTGTGGGGTGTGTGTCTGCTCGTCGTCGTCTTCGAACGCGATCTGGGTTCGGCCGTGCTGTTCTACACCATCTTCTTGCTGATGCTCTACGTTGCCACGGGGCGCTTTTCGTATGTCGTTATCGGCCTTGCGCTCTTAGCCGTCGGAGCCGTGGGCGCCTACAAGTTCCTGTCTCACGTTCAGGTGCGTTTCCAGGTTTGGCTCGATCCGTTTAAGGACGCCCAGGGCCAGGGCTACCAGATCGTCCAGTCGCTCTTCTCGCTTGCCGATGGCGGTCTGGTCGGTGTTGGCATCGGCAACGGCATGGCCAACAACATCCCTGTCGTCGAGTCCGACTTTATCTTCTCGGCTATCGGCGTGGAGATGGGCCTTTTAGGCGGCGGCGCCGTGCTCATCCTGTTTATGCTCTTTGCCGTTCGCGGCCTGACCACAGCTGCCCGCGCAAAGTCCGACCTCGCCGCCTTTAGTGCCACGGGCCTTACGGCCGCCATCAGCTTCCAGGCCTTCTTGATCGTTGGCGGCGTAACCCGCCTGATCCCGCTGACCGGCGTCACCCTGCCCTTTATGAGCCAGGGCGGCTCCTCTCTGCTGGCGAGCTTTATCATCGTCGCGCTCCTGCTGCGCGCCGGTGACGAGGCGACCGGACGCGAGGCCGAGCTTACCGGCACCGGCACCATGGCTGCCATCACCGATGATCAGGTCGCATCTGCCGCCGCCCCGACGGGCACGCGCTTTTCCACCTCGTCTTCCTACGGCAGCGGCAGCCATTCCGTCGGCTCGCGCATGCGCCGTCGCCTGCTCGACACGCCTGAATCCGGTGTACTCGGCCGCGTGGCGCTCGCCAACCGTCTAACCCGAGCGGTGCTCGCCTTTACGGCGCTGTTCGCCATCCTTATCGGCAACCTCACCTATGTCCAGGTCATTAAGGCCAAGGACTATCAGGACATGCCGACCAACAACCACACCATCGCCCGCTCCAAGTACATCCAGCGCGGTTCCATCATCACGTCCGACGGCGTGACGCTGGCCGAGTCGCTGCAGCAGAAGGACGGCACCTACGTACGCTCCTACCCCAACGGTAACCTGGCAGCGCACGTGGTTGGCTACGTGAGCCAGCAGTATGGCACCACCGCCATCGAGAGCGTCATGAACGACACGCTCACCGGCTCTAAGGATTACTCCAGCTGGAACAACGCCATCGCGTCGCTCGCGGGCCAGACCCAGCCGGGCAACACCGCCAAGCTCACCATCGACTCGCGCATCCAGACGGCTGCTGAGCAGGCGCTCAAGGGCTTTAAGGGCGCTGTAGTGGTCATCGACCCGCGTACCGGCGCGGTGCTCGCATGTGCCAGCTCGCCCACCTACGACAACACCAACATCGATGCCCTGCTGCAGACGGGCGGCGGCGAGGACGGCTCCATGTACAATCGCGCCATGGACGCGCTGTACACGCCGGGCTCAACGTTTAAGGTCGTTACGCTTTCCGCGGCACTCGAGACCGGCACCGCCAGCCTTACCAGCACCTACCAGGCGCCCGGCTCCATGGACATCGGCAACGCACCGGTCACCAACTATGCCAACGAGAGCTACGGCACCATCAGCCTGCAGCAGGCCTTTGCCGTGTCCTCCAACGTCGTCTTTGGCCAGGTGGCAAACGAAGTTGGCGCAAACACGCTCGTACAGTTTGCCAACGCCTTTGGCTATGGCCAAAAGCTCGGCCAGGACCTGACCTCCGCGGCCTCCATCATGGCCGACCCGTCGCTCATGACCGAGTGGGAGACCGCCTGGGCCGGCGCCGGCCAGCCTGTCGGCATGGACCACACGCCCGGCCCGCAGACCACCGTCATGCAGAACGCCGTGATTGCCGCCGCCATCGCTAACAGCGGCGTGGTCATGGACCCGTACTTTGTAGCCCAGGTACTCGCCCCGGACGGAACCGTGGTCAAGACCACGCAGTCCCGCTCGCTTGGTCAGGCCGTCAGCTCCGCCACGGCCGACCAGGTCAAGCAGGCCATGCTTGCCGTCGTCCAGTCCGGCACCGGCACCGATGCCCAGATTCCCGGCGTCAAGGTCGCCGGCAAGACCGGCTCGGCCGAGACCGGCGGCACCAACGTCAACTCGATGTTCGTTGGCTTTGCACCTTACGATTCACCCACGGTCGCCATCTCGGTGGCCTTGGAGGATTTCGACAAGCATGACGTCGAGGCCGCCAAGATTGCCGGTATCGTCCTGACCGCGGCGCTTGCCGCACAGGGAGCGTGATGCCCATGATCGAATCGGACACCCGAGACGCGCCGCGACCGAAGAGTTAGCGGCAACACGCCACACGGCCCCAGCGGCCACATCGTAGGTACTACACACATCGTTGAGCGAATAGTTATGTTAGGAGCAGGAATGGAACAGAGGGTCCTCGGGGGAAGATACCTCCTCAAGGATAAGGTGGGAACAGGCGGCATGGCGACCGTCTACCGTGCACAGGACCAGGTCCTCGACCGCACGGTTGCCGTCAAGATCATGCTGCCGCAGTATGCTGGCGACGCAACCTTCGCCGCACGCTTTAAGCAGGAGGCCCAGGCAGCAGCCGGTCTCTCCTCCCCCTATATCGTGGGCGTCTACGATTGGGGCAAGGACGGCGACACCTATTACATCGTCATGGAGTACCTGCGCGGCACCGACCTTAAGAGCGGCATCAAGAGCCACGGCGCCCTCGACCCCAAGAAGGTCGCCCAGATCGGCTCGCAGATCAGCTCCGCGCTTTCGGTCGCCCACAAGCACGAAATCATCCACCGCGACATTAAGCCGCAGAACATCATGGTGCTGCCCGACGGCAACATCAAGGTGATGGACTTTGGCATCGCGCGCGCCAAGAACAGCCACCTCACGCAAGACAACAACGTGCTGGGAACCGCCCACTACGTCAGCCCCGAGCAGACCCGCGGTCAGGACCTCGGCCCCACCTCGGATATCTACTCGCTGGGCGTCGTGATGTATGAGTGCGCCACCGGCCGCGTTCCCTTTGACGGTGACGACGCCATCTCGGTCGCACTCAAACAGGTCAACGAGCTGCCTATTCCGCCGAGCCAGATCAACTCCGGTGTCGACGCCGACCTTGAGCGCATCATCCTCAAGTGCATGGAGAAGGACCCGGAAAACCGCTTCCAGACCGCCGACGAGCTGCGTCAGGTGCTCAACAGCTACCTGTCGGGCCGTGCCGTCAACGTCTCGGAGCCCACGCGCATCATCGGTGCCCCCGGCGAGCTGGGCGCCACCAAGACTCGCGAGCTTTCCGATCAGACGCGCGCCATGGTGCGTCCCGTCTCGGGCGTGAGCGGCCAGAATACCGCCCGTAGCTCGGTTTCGGGCTCCACCGGCTCCTACGAGGTCGAAAAACCCAAATCCAACAAGAACAAGATCATCGCCGCCGTGGTGGCAGCCGTTGCCGTCATCGGCATCGTGGTGGCCTTTGCCACAGGACTCTTTGGCGGCGAGCAGGTCACCGTGCCCGACGTGCTGGGCAAGGACCAGCAGACTGCCGTCAAGCTGATCAAGGAAGCCGGCCTCGAGGTCGGCACCATCGACCAAAGCTACAACGACGATGTCGACGAGGGCAAGGTCGCCGAGCAGACGCCCAACGGCAACACCAAGAAGGCCAAGGGCACCAAGGTGAACCTGGTAATCTCCAAGGGCCCCAAGCCCTCCGAAAAGGTTGAGGTTCCCCAGCTTGTCGGCCTGACCAAGGACCAGGCAGAAGCCGCGCTGGCAAGCGTTGGCCTGAAGGGCAACGCCTCCGAGGAGGCCAACGAGGCCGATGAGGGCCAGGTCTTTGAGCAGGGCACCGAAGCCGGTAAGGAAGTCGAGAAAGGCACGACCATCTCGTACAAGGTCTCGGGCGGCCCGGATACCACGTCCGTCCCCGACCTAACCGACATGACCGAGGCCCAGGCGCGCAACGCCCTCGATATGGCAGGCTTTGGCGTCGACGTGAGCTACCAGGAGAACGACTCGGTTACCGAGGGCACCGTGATCAGCTGGAACCCCAGCGGCAAGCAGAAGCCCGGCGCCACGATTACCGTCGTCATTGCCAAGAAGTCCGGCAAGGCCAGTGTTCCGGGCAACCTGTACGGCAAGAGCATTTCCGCCGCCGTTACCGCGCTCAACAACGCCGGTTTCTATAACATTGGCTTCTGTGACCAGAACGGCAATCCCGTAAGCGGTAACGAGGATGCCACCGTTACGGGAGTCTCCCCCACCGGCAAGCAGTCCACCGACAGCACGATTACGCTGACGGTCGCACTTTCTGGCTCGGGTTCGGGCTCTGGCTCGGGTTCGGGCTCTGGCTCGGGTTCGGGCTCTGGCTCGGGCACGAGCACGGGCGACGATTCCGGTACGACCAACTAGTCGCCACCCCACCGCTCATTACGGCTCTCGCCGCAAACATATTCGCTCACAGGCGCCCGCTTGCTCCCCCAGTAAGCGGGCGCTTCGTTTTTGACATGGCATGAAACAGAAGGGCCCGGCACCGTGGCGGTGTACCGGGCTCGATCAATCTCTGGTGCCCCCGGGCGGATTCGAACCGTCGACACCCGCTTTAGGAGATATGATTTAATGCTACCCCCTACTATTCATCAAGCATCATTGAACACCATATAACCGCAGATAGACATAGCAGTTTGTGTCTTTTAACTCCGGTAGCTGCGCCTACGCTTTGACAAGCATATTACCAACAGCTTTAGCTAACCTGCACTCAATGAATTGTTGAAAGCTATTCAAAGAAACGGGGTGCAAAGATGTCAGAACAGCCACTCATTAGCGGAAGAGGCACGTGTTGGAAAGACAAGAGGTCGCCTAACACCTACCGCTATTATTTCTTACTTGGGATCAAGGACCCTAAGACGGGGCGCTATAAACGATCCCCAACTTATACGGCTCACTGCAAGACTAAGACAGAAGCAAAGGCTGCAATGCG
>ENA-UEQK01002043-UEQK01002043.1-human-gut-metagenome-genome-assembly--contig:-NODE-2043-length-11389-cov-5.842910_pt1 | contig 11389 bp, 8 predicted proteins | sample MGYA00242939_ERZ507942 | MGnify/ENA primary metagenome ERZ507942 (study PRJEB26167, sample SAMN06115485) | human gut metagenome | host: Homo sapiens | place: China:Chongqing | collected 2015-03-30... | reverse complement strand
CGAGAAAACGAAGCGAGAAAATATCAACTTTTAACAGAAAGAAGTTATGTGCGAACATTCGTTTTCACCAGTCGTTTTCCACGCTCGGTATACGTTGCAGGCAACCTGTACCGGATCCGGTCGGGAGCATTTGTCGTTGGCGGCGGGTTATCTGCCTCCGGAAGTACGGTCGACGGAGTGCGTCGCGGAACGCGGTTTCGCAGCGTCGTCGGAATCGGGTAACACGCCGATGGTCGAAGACCCGTGGGAGGATTTATAGGGTCGGGACGATGAGACGGTTTTATCTCGTTGCGATCCTGCTCGCATCGGTCGGTTGCGAGCGGATCGAACCGGACCAGACGCAGTCGCCGCTGCGTCCGACGGAGGAGACACCGGCGCTTATGAAGGTACATGCCCGGGTCGACGAGACCCGGACGTCGCTGGGCGGCCCGCGCGGCACGGAGGTGCGGTGGTCGGCGGGCGATGCGATCGCGCTGTGGGGAGAAGATTCGCCGGCGTGCCGCCGTTATGCGATCGACGACCGTTTTGCGGGCGGGACGTCTGCCGATTTCACCGGCGAGGCTTTCGAAAGTGCGGTCTATTACGCCTGTTATCCCTATCGTCCGGATGCTGTCGCCGAAGGTGCGGGCGTGACGACGACGCTTCCTGCGGTGCAGCCCTTCGGAGGTTCGGGGACGTTCGCTGCGGGCATCAGCCCGATGACCGCCCGAAGCACACGTGCGGACGATCTCCGCTTCACGTCGGTCTGCGGCGTGGTGCGGCTGCAACTCACCGGAACGGCGACGATCCGCTCGATCCGTCTGACGGCGCTCGACGGTGCGCCGCTTGCCGGACGAATGCGGTTCGAATGGACGGCCGCCGGCGGGTGGACGATACGTTCCGTCGATGCCGGACATCCGTCGATCCTGCTCGACTGCGGTGCCGGGGGCGCAGCGCTCTCCGGAGGCGATCCCGTCGTCTTCTGTCTGGTCGTTCCGCCGGGCAGTTACCGGGGCTGGCGTTTCACGATCACCGATACGGAGGGCGGGCAGATGGTGCGCGAGACGTCGCAGGCGGAGGTCGTGCTTGCGGCCAACCATATCAAGACCTACAATCCGATCGCTTATGCGGCTACCGAACCGGCGCCCGTGGCGCTCGATGCCTCGGCGACGGCCAACTGCTACGTCGTGGCGCGGGCGGGACGTTACGAGTTCGACGCTACGACGATGGGCAACGGTGCGGTGACGCCGCCCGATGCGGCCTACACCGCGGGTTCGACCTGCGGGAAGGCGGACGGAATCGTTCCCGAAGCGCTGCGGCCAGTGACCGCGAAGCTGCTGTGGCAGACGGCGCCGAATCTGATCGGGGAGGTTTCGCTCGGCGAGGAGGGACGCATCCGTTTTACGACGGCCGATCCCTTCGTGGAGGGCAATGCCGTCGTTGCGGCCTGCGACGCCGACGGTGCGATTCTATGGAGCTGGCATCTGTGGCTGACGTCGGCCGATCTGGAAGGGTCGCTGCATCGGTATGCGCTTCCCTATGAGGGTCTCGGCGCAGCGGCGGTCATGGATCGCAATCTGGGAGCGCTCGCTGCCGCCTGGCTGGGCGCTGACAATGCGTCGAGCTACGGCATGTTCTACCAGTGGGGCCGCAAAGACCCGTTCGTGCCGTTCCGTTCGTCGCAGGAGCGTATGGCCGTCTACGATGCGGCGGGCGCCGAACTTGCGGATGATTCGGCGGCTTCGGCGGCGTTCGATGCCGCTCCGGGCTGGCACCTGGCCGACGGGGAACGGCTGGGTGCAGCCGCTACGATGGAGGCTGCGGTGCGTTATCCGATGAATTTCATCACCGAAATTCCGGAAAGCACCGGCGCATCCTATCCCAACTGGTATTACGTCGCTGCCGGCGACCGCCTGAAAGATGACCTGTGGGGTTGCACGGATGCGCTGTCCGATGTCGGGGCGAAGAGCATCTACGATCCTTGTCCGCCCGGTTACCGGGTGTCGCATCGCTTCGTCTGGACGGCCTTCGCTCCGACGGCCGATGCCCCTTTCTCCCAGTGGTACAAGCAGGGAACGAGCGTCTCCGCCAAAGATGGATTGGTCTTTACGGTCGAGGGGCAGGAGATCTATTATCCGGCTGCGGGCATGTTGTTCGGAACGACAGGTGCCGCGCGCTTTACGAAGAGCGGCTGGTATGTCTGGAGCGCCTCGCCTTATGCGCCGGACAGTCCGAAGGCAGGTGCGTTCGTACTGGAAACGATTCAGAAGAAACTGTTGGGATCGGCCGCTCGCAGTTGCGGTGCGCAGGTACGCTGCATGAGGGAATAGCCCCCTCTTGTCCGGATAAGTCCGCCCCTGCGATGCACGAGCTTTCGCAGGGGCGGATTCCGTATGGGTCAGGCGGCGTCCGCCTGCCGGTAGATGTCCTTCAAACGGTGGGTCATGAAGTATTGCAATACGCCGCGCAGCAGCATGTAGAGCAGGAAGGCGCACCACAACGCGTTGTTGCCGATCAGCGGCGAGAAGGCGAAGAAGATGGCGAAGTAGATGATCGTCGACAGAATCATCGAGTCGCGCATGACCCGCGTGCGGGTCGCGCCGACCATGATGCCGTCCATCAGAAAGGGGAGCGAACTGGCGATCGGAATGGCGATGATCCAGCCGATGTAATCGCCTGCCGTTGCGATGATGTAGGCCGATGATTCGGGGCTGTTCAGGGTGAAGACGTGCAGCAGGTCGCGCCACCAGACGAGGTAGATGCCGACGAAGACCGCCGCGACGGCCAGCGACCAGAAGATCGAGTTGCGGATGCAGCGGTGCAGCGACCGCCCGTCGCGTGCGCCGATGAACCGTCCCGTGAGCGCCTCGGCCGCCTGCGCGAAACCGTCGGTCATGTAGGAGAAGAGGGTGAACAGCTGCAACAGGATGGTGTTGACGGCCAGCAGTGTCCGATCCTCCATGCGGGCCGATGCGCCGGTGAAGAAGGTGTAGACGGCTACGATGCAGAGCGTGCGGACGATGATGTCGCGGTTGACGACCAGAAAGCGCCGGATCGGCCGCATGTCGAAGACCGCCGACCAGTCGATGCGCGTGATGAACTCCCGATAGTTGGCGACGATCAGCACGGCGGCCAGCGCCACGCCGAGATACTGGGCGACGACCGAGCCGTAACCGATGCCGGCGATGCCCATCCCGCAGCGGAAGGCGAAGAACCACGAACAGCCGACATGGACGACGTTTTGCAGAATGGCGATCCACATGGGGATGCGGGCGTTCTGCATCCCGATGAACCAGCCGTTGAGGCCGAAGAGCATGATGCCCGCCGGTACGGCCCAGATGCGGGCGTAGAAGTATTCGGCGACCAGTTCGTCGCCGTTCATGGCCCAGATCGCCGTTTGGCCGAGCGGGTATTGCAGCAGCAGGATCAGTGCGCCCAATACGGCCGCGACGAGCAGCGTGCGCGCCAGCGTGGCGGTGCATTCGCGGTGGTTCTTCGCGCCGTAGGCCTGCGCTGTCAGTCCGCTCGTGCCCATGCGCAGGAAGGAGCAGTTCCAGTAGATGAAGTTGAAGATCGAAACGCCGACGGCCAGCGATCCGATCGCGCGTGTGGTGTCGCCGCCGCCCAGATTGCCGGCGATCATCGTGCTGGCGATGCCCATGACGGGGACGGTGATGTTGGAAACGATGTTCGGAAGCGCGAGCCGCAGGATTTCCCGATTCATAAACGAGGGGTTTAACGTGTCGCAAAGATAGTGCAAGCCGCGGGCAGAACCAAATATATTTGCATGACGGTGCGATGCCGGCAGCCCGCTGCGGATTTACGGCCGGCTGTGCGGGTGGAACCCATGCGGTTCCGCGCCGTTCCGGCGGAGGACGACCGGCCTTAGGAATGCCCGCGGAGATACGCGCGAGGCATTTTTACGGACAAATGCTGATTCTTTCGCCGTGGCGGCTGATTTGGTGCGATTTGTGCGGACAATCTGCGAAAATTAGATTACCTTTGCCACGAATTAATTTGAATCGAAATGAAAGACTACAACAGCGACTCGACGGTGGTTCTCGACCGTTTCGCACGCGACAAGCGCAAGCGCACGACGACCGCCGAACGTATCGAACGTCGCCCCGGTCCCCGGCGTGATGCCGATGACACCCCGCGCGAACATGCCCCACGGCGTGCTTCGTACAATCCCCACTTCACGGAAGACAACCGACCCGTCGACGAGCGCCCGCGCCGTCCGTCCGGCGGTTCCAGATATGGCGAAGGCCGGCCTTCGGGGCCTTACCGGGGCCGTCCGGACGGGCCCCGTTCGGATCGTTCGGGCGGCTACGGCGGCGAGCGTTCCGCGGCGGAAGATCGTCCGCGTCCCTACGGGAAGAAACCCTTCGGTGCGCCGAAATACGGCGACAAGCCCGCCTACGGGCGCAAATCCGCCGGCAAGTTCGGGTTCAAGCGCCCCTACGGCGAGCAGGAGGGGGATTTCCGTCACGGCGAACGTGCGGGGGCGCCGAAACGTTACGGTCCGAAGTCCGCGGGCGGATTCAAGCGCGACGATCGCCGCGGCGAGGTTCGGCCCAAGAGCTATCCCCGCTATAATCCCAACGTGCAGACGGGCGAAATCCGCCTGAACCGTTTCATCGCCCAGTCGGGACTCTGCTCGCGCCGCGAGGCCGACGACTATATCCAGGCCGGACTGGTTTCGGTCAACGGCGTGATCGTGACCGAATTGGGATCGAAGGTGAAGCCGACCGACGAGGTGAAGTTCAACGACAGCCGCATCGAGGGGGAAAAGAAGGTCTATCTGGTGCTCAACAAGCCCAAGGGCTATGTCACTTCGCTCGAAGATCCCCACGCCGACAAGACGGTGATGGATCTGGTGAAGGGCGCCTGCGAGGAGCGCATCTATCCGGTGGGGCGGCTCGACAAGAATTCGCTGGGGCTGCTGCTCTTCACCAACGACGGCGACATGACGCGCCAGTTGACGCACCCGTCGTACCGCAAGAAGAAGATCTATCAGGTGTCGCTCGACAAGCCGCTCACGCGGGCCGACATGGATCGTATCGCGGAGGGCATCACGCTCGAGGACGGTGAGATCCACGCCGACGAGATCGCCTACGTCAAGGAGGACAAGAGCGAGATCGGCATCGAGATCCACTCGGGCCGCAACCGCATCGTGCGGCGCATCTTCGAGTCGCTGGGTTACTCGGTGCGCAAACTCGACCGCGTCTACTACGCCGGCCTTACGAAGAAGAATCTCAAACGCGGCGCATGGCGCTTCCTGACCAAGGAGGAGGTGATGCGTCTCAAAAGCGGCCAGTACGAATAGCGCGGCTACCGTGCCGGTATCGAATGGCTCCTCAGCTCACGGCTGAGGAGTTTTTCGTTGCCGCCGGTGAGCCGGTCGAGCAGTGCGTGGAAATGGGACGAGTGGTCGTGGTGGACGGTGTGGCAGAGTTCGTGCAGCAGTACGAAGTCGCGCAGATGCGGGGGTAAGGTCATCAGGAAGAGGCTCAGCGACAGGTTGTTGTCTCCCGTGCAGCAGCCCCATTTGGTGCGCGACGCACGGATCGTCACCCGTCCGTAGCGGAACCCGTGCAGCCGTGCCAGTTCTTCGACGCGCGGGGGCAGTTCGGCCTTGGCGGCGCTGCGCAATGCCTCGATGTCGCACGGGGCGGGTGCCGGATGCGCCGCAGCGCGTGCCGCGAGCCGGTCGCGCGTCCGGATCACCCAGTCGGTTTTCGATTCCAGAAAGGCCAGCGCGCGTGCGCGCGGTACGTTGCAGGGAAAACTCAGCCGCACGCCGCCTGTGCTGCGCACCGAAAGCGAGATGCGGCGTGCACGGCGGGTCTGGCAGAGGACGATTTCACCCAGCAGGGGGTGTTGCAGTTTGGTTTCCAATACGGGCTATTTCGTATAGAATTTGTCGACGTTCAGAGCGACATAACGGTGCTTCCCGCGCGATACCTCGGCCCAGCTGAACGAGATGAGCAGCGAATCGGTGCGGTAGAACAAGAGGTTGTCGGCCGTGTAGAGCGGCTCGTCGTCGGGCCAGTAGAGTAGCTGGTCGCAACGCTCCGTGAACAGCTCGTCGAACGAACGGCGGAAAAGCTCCCGTCCGTCGGGCAGGTAGAGCCGCAGCGTGTCGCCCGAGGTTGTATAACGCGAGCTTCCGTTGTTGTAGGAGAAGGAGACGGGGGCGTAGCAGTACCGGTAGCCGTCGATGCGGAGCGGTGCACGGAGTTCCGAGTTCGAGTAGGAGCTTGTGAGGGCTGCCGCTTCGGCGGTATCGAGTTCGTAGCCCCACTGGATATAGTCTCTGATCCGGTCGCTATGGAAGCAGCCGAGGAGTTCGCGGGAACGAGCGATGCCGAAGCGGTCGGCCAGCAGCAGCGTATCGTGGTCGTCGAGGTAGTCGAGCGAGGCGTAGAGCTCGCGATAACGTTTGAGCTGCGCCGTGTCGCGTTCGTCGATGCGGGACAGATCGAGTCGGCCGGATTCGTCGAGCAGCCCCGTTTGGCCGGCCAGCCGCTCGGCGCGCGCGGTCTGCGACCGCAGCGAGAACGCCGTGGCCGAGAAGCGGGGGATGTAGGCCGTCAGGAAGAAGAGGACGAAGGCCGTTGCGGCGATGTAGTAGTAACGTCCGGTGCAGCGTGCGGCGAAGAGTGCGACGGCTGTGGTCATGATCGCGCCGCAGACGATGAGGTAGACGCGCCAGTCGGTTAGACCGTAGTCGCCGACGCGCTGCATGACGCCGGCCCAGAAGAGCACGAGCGGCGGCAGCGCGAAGATGCTGATGCGGTCGAAAAACCAGTCGTAGCGCCGCCGCACGACGAGTTCCTGCAATGCCTTGACCGTGAACAGGGCCATCGTGAAGCCGAAGACCAGATAGGCGACGCCCCCTTTGGGCAGCGACCACGTGAAGAGGATTTGCAGGCAGTAGAGGTAGAGGATCGCCGCGTAGACGAGCAGCGCCGGCGCGAGAATCCAGTTGAGCAGCGTGTCGGTCGTTTTCGTGCCCTGCGGTTCATCCGACAGGTAGCCGTCGAGTCGAGCCAATGCGGTCAGGGGCCAGAGCAGTGCCCACGAGAAGAGGACGATGTAGGAGTCGACGAGATTACGGACTTCCCATGACGCCGGGATATTGAAGATGTAGATGACCGAGTGGTAGATGGCCATCGCGGAGAGCATGGCCGTCAGCGCGAAGATCCCGCCGACGGCCGCAGCGCGAATGTATCCCAACGTTTGTCGTACGAACGGGCCGTTGGGCAGGGTGCGGCGGGCCATGAGCAGTCCGAGCGGCGCGAGAACGGCCGAGGTGATGAAGAACCGGCTCGTTCCGAACCACTCCTTGCCCAGCAGCCACGAGGCGATCGTCAGCAGCAGCGGTACCAGCAGGTAGAGCGTGCGCCATGCCCGCGAGGCCCGGCCGACGAGCGTGTGGACAATGAGCGTCGCGAGCATCGTCAGCGGCAGCATCGTGAAGACGCCGTCGGGCAGCTGCCGCATTTCGGTGGCGGCGCCGTCGGCAGCGAGCAGCATATGGTAGTCGAAACTCCATTCGATTTGGATCGCGCCGAGGATGCAGGCGTAGATGCAGAGCGCTGCCTCGGCGGGATAGCGCAGGGCGACCCGCAGCAGCGAGTCGGCCGTGTCGGTCAGGAATTTTTTCAGGCGGTTCATGGTTATTGCGGATTTAGGGTGTTTCCGGACGAGGGATCACTCGGTCGCTGCGCCGATGCGTTGGCGGACGACTTCGAACAGCATTACGGCCGCTGCGGCCGAGACGTTGAGCGATTCGATGCGGCCGATGAGCGGAATGGCCAGTCGTTCGTCGCAGAGTTTGAGCACCTCCTTCGAGATGCCTGTCTCCTCGGCGCCCATTACGAGCGCGGTCGGACGACGCAGGTCGGCGTCGTAGAGCAGTTTGCGGCTCTTTTCGGTGGCGGCGACCACCTGGAATCCTTCGGCCTGCAACGTTTTGAGCGTGTTGCGGATCGAGCCGACGCGGCAGACGGGGATCGTCGTGAGCGCGCCGGCCGATGCTCGGATCGCTTCGGCGTTGACCGGCGCGGAATTTTTGAGCGGCGCGATGAGCCCGTGCGCGCCTGCGCATTCGGCCGAGCGGGCGATCGCGCCGAAGTTGCGCACGTCGGTCACGCCGTCGAAGACCACCACCAGCGGCGTCTCGTCATCGGGGACACGTTCGAGGATATCGTCGAGCTGCACGTATGCGATCGCGGCGATCTGCGCCACGACGCCCTGGTGATTGCCGCGCACGAGCCGGTTGAGCTTCTCGACGGGCACCTCCTGCACGCGCACGCGGTGGCGCAGGCAGAGGTCGCGCAGCTCGGTCATCAGCTGCCCTTCGGCGCCTTTGCGAATGTAGAGTTTTTCGATCTCCCGTCCGGCTTCGATGGCCTCCACCACGGGGCGGATGCCGAAAATCAGGTTGTTATCCATAGCGTAATGTCATTTCGTTTTCAGGGCCCGCTCCACGAGCCGTTCGATTTTGCGTCTGGCGGCTTCGGGCAGATGACCGTCGAGCGCTTTGGTGCCTGCGATCTCGACCGAGCGGATGCGCATGCCTCCCGTCGAGAGCACTTCGCGCACGCTGCGCACGGCGCCCCGGCTCTGGCGGAAGAGCAGATTGAAGGGCCACGGCGTGGTGCAGGCGGCGATGACGACGGCCTGCCGCCCTTTGAGACGCGGCTGCGGAATTCCGCGCGGGGATTCGCCCATGAAGACCGGTACGAGCCGTTCGAAGAGCAGTTTCAGCCGCGCGGCCATTCCGCCCCAGTAGGTCGGAGTCCCGACGACGAGCAGGTCGGCGCGGCGGATCGCTTCGCCCAACTCGTGCGCCGCATCGTGCGGCAGCGGACAGACGCCGGTCGCGCGGCAGCGCATACATCCCGTGCAGGGGGCGATCGGCGCACGGTAGAGCTCGGCCTTGACCGTTTCCGCTCCGGCCTGCCGGGCCGTCGAGGCCGCTGCGTCGAGCGCCTGCGAGACGATCCCCGCGGGGCGGGGCGATGCATTGAGCAGCAGTACGTTCATCGGGAGGTCAGCCGTTTTCGGTGATTTCGAGTTCGTAGGAGGCCTTCTCCCACTCGTGCATCAGGTGGTCGTAGTGCGCTTTGAGGTCGTCGTAGGCCTTGTAGTCGGCTTCGTCGTAGGCGGTCGCGGCGGCGAAGCGGGCATCGTAATCGGCGATCCGCCGTTCCGTTTCGGCCAACTCCGTCTCGATGCTTTCGACGGCACGGCGCAGTTTGCGCAGCAGCTTCTCCTGCTCCTTTTTCTGCTCGTAGGTCAGCTTCGGCGCCTCGGTTTTCGGTGCGGCGGCGGGTGCGGGCGCCTCCTTGCGCTCGACGTCGCGCAGCGAATCGAGCTTGCGCTTTTCGAGGAAGTAGTAGATGCCGCCCAGGTACTCCTTCACACCGCCGTCGCGGAACTCGTAGACCTTGTCGACGATACCGTCCAGGAACTCGCGGTCGTGCGAAACGACCACCACCGTGCCGTCGTATTTCTGCAAGGCGCGTTTGAGGATGTCCTTCGAGCGCATGTCCATGTGGTTCGTCGGCTCGTCGAGCACCAGCAGATTATAGGGTTCGAGCATCAGGCGCGCCATGGCCAGCCGCGAGCGTTCGCCGCCCGAGAGCACCTTGACCTTCTTGTCGACCTCTTCGCCGCGGAAGAGGAAGGCGCCCAGGATGTCGCGCAGGCGGGTGCGGATGTCGCCCACGGCCACGCGGTCGAGCGTGTCGTAGACGGTGAATTCACCCTCCATCAGGTCGTCCTGATTCTGGGCGTAGTACCCGACGCGGACGTTGGCGCCCAGCCGGATCGACCCTTCGGTCGGCGCGAGCTGGCCGATGAGCATTCGCGCGAAGGTCGTCTTGCCCTCGCCGTTGCGGCCCACGAGCGCGATCTTCTGCCCGCGTTCGATGGTGAAGTCGGCGCCCGAAAAGACGTGTTTCGCCCCGAACGACATGCCGGCCTCCTTCACTTCGGCCACGATCTGTCCCGAGCGGGGCGCGGGCGGAAACTTGATGTTGAGCGTGGCGGCGTCCTCCTCGTCGACCTCGATGCGCTCGATGCGTTCGAGCTGTTTGATGCGCGACTGCACCTGGTTCGACTTGGTGGGCTTGTAGCGGAACTTCTCGATGAACTCTTCGGTCTTTTCGATCATCCGCTGCTGGTTCTCGTAGGCGGCCAGCTGCTGCGCACGCCGTTCGGCGCGCAGCACGACGTATTTCGAGTAGGGCACCTTGTAGTCGTAGATCTTGCCCAGCGACAGTTCGACGGTGCGTGTGGTGACGTTGTCCAGAAAGGCGCGGTCGTGCGAAATGACGAGCACGGCGCCGTTGTAGCTTTTCAGATACTCCTCCAACCACTGGATCGACTCGATGTCCAGATGGTTGGTCGGTTCGTCCAGCAGGAAGATCGAGGGGCGTCGCAGCAGCAGTTTGGCCAGCTCGATGCGCATGCGCCAGCCGCCAGAGAACTCGGAGGTGGCGCGGCCGAAATCCGACCGCTTGAAACCCAGTCCCAGCAGCGTCTTTTCGATGTCGGCGTCGCGCGTCTCGCCGCCGAGGATGTGGTAGTGATCCTGCGCGTCGTTCAACCGGTGCAGCAACGCTTCGTAGGCGGGCGATTCGTAGTCGGTGCGCTCGGCGATTTCGCGCGTCAGGGCGGCGATTTCGGCTTCGAGCGCCAGCACTTCCTTGAAGGCCGATGCCGTCTCCTCGACGAGCGTCGTCGTGTCGGCGACCTTCATCTGCTGCGGCAGGTAGCCCACCGTGCATTCGCCGTTTTTGGAGACCGCGCCCGACGTGGGCTGCTGCTCGCCGACGATGAGTTTGAGCAGCGTGGTTTTGCCCGCGCCGTTTTTGCCCACCAGGCCGATGCGGTCTTTGGGATTGATCAGAAACGAGATATTGTCGAACAGCGTCCAGCCGCCGTAACTTACCGTGAGATTATCGAGCGAAATCATGGGTGACGAACAGGGTAAAACTTGGTTGTGTCGCGCACGTGCGCGATTCCGACGACAAAGGTAACGAATTTAATCCGATATATCGGTTTGCGGCCGGATTTTTACCGTGCGGCAGGGCTGTTTCCGGAGTGCGTGCTGCCGCTCTTCGGGTTTTGTCCGAAGAGCGAATCTTTTAAAATCGTATTTTAGCGGGTTCCGGCCTGCGGAAATGCGCTTCTTCCGCAGAAAAAATCGATTCTTACTTCGGGAAGTATCCCGCACCTTCGATTCGGCGTTTCCTGCGAGGAGCAGGTTTACCACCTTTTGTCACCGAAAGGTGGTGCCAAAAGTGTCCGCAGGGCGAAAAAGTCGGGGAACGGCCGACGGCTTGCGCCTAAAACGCTACGCGGACGAGCTCGCGCCCGCGTTTTCGACGGCGCA
>ENA-UEQK01002036-UEQK01002036.1-human-gut-metagenome-genome-assembly--contig:-NODE-2036-length-11415-cov-5.390104_pt1 | contig 11415 bp, 7 predicted proteins | sample MGYA00242939_ERZ507942 | MGnify/ENA primary metagenome ERZ507942 (study PRJEB26167, sample SAMN06115485) | human gut metagenome | host: Homo sapiens | place: China:Chongqing | collected 2015-03-30... | reverse complement strand
CCACGAGAAGCTGGACAAGGACCGCTTCCGCCGGGATATGGGCGGCGTCGAGGACGCCTATGCCGAGATCATGAAGCGGCTGCTGAGCCATGACGCGGACTGAGGGCGGGCGCGGGGAGCGCCATATCCATGAAGAATGCGGCGTGTTCGGCATTCGAACGCCGCAGACCGCCGATGTGGCGTCCTATGCCTATTACGCGCTGTACGCCCTGCAGCACCGGGGACAGGAGAGCGCCGGAATTGTTGTCAATGACGATGGCGTGTTTACCTCCTACCGGGATGTGGGATTGGTGAACGAGGTGTTTCCCCGGCAGCGCTTGACGGAGCTGGGGACCGGCACCATCGCCGTGGGCCATGTGCGCTACGGCACCACCGGCAGCGACAACAAGCGGAACGTCCAGCCAATTTTGGTGAACCATTTCAAGGGCCGCATGGCGCTGGCCCATAACGGAAATCTTACCAATTCCCAAGAGCTGCGGCGGGAGCTGGAGAGCCGCGGCTCTATTTTCCAGACCACAACGGACAGCGAGGTCATCGCCTACCTGATTGTGCAGGAGCGGCTCAAATGCGGCTCTATCGAGGCGGCGGTCTCCGCCGCCATGAACCGCATCGAGGGCGCGTATTCTCTGGTGCTGTCCTCACCGACAAAGCTCATCGCCGTGCGGGACCCCCATGGCTTCCGCCCACTGTGCATGGGGCGGCTGAAGGACGGGGCCGTGGTCTTTGCCTCGGAGACCTGCGCACTGGACGCCATTGGCGCCGCGTTTGAGCGGGACATCCGCCCCGGCGAGATCGTGGTGGCGGATCAGGACGGTATCCGCTCCGACACCACGCACTGTGGAAAGGCGGAAAAGCGGCTGTGCGTGTTTGAATTTATCTATTTTGCCCGGCCCGATTCTGTTATTGACGGGTCCAGTGTTCACATTGCCCGGCAGCGGGCGGGCGCGTTTTTGGCGCTGGAGCACCCCGTTCAGGCGGATATCGTCATCGGCGTCCCGGATTCGGGGCTGGATGCCGCCATGGGCTATGCCCGGCAGTCCGGGATTCCCTACGGCATGGGCTTTATCAAAAATAAGTACATTGGCCGCACCTTCATTTCCCCCACGCAGACCATGCGGGAAAATGAGGTGAATATCAAGCTGAACCCCATCCGCTCCGTGGTGGAGGGCAAGCGGGTGGTGCTGATTGACGATTCCATCGTCCGTGGTACGACTTGCCGCCGGACCATCGACCTTCTGCGGCGGGCCGGCGCCAAGGAGATTCACATGCGGGTCAGCGCGCCGCCCTTTGTGTCCGAATGCTATTACGGCACGGACATCGACGATAAAAACAAGCTCATCGCCAATCATCATTCCGTGGAGGAGATCGCAAAGATCATCGGCGTGGATTCGCTGGGATATCTCAGCATCGAGGACGTGGTGAAGCTGGCGGATAATACAAAAGGCGGCTTCTGCACGGCCTGCTTCGGCGGCGGCTATCCCACAGCCATTCCTCAGGAGGGCGGCAAGGACCGCTTTGAGTGCAGAATTAGTGAAAAGGAGGGAGAGGACCATGCGTAGCTTTTCTGAGAGCTACCGGGCAGCCGGTGTGGATATTGAAGCGGGCTACAAAGGGGTCAAGTTGATGCAGCGCCATGTGGCGCGCACGGTGATTCCCGGCGTGGTCTCGGATCTTGGCGGCTTCGGCGGCCTGTTTGCGCCGAATCTTTCCGGCATGAAGGAGCCGGTGCTGGTTTCCGGTACGGACGGTGTCGGCACGAAGCAGCGCATCGCGCAGCTCATGGACCGCCACGATACCGTGGGGATCGACTGCGTGGCCATGTGCGTCAATGACATTATCTGCTGCGGCGCGCGGCCGCTGTTTTTCCTTGATTATATTGCCATCGGAAAAAACGAGCCGGAAAAGGTGGCATCGTTGGTCTCCGGCGTGGCGGAGGGCTGCGTCCGGGCAGGCTGCGCCCTGATCGGCGGCGAAACGGCGGAGCATCCCGGCACGATGGCGCCGGAGGACTATGATCTTGCCGGTTTCTCTGTCGGTATTGTGGACAGGGAGCGGGTCATTGACCACAGCCGTATGGAGGCAGGGGACGTTCTGCTGGCGCTGCCCTCCAGCGGCCTGCACTCCAACGGCTATTCACTGGTCCGCAGGGTATTCGATGTGGAGCATACCGACCTTGGCCGGACGGTCCCGGAGCTGGGCCAGACGCTGGGGGACGCCCTGCTGACGCCGACGGAAATTTACGTCAAGCCGGTGCTTGCGGCGCTGGACGCTGCCGATATCCGGGGTATCAGCCATATCACCGGCGGCGGTTTCTTTGAAAATATCCCCCGTTCCGTCCCGGACGGACTGTGCGCGAAAATCGAAAAAGCCGCCGTGCGGACGCCTGCCATTTTCCGCTTGCTGCAAGCGGAGGGAAACATCAGTGAGCACGATCTATTCAATACGTTCAATATGGGCGTCGGCATGACGATAGTTGTCAGCCGCGGCACGGCGGACCGGGCGCTGGAGACGCTGCGGGACAGCGGTACGGCGGCCTATGTGCTGGGTGAGATCGTCCGGGGCGACGAAAAGGTTGCGCTATGCTGAACCGGGCACGAATCGCGGTGCTGGTCTCCGGCGGCGGCACAAATCTGCAGGCGCTGCTGGACGCACAGCGGGCCGGGGCGCTGCCTCACGGTGAGATCTGCGTGGTCATCTCCTCCCAGGCGGAGGCATACGCCCTCCGGCGTGGAGAGGCGGCGGGTGTGCCCGGCTATGTGGTCTCCCGCCGGGAGTGCGGTTCTCAGCAGACCTTTGAGGACGGTATTTCCGCGCTGCTAACGCAGTATGACATTGACCTTATCATCCTGGCGGGCTTTATGAGCATTCTCAGTGCGGCGTTTACCGCCCGGTGGCCGCGCCGGATTCTGAACGTCCATCCGTCCCTCATCCCCTCCTTCTGCGGAAAGGGAATGTACGGCCTGCGGGTCCACGAGGCGGCGCTGGCAAGAGGCGTGAAGGTCACGGGAGCCACGGTACACTTTGTCAATGAAATTCCGGACGGCGGCGAAATTTTGCTGCAAAAAGTGGTGGAAATTCGCCCGGACGATACGCCGCAGACCCTCCAGCGCCGGGTCATGGAGCAGGCGGAATGGCAGCTTTTGCCCCAAGCCGCCGAAATGGTCGCGGCACAGATCATCAAGGAAAGGGAGAAGTGATATGGACCTGCTGGCATTTTTGAAGGAGACCTCCTATCCCGGGCGCGGCATTGTGATAGGGAGCGACCGGGCGTACTATTTCATCATGGGCCGCAGCGAGAACAGCCGCAACCGCGTATTCGTCCCCACGGAGGATGGAATCCGCACTGAGGCCCATGACCCCGCCAAGCTGACTGACCCCAGCCTCATCATCTACCACCCAGTCCGCACCATGGGCGATGCGCTGGTTATCACCAACGGTGACCAGACGGACACCATCTGCCGCTGCGGCGATTTCCGAAGGGGTCTGATGACCCGGAGCTATGAGCCGGACGAGCCGAACTGGACGCCCCGTATCTCTGCTATCCGCTATGGGGACGTGGCTATGGAGCTGGCCATTCGCAAGCGCTGTCAGGGCCGCTGCCTGCGGGAATTTCTCTGCTATGAATGCTGGGACGCCGGTAGGGGCTTCTTCATCAGCACCTATCAGGGGGACGGAAGCCCGCTGCCTACCTTTGCCGGGGAGCCGAAGGAGGTGGAGCTGCCGGAGCCGGAGGCGCTCTGGGCGGCGCTGAATATGGAAAACAAGGTTTCCCTGTACGCCAACGTGGGCGGAGAGGTGAGACTGTTCAATAAAAATCTGGGGGACTAAAGCATGAAGGAACTGGAACTCAAATACGGCTGCAATCCTAATCAAAAGCCGGCGCGCATTTTCATGAAGCAGGGAGATGAGCTTCCCATTCATGTCCTGAACGGACGTCCCGGCTACATCAATCTGCTGGATGCCTTTAACTCATGGCAGCTGGTCAAGGAGTTGAAGGAGGCCACCGGCCTGCCCTCTGCCGCCAGCTTCAAGCACGTTTCCCCTGCCGGGGCGGCGGTGGGCCTGCCGCTGAATGAGTTGGAGCGGCGCATTTACTTTGCGGAGGAAAGCGAAGCGCTTTCCCCCATTGCCTGCGCGTACATCCGGGCCAGAGGCGCCGACCGTCTGTGCTCCTACGGCGACTGGGCAGCGCTGTCCGAGGTGTGCGATGCCGATACCGCCCGCTACCTGAAGGCCGAGGTGTCCGACGGAATTATCGCCCCGGGCTATACGGCGGAGGCGCTGGATATCTTGAAAAGCAAGAAAAAGGGAAACTATAACGTCATTGAGATCGACCCGGCCTATATTCCCGCTGCCGTGGAGCAAAAGGACGTTTTCGGCGTGACCTTTGAGCAGGGCCGCAACAATTTCAAAATTGACGAGAGCCTGCTGACCAACATCGTCACGAAAAATAGGACGCTGCCGGAGCAGGCCAAGCGCGATATGCTGGTGGCGCTCATTACCCTGAAATACACCCAGTCCAACTCCGTCTGCTACGTGAAGGACGGGCAGACCATCGGCGTCGGCGCCGGTCAGCAGAGCCGCATCCACTGCACCCGTCTTGCGGGGCAGAAGGCGGATAACTGGTATCTGCGGCAGCACCCGAAGGTGCTGGCGCTGCAATTTGTTGATGGCATCCGCCGCCCGGACCGGGACAACGCCATTGACATCTATACCTCTGACGAATACGAGGACATTCTGGCGGACGGTGTGTGGCAGAATACCTTCAAGGTCTGCCCGGAGCCGCTGACCGCGGAGGAAAAGAAGGCATGGATCGCCACGCAGACCGGCGTTACGGTGGGCTCCGATGCGTTTTTCCCCTTTGGGGACAATGTGGAGCGGGCCAGAAAGTCCGGCGCAGCATATATCGCGGAGCCGGGCGGCTCCATTCGCGATGACCATGTGATCGCCGCAGCGGACCGTTACGGCATGGTCATGGCGTTTACCGGAATGCGGCTGTTCCATCATTAACGGTGCGTTCAAGAGGTGGAGAGGCTTCTCCGCCTCTTGCTGCTCTCATTCATCTATCACTTCATTTGAGGAGAATTGCTATGAAGCTCTTGGTTATTGGCGGCGGCGGGCGTGAGCACGCCATTGTCAAAAAGCTCCGGGAGAACCCGGCGGTAGAGGTGATCTACTGCCTGCCGGGAAACGGCGGCATAGCCGCCGATGCCGTTTGCGTGCCGGAGATCGGCGCGAAGGACATCGCCGCGCAGGCGGCATTTGCAAAGGCCCATGGCATCGATTATGCCGTAGTGGCGCCGGATGACCCGCTGGCGCTGGGGGCGGTGGACGCCCTGACCGCCGCAGGCGTGCCCTGCTTCGGCCCGGACGCAAAGGCGGCGGTCATTGAGGCCAGCAAGGCGTTTTCCAAGGAGCTGATGCACAAATACAATATCCCGACTGCGCGCTATGCAGTCTTTTCCGACCCGGCTGCTGCCTGTGCCTACCTTGATGACCACCCGGTCCCGGTGGTGGTAAAAGCGGATGGTCTGGCGCTTGGCAAGGGCGTGATCATCGCGCAGACCCGGCAGGAGGCAAAGGAAGCCGTGCACGCCATGATGGAGGACAAGGTGTTCGGCGCCTCCGGCAGCCGCATTGTGATCGAGGAGTTTCTCACCGGCCCGGAGGTCTCAGTCCTCAGCTTTACTGACGGAAAGACCGTTGTGCCTATGGTGTCCTCTATGGACCATAAGCGGGCGGGGGAGGGGGATACCGGCCTGAATACCGGCGGCATGGGAACCGTTGCGCCCAATCCCTTTTACACGCCGGAGATCGCCAAGGTCTGTATGGATACCATTTTTCTGCCCACGATTCGGGCCATGGCGGCGGAGGGGCGGCCGTTCAAGGGCTGTCTTTATTTCGGGTTGATGCTGACTGCGGACGGGCCTAAGGTCATTGAGTATAACTGCCGTTTCGGCGACCCGGAAACGCAGGTGGTTCTGCCCCTTTTGAAAAGCGACCTGTTGACAGTCATGCAGGCAACAACAAATGGTACGTTGGCGCAGACGCCAGTGGAGCTTGCCGACGGTGCGGCCTGCTGCGTCATTGCCGCGTCGCAGGGCTACCCCGCAGCCTATGAAAAGGGCTTTCCCATCACCATGACTGCGGAAAGCGCCGCTCACGCTTATGTGGCGGGAGCGCGGCTGCAGGAGGGACAACTCGTGACCTCCGGTGGGCGGGTTTTAGGCGTCACCGCCGTGGCGGACACACTGCCGGAAGCCGTAAAGGAGGCGTACCGTCTGATGGATGGTGTTCAATTTGAAAACCGCTTTTTCCGCCGGGATATCGGCGCAAAAGCGTTGGCAGCCTTGGAGGGGAGGAGCTGAATGGTTGATCGGGTATATGTTGCAAAGAAGCCGGGCCTTGCCCCGGAGGAGACCTCGCTGCTGGCGGACTGCCGCGCGTTTCTGGGTCTGACGGGACTGGAGCGCATCAGAATTTGGAACCGCTATGACGCGGAAAATATAGATGCTGCCCTTTTTGACTATGCGCGGCGCACGGTGTTCTCAGAGCCGCAGCTCGATGAGGTCTCCGACCGGCCGGCATTTGACGGTGCCGCGGCGGTGTTTGCCGTGGAGCCGCTGCCGGGACAGTTTGACCAGCGGGCGGATTCGGCGGCCCAGTGCATCCAGATGCTCAGCCGGGGGGAGCGCCCCCTGATTCGCTCCGCCAAGGTCTATGTCCTCTATGGCACGTTGAGCGTCGAAAATGTGGAGGCGGTCAAGCGCTACGTCATCAACCGGGTGGAAAGCCGGGAGGCGTCCCTGGAGCTGCCGGAAACACTAACAGTCCGGCATGAGCAGCCGGATACCGTAGAAACGGAAACAGGCTTCATCGCTTTGGAGGAAGCCGGGCTTTCCGCGCTGCTGGAGCGGCTGGGACTTGCCATGGATTTGGAGGACCTGAAGCTGCTGCAAAGCTACTTCCGGGATGAAGAACACCGGGATCCCACCATTACGGAGCTGCGGGTGGTGGATACTTATTGGTCCGACCACTGCCGCCATACCACCTTTTCGACCCATATTGACCGCGTGGACATCCGGGATGACGCCGTGCAGGCCGCCTACGAGCATTATCTGGCGCTCCGGGAGGAGATTTACGGCCCGGAGGCGGCGAAAAAGCGCCCGCAGACCTTGATGGATATTGCCACGCTGGGGGCAAAGGTCCTGAAGAAGCGGGGCTTGCTGCCGGAGCTGGACGAGAGCGAGGAGATCAACGCCTGTTCCATCCACGTTCCCGCCGTGGTGGACGGTAAGGAGCAGGACTGGCTGTTGATGTTCAAAAACGAGACCCACAACCACCCCACGGAGATCGAGCCCTTCGGCGGCGCGGCCACCTGCATCGGCGGCTGCATCCGGGACCCGCTTTCCGGGCGGGCGTATGTCCATCAGGCCATGCGGGTCACCGGCGGCGGGGACCCCCGCAAGCCGTTGGTGGATACGCTGGCTGGCAAGCTGCCCCAGCGCAAGCTGGCCCAGACCGCGGCGGCGGGCTATTCCTCCTACGGCAACCAGATCGGCCTTGCCACGGGCCACGTGGCGGAAATTTACCACGAAGGCTATGTAGCCAAGCGGCTGGAATGCGGCGCGGTGGTGGCGGCGGTCCTGACGGAAAATGTAGTCCGGGAGCGGCCCCAGCCCGGCGATGTGGTGATTTTGCTGGGCGGACGGACCGGCCGGGACGGAATCGGCGGCGCCACCGGCTCCTCCAAGAGCCATGACCTGAACTCCCTTGCCGCCATGGCAAGCGAGGTGCAAAAGGGCAACGCCCCGGAGGAGCGGAAGCTGCAGCGGCTGTTTCGGCGGGGCGATGTGACCCGTATGATCAAGCGCTGCAATGACTTTGGTGCCGGCGGCGTTTCCGTAGCCATTGGCGAGCTGGCGGAGGGTGTCAGCATTGACCTTGACGCGGTGCGGCGGAAATATGACGGGCTGGACGGGACAGAGCTTGCTATTTCCGAGTCGCAGGAGCGGATGGCCGTGGTGGTGTCCCCGGAAGACGCGGAGCGGTTCATCGCCGCTGCCGGTGAGGAAAACTTAGAGGCGTACCGGGTAGCGGTCATTACGGAAAGTCCCCGGATGGTCATGCGCTGGAAGGGGCAGACCATTGCGGATATTTCCCGGGCGTTTCTGGATACCAACGGCGCCGCGAAGCACACGGCGGTTTCCGTGGCGGCGGTAGACCGCGCCGCACTTGGAAAGACCGGACTGAAAAATCTCCGGGAGGTGGCGGCCAGCCTGAAAAGCGCCAGCCGCCGGGGATTGGTGGAGCGCTTTGACAGCACGGTTGGAGCAGGGAGCGTTACCGTCCCCTTCGGCGGCAGAACGCAGACTACCCCGGCGCAGTCCATGGCGGCGCTGCTGCCGGTGCTGCCGGGACAGAAAACGGAGCAGGCCAGCGTGATGGCCTACGGCTTTGACGCCGACCAGATGACAGTAGACCCCTTTGTGGGGGCGTATCATTCTGTCATTGTCTCCGCTGCCAAGCTGGTGGCTGCTGGGGCGGATTACCGAAAAGCCTATTTGACATTTCAGGAATTTTTTGAGAAACTAAGAGACGAACCCCTTCGCTGGGGAAAGCCCTTTGCCGCGCTGCTGGGAGCGCTGGAGGCGCAGATGGATTTGGGCGCCGCCGCCATCGGCGGCAAGGACTCCATGTCCGGCTCCTTCATGGACTGGGATGTTCCGCCGACGCTGATCTCCTTTGCTATTGCTCCAGTACAGAGCGGAGAGGTGCTGACACCGGAATTCAAGTCCGCCGGAGACCCGGTGTACCTGTTCCTCTGCGACGGTACGGCGGCGGATCAGCGTGCGGTGTGGGAGCGCTTTCATGCGCTGTGCCGCGCGGGAAAGGTCAGGGCCGCATGGGCTGTAGAGAACAGCATGGCGGAGGGCGTCATGAAAATGTCCTTTGGCAACCGCGTCGGCTTCCGGTCCGAGGGAGCCGGGGAAATCTGGTATTCCGATGCTCTGCCCGGCGCGATCATCGCGGAGCTGTCGGAGCCGCTCCCGCAGGGAACTGCCCTGCGCTTGGGCGTCACAACGGCGGACGGAGCAGTGACGCTGGGCGAGGATACGGCTTCTATTGACGAGCTGCTGGCGCTGAACGAGGGCGTTCTTGAAAGCGTCTATCCCACCCGGACCGCTGACAGCGGCCCTGTGGAAACACTGACCTACCGGACAACGGAGCGGAAAGCTCCGGCGGTGGCCGTTGCCAGACCCCGGGTGCTGATTCCCGTGTTTCCCGGTACGAACTGCGAGTATGACACGCAGCGGGCGTTTCTGGAGGCCGGCGCGGAGGCGGAGACCTTTGTGCTCCGCAATCTGACTGCCGCCGATGTGGCTGAGAGCGTGGAGCAGTTTGCAATGCGGCTGAAGGCGGCACAGATCGTCGCGCTGCCCGGCGGCTTCTCCGGCGGTGACGAGCCGGACGGTTCCGCTAAATTCATCACTGCATTCTTCCGTAACCCGGCGGTGCGGGAGCAGGTCACAGAGCTGCTGGAGCGGCGGGACGGACTGATGCTGGGTATCTGCAACGGATTTCAGGCGCTCATTAAGCTGGGGCTGGTGCCCTTCGGCAGGATCGTGGACACGGACGCCAGCTGCCCCACACTGACCTACAACACCATCGGCCGCCACCAGTCCAAAATCGTTCGGACGCGGGTGTGCTCCAACAAGTCACCGTGGCTGGCGGGCACGGAGGTGGGCGAGGTCTACGCGGTGCCGGTCTCCCACGGGGAGGGACGCTTCCTTGCCTCCGAGGCCGTGGTGCGCCGCCTTGCGGACAACGGCCAGATCGCAACGCAGTATGTGGACCTTGCGGGTGTACCCACTATGGACACGGCCTTTGCGCCCAACGGCTCCGTCTGCGCGGTGGAGGGCATTACCTCCCCGGATGGGCGGGTCCTCGGCAAAATGGGCCACAGCGAGCGTATCGGCAAAAATCTTTATCGCAACATTCCTGACCGCTATGACATGAAGCTCTTTGACTCTGCCGTGCGGTACTTTAAAAAAATCTGAACAGGGGGTAACTGCCCATGGCGTATTTATCGGATATTGAGATCGCGCAGCAGTGCCGGATGCGGCCCATTACGGAGATCGCGGCGCTGGCCGGAGTGGAGGAGCGCTATCTGGAGTGCTACGGCCGCTATAAAGCCAAGGTGGATTATGCGCTTCTGCGGGAGAACAAGCGCCCGGAAGGGAAGCTGATTCTTGTCACCGCCATCAATCCCACCCCGGCGGGGGAGGGCAAGACCACTACCACTGTCGGCTTGACGGATGCTCTGCGGCGCATCGGGAAAAACGCCATCGCCGCCCTGCGGGAGCCCTCCCTCGGACCGGTATTCGGCGTCAAGGGCGGCGCGGCCGGCGGAGGCTACGCACAGGTGGTCCCCATGGAGGACATCAATCTGCATTTTACCGGCGATTTTCATGCCATCGGCGCGGCCAACAATCTGCTGGCGGCCATGCTGGATAACCACATTCAGCAGGGCAACCGCTTGGGGATCGATGTCAAGCGCATCGTCTGGAAGCGCTGCGTGGATATGAATGACCGCCAGCTCCGCAATATCGTGGACGGTCTGGGCGGCCGGATGCAGGGCGTTCCTCGGGAGGACGGCTTTGACATCACCGTGGCCAGCGAGGTCATGGCGGTGCTGTGCCTTGCCCGGGATATTCCCGACCTGAAGGCGCGCCTTGGCCGGATGATAGTGGCCTATACCTATGACGGTGTGCCGGTCACGGCCCATGACCTCAAGGCCGAGGGCGCCATGGCGGCGCTGCTGAAGGACGCCCTGAAGCCGAATCTGGTGCAGACCCTTGAGGGAACGCCCGTGTTTGTCCACGGCGGCCCCTTCGCCAATATCGCCCATGGCTGCAATTCCGTCACCGCCACCCGGATGGCTATGCGGCTGGGAGACTACGCTGTGACGGAGGCGGGCTTCGGCGCGGACCTCGGCGCGGAAAAGTTCTTGGACATCAAGTGCCGCTTGGCGGGTTTGAAGCCAAACGCTGTTGTGCTGGTGGCCACTGTGCGGGCGCTGAAACTCCACGGCGGCGTTTCCAAGACGGAGCTGGATACGGAAAATCTGGCGGCGCTGGAGCGGGGTCTGCCCAATCTGCTCCACCATGTGGACACCATCAAAAATACGTTCCATCTGCCCTGTGTGGTGGCCATCAATGCCTTCCCCACCGACACCGCCGCAGAGCTGCGGCTGGTGGAGGACAAGTGCCGGGAGCTGGGTGTCCGCGCTGTGCTGTCCGAGGTCTGGGCCAAGGGCGGCGAGGGCGGCAAGGCCCTGGCTGCCGAGGTGGTACGCCTGTGCGAGGAGCCCTGCCCGGAGCAGCCGAGCCCGGAGGAGTTCACCTTCGCCTA
>ENA-UEQK01002010-UEQK01002010.1-human-gut-metagenome-genome-assembly--contig:-NODE-2010-length-11504-cov-7.826639_pt1 | contig 11504 bp, 8 predicted proteins | sample MGYA00242939_ERZ507942 | MGnify/ENA primary metagenome ERZ507942 (study PRJEB26167, sample SAMN06115485) | human gut metagenome | host: Homo sapiens | place: China:Chongqing | collected 2015-03-30... | reverse complement strand
GTGGCAGCATCGAATGCAGCAGCGAACTCCTCGTACTGCTCGGTGGTGTAAGCCTCTTCGCTGGTCTCCCAGTTGACCGCCTTGTAGTTGCAGGGGCCGTACATGGCGTTGATCTTGCTGTACTCGTTGGCGTGGGTCAGGCACCAGGTCACATCGTAGACGGTGGGGAAGATCAGATTCTCCTCCAGGAAGTAGGCCTCAGCCTTTGCGAAGGCAGCGTAGCGTGCATCGGTGTCGTTGACGATGACGCGGCCCTCGTTGACCAGGTCGGTGAACTGCTCGTAGGCAGCCACCAGATCCTTCTGGTAATCGGCGGCACCGTTCTCGGCGATGCCCTCGATGTTGGTCATGTTGCAGCTGTAGTAAGCGTTGTCGTCGTGGACGATGATCTGGGTCAGGAAGTTGATGGGATCGCCGAAGTCAGCGCCCCAGCCCATGTGGACGAAGCTCTGCAGCTTGGGTGCCACGACCTCCTTCATGGTGGAGGAGACGAAGGTCTCGATGTCCAGCACGATGAAGTCATCGCCGAAGCTGTCGGTGAAGCACTGCTTCAGGACGGTCGCGCTGTCCAGAGCGGTGGTGGAGCCGGCCAGGATATAGTAAGAGCAGTGCACCGGGAAGGTGACGCCGATGGCGCTCAGCTCGTCCATGGCCTGCTTCTTCAGATCGGTGATGTCGCCGTTGTTGGCGCGCAGACGCTTCATGGTCTTGCCATCATACTTCTCGCCGTCCAGACCCAGCTCCTTAGCGACCAGGCTGGTGTAATCGGTGCCGTCGGTGGTGTAGCACAGGCCGCTCATGGTAAAGAAGTCGTTCTCGCACTTCAGCGGGTTGATGGGGTTGTAGCGAGAGTAGAACTTGGACAGCTCCAGACCCTTGGAGAAGCACTGGCGGAATGCCTTGTTGGCGATGGCCTTGTTCCAGTTCTCATCGGCGGTGCCGTCGGCCTTGCGCTTGTCGTAGTTGAAGATGAAGCAGTAGCTGAACTTCTTGGGGCGCTTCTCGCACAGCTGCTGGTTGAACACGTTGGAAGGATCGGCCTGGATGGTGGCGATGCTGCTCTCGCCCAGATCGACCTCGTCCAGCTCACGGTTCTCGTACAGCTGCAGGCTGATGGAGCCATCGGAGATCATGGTGATGGTCATGCGTTCAAAGCGGCTGACGTTGGCTGCATCGTAGTAGCTGGGGTTGGGGATATAGCTCTTGGTGTTGCCCTGGATATACTCCTCGACGACGTACGGGCCGTTGTACCACATGGTGGTGTTGTCGCAGCCGCGGAAGCCCTCGATGCCCAGCTCGTCGAGCAGGGCGGGAGCGACGGGGTAGAAGCTGTTGTAAGCCGCCACGGTGTCGAAGTACGGGCAGGGATCCTTGCAGGTGAAGACCAGCGTGTAGTCATCGGGAGCCTCGATGCCGACACCGGCAGCCAGCATGTCCTCATAGGTCATGTCGGCAGCAGCGTCGCCGGCTGCCTTGGTCTGCTCGTAGTAATCGGCAGCGCCCACGACGGTATCGTTGGGCATGGAGGTGTTGTTGGCCTCATTCTTGTAGGCGTTCATGACCCACTCGAAGCCGACCAGGAAGTCCTTGCTGGTCAGGTGGTCCTTCACCTCGCCGTTGGCATCGACCCAATCGACATCATCGCGCAGGTGGAAGGTCCAGACGGTGGAATCGTCGTTGTGCTCCCAGCTGGAAGCGATGGCGGGCACGACCTTGCCGTAGCAGTCGAAGCTCAGCAGGCCGTCCCACAGGTTGGTGATGACGTTGGCGTCCTCAGCCTTCTGGGTGTACAGCATGTTCCAGCTCTCCAGCTCGCGGTTGCCGCTCTCAAAAGAGATGAACTCCTTCAGCGGGGTGGCACCGGTGGTGTTGGGGGCTGCGGCACCGCTGGTGGAGCCGCCGGTGCTGCCGTTGTCGGACTTGCCGCCGCAGGCAGCCAGCAGCCCAGCTGCGCCGACCATGCCTGCGCCCTTGAGGAAGCTGCGGCGGTCGAGCTTGTGAGACTCAAAATTGATACTCATGGATGGATCCTCCCAGATCTCTGGCACTGGCGGTCTGCCTGCGCCGTTTTTTCCTATTCCTGAACGAGTGTGGCCTGTCCTCCACGAAAAAATGCACAGGAAGGGCAAACGTCACACTTCGGATATTTTAGCACTGTATTGAAAAGAAGTCAATGGATTAAAGCAATAAATTGGAAACAAAAGGGTGACAGCCGCTTTTGCATGAAAAGCAGCCGCGGAAAAATGCAAAAGAATCCAAAGCGCCGGGGGGGCTGCGGAAAGTGGCAGGCTTCAAAAGAAAAAAGTGGACTGTTTTTTCACCACGGACGATTCTGCTATCTTTTTTCATAAAAACATGCTACAATAAAATGGATCTGTATCGGAATAAGGAGCAAACCATGAAAAAACTACGCACGATGTACAAAGGCTATATGCTTCATCCCATCTTATATAAAACTGTGACCCGCACTTCCATCGTGGCTGTGCTGATGCTGCTGTGGGAGCGGTATGTCAGCGATGGAACCTTCTCCATGTGGGAGGCACCGGGTTTTCTGTGCGGCGTGGTGCTGCTCATCTGGGCGTGGGTGGACTATATGCGGCTGGACGGCCTGACCATCCACCACCTGCTCGAAGAGTTCAAGGGGATCAAGCCGCAGAAAAAGTTCCATGCCACCCGCTCCATCATGGACTATGCCGACGAGAAGATCGTCTCCTTTGAGGAGCTGGAGCCGGAGGAGCGCACCTATTGCAGTATGCTCTCCAATCTGGTGCTGGGGGTGCCGCTGGTGGTGGTGGCGCTCTGCATCAGCTTTTTATAAGGAAGGATGCAGACCATGGAGAACCCGCACAAGCAGCTGGTGGTGGGCATCCTCGCCCATGTGGACTCCGGCAAGACCACCCTTTCCGAAGCCATGCTCTACCGCGCCGGTGCCATCCGGAAGCTGGGCCGCGTGGACCACAAGGACGCCTTTCTCGACACCGACGCGCTGGAAAAGGCGCGCGGCATCACCATCTTTTCCAAACAGGCCCTGCTGACGGCAGGAAACACCGACCTCACCCTGCTGGATACCCCCGGCCATGTGGACTTTTCCACCGAGACCGAGCGCACCCTGCAGGTGCTCGATTATGCAGTGCTGGTCATCAGCGGCACCGACGGCGTCCAGAGCCACACCGAAACGCTCTGGCGTCTGCTGCGGCGGTATCACATCCCGACCTTCGTTTTCCTCAATAAGATGGACCTGCCCGGCCCCGGCCGGGAGGCGCTGCTGGAACAGCTCAACCATCGGCTGGGGGACGGCTTTGTGGATTTCGGAGCCGATGCGTCCGCCCGCGACGAAGCGCTGGCCCTCTGCGACGAGCGGCTGATGGAAACCGTCCTCGACAAAGGGGAACTGACCGATGCCGACATTCTCCCGGCTATCGCCCGGCGGCATGTTTTTCCATGCTGGTTCGGCGCAGCGCTCAGGCTGGAGGGTGTGGACGAGCTTCTGGCCGGGCTGGACCGCTTCACCCGCCCGGCTCCCGCGCTGGAAGCTTTCGGTGCACGGGTGTTCAAGATCTCGCAGGATGAGCAGGGGGCCCGGCTGACCTGGCTGCGCGTGACCGGCGGCGAACTGAAGGTCAAGGCCCAGCTCACCGGCGAAGTGGACGGGGAGCCCTGGGCCGAAAAGGCCAACCAGCTCCGCCTTTATTCCGGTGCCAGGTATACGCTGGCCGAGCGCATCGGGCCGGGGCAGGTCTGCGCCGTCACCGGCCTGACCAAAGCCCGCCCCGGCGAGGGTCTGGGTGCAGAGCGGGACGGCGACCTGCCGGTCCTGGAGCCGGTGCTGAGCTATCAGGTGCTTCTGCCGGAGGGGGCCGACGTCCACGCAGCCCTCGGCAAGCTCCACCGGCTGGAAGAAGAGGAACCCCAGCTCCACGTCGTCTGGAACGAGACGCTGGGCGAGATCCACGTCCAGCTCATGGGCGAGATCCAGCTGGAGGTGCTCCGGAGCCTGCTGGCAGAGCGCTATGGGCTGGAGGTGTGCTTCGGCCCCGGCGGCATTTTATATAAGGAGACGATCACCGAGGCCATCGAGGGCGTGGGCCACTATGAGCCGCTCCGCCACTATGCCGAAGTCCACCTCAAGCTGGAACCTCTGCCCCGCGGCAGTGGGATGCAGTTTGCGGCCGACTGCCGCGAAGAGGTGCTGGATAAGAACTGGCAGCGTCTGGTGCTGACCCATCTCGAAGAAAAGCAGCACCTCGGTGTGCTGGCCGGTGCCCCGCTGACCGATGTGAAGATCACCCTCATCGCGGGCCGCGCCCACCTCAAGCACACCGAGGGCGGCGACTTCCGGCAGGCGACCTACCGCGCGGTGCGGCAGGGCCTGATGATGGCCGCGCAGATCCACAAAACGCAGCTGCTGGAGCCGTGGTACGCCTTCCGGCTGGAACTTCCGGCCGAGAATGTAGGCCGTGCGATGAACGACATCCAGCAGATGGGCGGCAGCTTCGACCCGCCCCAGACGGCTCCGGATGGCCAGACGGCCATCCTGACCGGCACAGCCCCGGCCTCCACGATGCGCAGCTACCCGATGGACGTAGTGGGCTACACGCGGGGCCGGGGGCACCTGAGTCTGACGCTGGACGGCTACCGCCCCTGCCACAACACCGACGAGGTGCTGGCGGCCATCGGCTACGAGCCGGAACACGACCTCGACAACCCGGCGGATTCGGTCTTCTGCTCCCATGGGGCCGGGTTCGTGGTGCCCTGGGAACAGGTGCGCAGCCACATGCACGTGGACAGCGGCTGGGGCAAGACCGCCCGCCCGGCGGAAGAGGCGGCCACCCGGCCCCGCCGGATGGCCGCCTACCGCGCCACACTGGAAGAGGACGCCGAGCTGCTGAAGATCTTTGAGCAGACCTACGGCCCCATCAAGCGGGACCCGCTGGCCGCATTCCGCCCGACCCGGAAGACCGAGCGCCCGGATTTTGACGCCGAGCAGTGGGAGATCGCGCCCGAATACCTGCTGGTGGATGGCTACAACATCATCTTTGCGTGGGATGAGCTGAACGAGCTTTCCAAACAGAGCCTTGATGCCGCCCGCAAGAAGCTGATGGACATCCTGTGCAACTATCAGGGGTTCAAAAAGTGTGTGCTCATCCTCGTGTTCGATGCCTACCGTGTGCCGGGCAGCCCCGGCGTCATCGAGCAATATCACAACATCCACGTCGTCTACACCAAGGAGGCCGAGACGGCGGATATGTTCATCGAGCATGTCACCCACGAGATCGGCAAGGGGCGGCGGGTCCGCGTGGCCACCTCCGACGGCATGGAACAGATCATCATTCTGGGCCACGGTGCCCTCCGCGTCTCGGCCCGCATGTTCCATCAGGAAGTGCAGGAGGTCGAGAAGGAGATCCGGAACTATTTGCAGGGAGAGGTGTAAACCTTATGAAAACAGACGCCGCGTATGTTTGGGCGTGTCTTCGCCCCCGCCCGCGGGACAGCCACAAAGGTACCTTCGGGGCCGTGCTGGCCGTGGCAGGTAGCGTCAGCTACCGGGGCGCGGCGGCGCTGGCGGTGGAGGGCGCTCTGCGCACCGGTGCGGGCATCGTCACGCTGGCCAGCGTGGAACCGGTGCTGGCGGCGGTGTCTGCCCGCCTGCCGGAGTGCTGCCTCTGCCCCTGCGAGGCCGGGGCCGAAGGCGGCATCGCGCCGGAGAGTATCCCCCGCATCCAGCGCCAGAAGGCGACCGTCTTTCTGCTGGGGCCGGGGCTGGGCTACACGGCCCAGAGCATGGCCCGCGCCGCCGAGACTCGGACGCTGGTACAAACGCTCCTGCCCGGCTTTGCGGGCAGTGCCGTGCTGGACGCCGACGGCCTGAACGCCGCCGCCGACCTGCTGCAAGCTGGAAAAACGCTTCATCCGATGGGTGAATTAATTTTAACACCCCACCCCGGCGAGATGGCCCGGCTGACCGGGCTGTCCGCTGCGGCCATCCACGCCGACCGGGAGGGCACCGCCCTGCGGTTTGCCAGAGCATGGAACGCCGTGGTCGTGCTCAAGGGGGCGCAGACGGTCATCGCGGCTCCGGATGGCCGGTGCCGGGTGAACCCCACCGGCAACCCCGGCCTGTCACGCGGGGGCAGCGGCGATGTGCTGGCCGGTATGACCAGCGCTCTGCTGGCCTGCGGGCTGCCTGCCTTTGAGGCCGCCGTCTGCGCGGTCTACCTCCACGGGGCCGCTGCCGACCGCGTTGCCGCCGTGCACGGCGAAGCCGGGATGCTCCCGCACGACCTCTTTGCGGCCCTCGGCACCCTGTTTGCCGAGAACGGCCGCTGAACCAGAGAACCAAAAGAAACGCTTCCTTTCCGCCGGATTTGTGTTATACTGGACGTGTAACCAAATCTGCTGGAAAGGGGCGTTTTTTGTTATGGTTCCTGCGCTGGAAAAGATCATCCAGGAGAGCGACAGCATCGTCTTCTTCGGCGGTGCGGGTGTCTCCACGGAGAGCGGCATCCCGGACTTCCGGAGCGTGGACGGGCTGTATCATCAGAAATACGATTACCCGCCCGAAACCATCCTGAGCCACACCTTCTGGGAACAAAATCCAGAGGAATTTTACCGTTTTTACCGCGATAAGCTCATCGTGAAAGGGGCAAGGCCCAATGCAGCCCATCTGCGGCTGGCCAAACTCGAACGCGAGGGCAAGCTGAAAGCGGTCGTCACCCAGAACATCGACGGCCTGCACCAGGCGGCGGGGTCCAAGACCGTCTATGAGCTGCACGGCAGCACCCTGCGCAACTACTGCACCGGATGCGGCAAGTTCTACGACATCGACTTCATCGCCAACAGCACCGGTGTGCCTCGCTGCCCGGACTGCGGCGGCATCGTCAAGCCGGATGTGGTCCTTTACGAAGAGGGGCTGGACGACGAGGTCGTCTCCGGGGCCGTGCAGGCCATCCGCCGGGCCGATACCCTCATCGTGGGCGGCACCAGTCTGGTGGTCTACCCGGCGGCGGGGCTGCTGCGGTATTTCCGGGGCCGGCATCTCGTCGTCATCAACATGCAGCCCACCCCGGCGGACGAAAGCGCAGACCTGTGCATCGCCCAGCCCATCGGGCAGGTGCTCCGCGAGGACGTGGGATTGGAGGAGACGCGATGAAAGCTGTCATTCTGGAACGCTATGTCATGCACGAGGGCGACCTTGACTGGTCGGGGGTCAAGGCCCTCATCCCGGATACCACCAGCTACGTCCGCACGGCCTATGAGGAGATCGCACCCCGCATCGGGGATGCCGAGGTCGTCTTCCTCAACAAATGCCGGATGGATGAAGCCATCCTGGCCCAGTGCCCGAACCTGAAGTTCGTGGGCATCATCGCCACCGGCACCGACAATCTGGACCTGGACGCCTGCCGCCGCCATGGTGTGGCCGTGGCGAATGTGCCCGGCTACTCGACCTACAGCGTGGCGCAGATGACCTTCAGTCTGCTGCTGGCCATCGTCCAGTGTGCCGAGCGGTATGACCGCGCCGTCAAGGACGGCCTGTGGCAGCTGGACATCCCGGCAGGCTACGGCCTGCTGCCCCAGATGGAGCTGTACGGCAAGACCTTCGGCATCTATGGCTACGGCAGCATCGGGCGGCAGACGGCCCGCATCGCCAGAGCATTCGGGATGCGGGTGCTCGTCTGCACCCGGACCGTCCGGCCGGAATATGCCGCCGACGGTGTGGAGTTCGTGCCGTTTGCCGACCTGCTGAAGGAGAGCGACGTCCTCAGCCTCCACTGCCCGGCCACGCCTCAGACGCGGGGACTCATCGGTGCGGAGGCACTGGCGCAGATGAAGCCCGGTGCCATCCTGCTGAACACCGCGCGCGGTGCCCTTGTGGACGAAGCAGCGGTCACGGCGGCGCTCCGCAGCGGGCAGCTGGGCTTTTACGGGGCCGACGCCTTTGCCGCCGAACCCCTCCAGGCGGACAGCCCGCTCCGGAAGGAGCCCCACGCCCTCCTCACCCCGCACATTGCATGGACGACAAAGGAAGCGCTGCAGAACCTGATGGACATCACCACCCGGAACCTGCGCACCTTCCTGGACGGAAACGGCGAGCACATCGTCAACCGATAACAATGAAAAAGGAGAACGAATCATGCAGGCAACCATCCACAACGAATTTCTGACCCTGACCGTGGACACCCTTGGCGCGGAGGCCGTCAGCCTGAAGAACGCAGCGGGCGAAGAGCTGCTCTGGCAGGCCGACCCGGCGGTCTGGAAGCGTCATGCGCCCATCCTCTTCCCCTGGACCGGCAAACTGCCCGGCGGCACCTTCACCCATGGCGGCAAGACCTACAAGGGCGGCCAGCACGGCTTTGCACGGGATCTGGAGCACACCCTACTCCGCGCTGAGGGCGACACCATTGAGCTGGAACTGCGCTCGGACGATGCGATCAAGGCCGAGCGCTTCCCCTTCGATTTTGTCCTCACCAGCACCTTCCGGCTGGAGGGGAAGACCGTCCACCACACCCTGACGGTCGCAAACCCCGAAACCGCCGCAGAGGAGCTGCGCTTTGGCATCGGCTACCACCCGGCCTTCCGCATCCCCTTTGATGCCAGCCATACCACCACCGATTACGAGTTCCGCTTCGACCAGCCCGAAAGCCCGATGATCCTGGACGCTTACCCCAACGGCCTGCTGACCGGCAGGTGCGGCTACCGGTGGAAGAACGTCTCCGCCATCCCGCTCACGGACGACCTCTTCGCCAACGACAGCTTCTGCATGGCGGGCCTGCGCACCAGGACGCTGGGCATCTACGAAAAGGACACCGGCCGCCACATCGTCTGCAACGTCGAGGGCTACCCGTATTCTCTCATCTGGTCGGCCCCGGCAAAGCCGGTCCGCTTCGTCTGCATCGAGCCGTGGCAGTCCCTGCCCGGTGCCGAGAACGACCCGCAGGCCTGGACCGAACGCGCTGCCGCCGCCTGCCTCGCCCCCGGCCAGCACTGGGCCACGACCCTGAGCACGACATTCGAGCGCTGAAGCAAAATTTGGCAAAGAATCCGGAAAACCTCTTGACAGCGAAGACGCAGTCTGATTTAATAAGACCCGATAAAAGGGAGTAAAGAGCGCTCCGCAGGGTCTGCGGGGTGCTGCATGGCAGCGTCATCACGGCAGAAATGCCCGATGTCATGTGTTCGCTTGAGACTTTTGTCACAGACAGGGTGCTGTGGCAGGAGTCTCTTTTTTCTTGCCTTTGGCACCGGAACACGAGGAGGTAAAACTATGAACTTTCTGAACACGTTCGCCGGGCTCTTTTCCAATTTCGGGAATCTGACCTGGCAGATGGTGGTGATGTGGGGCATCGGTGCGCTGCTCATCTACCTTGCCATCGCAAAAAAGATGGAGCCGAGCCTGCTGCTGCCCATGGGCTTTGGTGCCATTCTGGTCAACCTGCCCCTGTCGGGTGCCATCACCCAAGGGGAGACCGTCGGCCCCATTTCGGCCCTGTTTGAGGCGGGCATGTCCAACGAGCTGTTCCCGCTGCTGCTCTTCATCGGCATCGGCGCCATGATCGACTTTGGCCCCCTGCTGGAAAAGCCGTGGCTCATGCTCTTTGGTGCAGCAGCACAGTTCGGCATCTTTTTCACGCTGTTCCTGGCGGGCTTCTTCTTTGACCTGAAGGATGCCGCGTCCATCGCCGTGATCGGTGCAGCCGACGGCCCCACCGCCATTTTCGTGGCCAACACCCTCAACTCCCAGTACCTCGGTGCCATCATGGTGGCTGCCTACAGCTACATGGCGCTGGTGCCCATCGTGCAGCCGCCGGTCATCAAGCTGCTGACCACCCGGAAAGAGCGCCGCATTCGGATGTCCTACGAGAAGGGCAGCGTCTCCCAGCTGACCAAGATCCTGTTCCCGATCGTTGTGACCATCATCGCGGGCATGGTGGCCCCGGCCAGCGTGGCGCTGGTGGGCTTCCTGATGTTCGGCAATCTGCTGCGGGAGTGCGGTGTGCTGAATGTGCTGAGTGAAACGGCGCAGAATGTGCTGGCGAACCTCATCACCATCGTGCTGGGCCTGACCGTGGCCGGGCAGATGACCGCAGACAAGTTCGTCCGGCCCGACACCCTGCTGATCCTCGCACTGGGTCTGGTGGCCTTTGTCTTCGATACCGCAGGCGGTGTGCTGTTTGCAAAGCTGCTGAACCTCTTCCTGCCGGAGGGCAAGAAGCTGAACCCGATGATCGGCGCTGCCGGCATCTCGGCCTTCCCCATGAGCGGCCGCGTCGTCAACAAGATGGGCCTGGAAGAGGACAACCAGAATTTCCTGCTGATGTACTCCATCAGCGTCAACGTTTCGGGGCAGATCGCGTCCGTCATTGCAGGCGGCCTGATCCTGACTCTGATGGCTTAACGGAGGTGTGTTTATGCTTCATCTTTCTTCGTGGATGACCACTCTGCCCATCATGGTGATCGGAATGGTCGGCATCATCCTCGTCATCGGTGTGCTGGTCCTGGCGGTGATGCTGCTGAACCGGCTGACGGGCCGGAAATAAGACCGGACCGGAAAAAACAGAAAAGGCGATGCAGTCGTACAAAAACTGCATCGCCTTTTTGCTTGCAAAAAATTATAGGGCCTGGATGGCGGTCTGGATGCGCTCGGCGGCGGTCCGGGTCTTCTCCGCATCGCCGAAGGCGGTCAGGCGGAAGTAGCCCTCGCCGCATGCACCGAAGCCAACGCCGGGGGTGCCGACGACGCCGCAGTTCTCCAGCAGCCAGTCGAAGAACTCCCAGCTCTTCATATTGCCGGGGCAGCGCAGCCAGATGTAGGGGCTGTTCTTGCCGCCGCAGTACCACACGCCGCATGCGTCCAGCGCATCGGCGATGACCTTGGCGTTCTGGCGGTAGTAGTCGAGGTTCTGCTGGATCTCGGCCATGCCGCTCTCGGTAAAGACGGCGGCAGCGGCGCGCTGCACGACGTAGGGCACACCGTTGAACTTGGTGGTCTGGCGGCGCAGCCAGAGCTTGTTCAGGTTCATGCCCTCGCGCTCCAGTTCCTTGGGCACGATGGTGTAGCCGCAGCGGGTGCCGGTGAAGCCTGCGATCTTGGAGAAGGAGCAGATCTCGATGGCGCATTCGCGGGCACCCTCGATCTCGAAGATGCTGCGGGCCAGGTGCTCGTCGGTGATGAAGCACTCGTAGGCGGCATCGTAGAGGATGACGGCGTTGTTCTTGCGGGCATAGGCCACCCACTCCTTGAGCTGCTCGCGGGTGTAAGCGGCACCGGTGGGGTTGTTGGGGCTGCAAATATAGATGATGTCTGCCTTCACATTCTCATCGGGCATCCCCAGGAAACCGTTCTCCTGGCTGGTGCGGCCGTAGATGATCCTGCGGCCGTCGGTCACGTTGTCGTCCACATAGGTGGGGTAGACGGGGTCCGGAACCAGAACGGTGTTGTCCACATCGAACAGGCCCAGCACGTTGGCCAGGTCGCTCTTGGCACCGTCGGAGATGAAGATCTCATC
>ENA-UEQK01002006-UEQK01002006.1-human-gut-metagenome-genome-assembly--contig:-NODE-2006-length-11519-cov-5.385772_pt1 | contig 11519 bp, 10 predicted proteins | sample MGYA00242939_ERZ507942 | MGnify/ENA primary metagenome ERZ507942 (study PRJEB26167, sample SAMN06115485) | human gut metagenome | host: Homo sapiens | place: China:Chongqing | collected 2015-03-30... | reverse complement strand
ATTCGCTGAATGCCGTAACCGAAGCCGGCTCGCCGGTCTGCTCGTCCACCCAGAAAGCATACACGTAATAGGTCGTCTCCGGCGTCAGCGTACCGAAGGTATAACTGTCCGGACCATCGAAACCCGAAGAACATTGCGAGGCGATGAACTCCGGAAGCGGATACCAGTCGGCATAGTCTCCCATCTGGGCCTTGCGCTGTTCGATCATCTTCTGCTCGAAATAGGCTGCGATTTTCGACTCATCGCCCTTCATTTCACCGTACTCCTCCTCAGTCATTACGTTCCAATAATAGAATGCCCTCACGTCACGCGGCGAGACCGTCACCCGAGCGCCGGTCGCAGTCACCTCGCCGAAATCGAAATCGAACCCGTAATCAATCGGAGAGTCCGGCGGCGTGACGATCTTCTGCACCGCCACCTCCGTGTTGATCATGGCAGTCGAGTTGACGCCTACGGCGCATGCATAAGAGGTGGTGTCCGGTTGCCGCGTCTTGCTCTGCACCTCCTGCTGGCCGACCGAACAGGAGAGCATCACGATCGTCGACAACGGAAGACCGTCGTCGGTCAGCTGCGAAACCATATACTCGTAGATGTAACCCGGCCAGTCTTTGCTGATATCCTCGTATCCGGCCTGATCGAGCATCGTATAGAAATACTGCACCGTCGGATCGGACGGATTGAAAACGACCTTGACCGACGTCGAGGTAAGATTCTCGGCAACGATGTCGATCTTGCAATCGACCATGGGCCCCGGCTCGACGGGCAGCGACTTGAACGGTTCCACGATCACGTCGGTCGTGGCCTCTCCTTCGGAATCGATTCCATAGACATAGACCACGTAATCAGTATTCGGCGAAAGGCGCGAAGGATGGAACGTTTGTTCGCCCTTATAGGCATACCCCGTGATGAACTCGGCGAGCGTCTTCTGTTCGGCGGCGGCATGTTCGGCGAAGATCGCCTTGTTCTCCGCTGCGATCTTCTGCGCATCGAACCCTTCGGCGAAATCCACCGCGGCGATATACATCCCCTCCTCTTCGGGATAGACCGTCATCCGCGCATCGCTCATCGTAATATCGGCGACTTGAATCAGGAAGGGAAGATAACCCTCCTGCACGACCGAGACCTTCACGGCTTCGGCGCCGTCATAACGAAGCGTCACCGTGGCCGTGCGGGGATCGGCAAGGAGATTCTTTTCGCGGCGTGCCGTCACGGCTTCGTCGCCGACGGTCAACTCCTTCACCCATGCGTCGTCGCTCTGAGCCGAGAGGCGTTTTCCCTCGACGGGGTTCTTCACTTCGTAATCGATCGAGATCGCGCCGCCTTCCGCCGGTACGGCAGCCGGCGTCGCCGCCTCGATCACCGGAGCGTCAGAGGGGGGGGGAAATTAACGGATCGTCCGTGTTGTCGTCGCCGCAACCCGTCAGGGGCAGCAGTGCAAGGCAGAAGGCCGTCGCAGCCAAGCGTTTCATCAGATTTTTCATAAGAGCATAGAGATTAAGGGTTATTTTAAAGAATCGGAACTCCGATGTTCAAAAATAACATTTATTTATTAAAAATACGATTTTTCGTCTAAATGGACCCGATTATTTTCATCCGAATTATCGGAGAGAATCCTTTTTCCGCTTACATTCCGTCGCCCGACGGTGGCATTTTCCTATCCGACCGTATCCTCCGATCGCTCCGATCCTTCGTGATTGACAGTTATGAAAAATTATCGACAACCCCTCCCTTCCGGACAAGTGCATCCACCCTCTCCCTTCCGACGCCACCCGCCCGCATCGCCGACAACAACGAAAAGAGCGGCAGTGTCGCACTGCCGCCCCTGCGTTCCGACCGCAATCGTATCACTCCATCGGGCGAGCCCCGCCACCTCGCGCGCCAGCCGGTCGAGATCGGTGACCTGCTCGACCTCCCCGTAGTGATAGGGATAGAAGATCGCGGGACGTAGCGCCCGCACCGCCTCGGCCGCCTGATCGACAGTCATCGTATAGGGCTGGTTGACGGGCAGGAACGCGATGTCTATCCCTTCGAGCGAACGCATTTCGGGCGTCGGCTCGCTGTCGCCGGCGATGTAGACGCGCGTACCGCCCAGCGTCAGCACGTAGCCGCAATCCTCCCGCTCCCTGGGATGGAATTGCAGGTGCCCTTCGGTGGTATTATAAGCCGCCACCGCCTCGACGCGGATTCCGTCGAGAGGTTCGGCCACAGCGCCCGGCACCATCATGTAGCAGTCGAAATCGAACGCTTCGGCCGAGGTCTTGTCGCAGACGACCGCCGTCGCGGGCGTCATCAACTGCTCGACGGCCGCACGGTCGAGATGGTCGTAATGCGAATGGGTGACAAGCACCGCATCGGCTTTCGGCAGATGCGCGTAATCGGCATACTCGCCGACCGGATCGACATAGATGCGCCGCCCGTCGAAATCGACGGCCAGCGAAGCATGTTTGAAAAATGTGAAGACGATCGGCCGCCCGTCGCGGGACGTCGCCGTATCGGCCGGATAGACCGGCGCCTCCTTCTTCTTGAACAACGAGATCATAATCTTGCAATTTTAGGCGATTCCGGTCGAAGATACGAAAAGTCGCGCGCAGAAGCAAATTTATTCGCACTTTGCCGAGACGAAATTTCCGAGGTGCGACCGAAGGCGTCTGAATTCCGCGAAACCGACCCGCCGCACCCGCGATTTTCACCGGCAGGCCCTTTGCGACGCAAGGCGCGGAGCCGCAATTCCGCGCCTTGCGCTCCCGCACTTCGCTCAGCATGGGGACGACGGCTACTTCCGGTAACTTACAACCAGCACCTTCGACGAACTCCAAAACCGTTCGGGATCGGTGATGACCAACTTATACACCACCTTGTCGGCATTCGTAATCAGTTCGTACGAATCGGCGGGATGCGGCGTGACGACGGTCGCCTTCTTCTGCTCGACGAGGATCTCCGTCAGCGTGCGGGCGTCGGCCCGGATGAACAGATCGTGGTCGCCGGTATCGCCCACCGTGAGCGTGCGCCCGATGAACCCCTGCTTCGAGACGATCCCCGAATCACGCAGCGCCTTCTCCGCTCCCACGATATAATAGACCGTGTTGAGCCGGTCCTCCAGCTGCGCCTTTTCGCCGGAGAGGTGTTTGACCTCGGTGCTGCGGGCGGCGGCCTCTTCGGCGAGCGTCTCCATCCGGGCTTCCATCTGCGACAGTTCGCCGCGCAAACGACCGATTTCGCCCTCTTTGGCGGTCAGTTGGGCATCGAGATCGCGAATCATCTTTTCGAGTCCCTCGATGCGCAGGTCGGCTTTGCGCAACTGCGCCGAGGAGCGTTGCAGCGCAGCGATCTTCTGCCGGTTCTCCTGCAACAACCGGTCGATCGCGGCGATGTCGGCATCGATCTCCTCGATCGGACGGCGCACCCCTTCGTCATTGCGCGCGAGCGCGACGAGGTTTTCGCGCGTACGGATCCGCGCCAGATTCTCGGTGACGGCATTGATGTCGGCGAAGACGACCTCGATGAGCGAATCCTTCGCACGAACCACCGCTTCGAGCGAATCGCGCTGCACCACGGTTTGTTCGGCCACCCGGCGGCTCACGCACGATACGAATGCACATGCGGCACAGAGTATCGGCAGGCAAATGTGTTTCATCATTTCAGATGGTTTGATTGTCATAACGGCGTCAAAGATAAGCAGAAAAGCGGCAGGCTGTACGAAAAAAACGCACCGGCGGCGGCCTCCGGCATAAAAATCGTGCGCCGCATGGCGGATAGCCGCCGTCCGGCGTGCGGAATCCGGCTAAAATCCGCAATCTTCGGCCGACGCCTCAGATACTCTCGTTCGGCAATGTTCGAATAAATTTGACATTGCACTCACTTATGCGTATCTTTGCGAAAGAGGAATTTCGCCCGACAGGCGGCGTTCCGGCAAATCGGACCGCAACGGTTTCGCCGACGCTCCGTACATCATCCGCCCGACATGCAACCGCTGGACGACATACACGCCGAACTGCTCGGCACGCTCAAACGCTACTGGGGCTACGACAGCTTCCGTCCCGTGCAGGAGGAGATCATCCGCTCCGTCTGCCAGGGGCGCGACACGCTGGCGCTGATGCCCACCGGCGGCGGCAAGTCGCTCACCTATCAGGTGCCGACAATGCTGCGCGAAGGTTTGTGCATCGTCGTAACGCCGCTGATCGCCCTGATGAAGGACCAGGTCGACCGCCTCAGGCGGCTCGGCATCAACGCGGCGGCGATCCATTCGGGACTTTCGATGCGGCAAATCGACATCGTGCTCGACAACTGCGTCTACGGCGATGTCAAATTCCTCTACGTGGCTCCCGAACGGCTCGTGACCGAGGCGTTCCGTCTGCGCGTGGAGCGGATGCGGGTCTCGCTGCTGGCCGTCGACGAGGCGCACTGCATCTCGCAGTGGGGCTACGACTTCCGCCCCTCCTACCTGCGCATCGCCGAACTGCGCGAACGGCTGCCCGAAGTGCCGGTGCTGGCGCTCACGGCATCGGCCACACCCGCTGTCGCCCGCGACATCATGCGGCAGCTGCGCTTCGCCGAACCGCACGTCCTGCGCAGCTCGTTCGCACGGCCCAACCTCTCCTACGCCGTGCGGCACGACGAGGACAAAAACGAGCAACTGCTTCGCGTGGTGCGCAACGTGGCCGGCAGCGGTATCGTCTACGTGCGCACGCGCGACGGCTGCGAACAGCTCACCGAATTCCTGCGCGACGCAGGCGTCGCCGCGACCTGCTACCACGGCGGCCTGGCCAACGCCGAACGCTCGATCCGGCAGGAGGAGTGGCTCGCGGGCCGCACGCGCATCATGGTGGCCACCAACGCCTTCGGCATGGGAATCGACAAGGCCGACGTGCGTTTCGTCGTCCACTACTCCATGCCCGACTCGCTCGAAAGCTACTATCAGGAAGCGGGCCGTGCGGGACGCGACGGAAAGCGCGCCTATGCCGTGCTGCTCGTCGCCCCGGACGACGCCGAGCGCGTGCAGCGCCGCTTCGACCTGCAATTCCCGCCGCTCGACGAGATCCGCGACATCTACGAAAAGGTCTGCTCCTACCTGCAAATCGGCATCGGCGACGGCGAGCAGGCGTCGTTCGTCTTCAACATCCACGACTTCTGCGCGAAGTTCCGCCTCTTCGGCGGCAAGGTCGCCAGCGCGCTGAAACTGTTGCAGCAGAACGGTTATCTGACGCTCACCGACGAAATGCGCAACCCCGCGCGCATTCTCTTCTGCATCAGCCGCGACGACCTCTACAAACTGCGCGTGGTACGCAATGACCTCGACCACTTCATCCGTACCGTGCTGCGGCTCTACGACGGCGTTTTCACCGATTTCCGCCCCATCGACGAGCAGGAGATCGCCGCGGCGAGCGGCTACAAGGTCGAGCATGTCAAGGAGCTGTTCAAGCGGCTGTGGCAGATGCGCGTGATCCGCTACATTCCGGCCAATCAGGCGCCGATGCTCTTCTTCGATTGCGAACGGCTGCCAGCGGCCGACCTCTACATCGCCCCCGAGACCTACCGCCGCCGTCAGGAGCTGGCCGAAGAGCGCTTCTCGCACATGATCGCCTACGCCGCCAACGAAACCGAGTGCCGCAGCACAGTGCTGGAACGCTATTTCGGTGCGGCCGACCCCGCGCCGTGCGGTGTCTGCGACATCTGTCTGGCGGCGCGCAAACGCGCGAAATCGGCCGAAGCTCCGCTCGACGAGGAGATCCTGCGACAGCTCGACGCCGAACCGCTCGCGGTCAAGGAGCTGGCAGCGCGCTTCCGCTGCGACGCCGAACGGGTGTTGGAGGCCGTCGAACGATTGCAGCACGCAGGTAAAATTTCGACGGCGGAGAGCGGAAAACTCGCAATTAATCGATAACTTTGCGTCGCCTGAGAGAATTCGCATGGAAAAACGAACGTTTCAACAGCACATATCGAACGAAGATACCGCAAAGCTGCCTGCCGTGCTCTTCGACGGCCCGATCGTCATCGTCGACGACGAGAAGCAGGTCGAAGCCGCCTGCCGCGACCTGGCGTCGTCGCCCGTGCTGGGCTTCGACACCGAGACGCGCCCCTCGTTCAAGGCGGGCGTCACCTACCGCGTCGCCCTGCTGCAACTCTCCACGCCGCGGCGCTGCTATCTGTTCCGCCTCAATAGGATGCGCTTCGAGAAGCAGCTCGTCAAACTGTTGGAGAACAAGGCGATTCTGAAAATCGGCGCCGACGTGGCGGGCGACATCCGCTCGCTGCTGGCCCTGCGCCGCTTCCGGCCCGGCGGCTTCGTCGACCTGCAACAACTGGCCCCCGACTGGGGCATCGAAGAGAAGAGCCTGCGCAAGCTTTCGGCCATCGTGTTGGGCAAGCGCGTCTCGAAAGCCCAGCGGCTGAGCAACTGGGAAGCGGCGCAGCTTACCGAAAAACAGATGCGCTACGCCGCCACCGACGCATGGATCTGCCCCGAAATCTACCGCACGCTGCAACATACCCTTAAACCGAACGACAAATGACGACCCACCCCCGTATTTTCCTGCGCAGAGGCAAAGAAGAGTCGCTGCTGCGCCGTCACCCATGGATCTTCTCGGGCGCAATCGGCCGCGTGGAGTGTCCCTCCGACACGATCGCCGAGGGGGAGATCGTCGACGTCCATACCGCCGCCGGCGATTTCATCGCACGCGGCCACTACCAGATCGGATCGATCGCCGTGCGGGTGCTCACCTTCGCGCAGGAGCCGATCGACGCCGCATGGTGGCGCGCTCGCATCCGCTCGGCCTGCGAAGTGAGGCGCACGCTCGGTCTGATCGGCAATGCCGCGACGACCTGCTACCGGCTCGTTCACGGCGAGGGCGACTCGCTGCCGGGACTGGTGATCGACATCTACGGCACGACGGCCGTCGTACAGTGTCATTCGGTGGGGATGTACCGCTCGCGGATGCAGATCGCCGAGGCGCTCCGCGAGGTCTACGGCGAGCGTCTCGCAGCCGTCTACGACAAGAGTTCGCAGACGGTACCCTACAAGGCGGGGCTGAACGCCGTGGACGGATACCTGATGGGCAAAGTCGCAGCTCCGACACAGGAGGTGTCGGAAAACGGCCATCGTTTTCTGGTCAACTGGGAGGAGGGACAGAAGACAGGCTTCTTCCTCGACCAGCGCTGCAACCGCGAACTGGTGGAACGCTACGCTGCGGGCCGCACCGTGCTCAACACCTTCTGCTACACGGGAGGATTCTCGGTCTACGCCGCCGCGGGCGGAGCGAAGGAGGTCTGCTCGGTCGACGCCTCGGAGCGCGCCGTGCAGCTGGCCGACGAGAACATGCGGCTGAATTTCGGCGACAGTTTTCCCCACACGACGCTCGCCTGCGACGCCGTGGAGTACCTCAAACAGATCGGCGACCGCTACGACCTGATCATCCTCGACCCGCCCGCCTTCGCCAAGCACCACAAGGTGCTGGGCAACGCCATGCAGGGGTACAAGCGCCTCAACGCACGGGCGTTGTCGCAGATCCGGCCGGGCGGCATCCTTTTCACCTTCTCCTGCTCGCAGGCCGTGACGAAGGAGCTGTTCCGCACGACGGTCTTCTCGGCGGCAGCCATCGCCGGCCGCAACGTGCGCATCCTGCACCAGCTCGCGCAGCCGGCCGACCACCCGATCAACATCTATCACCCCGAAGGGGAGTATCTCAAAGGGTTGGTGCTCTATGTGGAATAAACCCTCCGACAGCGAACGGATCGATGCCGTGACGGCGTGGCTCGATGCGGCGGACATCGCCTACGACCTCTATTTCCACCCCGCTTCGCCCACGATCGAACTGGCCAAACGCCACTGGCGCGACGACGGGTCGAAACACTGCAAAAACCTCTTTTTCCGCAATCACAAGGGCAATCGGCACTATCTGGTCTGCTTCGACTGCGACCGCACGCTCTCGATCCACGACCTCGAAGCGCGGCTGCATCAGGGAAAACTGTCGTTCGCCTCGCCCGAGCGCATGATGCGTTATCTGGGGCTGGAACCCGGTTCCGTCTCGCCGTTCGGACTCATCAACGACGCGGAGCATCACGTTCACCTCTTTCTCGACCGCAACCTGCTGTACTGCCCGTCGCTGAGTTTCCACCCCAACGACTGCCGCGCCACGGTAGTCATCGCCCGCACGGAATTCGAACGGTATCTCGCACGGGTGGGCAACAGCTACGAGTATCTCGATCTCTACGAGGAGTAGCCGTCCGCTCCGCCGCCCTTCGCCCCTCCCGCAGATAGAGAGAAAACCGCCTCTTTCGAGGCGGTTTTCTGTCAGACCAGTCCATCTATTCGTAAATCAGATACTTTTCGCGCATTTTCGCGAAACGCTCCACGTCGGGCCGCCAGCGTGCACGAATCTCGGCCGCGGAACGGCCGTCGAGAATCATCTCGCGCACCCAGCCCACGCCGATCAGCTTCTCGAACATCGGAGTGAAGAACGCCTCGCCCAACCCTAGCGCACGATAGGCGTCGATCACGTAGTCGAGTGTCAGCCCCTCGGCGAGAATCTCCTCGCAGGGCTTCTCGCTCAGGTCGACACCGCGACATAGGCGTCCTTCCAGAGGAGGATGTTTCGCGCCGGCTGTCGGCCGCGGCGTGAAGACGAAGCAGTAGCGGTCGGCCGGCATGTCGGGATGGCCGTAACACTCGAACGGACGGTCGGTGCCGCGCCCCAGACTCACCACCGTCCCTTCGAAGAGGCAGATCGACGGATAGAGGTAAATCGACCGCTGCGTCGGCAGGTTGGGCGACGGCGCCACGGGCAGCTCGTAGCGCGTGGCATGGGTATAGCGGCGGCACGGTACGACTGTCAGGTCGCACGGCTTCGCCCACCCCTCGCCCACGGCCATGCGGGCGATCTCGCCCATCGTCAGTCCGTGTACGACGGGAATCGGCAGCGCGCCGACGCCCGACTTGTATTTCATGTCGAGCACGGGGCCGTCGATGTACGATCCGTTGGGATTGGGACGGTCCAGCACCACTACCGCGCGGCCGAAATCGGCGCAGGCATCCATCATGCGCAGCATCGAAACATAGTAGGTGTAGAAACGCAGACCCACGTCCTGCATGTCGACCAGCAACACGTCGAACGAGCGCATCGCCTCGTCCGACGGTCGGCGCGTACGGCCGTCGTAGAGCGAACGGATCGGCACCCCCGTGCGCTCGTCGACCGAACTGGCGACGTGCTCGCCCGCATCGGCCGTTCCGCGGAATCCGTGTTCGGGCGAGAAGATCGCCGTCAGGTGCACGCCGCTGCGATGCAGCAGGTCGACCAGATGCTCGTCGCCCACGCGCGAAGTCTGGTTGGCAAGCACGGCCACGCGGCGCCCGCGCAGCAGCGGGAAGTAGGCCGCCGTATCGACCGCCCCGACCGTCACCCCGTCGCACGCCCCCTCCGGCGCGGCCGCCGCAGCGACCGGCAGCAGCATGCACAGCAGCGAAAAAAGCAAGAGTTTGCGCATCGCCTTCGTTTTATCGTTTCATATCTTCGACCAGCGCATCGACCAGCACGCGGCAGGCAGGTTCGACAGCCGTCGAATACCCCTGCTTCAACTCGACAGGCGCGCCGACGACCGGCCATTTCATCCCCTCGGCGAACTCCGTCATACGACGTACGGCGGCACCGGCCCACGTAAAGGAGCCGAAGCAGGCGAAACGGCGGTGCGGAATGCAGCGCTCGGCGATCTTGCGCAGCAGCGCATCGACCGGCGGGTAGAGCTGGCCGTTGTAGGTCGGCGAACCGACGACGAGCGTATCGTAACGGAAGATGTCGCGCAACACCTGCGACACGTCGGCCGTCGAAAGATTGTAGACGACGATCGGCCGCACGCCTGCGGCGGCCAGGCCGCGGGCGACGGTCTCGGCCATCTGCTCCGTATTGCCGTACATCGAACCGTAGGCGATGACCGCCCCCGGCTCGCCCTCGTAACGGCTCACCTTGTCGTAGAGCTCCACCACGCGGGCGATCTCTCGGCGCCAGACGGGGCCGTGCGTCGAGCAGATCATGGCGATGTCGAGCGGGGCGACCTTCGCCAGGGCGCGCTGCACGGGCTGGCCGTATTTGCCCACGATGCAGGCGTAGTAACGGCGCATCTCCTCCCAGAAGGGTTCGACGTCGAGCTGCTCGTCCGTCACGCCGCCGTTCAGTGCGCCGAACGTGCCGAACGCATCGCCCGAGAAGATCGTACGCTCCTCGGCGCACCACGTGGCCATCGTCTCGGGCCAGTGCACCATCGGAATCATGCAGAACGCCAGCGTCAGCCCGCCCAGGTCGAGCACGTCGCCCTCCTTGACCTCGACCGTACCGCACGCGATGCCGTAGTAGCCCTCGATCATCTGCAACGTCTTGGCGTTGCCGACGATCCGCACGGCGGGATAGGCCTGCCGCACGGCGGCGATCGAAGCCGAGTGGTCGGGCTCCATGTGGTTTATCACCAGATAATCCAACGGTCTGTCGCCCAGCCGTTCGCGGACGTTGGCCAGCAGACGGCCCGTGAAGCAGGCGTCGACCGTATCGACGAGCGCCGTCCGCTCGCCGCAGACCAAATAGGCGTTGTACGACACGCCGAGCGGCAGCGGCCACAGTCCCTCGAAAAGATGCTTCGTGCGGTCGTTCACCCCGACGTAGAAAATACGATCCGTGAGTTTTGTCAAGTCTTTCATAACGGATACTGCAATTTATTTATCGAAATACCTTTATTATTTCCACTCACGCCTCGGCGCCGAACTGCATGAGGTAGGCCTTGATGAAGGCGTCGATCTCGCCGTCCATCACCGCGTCGACGTCCGACGTCTGGCAACCCGTGCGGTGATCCTTCACGCGACGGTCGTCGAAGACGTAGGAGCGGATCTGCGACCCCCACTCGATGCGTTTCTTGCCCGCTTCGAGCGCCTGCTGCGTGGCCATGCGCTTGTCCAGTTCGCGCTGGTAGAGCTTGCTTCGTAGAATGCGCATCGCATTCTCGCGGTTCATCAGCTGCGAGCGCGTCTCCATGTTCTCGATCAGGAACTCGACCGGTTCGCCCGTATCGGGATCCTTGCCGTGATAGCGCAGCCGCACGGCCGTCTCGACCTTGTTGACGTTCTGACCGCCGGCGCCCGACGAGCGGAACGTGTCCCACTCGATGTCCGAGGGGTTGATGACCACCTCGATCGAATCGTCCACAGCGGGCGACACGAAGACCGACGCGAAGGTCGTCTGGCGCTTGTTGTTGGCGTTGAAAGGCGACAGACGCACCATGCGGTGCACGCCGTTTTCGCTTTTGAGATAGCCGTAGGCGTAGTCGCCCTCGATTTCGAGCGTGCAGGACTTGACGCCCACCTCGTCGCCCGCCTGGTAGTCGAGCGTCTTGACCTTGTAGCCGTGGGCCTCGCACCAGCGGGTGTACATGCGCAGCAGCATCGACGCCCAGTCGAGCGCCTCGGTACCGCAGCGTTCCGGTGTTCAAGAGCGCCAATATGTCCATGGGCATCAATGTACTGGCAGAGCTGTGCAAGCGCGCCT